>Ga0181524_10001653_pt1 | contig 24994 bp, 24 predicted proteins | sample PEATcosm2014_Bin_34_FD_119761 | JGI IMG/M metagenome (GOLD analysis project Ga0181524, IMG submission 119761) | Peatland microbial communities from MTU Mesocosm Facility, Houghton, MI, USA - PEATcosm2014_Bin05_60_metaG | ecosystem: Environmental > Terrestrial > Soil > Wetlands > Peat | place... | reverse complement strand
CGCCACCTGATGATTACCCCACCAACGTCAAACATGAAGATTGGAACCCTGCTTGATCGCGTTGTCTTCGATTCAATCACAGTTCTTGGAGTGGGCAAGTGCGAACGGAATCGGGCCTCGGAAATGGTCATTCTATTTGAAGGGTTCGTCTCAATTCAGGCTCTCATTAATGTGTCTCATTTCCCACAACTTCCTTGATGCATTCGACCTACTCCGTCTTTGTCCGGTGCTTGCGAAGCGCCTCTTGAATCTGGGGCAGGCCCTCCAGCTCCCCGACCCTCCTGATCAGCTTCTCGATCAGGGCGCGCGCGAGCGCCCGGGCAGTGGGACGGTCGAGGTTAAGGGATCAGATGTTCTCGTGAACGTACAGGTATGGCTTAGCTTCACGTGCGCATCATCAACCACTACTCCGTGAGAACCGTCACCAAAAAATGGCAGCAGTCAGCGTTGTTGTGAAAAGGACCAAGACTCACGTCACTCCCGCCAAGACGGACCGTGGTGGAACTCGGGAAAGCGCGTGGACCAGCTAATTTAACTCAGTTCTAATCGGTGCAGTTAGCGTAACCCACTTTAAACCAATTCAGACTGGCCGGTCTAAAGGCGGACTCGTATACTTCAGTGAGCGGATGCACCCACGCCCACACTGGAGACAGATGGCGACTGAGATCTGTACCTATGCCGTCTGGCTATCATCCTATCGACAGCGTATACCGTAATCCCCGCGTACGCGACACCCCCCAGCAGGTCGACCAGGTAGTGCTGCCCCAGGTAGATTATCGAGAAGTACACGCCGCCGGCGATAGGAAGCGACGCGAAACCGTATTTCCTGCCGAGCTTGAACATGAAGATCGAAAACAGCGTCACGTAGGCCGCGTGCAGGCTTGGAAACGCGGCGACGACATCGGATTCCCCTGAGAGCAGCACGGCCTGCACCTGTTGGAAGGCAGCTGGGAGCATCTTGATCCCGGGCTTTAGCAGGTTCTGCGCCGTACCAGCCAGCCACGGGGGAGCAGTTGGAAGGACCATGAACGTGAAGAGGGCCAAATACGTCGTTACGAGAAGCGAATACGTGTAGCCGCGATAGACAGCCCTGTCCTTGAACCAGAACAATACGAAGGCAATCATGATCAAGAACACGTGCATCCCGTAGAACATGGTCGAAACGAACGTGGTAGCCGACGATGCGAACGCTGTCTGGACGTCTGCCGCAAAGTTGGAGCCGACCAGCGCCTGGTCCACCCCGGCCAGTGAAACCACACTCCCTTGACGGACCAGAGTACCGGTGATCCCCTGGAGTGCCTCATAGGTCAGGAGCACCGCGAGGATGAGCGCCGAATTCTTCATGAATTCCTTCGACCTTGTTGCCAGGCCTATGAAGGGCAGGATCAGGACCGCTGCTACTGCAAAACTGATCTCTGGGAGCATCCCGAATCTCAAGTAGGTAGCTGCGACAACGGTCACGTAGATCAGGGCCACGGCTAGTACGGCGGAATCGAGGCCGAAGAAACCCTTTCTGACGTTTTGCTCGGCCGCATCTATCTCGTCCATCGCTCGAATTGCTACCTCCTGCTGGGGTTCATTTAAATGGTGTACCCGACGACGCGAGGGATCGCGACCAGCGAGACACCACCGGCGCGCGCATTCATTCGACCAATCAGGCGTCAGCTTGCTCCCGTGGCTTTCCTCAGCTTTTCTACCATGTCGGTCCTTTCCCAAGTGAAGTCTGGGTCTTCCCTGCCAAAGTGACCGTAGCAAGCGGTTTTCCTGTAGATGGGTCTGAGCAGGTTCAGGTGGTCGATGATTGGCCCCGGTCGCATGTCGAAGACTTCTCTTGCGCCATCGGTGATCCGAGAATCGGGGATCTTTCCGGTCCCGAAGGTGTCGACCATGAAGGAGACGGGCTTGGCTACGCCAATCGCGTATGCGGTCTGCACCTGGCACTTTTCTGCAAGGTCCGCAGCCACGATGTTCTTGGCGACGTATCTAGCCATGTAGCTCCCCGAACGGTCCACCTTGGTCGGGTCCTTGCCTGAGAAGCAGCCTCCACCGTGAGAGGCGACGCCCCCATAGGTGTCCACGATGATCTTCCTGCCTGTCAGGCCCGAGTCGGCGAGGGTCCCGCCTATGACGAACCTGCCTGTCGAGTTCACCAAGAACTTCGTGTCCTTGTCGAGCAGATTGCCGGGCACTGCCTTCCTGACGACCTTCTCCACCACGTCGCGTTCGACGACCTGCGGGTCGACCTCCTCGCTGTGCTGGGCTGCAACCACGACCGTATCGACCCTCACGGGTCTTCCGCCGTCGTATTCGACTGTGACCTGCGACTTACCGTCGGGGCGCAGGTAGGGAAGGACTGCCGTCTTCCTCGCACTGGCCAGCTCCCTGGCTATCCCGTGGGCGAGCATGATAGGAAGGGGCATCAGCTGCGGGGTCTCTCTTGACGCGTATCCGAACATCATCCCCTGGTCTCCAGCCCCCATCTCTCCGACTGGCCTGGTCACCCCCATCGATATGTCGGGCGATTGCTCTTCGATTGAGACGAGGACCCCGCAAGTCTGCCAATCGAGCCCGTCCTTTGCGTTGTCGAAGCCGATGTCGTGAAGGACATCCCTGACTATCTGCCTTATGTTGACGTAGGCCGACGTCGTGATCTGGCCCGTCACGATTACCGTGCCTTGCATAATCAGGGTCTCGCAGTCGACCCGCGCCTTCGGGTCAGACGCGAGAATGGCGTCCAGAACGGCGTCGGAAATCTGGTCGGAACACTTGTCGGGGTGCCCTTCCGTGACGCTTTCCGAAGTGAAGAGATGCTTGCTCATGCTTACTGAAACAGGCGCGCATGTAATGGCTTATATGGGTTCGTGACGAGGATATTCCTGAGAGAATAATGGCGGTGCAACTGATCGACCCCAAGCAGTTGAAGCGGATACGCCTGCAGCTGGGGTACACTCAGGCGGGTCTCGCCGAAGTCGCTAGGGTCAGTCAGTCAATAGTGGCAAAGGTCGAGGCAGGGGCAGTCGACCCCACCTTCAAGACGCTGAGGGCAATCTCGGCAGCTCTGAATTCGAGGATCGTCACCACAGGGAAGAAGGCGGCCGACGTCATGTCCTCGCCCGTAATAGGCGTGAACAGCGACGCGAAGCTCTCCGAGTGTGTCGCGGTAATGAAGAAGAACGCGTTCTCACAGATGCCCGTCTTCTCGGGAGGCAGAATAGTCGGGACGATAACCGAAGGTCGGATTCTCAGCATCCTGGCGACGGCTCCCGATCCAGCAGAAGTATTGAATCAGCGCGTCAGGGATCACGTCCAACCGGCTTTTGCGGTCGTCGGCAGAGACACTCCAGTGGAGGCACTCTTTTCTCTGTTCGGCTACTTACCTGCCGTACTCGTGGTCTCAGGGGAGAAGGTGGTAGGGATAATCACGAAGATCGACATGCTGGCGGCAGGGACCTGATGAGGGGCCTTAGGGCACTGGCAAGGAGCATCTCTCTCGTCCGAGAGGATTCCAGCCCCCGGTCTTCATTTCCTACGAAGTAGACGAGCCAACGGCCCTCCAACCCAGGTAGGAGGCGCCGGAAGGGCTCGTTCCAATCAGGGCCCCAGATTGTCAGACAAGGGACGACTCGCCTCGGGACTCGAAGTGAGAAAGGTTCTGACGTTCTTCTTGTAGAAGATGAAGTACGTGATAATGACAAAATCTATCAGAATCGACAAATGCATGATCGTGCAGTAGATGCAGACGGTCCTCAGGATGACGAATTCGACCGTCATGAGATAGGGAACTATCGCGAGTCCTACGAACCTCCACGCGAACAATATCTTGAATGCCTTCCCGTAGAGCCAATCGCTTCCGAAGGCAACGAGGAAGATCAGAGCCAAGTTGACGATGAAATAAGCGACAGCCAGAACATCGAGGTTGAGACCATAGATTGAGTTGTAGGAGCTCGAGAGGACAGCCCCGCAGTTGAGTGATATCCCCCAGAAGGTCTGGTTAGGGTGGCAGCCTGGAAGCTGCTGATGGAGCAGGTAGTAGAGGTAGAGTACGACCGAGGAGGCGGTGAGCCCCACGATGGACATCACTACCAAAATCAGCAGCTTCAGAGGACTTGCTCTCATCTAGTCCCAGCCGCTGTAGTCTCGTCCGGAGATGAGAGTGCCCGGAGACACGGTGAAGGAGGCGCCGTTCAGAAGGAGCTCGGAGCCAGAGCTTGCTGACGGAGGAGTGTATGAAACCAGCGTGTCCGTGAGCACAACTATGCTACTACTACCGCAGACTGAGGTTGGGTCGTTGCCTGTGATCTTGCAGATAAGCGCCGTTATGGCGTTCGCCCCCATCTTGATTTGCGTTCCCAACGTGTCACCCGTGCCGATGCTCGTCATTATCTGGGTCCAGTTCTTGCCGGCGAGAAGAGCCGGGTTGGAAAGCAAGGAGTAAGCCACAAGGTACTTGTTCCCAAAGTTGAGGAACGGATATCCACCAGTGAACTCGGCGGTGTAATTTGATGGGACGGTCTGCAGGGGGGCCTGACCTCTATCTTCCTGTTCGTACGGCTGAAAGACAAGGTAGTTGCTATTGTAGGTGCTACCTACGAACGTGAACGTGGCATAGTCGCCCTCGTCGTTCGCGGAGGTCGTATAGTGGAGGTTCGAGAAGGTTCCGAACCTTGAAAGGGCGAGTATCATCGACCACCGTTCGATGGCGCAGTAAGGACAGAACTCCCCGCCGATGTAAACGAGTATAGGCTTGCCATGCGAGAAGAAAAGCGAGCCGGTCGCATTCTTGAGCGATGCCAGCATCGACGCGTCCGACGGCCCGTAGGTTGCGTTGGCCAGCTGATTCAGTGTTGTCATGTCGGAGGAGGTGACAGGCTGGCCTATGCGCTTGTCCAACGCAGAGGCTGGAAGGTGCAAAGCGAGGTAGATGCCAGCGGCAAGCGAAATTCCGACGATTACTACAGCCGCCAGGATGGTTAGCTGCCTGTTTCGCTGCCTCCGCTTGACGTGGGCCCTCAAGTAGCTCGGTCTAAGCAGTCCTCTATGTCGCCACTCTATAAATCGAGCGCCGTTCGGTTGAGAACGTGAGAGCCCGGCCTTGCGCAGGAAGAAGATGGACCGCAGGAGGCCCCCAACGAGGAAGACTTTTAGTCGAACCGCGTATCGACTGAAACAGAAAGGATCCCTTGCTTGTAGATAGTTTCCGAGCCCGCGAATACCAGAAGAGGATAGCCAGAACGGCCGCTGACACCAACACACTGGTCGTACTCCCGACTGGGCTGGGCAAGACAATGATAGCCATCATGGTTGCCTCGGAAGTCCTCCAGAAGCGTCCCAGTTCAAAAGTGATGGTACTCGCACCGACGCGGCCCCTTGTGATTCAGCACTCCCAGACATTCAGGAAGCACATTCACCTGCCGGAAGAATCCTTCGCTGTGCTGACTGGGACTGTGGAGCCGGGTTCTCGAGAGCTGCTCTGGCTGAAGGCCCGACTCATCTTCGCGACGCCGCAGACGGTATACAACGATGTCAGGCGTGGGAGAGTCTCGCTGAAAGAGGTCGCGTTGGCGGTCTTCGACGAGGCCCATCGAAGCGTGAAGGACTATACCTACACGAAGCTGGCAGAGGCGTACCGGGAGTACTCGGACCACCCCCTCATTCTGGGGCTGACGGCTTCGCCCGGTTCTTCGAAGGAGAGGATAGACGAGATCAAGAAGAGCCTGTTCATCGAGAAGTTCGAGGCGAGGACCGAACAGAGCGAGGACGTTCGTGAGTACGTGGAACGGACCAACATCGAGGCGGTGAAGGTCAAGGCGTCGGATGAGTACTACGATGTCACGCTGAGGCTGAGGGAGCTCTACAACGAGAAGGTGAAGAAGCTGCTCGCCGGCGGATTCCTGAGAGACAATAGGGTCTCGAAGAAGGCGCTCCTGGAAGCGAGGTCGACGATCTCGGCAAGGCTCCAGACGGCTCAGGCGCAGGGTGGCCAAAGAGGGTACATCTTCGGAGCGATCATCAACCAGACCCAGGCTGTGGTCGTCCTCCACGCCCTGGAGATGATCGAGACACAGGGAGCGCCGTCCCTTGAGAGGTATCTGAGGAAGCTGCGTGAGAAGGAGGACAAGGGAAAGGCAATCACTTCGCTGATCAAGGACCCGAGGTGGGTCAAGATAGAGGAAGAGGCTGAGGCGCTGAGGTCTGTGGAGCACCCGAAGGTGGGGGTCTTGTTGAGGGTTGTCAAGGAGCAACTGGCGAAGAAGGAAGACTCCAAAATCATAGTCTTCACCCAGTACAGGGACACGATAGAAGATATTGTGGAAGCTCTGTCACGGGAAGGGCTCGTGGCCCAGAGGTTCGTGGGGCAATCGGACCGAGTGGGAAGCGAAGGTATGGACCAGCAGACGCAGACCAATGTTCTGGAAAAGTTCCGAGAAGGTGGGTTCAAGATCCTGGTGAGCAGTAGCATTGGGGAAGAGGGCCTTCACGTGCCTGACGTAGACCTCGTGGTCTTCTACGAGGCGGTCCCGTCTGAGATCAGGTACATCCAGCGGAGAGGAAGGACCGGCAGGACCACCGAAGGGAAGGTCGTCATCCTTCTTGCGGAGGGTACGGTGGACGAGGCGTACTACTACAGCACGCTGGCCAAAGAGAGCCGAATGAAAGAGCTCGTCGGTCGAACCGACCAAAAGCCCCCGAGGCGTCGCGCGAAGAACCCGACGCTCCTCGACTTCACCTGACGCGGACCGCTCAGGCTCGACTGCCCACGACCGAGACCTTGATCAGGTTCGTGGCGCCTTTCATTCCCGGGGTCCCCGAGGTGACAACTATCCGATCTCCCTTCTTCGCGAGGCCCAGCTGAACGGCGGCGAGGTCGGCCCTTGCAAAGAGCCAGTCCACGGTCTTGGCCCTCCGTGAGACCACGGGGATGACACCACGGAAGAGCTTCATCCTCCTGGCAATTCTTGGGTCGGTACACATCGCCACTATCGGCTGGACCGGCCTGCACATCGCCACCCTTCGGGCGGTCGAGCCCGTCTGGGTGGGGGCGACGATCACCTTCGCGCCCACGTAGTCGGCAAGCCTGCAGGCCGCTCTCCCGATCGCCTCTCCGGTGTCCCGGGTCTCGGACTCGGTCCAGGGCCTGACGTACGGCTCGGGCGACTTCTCAGTGGCCCGGGAAATCTTGTCGAGCATCCTCACGGACTCCACAGGATACTTTCCTACGGTCGTTTCGTCTGACAGCATCACGGCGTCGGTCCCGTCCAGGATGGCCGTGGAGACGTCGGCCACCTCTGCCCGGGTGGGGACCGGGAAGTTCACCATGCTGACCAGCATCTGCGTTGCGACTATGACTGGCTTGCCAGCCCTGTTGCACTTCCTGATTATCTGCTTCTGAATCGCAGGGACCGTCTGTATGGGTACTTCGATGCCTAGGTCGCCGCGCGCCACCATTATCCCGTCCGCTTCGGCGAGTATCAGGTCGAAGTTCCGGACCGCCTCTCTCTTCTCGATCTTCGCGACGAGGAGCGGCCCGTCGTCCGGGAGGAGCCTCCTGAGGGCTCGTAGGTCGGCCGCAGTCCTGACGAACGAAGCAGCGACGAAATCGACTCCTTGGCTGATCCCGAACCTGAGGTGGATGACATCTGCTGGCGTCGGAAACTGGACGCTAAGCCTGACTCCGGGCGCGTTGACCCCCTTGCCCGAGCCCAAAGTGCCGCCCGCGAGAACGGTGCACAGGACGCCGTCCCCCTGCTTCTCGTCCACCCTGAGCCTGATGATGCCGTCGGCGAGGTGGAGGACGTCGCCTCTGTGCACGGAATTGATGAGGTCGGGGTTGTTCACACTGACACGCCTCGCATCGCCTTCCAGTACAGACTTGGTCAGAAGAATCTGGGAGCCTCTTGCGAGGTCGGCGGACCCATTGAGCATCCTGCCGACCCTGATCTTGGGGCCTGGGAGGTCCTGGAGGATGGCGATCGTCTTCCCAGCCCGCCTTGCCTCCGACCTGATGGTCCTGATTTCGCTGAGATGGCTGGCCGTGTCGCCGTGAGAGAAGTTGATCCTGAAGACGTCGACCTGGGCGACGAGCCTCCTGACGACTCTTGCCGCGCTGCTCGCCGGCCCTATCGTGCAGACGATCTTGGTCCTTCTCACAGGGCAGAAGGATGCTGGTGATTCAATCTAAGGTTAGCGGATTGGCTTCCGGCGCGTCTGGATCGTCCTCCGTGGCTCGAGGTTCGACCTGACCCAGTCCAGCTGATTCTCCGTTATCGTCCCCAGCTCCCGGAGCGCTGCCGTCCTGTCAGGTTCCGGCAGTTCTGCGATCTTGGAGCGGAGGAATTCGGCGCTGTCCCTCGCGCGGTTCAGGAGAACTGGCACAAGCGTACGGCTCGGCACGAGGTCTGAGGCAAGCCGCATTATGACCCGCTCCTTGCCGCCGAAGGAAGCCCTCTCTGCGCGCATCGCAGCGAGCTCATCCTCCCCTGATGATGTTATCGTATACGAAACCCTGGAGGTCTTCGAAGTCTTCTGCGAGGGGTTCACGAGTTTCTCCCTGACGAGGCTCTTGAGGAGCGGGTATACTGTGCCTGGCCCAGGGCGCCAAGCCCCTTCCGTTCTTTCCTCTATCCGCTGCATTATCTCGTAACCCGTCGCGGGACCCCGCGACAGAGTCGTCAGGATGTACACCCTAAGGAAGCCCCTGGGAATCGCCTGGGGATGAGTCCAGTGTCTGGCGATCGGGACGGGCATGTGGCTGCGGGCAATTGAAGGGCTTCTTTTTAACCTGTTGTATGCGATATACATGCCAGCATAGTATTCGACATGTTTAAAACCAATCAGACTTCGGGCAGCCTCTGAAGAAGGCAATCGAGAGCAGGGAAGAAAGTATGTCAGGGTCCTCAATCGAAGCAGTGAATCTTTCAAAGTCGTTCGGGTCCTTTGCCGCCGTCTCGAACCTTAGCCTGAAGCTCGAGGGCACCAAGTGCATCGGTTTCCTGGGTCCGAACGGTGCAGGCAAGACCACGACCATGAAGATGTTCACAGGCCTCATCTCACCGACTCAGGGGAAGGCCCTAATCAACGGCGTCGATATCAAAGAGGACAAAAAGAAGGCCCTCGGTTCATGCGCATCACTGATAGAGACACCGGAAATCTACCCCGCTCTGACGGCCCGGGAAGCACTGATGATGCTGTGTGAGCTGCGGGGCGTCCCAAAGGGAGAGAGGACAAAGCGGATTGATGAGGCGTTGGGGAAGGTCAAGATGCAGGAATGGGCGGACAAGAAGGTTGGTAGCTACTCGAAGGGGATGAAGCAGCGGGTGAACGTGGCGTCCACGCTGCTCAGCGACCCGCAGGTCATAATACTGGACGAGCCATCCACAGGGCTCGACCCGCGGGGCCAGAGTGAAGTCAGAGACATAGTGAAATCACTCGGAAACAGGCTCGTATTCATGAGCTCTCACCTTCTGAGTGAGGTTACAGAGGTCTGCCAAGAGGTCGCGATGGTGGACCATGGAAAGCTCATTGTGTACGATACGATCGAGAACGTGACCGCGAAGTTCGCAGGGGACGGAGGTGCGGCGGAGGCCGGGTTCTCCCGCGACGTGGACGAGGCGACTCTGGCGAGGATATTGCGCTTGGAGGGCGTGGACAAGGCGCAGAAGAGTGACCCGAGGCACCTCAGCATTAGGTTCAAGGGAGGACTTCAGACTCAGGAACGCCTGTTCACACAGCTTGCGGCCATGAACATCGGTATAGTGAGCTTCAGAGAGACTTCGACAGGTCTGGAGGACGCCTATCTCAAATTGATCCAGGAGACCCTGTGATCGCGATGTCATCAGACAACCAAGGCGGCAACGCGAGGGTCAGCAGCCTGAACCAGATCAGGACAGTGACGAAGTATGCCTTCCTGAACTACTTCAGGGCCAGGAGGTTCTATGTCATGCTGGCGATAGTCTTGTTGGTCGGCGGTTTGCTTACCTTTGCAGCTGCATACTACAGGCCCGCCGCTTTCGGGTTTGGGACCCCTAGCTCAGAGAACCCGGCCCTAACGCTCTACTCCGTCTTCTGGGGGAGCTTCGCTACCCTCGTGGTACTCCTCTCAGTGGTCTTCTTCGGGGGAGACGCGATATCAAGCGAGTTCCAGAACAAGACTGGTTACTTCCTTATCCCCAATCCTCTCCGGAGGTCGGTTGTTTACGTGGGAAAGTGGTTAGCCGCCTTGGGGGCGTCGACATTGATCTTGGGGGTATTCGTGCTAATCGCTTTGGCCAACGGCACGTATTTCTTCGGGTTCTCTATCCCATACCAATTCGGAGAATCTGTATTCTTTGCTTGGATTTACCTGGTCTCGGCGATGGGCCTGACCTTCCTGTTCAGTTCGCTGTTCAAGAGCAGCATCACCTCGATACTGACAACAGTCATACTCTTCTTGTTAGCCTTCGACATAGTCGACCTGATTGCCTCCGTGGTTGCCGGGATTGAACCTTGGTTCTCGATTACCTACGCTGGTGGCATCATAGCCAACGTCCTTACGGTCCCGTATCCGACTAAGACTACCATCGGTACGGGAAGATTCCACATCACCACCTATTATGCCTCGATTCCGGAAGGGCTGGCGATAATGGCGGTCTACTTCGTCGTCACGGCAGCACTGGGCCTGTGGCTCTTCGAGAGGAAGGAATTCACTTCCTAAGCTGGAGACTACCCGCTCGTCAGGAGAAACTCTTTCACTTTCCCGTCGACTAGGTTTACTAGCGCACCCCTCAGGATTCCGTCCGCGTACTCACTGCCGGGGTTGAGGCAGAGTGTCCTCCCCAGCCGGACAAAGCCCTTGGACTCGTGGATGTGGCCGTGGAGTCCCAGCAGAGGAGCGTGCCTTTCTATCGACTCCCTGACTGCTGAGCTTCCTGCGTGGATGAACTTGATGCCGAGACCCTCTTTCACGTACTCGAAGTCCTGGCTCACTGCCGGGGCCCTGTCCAGTTCCGTGTTGATCGGCGGCACGTGGAGGTTGAAGACCGCGGTCTCCATCCTCTTGACCTGCGAGGCCAAGGACTCGATCATCTGGCCGAGCTTCTCCTCGCTCACCTCTCTCGGGCTCTTCCAGGGGGTTGGGTTGGCGTACCCGAGGGTGATCATCTCGAACCCTCCCTCCAGTTGGACTACCCTGTTCTCAGGGTTGACCACATGCCCCGAATCGACCAGCAGCGTGTCGATCTCAAACTTGTCGTCGTTTCCCGGTGAAATGTAACACTTGACGCTGGTGCCCTTCAACCTCTCCTGCGCGAGCTCGATCCAGGACTTCAGGACCGAGACCATTACTTCGTTGAAGACGCGCCCCTCCTTCGACTTGTCCACCTGGAGTTCCTCGAGCTCCTTCGGGCTAGTGACGAACGAGTACTGGCCCGCGTCGAGGAGCGCCTTCTGGGTCTCCTTCAGCCGGTCCTTCTTCACAGTGCTGTCCTTCTCGAAGAGCCTGAGAGTATACGTCCCGTTGTTCTCTTCGACGATGGGAATCAGGACTTTGCCCGTGATGTCTCCCCCGAGCACGAGGCAGTCTGCGTTGTAGAACTTCGCGGCGTTGAGGAATTTCCTGAAGCACCTGTCGGAGGCGTGGATGTCGGTGATGAAGAAGAGACGGGTCAAGCGACTCGCCGCGTCTGCTGTTTTGTATTTAACGATGTTTTCGGCCTTGCCTCATGGGGTCAGGCCACGCAGGTAGACCTCAGTCTGGGAAACCGGACATCGTCCGGCCCTTCGAGGTCGTGCATGCGAGAATGCACGTTTAGAGAAACGGAAAACCTCATTTAAGCACCACGGACACAAATCACCAGGCGAAACCATCTTGGCGTACCGTCGCCTGACGAGTGCGAGAGGACCCCATGAGACCAGGGACTGATGTGTCTCCGATTCACATGACGTACTTCATGATGAACTGGGACAAGGTGAAGCAGATCTCGTCGGACCAGAAGTGCTCTCAGTGTGGCAAGACCATGAATTTAGTGGAGCAACCACTCGACTACAAGGGACAGAAGTTTGACGGGTACGTCTGCCACACGGACAAGAGACTGATCTGGGTGAAGGCCGGCTAGGCACCTGGTGCAGTCTTCTCTCTGAATCCCTCCCCGTACCTGTGGGGCCTCGTCATGTTCTTGGCGAGCTTCTCTTCGAAGACCCGGTCCAGGTCGGCGTCAGGAGCGATCAACCTCGACGCGTCGAGCACATAGAAGATCACGTCGATCAGCTCCTCTATCGTCTCTTCCGTTGGTCTGCCCTTCTTCCAGGAGTCCCCCGCCTCTCCCAGCTCGATGAAAGCGAAGAGAAGCTTGTTTGGAATCTCCTGGGGTGTATTCCCGAAACCCTTTTCCTTGACAAGCCTTTCTACGAGTGCCTTTGCTTCTTCTAACGAGGGCACGCAATCACCTCAGTAACACGCCCCTTCTCTTGGCTTCGTATTCGTACAAGATATTGCAGTTTGCACATCTGACATCGAATTCAGATCTGTCTCGCCTACCCTTGACAATGTCTCTATAAGACCTAACCGGGTCATGGCCAAAATCCTTCGTCCCACCTCCGTTCTTGTGATTGATTTGGAGGACCCTGATGTCGGCAGTCCCGCAGTTCTTGCACGAACCGCCAAGAACTTGAATGGCTTGAACGCGAACTCTGTCGTAGTCTCGCCTTCGAGTTCTGAGATACTCTTGGTAATGCTCGATGTGCTCAGAATCTGAACACGGGTAACGGCGGCCGAACCGCTTGCATGTAGGGCATCTCCATCCCCTCTCCGCCACAGCAGAACAGCCCTTCGCGTCTTGAACCCATAGCTTGCTTATCACCTCTCCAATCGAAGGAACTATCTCGTAGGGGACTTCTTTGAAAGTATTACTCGTTGATAGTAGTCGCAGGTTCCGGTGAGGCTGCACTGGGCGCACCTCGGACCTATCGGTCTGCAGGTCGTCTGCCCGAACCTGACGAATAAATCATTCAGGTCGAGCCAATATCTGCGCGGTACCGTCTTGACGAGCTGTGCCTCGGTCTCCTCCGGACTCCTGGTGTCAACGAGTCCGAGCCTGTTGGAGATCCTGTGAACGTGTGTGTCTACCGGAATCGCGGGCTTGTTGAAGCCGTACACGAGAACGCAGTTGGCAGTCTTCCTGCCGACCGAATGCAGCTTCAGGAGGTCCTCTTCGTCGTCGGGGACCCGGCCTCCGAACTCCTCGAGCAGCTGTCTGGAGACCCTGATGATGCTCCTTGCCTTCACGTTGTAGAATCCGGAAGGCCTGATCAGCTCGCGGACCGCGTCGATGTTTGCCCGAGCGAGTTCCTCGGCCGTCCTGTACCTTGAAAACAGGTTTTCAGAGGCCCGGGTTGTGTTTTCGTCCCTCGTCCGCTGGGAAAGGATGGTGCTGATCAGGATGCGGAAAGGGTCTCCCTTCTCGACGTCCTGAAGCCGCGCCAAGGCTGTGGCTCGCCTGTCCTTTGAGCCGTAGACCATCAGCCTGATCCTACGGAGCGTTTGGCCGATGTTCAGGCTGCCTCTGTCACCCAAGGCTCCTTTCTGCACCATTTCGCTATCTCCTCGCATGCTGCCTGTGCGTTGAACTCTGGCTTGTATTCTAGCTCCGTCCACTTCGGCTGTGAATCGATTCTGAGCGCCGCTTTGAGCTGGCTCGTGGTGTAGGGTGGGAGGGATGACTTGGAGAGCAGGCTCTCCTTTCGCACTTCGGCCCTTGCTCCCAAAGAGGCAATCAGCCCGCGGGCAAGCTCGTCCGGTGATGCGTCGAAAGATTTCATGAGAAAGATGGATCCTGAGGGAGCCCTGCCCGTCGCAGCCTTGTACATGGCCTGGGCTATGTCCAGAGGATGCGTGAAGGACATCGAACCAGAACTCGGAAGGACGACCCTGCCGGCCCTTATCATGCGAAGAAGCGGGATAGTGAACGACTCATCCCTGGACCCGACGGCCCTCGCCGCACGGATGATCACGATTCTGGGGAGGGGGCTCCTCTTCGAAGACTCCACCAGCAGCCTCTCGGCCTCTGCCTTTGCGTTCTGGTATTCGCCCGCAGGGTTGGGCGCTGACTCGTCAGAGACGTCTCTTCGTGAGAAGCCGCAGACATCGAGTGTGCTCAGCTGGATGAAGGACTTCACCCCCATCTCAATCGCGACCTCGAGGAGGTTCAGCATGCCTTCCGTGTTGACCTTGATGAAATCAGAATCCTCGCCCGGCATCGGAGAGGCCATGTTATACACGGTGTCGACTCCTTCCATCGCTTCATGAAGGGAGTGGTGGTCAAGGAGGTCGGCCTCCATCCCCTGGACCCCGTTCGCGTCCATGATCTTCAGATGGGAGCCCTTCCTGAAGGTTCCCTTCGAGATCTCTCCCTGCTGGAAGAGGTACTCGACCACGTGACCTCCGATGAAGCCCGTCGCACCGACCAGCAGGTTCAGTCTGAGCCACCTGTCTGCCTAGCTGCCCAGATGCTTGTGGGCATGCTTCTCTCCCTTGCCGGGCTTGGCTTCGAACTCGCCCCTCATCACTCTCAGCTGCACGTCCTCCTCGAATCTCGGAAAGTCCCCGGTCAGCGCCTCCAGCCGCTTCCTGGCAGCTTCTGAGAATTGAGGGGAGAAGTTCTGCCCCCCGAATCTGCCGTAGGCGATCCCTGAGAAACGAATCTTCTCTCCCTTCAGCTCGATGTATCCGCGTATCAGGTTGGCGACCTCTCCCTCGCTTACGTAGTTGACAGTAATCGTGTATTCAGGTAGGCTCAACGGCTCACCAGCCCCCTTGGGGGGCGGCTCAAATCCGACGACCGTGCGACAAAGCGCAGACGTGACAACCCACGGCTAAAGCCGGTGGGCTTCCGGGGAAGCATATCCTCCCCTGACGGTTCCTGTTTCATGGACCCTGCTCGCTCCTGGTGTCATCACCAGGAGTGGAGGTTGGATCTCCACAGGCGTGACTTCGGGCATGTCCTGCCCTAGTTCCTTCAGACCTCTTTGAAGGTAGTTATCGGCGGCGTTGACGTCCCTGTCTTGCTCGTGGTCACATTCATCACATTTGAAGACCCGCTGGGAAAGGAGTATGTGGTTTCTCGCCCCGCAAGCGCTGCAGTCCTGCGTCCCATACGCCGGTTCTACTGGGTGCATCAGGCCGCCCACTCGTTTCTCTTTGTAGTCGATGAACGTCCTGAGTTGATACCACGCAGCGTCGTGGATCGACTTTGCCAGGTGGTGGTTCCTGACCATGTTCCTGATCCGCAGGTCTTCCATTATCATCAGGTCGTGGGCCCTCACGATCCTGGCGCTCAGGACGTGGTTGAAGTTCGACCTCTGCCTCGCCACCTTCGCGTGCTGGACTGCGACCAGATGTCTTGTCTTCTCTTGGTTCTTCGAGCCCTTCGGCTTCCTCGACAGACTTCTCTGGAGGCGCCGCAATCTCCTTTCAGCCTTCCTGAGAAACTCGGGCGGTTCTATCCTCTGGCCGTCAGACGTGGCTATGATCGACTTCAGACCGACGTCTATTCCAATAGGTGATTCGAAAGTTTCTTTCTGGGCGGGCAACGGTTCGTCCGTCTCATAGACCAGGATGGCATACCATTCCCCACACGCTTCTCTTCTCACTGTGCAGACCTTGAGTCTCCCGTCCACCGGGACCTGGCGGTGGACGACGATCGGGATGTCACCCACTTTGGAAAGGTGGACCTGCCCTCCACTGAGGAAGACGCTCCCGTTGTACGCCTGCGGGTAGGTGAAGGAGCCGTCTTGCCTGAATGGCTTGAACCTCGGATGCTTCGATATGTGGTCGAAGAACGACTTGAAGGCGTTGTCCAGCCTGTGCAGGACGTCCTGGGCGACCTGGGAGTACAGCTCGCGCAGTTCCGGGTCTCTCTTTCTCTCTCCTGTCAGGATCCACTGCTGCATGCTATACGACGTCGAAGCCCTTTCCTTCTCCCACCGGCTTTTGCGGTGGGCGAGTGCATCGTTCCAGAGCCTCCTGCAAGTTTCGACGATGTGGAACATTCGCTTCTCCTGCTCCAGGCTTGGATACAACCTGAACCGGAAGACCCGTCTCGTCGTCATCATCTCTTTGATACGCCCACCTTCAATATAAGCACCAATGAAGCTCGCTTTCATCCCAGGGCTGAAGGAAGCACCTGGGATTTCCCGCCCGCATCCTTTAAGACGCCTCTCTTCCCAAGCATCCACGTTGAAAGCGAGACTTATGGCGGTCGGGGGGTTTATCCTGGGTCTGGGCGCCGCTCTGATCTTCAGCAGCCTGAATATTGCCGAACTAGCATCTGCAGCCAACCAGGCTGGCCTAAACAATGTTCTCTCACCAGATGATGCTATCTCAATTTCGTATTGGTTCGTCTGGACGGGAGTTGTGCTGTTTCCGGTGGGGCTAGCAATCCTAGCGTACGGGGTCGGGGCGCAGAAATCCTCGCCCGAGATTGCTTCGACTGAAACAGGCATCTAGTCCATCCCCGGCCAATGCCTTCTGAACGAGTCTCCCCTTGCTCCGTTTCCCTTGGCCCTCATCAGGTTGGCCTTGACGCTCATGGTCGCCTTGACATCCATAGCCCCAGCCTGAAGCCAATCCCTTGTCAGTTCGCCCTAGATGCGGACCTATGACTGGGAGTTGGCCCGGCTACATCTCGAAGTCCGGAGGCCGGTAGCGGGCCTGCACCATCTCCTTGAGAGATGTGACGAGAGCGAAACTGGAATTCACGATGTCTGTCTGAGTGATCATTCCGACTAGATTTACTCCCTCCATGACCGGGAGTTTCTTGGCGCCAGCGGAAGCCATCATCTTGGCAGCGACCTCGATTCTCTCGCCAGGTTCGACCGTAACAAGCTTCTTCCTCTGAATTGAGACGGGAGTCTTGGCCGGGTCGAGGCCTCTTGCCACGGCCCTCGAAATGTCGCCTTCGGTGATGATCCCGACGGGCTTCCTTCCGTCGGTGATCACGAGTGAACCTATCTTCCATCTTGCCATCTCCTTGGCTGCCTCCCTTATCGTGGCATTCTTTGGGATGGTCTTGACCTTCCCAGTCATCACGTCTCTGACGTAGATCAGGTTCTCACCTGACCACCAGGACCGAACATTCGGAATGGCCCACCAAGCCGCTCGAAACGCTTCCCAGGATGAGCTTCTTAAATCCGGTCATCCCCCTTGTCCCGACGATGATCAGGTCGACCTTCTCGCTTGCGGCGAACTCGACGATGGCCTGAACGGTCGAGCCGGCCTCCAAGAGCTCCCCCTTGGCTTTCACTCCGTGCGCCTCCGCGAGCTTGATTCCATCGGCCAGAGCGCCTCGAGCCCTTTCCTTGGACAGCTCCGCAACGCCCTCGAGCTCAACCTCAGGCATCGGCATCGGTGTCGCACCAGTGTAGGGTGGAAGGGCGGGAGAATAGACATGGGCGACGACCAGGGTCGACCCGTACTTCTCAGCCAGAGAGCAGCCGAAGTCGATCGCCTTGACCGAATCCTTGGACCCGTCAAACGCGACCAAGATCTTCCCGAAGCCAGGCTCCTCTTGCCCTGACATGGTCATCCTGGAAGCAGGATTCGATATTTAACGCTCATCCTGGAAGCCGGATTCGATATTTGGCATCACGCATGAGTCTAGTTCCCAAGTTTGATTCCCACCTGTGGAAAACGTCTCACCGTCTTTTATCGGCCCCGGGGAGTCTCATGGCCATGACTACTGCATCTGTTCAAAGAGAGAGTACAGATGCACACGCTGCACCCCAGCAGAAGTTCTGCGTCGTACTCTCGAAAGCTACGCTGGACATGGTGTATCCTGCGTTCATGTTGGCGAATACCGCTGCCACCATGGGCTACGAGTCGCACATCTTCTTCACGTTCTGGGGCCTTCAGGTCCTGGACAAGAAGAAGGTCGCCTCTCTCAAGGTGTCTCCGGTCGGGAATCCCGGGATGCCCATGCCAAACATTCTGGGCATGCTTCCAGGGATGACGGCCATGGCGACAAGGATGCTCAAGGGCAAGATGAAGCAGGTCAAGATGCCGTCGATTCCCGAGATGATCAGCAATGCAAAGGACCTCGGCGTCAAGCTGCACGCCTGCTCGACCACGATGGACGTGATGGGCGTGCCCAAGGAGAACCTAATTCCAGAGGTGGACGACATAATAGGAGCTGCCACGTTTCTGCAGATCAGCAGCGGGGCCCAGACGCTCTTCATTTAGGTGATGAAATGAGCGCGCCTTCAGCAAGGAGGACGGTCGACTCTCGGGGCAGCTTCTGCCCTGGTCCGATCACAGACCTGTTCAAAGCATACAGGCAGGCCAGCGTCGGCGACGTAATCGAGCTCCTAGCGACCGACCCAGCGGCCGAGAGCGATGCTCGAGCCTGGGCTGAAAAGAGTGGAAACAAGGTCCTTGAGGTTTCACAGGAGAAGGACTTCCTCAAAATAGTGATCGAGATCGACAGAAAGGGAAGATAGATGGTCGAGCGGCTGGCCGTAGTCGGATCTGGAACCGGCGGGACATTCGCAGCCAACTTTCTGAGCACAAAGTTGCGCGAGCGGATCCGCGCGGGTGAAGTCCGAATCCTACTAATCGGCGAAGGATTCAGGCACCACTTTCAGCCGGCCTGCTTAGACGTGGCCTTCAAAGGCTCTCATCCCGACGCCGAAAGCAGGTCCGAAATGGAGCTCCTGAGGCCGGAGGTCACCTACATCCCTGACCCGGCAGGGAAGATCGACCTCGAGAACAGAACGATCTTCAGCGTCGGGGGCGGCGTCTTCGACTACGACCACTTGATAATGGCTACGGGCGCCGACGTCTCGCCCCAGATGATCCCGGGGCTTGCCGAAGGGTCCGTCAACTTCCACACGGGCCCTGTCAACGCTGTAAAGGTGTGGGATTCTGTAAGGAGCTTCAGGAAAGGGAGGATAGGGGTGCTCATCGCTGGGGTGCCTCACAAGTGCCCTCCGTCTCCTGACGAGGCGCTCTTCCTTCTCGATGAGTACTTGAGGCACAGAGGAATCAGAGAGGACGTAGAGCTCACCCTGCTGACGCCCTACCCCAAGGCGTACCCGGCAGACAAGATCGCCCAGGTCGTCTCCCCTCTCTTCGAAGAGAAGGGAATCAACGTCGTGCCGTTCTTCAACGTCGACTCGGTCGACCCGTCAGCGAAGAAGGTCTACTCGCTCGAGGGCGACGAGTATGCCTACGACCTGCTGATAGCGGTACCTCCCCACAGAGGGGCCCGCGTTGTCAGGGAGTCGGGGTTCGGGGACGAAGAGGGCTGGATAAAGGCTGACAGGCGCACTATGATGGTCGAGGGGCACGACGACGCCTTCGCAATCGGCGACGCGACGAGCATCCCGATCTCCAAGTCAGGGGTCGTCGCCCACCTGCAGTCCAAGGTGGTAGCGACGAACATCGCATCGGAAGTGGAGGGGACGGGTAGGGTATGCGAATACAATGGGAGGATTAACTGCCCCATGGAGGTCGGCGACAGGAGGGCCATCTTCGTGTCCGCGACCTACAAGAAGCCGCCCTCCGATCAGTCTCCTTCACTGATGAAGTACGCGATGAAGAGGGGTTTCGGTGCGATCTACTGGTCCGCCCTCTCAGGAAGATGGGAGTGGATAATGGACGCCTACCTTGGCCAGACGAGCGAGGAGGTCGTGAAGGGGGCCCAGCAGAGTGCTCCCCAGACCTGATAATCAGGTGAGCAAGGACAACCGGACCAGAATAGACTCAAATACGGTAATCTGGGCTTTCGTCGCGTTTGGAGATAACAGAGTCCGACCGGGTCCAATCGCTGATACAGGGGTTGGCCGATGAGTACTCGAGGAAGATCCTGCTCTCAGCCATACCGGCCGCCAAGTCGGTTGAGGACATGAGCAGGGAGAACGACATCCCCCTCAGCACTTGCTACAGGAGGGTCCATGAGCTCCTCGACGCGCAGATACTGATAGTAGAGAAGATCATAGTCACCTCAGACGGCAAGAAGTACGAGCTTCTCAGGAGCGCATACAGGGCCGTGACGGTCAGCTTCGACGGCGGCGTCATGAAGGTGGACGCGACAGTGAATGAGGACGTGGCGGAGAAGCTCAGGCGTCTTTGGATGAGCATGAGAGCGGAGAAGTGATTTTCAGCGTTGAGAATGAGGGTTCATGCTTTAAGGGTCGGAAGACGAGGCGAAAGATGAAAGATGGATCTGGTCTATCTAAGCGTGGCACAAGGGCTGATTCTGATTCTCGGCGGGATTGTCGCCTTCTATGCCATGCGTGCTTATGGCAGGACAAGGAGCAGGGCAATGCTCCTGCTGGGACTTGGCTTCGCATTCGTGACTGCGGGGGCCGCGATCGCCGGAGTGCTCTACAACGTGACCGGGGACCTGGACACCGCGGAGTCTGTGCAAGCAGCAAGTCAGGTCGTGGGTTTCTTCATTATCGTGTATTCTCTGACTAGAACGAAAGACTGAACATGAGGCGTTCAGAAACAACCGGTACTGGGGATCAGAGGGGGTTCGACAGGAGATGGAGAAGTTCAAAGGGGACGCGGTCCTGAAGGACGGTTCTCTGGTCCATGTCAGGCGAACCACGGGCAACGACCGTGAAATACTGTCGAAGTTCTTCGGAGGCCTGTCAGAAGAATCGATTCTGTCGAGGTTCCTGAAACCTACGATTGACAGGGAGAACCTGCTTGACGAGCTTCTCGCCCCTGACAGGAGGTTCAGCCTGCTCGCGATCAGAGACGGAAAGGTCATCGGGGAAGCAGACTACAATTCAGGGAGCGAACCATCAGAAATGGGAGTCAGCGTCGCGGATGGTTTTCACCGCAAAGGCCTTGGCTCAATCCTCCTGGGGCAACTCGCGCAGGCAGCGGCCGACTCTGGAATCACGACTTTCAGCGCAGTGACTGCAGCCGAGACGCACTATGCTCTGAGCTTCGTGAAGAACTTGGGGTTCCCGGTCCAGATGCATGCTGCCCCGGGATACGTCAGGGTGACGTTCCCGACCTCGATGCAGCCGGCCGGGCTCACCGCGTTTGAGCGGCGTGAGGCCGATTCCGCGGTCGCGGCCGGGAAGCGCTTTCTCGAGGCGCGGAGCATCGCTGTGATTGGGGCGTCCCGTGACAGGATGGCCATCGGGGGCGCGCTCTTCAGGAACATCATCGAGGCCGACTTCAACGGCTCGGTCTACCCGGTCAACAGGGACTCGGCCGTGGTGCAGTCGGTCCCAGCGTACAAGTCCGTCCTCGACTGCCCTGACCCGGTCGACCTCGCATTCATAGTCGTGCCGGCTAGGTTCGTAGTCTCGACCGCCAGAGAATGCGCGCAGAAAGGGGTGAAGGCCGTCGTGGTGATTTCATCGGGCTTCTCCGAGATAGGAGGGGATGGCGTCCGCCTCCAGGAGGAGCTCGTCAAGGTCTGCAGAGAGTCAGGGATGCGACTTATCGGGCCCAACTGCATGGGCATAATCAACACAAAGCCGGGAGTCAGCCTCAACGGCCAATTCGCACCGCCGAGGTCAATCCCAGGCAGAATCGGCTTCCTCTCTCAGTCGGGCTCCCTCGGCTACGCGATAATCGACCAGGCCAACAGGCTCGGGCTGGGTATGTCGAGCTTCATCTCGGTCGGGAACAAGGCGGACATCTCCAGCAACGACATGATTCAGTACTGGGAGAACGACGAGGATACCGACGTGATTCTGCTCCACTTGGAGTCCTTCGGGAACCCCAGGAAGTTCGCGAGGCTCGCGAAGAGGGTGGTCAGGAAGAAGCCCATAGTCGTAGTCAAGAGCGGCCGGTCAGCAGCAGGCTTCAGGGCGACGCAGTCTCACACCGGGGCCCTCGTCGCCGCCTCGGACGTCACCGTGGAGGCGCTCTTCAGACAGTCCGGGATCATCAGGACCGATTCGTTGGAGGAGATGTTTGACGTGGCGGCCTTCCTCTCGACTCAGCCCGTCCCGAAGGGGGACAGGGTCGCAATCATTACGAACGCCGGGGGCCCGGCGATCCTGGCCGCTGACGCGTGCGAGAGCCTCGGCCTTCACGTGCCCGAGCTGTCCGGGCAGACCAGAGCCGAGCTCGCGAAGTTCCTCTTGCCCATCGCCGGGACAAAGAATCCGGTCGACATGACCTCAGTCGCGCAGGCTGCGGACTATGCGAATGCGATTCATGTGGTGTCGAACGACCCTAGCGTCGACGCGCTAATCGTGGTCTTCATCCCCCCAATGGCGGTCAAGACCGAGGACGTCGCTGCGGCCATAATCAAGGCGACCAGGGAGCTCAAGGGCAGGATTCCGGTCATGACAATCTTCATGGCTACGAAGGGTGTTTCTGGGCAGCTCTCTGACGGCGTTGTCCAGATTCCATCCTACCCGTTCCCAGAGCTGGCGGCGCAGGCCCTGGCCCAGGCGGTAAACTACGGCAGATGGCTGGCGACTCCCCCCGGCTCCTTGAGGGAATTCCCGGAGGTCAAGAAGCTGCAGGCCGCCGCCCTGGTGTCGAAGGCGCTGGCAAGCAAGAAGAGCTGGTTGGACCCCGCCAGCACGAGCGCCCTGCTCGGTTGCTACGGGATCCCCATGGTCAGGACCGTAGAGGCCGGCGACCCGGTTCAGGCCGCGAGGGCCGCAACGGGGTTCCCCGGCAGAGTCGTGCTGAAGGCGTCGGCCCCCGGCCTCCTGCACAAGACCGAACTCGACGCCGTCAAGGTCGGTCTCGAGCCCAGGGACGTGGAGGCTGCAGGAGAGAAGATGGCGGCGCGCCTTGAGAAGAACGGGGTCTCCGGGGTGAGCTTCCTTGTCCAAGATATGGTATCAGAGGCGGTCGAGATGTTTGTGGGGGTCACCAACGACCCCAACTTCGGGCCCCTCCTCGCGTGTGGGATCGGCGGCGCCCTCGTGGAGCTTCTGAGAGACGTCTCAGTGAGGCTGACGCCTCTGACGGATGCCGACGCTCACCAGATGGTCAGGTCTCTCAGGACCTTCCCAGTGCTGGACGGGTACAGGGGAGAGCCGAAGCACGACGTAAAGGCACTGGAAGAGGTGATGTTACGCCTCAGCCAGCTCGTCGAGGACATACCCGAGGTCGCGGAGCTGGACCTCAACCCTGTGATGGTCCTGCTGGAGGGGAAGGGCGCGGTGGTCGTAGACGCCCGGGTCCGGGTGGCAGAGAGCGCTCCTCAGCTGCCGATAGGGGCAAAGAAGCGCTGAAGGACCCGCCGGTCGACCGAAACTGAACCGAACGACTTCGGGACAACCATTTTATCTGCCTCGCCGAGGCGCACGCTCAGCATGACAGAGACAGGTAAGGAGATGGAGTCGAAGATTGGCGTTCACTGGAAGGAAGAGGCAATGATCAACCCGCCTGCCAAGTTCGTGAAACAGGCGAATATGGCCGACCCTGACATTTACAAGAGGTTCAGCGAGAAGAATTTCCCCGAATGCTATAGGGAGTACGCCGAGGTCCTGACCTGGGACAAGCCATTCCACACGACGCTGGACGCGAGCAACCCTCCGTTCTGGAAGTGGTTCGTCGGAGGCAAACTGAACGCGGCCTACAACTGCGTCGACAGGCACCTAGAGAAGTACAGGAACAAAGCAGCGATAATCTGGGTCCCAGAACCGGAGGACGAGCCCTACCAGGTGATAACCTACCAGGAGCTCTACAGGAAGGTCAATGAGTTCGCCCTTGTCCTGAAGTCGCTCGGCCTCAAGACAGGCGACAGAGTCACCTTCCATCTCCCCATGAACCCGGAACTCCCAATCTACATGCTCGCATGCGCGAGGCTCGGGATCATCCACAACGAGGTCTTCGGGGGATTCAGCGCGAGAGCCGCCTCGGAGAGAATCGTCGGTTCTGGAAGTCATGTCCTTGTCACCTGCGATGGTTACTATAGGAATGGGCAGCTGCTCGACAAGAAGAAGGACGCAGACCTGACCGTAGAGGAGGCGAAGAAAGCGGGAGTCACCGTGGACAAGGTCCTGGTCTGGAGGCGCCACCCAGGGAAGTACTCCTCCGCCGTGCCGATGGTCGAAGGGCGCGACTACTTCGTCGACGACCTCATGAGAGAGTTCAGGGGAAAGACGATCGACCCCGTTTCGATGGACTCGGAGGCTCCGCTCTTCCTAATGTACACCAGCGGCTCCACTGGGCGCCCGAAGGGGGCGCAGCACAGGACCGGAGGGTACCTCGCCTACGTGGCCGCGACCTCGAAGTACCAGCAGGACATACACCCCGAGGACGTCTTCTGGTGTTACGCCGACATCGGATGGATTACGGGTCACTCGTACATCGTCTACGGACCCCTTGCCATCGGCGCCACCAGCGTGATGTACGAGGGAGTCCCGACGTACCCGGACGCCGGCAGGCTCTGGAGGATAGCTGAGCGCCTCGGGGTCACCATCTTCCACACTGCGCCGACGACAATCAGGATGCTCAGGAAGTCCGGACCGGATGAGCCGCGGAAGTATGACTTCCACTTCAAGTCCATGACCACAGTCGGCGAGCCGATCGAGCCAGAGACGTGGCGTTGGTTCTACGAGGAGATAGGGAAGGGAGAGGCAGCCATCAGCGACACATATTGGCAAACGGAGACAGGAGGGTTCCTCTGCAGCACCCTGCCAGCGATCCTACCCATGAAGCCCGGGAGCGCCGGACCGGGTATGCCAGGAATCTACCCTGTCATCTACGACGAAGACGGCAGGGAAGTCAAGGCCGGAGAAGGGGCGGGCAACATCTGCATCCGGAATCCGTGGCCAGGAATAATGCAGACCGTCTGGGGCGACCCTGACAGGTTCGTCCAAATCTACTATGAGAGGTACTGCAAGAACAAGGAAAGCAAGGACTGGAGGGACTGGCCCTACCTTACGGGCGACGGCGCGGTCGAAGGCGCCGACGGATACTTCAGAATCCTCGGAAGGATCGACGACGTCATCAAGGTGGCCGGCCACAGGCTCGGGACCAAGGAGCTCGAGAACGCAGCCCTCACGACCCCCGAAGTGGGAGAGGCGG
>Ga0181524_10001652_pt1 | contig 24996 bp, 25 predicted proteins | sample PEATcosm2014_Bin_34_FD_119761 | JGI IMG/M metagenome (GOLD analysis project Ga0181524, IMG submission 119761) | Peatland microbial communities from MTU Mesocosm Facility, Houghton, MI, USA - PEATcosm2014_Bin05_60_metaG | ecosystem: Environmental > Terrestrial > Soil > Wetlands > Peat | place... | reverse complement strand
CACAGCCGGTTCTCAAAAACCCGAACGGAGACCTCCGCGACCTGTTTCATCAGAGGTATCTGATCAAACGGCACATTTGAGGCGATGTCGCGCCCGACAAGAGCCAATTGCTTCCAGAGCGCATGACGCGCTTTCTCATCGCCACGCATCGCGAGCGCTGAAATCGCGCATTGCCGCGCCCAAAACTTCCGTCGTTCAGGCAGATAGGCCTTCATGAGTTTGGCGACGCGCTGTTTCGAGCCTTTGACGGGATAGAGAAGATCCTCCAACGCCTCGCCGGCTTCGAACCATTGAAACGGAAATTCGTTGTCCAATATATCGGCGTTGGCTCTCGCCACGGCCGCCTGATTTGTTTGCTCGGGCGGCAGTTCGGCCAAGAGGCTCGAAACGATGTCCATCGGCGAAGCGTGATCGGGACGAATTGGGCCAAGGCCGAGCTTTTCCACCACCTCGACCAATTTGAACGGCGGAAGAGTTCCATGGGTGAAATTGTCGGCGATCGCCAGCTCCAACATCCGGGTGACGCCCCCTAAATCCGTTTCCATCATCGGCATGGAACCCTTCATTTCACGAACGATCCTGTCCGTCTCATATTTCGGCAGTTGCGGAAGGACCATCGCGTCGGCGACGCCCGCGAGCTTCATCATGACGGATGAAATTTGGTAGCGGGCGCCGACCCTTTGGGTCGCGAAGAGACTTCGCGTGCCCGTGCCGTCGCAGACGGAAACGTAACACTTGATCACCTTCGGCGACTCCGCTTTGACTGGCGGCAAGGCGTTGGACCGCATGGCCCGAATTGTCGCGTCGAGATGGACCTGTCGGCTCTGGGGCAGCCAGGGCCGCATGCGAACGAGCCGTTCGATCAGCGAACTCTCGGCGGGAGATTGCTTGGCGGATGCGGCCAAGGCTTCGGCCGCCGACTGCGCGAGATCGGCGTCGGGATGCAACATGAAGCCGGCGACAGCCTGATTTATCACGGCCTTCTTGCCTGCGATCATCGCGGGCAAAAGCATGACGCTGGCCTCCGACGGGAAACCGGCGAGAAGCGAGGCCATAAATTCATGGACGTCGAATGGATTTTGGCCGGCCTGATCGGCCACCTCCAACAGCGAAGATACGATATCGCTTCCGGTCTCCTGCATGTCCGCCGGGGGAGTTCGTAGCGCGTCCGCCATGGCCTTCTTCAGACTATCGGGAACAGCCCATCCGGCGTCCGCGAGAATCTTGCCCGTCATCATCATATCCGTTGGACGCAGCAAATGTCGTTCGATTGCATCGTCCAATAGGCCATAGACGGCTTGAATTTTTTCGCGCGCCTCCCGGAGGCCGCCATTCGAATCGAGTTTAAGGGTGTTCAACTCGATGGCCAATTCTTCCAGGAGCTCGTTTCTATCGTCGTCGGCGACGTCGCCCTGCCCACAATTTTCCAGATATTCCGCGAATAGATCAACGGGATCCTCGGGCCCGAACATTTCGGAGTCGACACCCAATTCGTCCTGAACGATCTGCCGCAGCACGGCGAGCTGATTTTCATCCATATTTTTCAACATATCCAAGATGGGATTGACCTGCCGCTTCCTCTTCCGGGCGGGCGCTCTCGCTTTTGATGGCGTCCCTGCCTTCTTCACCTTTTTCATCGACTTGGTCCTCGGATTCGCCGTCTCTATTTCTCATCCTTACCCAAATCCCAGTGACCCGCCAAACGCCGCGAACAGGTCGGATTCCGGTCATTCTGCGCCATGAGGGGCGGGAGGGATAATATGGACTTGCCGTCGATAGTCCATTTGACGGCGGACACGCCGACGACGTGAACGCGACTTTGCGTTCGACGTGCGGATGTCGACAACTTCGCCCACCACTTTCGGTGTCGAAAAATCAGCGACTTGCGACGTGCCGAATGGTAACCGGGGCAAATTTCCGGGCGGCGCCTTGCTGTAGCCGCGCGCGCTGAGCGCGGCCGGCGCGTAAGCGCCTCGTCTTGCTCCTGTCGACGCGGCCGAACGAGCGCGGCCGGCCGCGCCCGATGCTGTTCGACGAGCCGACCTCGGCGCTCGATCCCGAGCTGGTCGGCGAAGTGCTGGAGGTGATGAAGAGCCTCGCGGCCGAGGGCATGACGATGCTGATCGTCACCCACGAAATGGGCTTCGCCGCCCACGTCGCCGACCGCATCGTCGACCAGGGGCCGCCACGGTATGTCTTCCACGAGAGCGCCGAGCAGCGCGTGCGGCAGTTTTTGCAGACGTATCACGACAGGAATAGTTTTTGAGGGGCGCAGGACGCGACAAAAGGTCGATGGACCGGCGCGGCGGTCGCGCTTAGCTTCGCAGCTCTCGCCTTGACTGCGAGTTTCGGTCGCCATGAACCTTCCCGTCCGCGAATTTCAAGCCCGGGGTTTTCGCTCGCTGAAGGCGATCTCCTATCCGGTGTCCAGCCTCGACGTCTTCGTGGGGGCCAATGGCGTCGGCAAGACCAATCTCTACAGTGCGCTCGAACTCCTTCGATCGGCCGCCGCCGACTCGCTGGCTCGGGACCTCATGCGCCAAGGCGGCCTTGAATCGGCGCTCTGGGCGGGACCTCGACGCCGTTCCGAGCCCGCTCGCCTTCGCCTCGCGGTCGGCCTCGGCGAGCCGACCCGGCGACAAGGGTCGGAAGCGGCGTATCGATACGAAGTCGAGATCGGCTTTCCGCCGCCGCTTGAAGTCGACGCGGAGGGAAAAACCATTCTGAGCTCGGCGGCCTTTCCGGCGGAGCCGCAGGTGAAGGAAGAAGCCGTCGTTCTCGTTTCCGGCGCCAAGCGCGTTCGGCTGGTCGAAAGGAACGGCCCGTCCGTGCGAGCGCGCGGGGAGGACGGTCGTCCGACCTCGGTCGATATGGACCTGCTCGCGTCCGAGACCGTTCTGGGCCGGCTGGAGGACCCTTCTCGCTATCCTGAACTCGACGCGCTGCGCCGCACGTTGCTGCAATGGCGTTTCTATCATGGGTTCCGCACCGATGCGGGATCGCCGCTGCGCCAGCCCTGCCCCGCCGTAGCGACGCCAGCGCTGAGTTCCGACGGGCGCGACCTCGCCGCCGTCTTCGCCACCCTGGTCCATATCCGCCAGGACACGGTCGATCTCGACGCGGCGATCGACGAAGCCTTCCCAGGCGCGAAGCTGGTCGCGCCGCTCCCCGGCCGGACGGCGAATTTCGGCATGAGCTTTCCCGAATTTCCGCAGCGCGTATTCGAGGCGAGCGAGCTCTCCGACGGGACGCTCAGATTTCTTGGCTTGGCCGGCGCTTTGCTCGCTTACCGTGCGCCGCCGTTCGTCGCACTGAACGAGCCGGAGGCCAGCCTCCACCCCGATCTTCTAGAGCCGTTGGCGCGCCTCATCGCTCGCGCCGCCGAGCGGACTCAGGTCTGGGTCGTCACGCACTCGGACCGGCTCGCCGACGCTATCGCGGCGATCAGCGACGGGAAAATCCGCTCGGTGGTCAAGCGGGACGGCGCGACCGTGATCGAGGGGCTCAAGGCTTGGGGCGCGTTCGCCGACGAGGGGGAGTGAAGCGCCAAAAGTTCCACGAAAGCGCCGAGTTGCGGGTGCGGCAGTTTTTGCAGACGTATCACGACAGGAATAGTTTTTGAGGGAGCGGCGCGCTCCTTCCCCCCTCGCGGGGGAAGGTGTCATCGCGTCAGCGATGACGGATGAGTTCTCATCCGCTTCGCGCACCTTGATGCATAAAACGGGAGTCGTCGGACCGCCTGATGGCTTGTTTTCAGGAGAGGTGTCATCGCGTCAGCGATGACGGATGAGAACTCATCCGGCCCTTGCTGACGCAAGGGCCACCTTCCCCCGCGAGGGGGGAAGGGGCGCCCCTTCACGATCGTTGCAGCTCGCTGCTCGGCAAATCCAGCCCCTTCTCCCGCGCGCATTCCACCGCCGCCTCATACCCCGCGTCGGCGTGGCGCATCACGCCGCTGGCGGGGTCGTTCCACAGCACGCGTGCGATGCGCCGCGCGGCCTCCCTCGTGCCGTCGCAGACCACCACCATGCCGGCGTGCTGCGAGTAGCCCATGCCGACGCCGCCGCCGTGGTGCAGCGAGACCCAGGTCGCGCCCGAGGCGCAGTTGAGCAGCGCGTTGAGCATCGGCCAGTCGGAGACCGCGTCGGAGCCGTCCTTCATCGCCTCGGTCTCGCGGTTGGGCGAGGCGACCGAGCCGGAATCGAGATGGTCGCGGCCGATCACGATCGGCGCCTTCAGTTCGCCCGAGGCGACCATTTCGTTGAAGGCGAGGCCGAGGCGGTGGCGATCGCCCAGGCCCACCCAACAGATGCGCGCCGGCAGGCCCTGGAAGCGGATGCGCTCGCGCGCCATGTCGAGCCAATTGTGCAGATGCGCGTCGTCCGGCATCAACTCCTTGACCTTGGCGTCGGTGCGATAGATGTCCTCGGGGTCGCCCGACAGCGCCGCCCAGCGGAACGGCCCGACGCCGCGGCAGAACAGCGGCCGGATGTAGGCAGGCACGAAGCCGGGAAAGTCGAAGGCGTCGCTCACCCCCTCTTCGAGCGCCATCTGGCGGATGTTGTTGCCGTAGTCGACGGTCGGGACGCCCGCGTGACAATAGTGCAGCATCGCGCGCACGTGCTCGGCCATCGACGCCTTGGCGGCGCGCTCGACGCCCTTGGGATCGCTCGCCCGCCGCTCCTCCCATTGCTGCAGCGTCCAGCCCTTCGGGAGATAGCCGTTGACGGGATCGTGCGCCGAGGTCTGGTCGGTGACGATGTCCGGCCTCACGCCGCGGCGCACCAGTTCGGGCATGACTTCGCAAGCGTTGCCGAGCAGCGCGACCGAGACGGCCTTGCGCTCTTTCGTCGCGCGCTCGATGATCGCAAGAGCGTCGTCGAGGTCCTTGGCGGCGATGTCGACGTAGCCGGTGCGCAGGCGGAACTCGATGCTGGAGGGGCGGCATTCGACCGCCAGCAGCGAGGCCCCCGCCATCGTCGCCGAGAGCGGCTGCGCGCCGCCCATGCCGCCGAGGCCGGCGGTGAGAATCCACTTGCCCGCGAGATCGCCGCCAAAATGCTGGCGGCCCATTTCGGCGAAGGTCTCGTAGGTGCCCTGCACGATGCCTTGGCTGCCGATGTAGATCCACGAGCCCGCGGTCATCTGGCCGTACATCATCAGGCCCTTGCGATCGAGCTCGCGGAAATGGTCCCAGGTCGCCCAATGCGGCACCAGATTGGAATTGGCGATGAGGACGCGCGGCGCGTCGGCGTGGGTGCGGAACACCCCCACCGGCTTGCCCGACTGGACGAGCAGCGTTTCGTCGGCCTCGAGACGGCGCAGCGTCGCCACGATGCGGTCGAAGGATTGCCAGTCGCGCGCGGCGCGGCCGATGCCGCCGTAGACGACGAGCTCGCCCGGCCGCTCGGCGACGTCAGGATCGAGATTGTTCATCAGCATGCGCAGCGGCGCCTCGGTCAGCCAGCTCTTGGCGGAGATTTCAGGCCCACGCGGCGCGCGGACGACGCGCATGTTGTCGATGCGGGAAGGAGAGTTCATGGCGGCGCCTTTCTTACGAAGGGGGGTCATGCGGGTTCCGACATTCGGCGAAGCCGGCGGCCAATCCCCCGGCCCCTCACCCTGCCTCTCCCCGCGAGCGGGGAGAGGGGCGCGCGGCGCCGTCCTTCTCCTCTCCCCGCTCGCGGGGAGAGGCAGGGTGAGGGGCGGGGGGAGTAGCTGCGCTATCGCCAGCAAAAGCCAGCATCGTCTCCAGCACTTTGCGCAGCGTCGCGCGCGTCTTGTCCGCGCGCGCGGGATCGAGCGGCCCCGGCCAGTTCGCCTCGTCGAGGGTCTCCGGCTCCTGCATATAGGCGCGGCAGGCGAGCTCCAGTTGCAGCGCGTGCACGCCGCGCTCAGGGCGGCCGTAGACGCGGGTGATCCAGCCGCCCTTGAAGCGGCCGTCGACGACCCAGCTTTCGCCGCTGGCGGCGAGAACCGCGCCGACCGCCTCGCGCAAGGCCGGATCGCAGCTCTTGCCCGAATTTGAGCCGAGGTTGAACAGCGGCAGCTCGCCCTCGAACAGGCGCGGCGCGCGCGAGCGGATCGAGTGGGCGTCGAACAGCGCGACGCGCGGAAAGCGTTCGCGCAGCCGCGCAATCTCGCCGACCAGCGCGCCCTGGTAGGGATTGAAATAGCGCCGCCGCCGTTCGGCGATTTCGGCCGCGTCGGGCGCCTCGCCCGGCCGATAGAGCGGCTCGCCGTCGAAGGTCGTCGTCGGGCACAATTCGGTCGTCGCCTGGCCGGGATAGAGCGAGGCGCCGCTGGGATCGCGGTTGACGTCGATCACCGACCGCGAAAGCGTGGCGCGCACAAGAGTCGCGCCGAGCGCGCGGGCGAAGTCGTAGAGCTCGGGAATCCACCAGTCCGCGTCCTTGCGCGCCAGCCAGGGGCTGGCGAAGCGCGGCTCGAATTCGCGCAGTTCGGTCCCCGCGTGTGGGACGCTGACGATCAGCGGCGCCTCGCCGCGTTCGACGACGAGCCAATCGGGGGCGGCGGTCATGGCGTCTCTCCTTCGAGCGTCGGCGGCGCGGCGGCGCCCGCCGCCTCGAGAATCGCGCTAGAGCGCATCAGGCGGGTGGCGGCGAGGATGTCGGGATGAAGATAGCGATCCTCTTCGAGCCGCGGCGCCTCGCGGCGCAGGCGCGCGCGCACCGCCTCCAGCGGCGCCGAGGAGCGCAGCGGCGCGTGAAAGTCGCACGCCTGCGCGGCGGCGAGCAGTTCGATCCCCGTCACGGCGAAGGCGTTCTCGGCCATCGGCGCCAACCGCCGCGCGCCGTGCGCGGCCATCGAGACGTGGTCCTCCTGGTTGGCGGAGGTCGGGATCGAGTCGACGCTGGCGGGATAGGCGCGCTGCTTGTTCTCCGACACCAGCGCCGCGGCGGTGACCTGCGCGATCATGAAGCCGGAGTTGAGGCCGGGCCTCGGGGTCAGAAACGCCGGCAGGCCGGAAAGCGCCGGATCGACCAGCATGGCGACGCGGCGCTCGGAAAGCGAGCCGATCTCGCAGATCGCCAGCGCGATCATGTCGGCGGCGAAGGCGACCGGCTCGGCGTGGAAATTGCCGCCCGACAGCGCCTCGTCGGCGTCGGCGAAGATCAGCGGATTGTCGGAGACGCCGTTGGCCTCGTCGCCGAGCGTCGCCGCGGCCTGGCGCAGGAGATCGAGGCAGGCGCCCATCACCTGCGGCTGGCAGCGCAGACAATAGGGGTCTTGCACCCGCTCGTCGCCGGTGACGTGCGAAGCGCGGATGGCGCTGCCCGCCATCAGCGCGCGCAAGGCGTGAGCGGCGTCGATCTGGCCGCGATGGCGGCGCAGGGCATGGATGCGCTTATCGAACGGCGCGTCCGAGCCGCGCGCCGCGTCGGTCGACAGCGCGCCGACGACGAGGGCCGAGCGCCACAGCGTTTCCGCCGCGAACAGCCCGACGAGCGCGTTGGCGGTGGAGAATTGCGTGCCGTTGAGCAGCGCCAGTCCCTCCTTCGGCGCGAGCGCGATCGGCGCGAGGCCGACCTCTCGCAGCGCCTCCGCGGCGGGCATGACGCGTTCGCCGACGCGCGCCTCGCCGACGCCGATCATCGCCGCCGCCATATGGGCGAGTGGCGCCAGATCGCCGGAGGCGCCGACCGAGCCTTGCGCCGGCACGATCGGCGTCAGCCCGCGCGCCAGCATCGCTTCGAGAAGGCGAAGCGTCTCGGGCCGCACGCCGGAGGCGCCTTGCGCAAGGCTGCCGAGCTTCAGCGCCATCATCAGGCGCACCGTCTCGACGGGCGAGGGATCGCCGACGCCGGCGGCGTGGGAGAGCACGATGTTGCGTTGCAGTTGCGCAAGATCGGCGGGCGCGATGCGCACGCCCGCCAGCTTGCCGAAGCCGGTGTTGATGCCGTAGACCGGCGCGCCGCGATCGAGAATGCGCTCGACCGCCGCCGCGCTCGCCGCCACCGCGGCCTCATGCGCGGGATCGAGCGCGACGGGCGCGCCGCGCCAAATCGCGCGCCAATCGTTCAGCGACGCCGCGCCGGCTCTCAGCGTGACGGTCATCGCCCTCTCCAGACGCGCGCGTGCAAGGGATTGAAGCCGAGGCGGTAGACCAGCTCGGCTGGGCGCTCGATGTCCCAGATCGCGAGGTCCGCCGATTTGCCGACTTCGAGCGTTCCCGTCTCCTCGGCGAGGCCGAGCGCGCGCGCCGCATTGCGGGTGACGCCGGCGAGGCACTCGTCGACGGTGAGGCCGAACAAGGTCGCCGCCATGTTGAGCGCGAGCAACGGCGAGGTCAGCGGCGAGGTGCCAGGATTGCAATCGGTCGCCACCGCGATTCGCACGCCGTGCTTGCGGAAGAGATCGACCGGCGGCGCCTGGCGTTGGCGCAGGGTGTAATAGGCGCCGGGCAGCAGCGTCGCGACGACCCCGGCGCGCGCCATCGCCGCCGCGCCGGGTTCGTCGGCATATTCGAGATGATCGGCCGAGAGCGCGCCGAACTCAGCGGCGAGCGCCGCGCCGCCGCCGTTCGACAATTGATCGGCGTGCAGCTTGACCGGCAGCCCCGCCGCGCGCGCCGCTTGGAACACCTGCGCGATCTCCTCGCGCGTGAAGGCGATGCGCTCGCAGAATCCGTCGACCGCGTCGACGAGCCCTTCGGCGGCGAGTTCGGGGAGCATGACGTCGGCGACCTCGCGGACATAGGCGGCGCGGTTCTCGCCGTACTCGGGCGGCGCCGTATGCGCGCCGAGGAACGTCGTGCGGACCGTCACACGGCGCTCCTCGGCGAGCCGGCGCGCGACGCCGAGCGACTTGCGCTCCGCGGCGAGCTCCAGCCCGTAGCCCGACTTCACTTCGAGAGTGGTGACGCCCTCGGCGATCAGCGCGTCGAGCCGCGGCAGACTCTGGGCCAACAGCTCGTGCTCGCTCGCCGCGCGCGTCGCGCCGACCGTGGCATTGATGCCGCCTCCGGCGCGGGCGATCTCCTCGTAGCTCGCGCCGGCGAGCCGCATTTCGAATTCGCGCGCGCGGTTGCCGGCGTAGACGAGATGGGTGTGGCAGTCGATCAGTCCCGGCGTGATCCAGCGGCCGTCGCAGTCGACGACGCCCGCCCCTTTGCGCCAAGCGGCGGGCAAATCGTCCTGCGGGCCGACGAAGGCGATGCGGCCGCCGCGCGCCGCGATCGCGCCGCGCTCGACGGCGCCGAGGCCCGGCCGCTCGGCGGCGAGCGTCGCCAGACGCGCGTTCAGCCAAATCGTTTCCGGCCGCGCCGGGTCGCTCGCGTGGGCCATGGCGTTCGCTTCGTCTCTTCCCTCGCGCCCCGCTTTAATGTATAGACATATTCGCGAAGATTGCAAGCGGCGGGCGCCGCGGGCGCTTCGCCGATGCGACCAAGGAATCGCGATGCCGGTCATTCACGCCGCGAAGGCCTTGACGCCGGAAGGGTGGAAGTCCGACGTCCGGCTGACGATCGAGGGCGATGCGATCGTGACGATCGAGACGGGCGTCGCGCCGCGCGCCGGCGACGAACGCCACGCGATCGCGGCGCCGGCGATCGCCAACCTGCACAGCCATGCGTTTCAGCGCGGCATGGCGGGCCTCGCCGAATTCCGCGGCGAGCAAAACGACAACTTCTGGACATGGCGCGAGACGATGTACCGCTTCGCCCTGGCGATGTCGCCCGACGACGTCGAGGCGGTGGCGGCGCAGCTCTATGTCGAGATGCTGGAGGTGGGCTTCGCCGCGGTCGCCGAGTTCCACTACCTGCATCATGCGCCCGACGGCTCGCCCTACGCGGCGCGCGCCGAGATGGCGGGCCGTATCGTCGCGGCGGCGAGGCGCGCCGGCATCGGGCTGACGCTGCTGCCGGTGTTCTACGCGCACGCGACGTTCGGCGGCGCGCCGCCGAAGCCCGAGCAGCGGCGGTTCGTCAACGACGTCGAATCGTTCGCGCGGCTCCTCGAGGATTGCCGCGCGCTGATGAAGGATTTTCCCGGCGGCGCCGTCGGCGTCGCGCCGCACTCCCTGCGTGCGGCGACGCCGAGCGAATTGTCGGCGCTCGTCGGCCTCGCGGGCGAGGCGCCGATCCACATCCACGCCGCCGAGCAGGTCAAAGAGGTCGAGGATTGCCTCGCCTGGTCGGGCGCGCGGCCGGTGCAATGGCTGCTCGATCACGCGCCGCTCGATTCGCGATGGTGCCTCGTGCACGCGACCCACGTGAACGGCGAGGAGACGCGGCGCCTGGCGCGCGCCGGCGCAGTCGCCGGCCTCTGTCCGGTCACCGAGGCCAATCTCGGCGACGGCGTCTTCAACGCGCCGGATTTCGGCGCCCACGGCGGCGTCTATGGAATCGGAACGGATTCCAACGTGCTGATCGGCGTCGCCGCCGAACTGCGCCAGCTCGAATACGCGCAGCGGCTGCGCGATCGCGCCCGCAACGTCTGCGCCGCCGAGGACGCCTCGACCGGCCGCGCGCTATACGAAATGGCCTTGGCGGGCGGCGCGCGAGCGCTGGCGCGCCGCAGCGGACGCCTGGCGCCCGGCGCGAGCGCCGACGTCGTGACGCTGCGCGCCGACCATCCCCTGCTCGCCGGGCGCAGCGACGACCAGATCCTCGACGCGTGGATATTCAGCGTCGGCAATCCGCTGGTCGATTGCGTCTGGAGCGGCGGGCGCAAGCTCGTGGTCGACGGCCGGCACTCCTATCGTGAAGAGATCGGCGCGAAATTCGCCGCGGCGATGCGAGGGCTGTGCGCGCGATGACCGCATTGACGCTCCTGCAAGCCCTGCTATGCGATCGGACGCTCGCCGCGCAACGAGGCCGATGCGAGGCGCAACGGGAGGGGCGAGCATCACGCGCATGACGGCGAATCGCTCGTTGCGGCCGGCTCGTTCGGCCTCGCTTCACCAGCAGATCCTGGCGGACATCGAAACGCGCATCCTGTCGGGCGAATGGCCGCCGGGGCACCGCATCCCGTTCGAGCACGAGCTGACGGCGCGCTACAAGTGCTCGCGCATGACGGTGAGCAAGGCGCTGACGCAATTGGCGGGCGCCGGGCTGATCGAGCGGCGGCGCAAGGCGGGCAGCTTCGTCATGCGGCCGCATTCGCAGTCGGCGGTGCTCGAAATCCACGACGTGCGCGCCGAAGTCGCCGCCCTCGGCCTGCCCTACCGCTTCGAGATTCTTTCGCGCCACAAGCGCCGCGCGACGCGCGCCGACCGCGCGCTGCTCGGCGTCGCTCCGAGCGACTCGGTGCTGGCGCTGACCTGCCGCCACGACGCGGCGCAGCGGCCGTTCTGCCTCGAGGAGCGGCTGATCAACCTCTCGGCGGCGCCGGAAGCCGCCGACGAGCCGTTCGCCGAAATCTCGCCGGGCGCCTGGCTGGTGCGGCGCGTTCCCTGGACCAGCGCCGAGCACCGCATCAGCGCCGCCGCGATGCGCGGCGAGGCCGCGCGGGCGCTGAAGATCGCCGAAGGGCTGCCCTGCCTCGTCGTCGAGCGTCGCACCTGGAGCGGCGAGACGCCGGTGACGCGCGTCAAGCTGAGCTATCCCGGCGAAGCTCACGAACTCGTCGCGCGCTTCACGCCCGGGCAGACGTGACGCGGCGAGGCAAGACCAAAACCCGCTAAAACGCCAGCCGCCCGCCGATCAGCGCCAGCGTGCCGGCGAGCACGGGGCGCAGCACGCGCTCGGGAACGCGCGAGGCGAGCGCGCTGCCCACCGCGATTCCGGGAATGGAGCCGATCAGCAAGGAAGCGAGCAGCGCCCAGTCGATCGAGCCGATCCACCAATGGCCGGCGCCGGCGATCAAGGTCAACGGCACGGCGTGGGCGATGTCGGAGCCGACGATGCGAACGGTCGGCAGTTTGGGATAGAGCATCAGCAGCGCGGTGACGCCGATGGCGCCGGCGCCGACCGAGGAGATCGACACCAGCACGCCGAGCGCGGCGCCGAGCGACACGGTCAGCGCAGCGATTCGCCGGTCGTCGAGGCGGTCGAGCGTCGCGGCGACCGCGCGCAGCAGCCAGGCGCGGAAAATCAGCGTGATCGCCGTAACGATCAGCGCGAAGCCGAGGACGGTGGTGATGACTTCGCTCACCGATTTCGAATCCCGGCCGAAATGCGAGAGCAGCACGAGGGTCGCCGCCGCCGCCGGCGCGCTGCCCGAGGCGAGGCGGCGCACGATGCGCCAGTCCACTGCGCCGTTGAAATTGTGGACGAGCGAGCCGCTGATCTTGGTGAGCCCGGCGTAGAGCAGGTCGGTGCCGACGGCGGTGGCGGGGTGGATGCCGAACAGCAGCACCAGGAGCGGCGTCATCAGCGAGCCGCCGCCGACCCCGGTGAAGCCGACCAGGGCGCCGATCGCGAGGCCGCTGAGCGAATAGAGGGGGTTCAGCGAATGGAGAAAATCGAGCATGAATACGCGGTCCAATGACGATCCCGGCAAGTCGACGATCCCAGCGCCGCGCTAGCGGCCTGGCCGCTGCGCCTATGGCCCGTACTTCTCGAATTCGATGTCTTCGGCGCGCGGCAGGCGATCGGCGGCGAAGCCGGTCGCGTCGACGCGCGTCAGCGAGCGCGCCCACGAAAGCAGCGCTTTCGTCCAGCCGGCGATGCGCCGGAACAGCGAAGTCGTGACAGGCTCGGCGCTCATGGGCGATCCTCGACGGGGAACTCCAAGACGTTAAATATACAAAAAGCATAGACTGAGTCAAGTCATTGCACGATCGAGGCGGCGCGCGGCGCCCCGGCAGCGTCCGTCGCCCTGCGGCGGATGACAATTTTCGTCGGGCGGCCTAAATACCTGCCGGCGCCCCACGCGGCGCTCGATAGAGAATGACGCCATGCCTATGGAGCCGAGCCAACCGCCCTTCGGGCCGACGCCGCGCCGCGCCGGCGTCGGCGTGCCGGTCGGTCGCGGCGCCGGCGCGGTCATGGTCGGCGGCGGCGCGCCGATCGCGGTGCAGTCGATGACCAACACCGACACCGCCGACGTCGAGGCGACGGCGCGCCAGGTGGCGGCGCTGGCGCGCGCCGGCTCCGAGTTCGTGCGCGTCACCGTCGATCGCGACGAGGCGGCGGCCGCCGTGCCGCATATCCGCGACCGGCTCGCGGCGATGGGGTTGAGCGTCCCGCTGGTCGGCGATTTCCATTACATCGGCCACAAGCTATTGAGCGAGCATCCCGCTTGCGCGCAGGCGCTGGACAAATACCGCATCAATCCCGGCAACGTCGGCTTCAAGAACAAGCGCGACGCGCAGTTCGGCAGAATCGTCGAGATCGCGATGCGCAACGACAAATGCGTGCGCATCGGCGCCAACTGGGGCTCGCTCGACCAGGAGCTCCTGACCGCGCTGATGGACGCCAACGCGCTCTCGGCCCGGCCGATCGAGGCGCGCGCGGTGATGCGCGAGGCGATGGTCCAATCGGCGCTGCTGTCGGCGGCGCGCGCCGAGGAGATCGGCTTGCCGCGCGACCGCATCATTCTCTCCGCCAAGGTCTCGGCGGTGCAGGACCTCATTACCGTCTATCGCATGCTCGCCGGGCGCTCCGACTATGCGCTGCATCTCGGCCTCACCGAGGCGGGGATGGGCTCGAAGGGGATCGTCGCCTCCTCCGCCGCGCTCGGCGTGCTGCTGCAGGAAGGGATCGGCGACACCATCCGCGTCTCGCTGACGCCCGAGCCCGGCGGCGACCGGACGCTCGAGGTCAAAGTGGCGCGCGAAATCCTGCAGACCCTGGGCTTTCGCGCCTTCACGCCGCAGGTGGCGGCGTGCCCGGGATGCGGGCGCACGACCTCGACGGTGTTCCAGGAACTGGCGCGCGACATCGAGGCGTATCTCGAAGAGGCGATGCCGGCCTGGCGAAAAACCTATCCCGGCGTCGAGGCGCTCAACGTCGCGGTGATGGGCTGCATCGTCAACGGCCCCGGCGAGAGCAAGCACGCCGACATCGGCATTTCGCTGCCCGGCACGGGCGAAGCCCCCGCCGCGCCGGTGTTCGTCGACGGGGTGAAGACCGTGACGCTGCGCGGCCCGGCCATCGCCGCCGAGTTCAAGGCGCTGGTCGAGGCGTATGTTGAGAAGCGCTTCGGCGGCAGGGGCCTGGCGGCGGAGTGAAGAGGGCGCGGCGCCTTCAACGCGTGGAGCGCCGTCGTCATCGATCGAACATTTTCTTGACCAGTCGTTCCTGATATGTTCTCCTGATCGAAATTGGCGTTTCGAGAACGGAGAGCAAGGTCTTGGGTGCGATTCCGTTTACGCGCTTCTTCCGCCTGAGCGACGGCGGCGTCCAATGCGGCGAGGACGGGCTGTTCGTCGGGTCGACGCCGCTCCTGCTCCGCTTGCGACGGCCCGGCGGCCGCGACTCCTGGGCCGTGCGGCCGAGCGACGAACTCGAGAGCGAGCTCAGCGCGAGTTACGGGCTGCCGATCGACGTCGCCGCCAAGCGCGACGGATTGGCAGGCGTCGCCAGGGCGCTTGAGCGCGGAGAAATGCCGCTCGCCAAGATTGCAACGCTGTTACTGCGTTTCCCCGACCCGCCCTCGCTCGCCAAGGATGTCGCCGAGCGCGGTTCCCTCGAACTGGCGACTCGTCTGTTCGAGAGCGGGTTGCTGAAGGATTGGGACGAGTCGAAACACCCACGACTCGGCGGGCCGCCGAACCGCGGGCGATTCGCGGTGAATCCGGACAAGCCAGCGCCGCCTACCGGGTTGTCGGCGCCCGAAGGGGCGTCGGCGGCGGTCGCGCAGGCGGCGCGCGTATTGATTCGAGAGGCCGCTACGGCGGTTGCCGAACGGTGGAGTCTCGCCTTGTGGAGCGTGCCGATCCTCAAGGCGATCGAGGCTGCCCTCGAAGTGATGAGCCCGAGCGAAACCGACAGGGGCGAGCAACGGGTCCTCGACCAGTTGCACGCGAGCCTCGACCCGCCGAAGACACTCGACGAGTTGCAGACGGAGCCGACGGAGAATGAGCTCGGCTACGAGAGACATCACGTCGTCGAACAGAACCCGGCCAACGTCGCCAAATCTCCGATAGAAATCGTAATTGAAAAATTCGGGTGGGACGCCATCGACGATCCCAGCAACATCGTCTGGATCCCGCGCCTCAAGCACGAATTGATCACGGCCTATTACAACAGCACGGACGAAGACGATCCTGACGAACGCCTGCACAGGCAGGTCGTCAACGACATGGATTTCAACGGCCAACGTGAAGCCGGATTGGCGGCGCTACGAAAATTCGGGGTGCTGCGATGACCGCTGACAATTATGCCGAGCTGACCACCGCGCGCCTGCTCGCGCTGTTCGTTGAGGCGGCGAAAAAGACGGGGGCCGGCAGCGGGCTCTTTGGCTTGTTGGACGGCATGGCGGCTTCCGTCCCGCCGGAAAAGGCGCGTTCGATTTCCGCGGCGCCTGAAGCCAAGGCCGCAGTCCAGGCGCTCGGCGCGGCGCTGCGAGCGCGCAAGCCGATTGCTCAGATACGCCGGTTGTTCGAGGACGACGATCGCGACGTGCGCACCTGCGCGGCCGGTCAATTCGGCTCGATCGACCCGGAATGGGCCGCTGCGACATGGAAGGGGCTCTTCGCGAACCTTCCCACGTCGGAGGTGCTCGCGTTTATGGCGCGCGCGCGTCAGTCGCCGCCGGACCGCCCGACGCTGAAGGAAATGCCCGACGATGCGCTCGTCGCGCGTTTCGAGGACGCCGCGACGCGCCAGTACGCGACGCGGTTTCTCGACTGCGTAGACGATCCGGAGGACATGGCGACACACAACCGGATCGCCGGCGAAGTGGTCGACGTCATGCAGGAACTGAAGTCGCGCGGGGCGCTGGCCAGACTTCTTCCGTTGCTCGCAAATCCCAACATGACCGTCCGTCGACGCGCGGCGCAGGGGTGTCTGCGCCTGGCGCAGGATAAGGCGGTCGCGGCGCTCGATAGCGTCGTGGCGAGCGGAAGCTTCGACGACCGTCTCGGGGCGGGCGACACGCTCGACCATTGGCGCAAGGGAAAGTGCCTCGTCGATGGGCTGTGAAACGCTCGCGCGGGCCGCGCGGCGCGATGGCGCTCGCCCCGCAAGTGCGTTACCAAGCGCTTCATTGGCGCGGCCGCCGAAACGGCTGCGCCCCGGAGCGCGCCCATGTACGAACCCCCGCTTCACCGCCACGACGATCTCGCCGCTCAGCACGAGCTGATCCGCCGCCGTCCGCTCGGCCTGCTCGTAAGCCACGGGCCGCAGGGCCTCGTCGCCAACGCGATCCCGTTCCTCGTCGACGCGGCGGCCTCGAAGCTCGGCACGCTACGCGCCCATGTCGCGCGCGCCAACGGGCAGTGGCGCGACTTGCAGGCGGCGGGCGAGGCGCTGGCGGTGTTTCAGGGCCCCGACCATTACGTCTCGCCGTCCTGGTACGCGACCAAGCGCGAGACCGGCAAGGTCGTGCCGACCTGGAACTACGTGATGGTCCAGGCGCGTGGGATCGCGCGGGTGATCGAGGACGAAGCGTGGCTGCGCCGGCAGATCGCGGCGCTGACGGCGTCTCAGGAGTCGGCGCGCCCGGCCCCTTGGGCGGTGGGCGACGCGCCCGAGGATTTCGTCGCGACGATGGTCAGGCAGATCGTCGGCCTCGAGATCGAGATCGCGGGCATCCGCGGCAAGTGGAAGGCGAGCCAGAACCGCAACGCCGCCGACCGCGCCGGCGTCGTCGAGGGGCTGACGGCCGACGGCGACGCACAAGCGCTGGCGATGGCGGCGATCGTGCGCGAGGCGAGCGGCAAGTAGCGCCGGGCGGCGCGCGCCGAGAGCGCCTCGCCGACTCCCCCGTTTTCGACTTGACTCCGGCGCGCTAAGATATATCTTACGTCAAGATATATCGTGATATGTCTCGTGTTGCGATATATCGCAACATATCTCACAAAGAGGCTTACAATGATGTTCTTTCGTCATTTCAATCAGTTCGACCGCGAGCGCTGCGCTCACGACGGTTTCGGCCATGGGCGCGGGTTCGGCCGGCACTGGCGCAGCGGCGGGTTTGAGCCGCGCGAGGGGCGCATGTTCGACAGCGGCGATCTCAAGCTCGTCGTCCTGGCCCTGCTCGCCGATAAGCCGCGCCACGGCTACGAGATCATCAAGGCGCTCGAAGAGCGCGTCGGCGGCGGCTACAGCCCGAGCCCCGGCGTCATCTATCCCACGCTGACCATGATCGAAGACATTGGGTACGCCACCGGCGCCCAGGATCAGGGCGGTCGCAAGCTGTATACGCTGACCGCCGAGGGCGAGGCGTTTCTCGCCGCCAACCGCGCCCAGGTCGACGCGATCTTCGCGCGCTTCGAGCGCGCCGACGGCGAGCGACGCGGCGACATCGCGCCGCTGTTTCGCGCTATGCAGAACCTGCGCATGGCGGTGCGCCTGCGCGTGCGGCGCCGCGACGCCACGCCCGCCGAGATCCAGGCGATCGCCGACGCGCTCGACACTGCGGCCAAGGCCATCGAGCGGGCTTGAGGCGCGCGCGCTCATGGCCAGGCGATCAGGCTCTCGCGCCGGCCCTCGATCTCGAGGAAGACCGGGGACAGGCGATCGACCTGGGGGTAGGCTTCCCCCGGGTCGCACCGGATCGTGACGCCGAGGTCCGCGGCGAGCCGCCGCGCGAGGTCGACGTCGGTGTCCCACGGCCGCTCCGGTCCGGTGAAATAGAGCGACGCAAAGCGGCCCTCGCCGAACGGGAACGCTATCGAGACGCGCCCGAACGCGCTGTCGTAGATTTCCAGGTTGTCGTCCTTGTGCGCGAGCGGCGCCGGCCCGGCGACGCCCTGAAGCCACTCGGCCAACCGCTCCCGCGAGCACTGCGCATAAGCCTCGACGTCGCGCTGTCGCATCGTTGTCCTAGACGCCATGCGCCTTCAGCCACTCGGTCGCCTCTTTCCACGAGGCCTCGGCGTCGGCCTCGACGTAGCTCGGGCGATAGTCGGCGTAGAAGGCGTGCCCGGCGCCGGGGTAGACGATGATCCGCGACGCGCCGCCCGCGGCCGCCAGCTCGCTTTGCATCGCCTCGATCTGGTCGAGCGGGATGCCCTTGTCCATGCCGCCGTAGAGCCCGAGCGTCGGGACCTTCAACTCGCCGACGACGTCGGGCGGATTCTTCGGCCGTAGCGCACTCGGGGGGACTGCGAGCGGCCCGTACCAGGCGACGGCGGCTTTCAGGCTGGCGTTATGCGCGGCGTAGAGCCAGGTCTGGCGCCCGCCCCAGCAGAAGCCGGCGACCGCGGCGCGCGCCGGATCGGCCGAGCCGCTCGCCGCGGCGAAGCGAAGCGTCGCGTCGAGGTCGCTCGCGACGTCCGCGTCCGATTTTCTGGCCACGATGGTCGCCATCAGGGTGAGAATGTCTTTTTCCTTCGCGGCGTCGCCCTGGCGCGCGAAGAGTTCGGGCGCGATCGCGTAATAGCCGAGTCTGGCCCAGCGGCGGCAGACGTCCTTGATGTGCTCGTGGACGCCGAAGATCTCGTGGATCACGAGGACGGTCGGGAACGGCCCGCCGCCCTCCGGCATGGCGCGGTAGGCGGGAATGTCGGCGTCGCCGGCGGGAACCGTCGCTTCGCCCGCGATCAGCCCCTCGGCGGAGGTCGTGATCGTCTGCGCCAGGACCGGGGCGACCGCGGCGCAGAAGCCGACGCCCAGGCCCGCCTTGACGAGGGCGCGACGCGTCAGCGGACCGGCGGCGAGCCGGAGGGAGGCGTCAGGGTCCGAATCGGGCATCGCGGCGGGTCCCTCGAGCTCTCGGGTCGAACGGAAGGCATTGTTCCGCGCCGAGGCGGCGCCGGCAAGTCAAATCCGCGTCACCGGCGATCGCCGATCGACCGCGGCGACCCGCCATCGAATTGATGCAAGTCATGGTTCGGCCGACCACGGCGCGCTAGCGAACTCCCGACGGACGGCGGAGGCGCGGGCTCGATGTTCAAGCACATTCTCATTCCGACCGACGGCACCGATCTGTCGCGCAAGGCGGTCATCTACGGGGTGCAATTGGCCAAGACGGTGGGCGCGCGGGTGACGGCGATCACCCTCATGGAGCCTTATCAGGTCGCCTCGATGGACGCGGTGCTGGTCGCCGAGACCGTCGAAGAGCACGACGCGCAGGTCGCGCGGACCGCCGACAGGGCCCTCGAACAGGTGAAAATGGCCGCCGAATCGGCGGGCGTGCCGGTCGAAACGCTGCGCGAAGTCCACGACCAGCCCTATCGCGCCATCATCGACTGCGCGCTCGCCAACCAATGCGACCTCATCGTGATGGCCTCGCACGGCCGTCGCGGCGTTTCGGCGCTGCTGGTCGGCAGCGAAACCGCGAAAGTGCTGACCCACAGCACGATTCCCGTGCTGGTTTATCGATAATGGCGAAAGGCGAAGGCGGGGCCGACGGGGCGGCGCCGCCATTCGTTCCGGCGGACGCGATTGGTATGGGGGAACGGAACGCGGCCGGCGATCTCGAGGGCGCCGGGCCGGCGGCGCGGATCGGCGAGCGCGCCCCAGCGCAGGGCCGTCCCTCGGGTCGCCACCCCGCCTTGACGCGAACGCGGCGGCGCCCTTTCCGGCGGGCGTGATCGTTCGAGGAGCCCGCGATGCCCGTGCATTTCTCCGCGTCCGAAATGTCCTCGAGAAAGCGGCGCCTCACCGACGCGATGGCGGCGCGCGAGTTCGATGGGCTGCTGCTGTTCGCGCAGGAGAGCCATTATTGGCTAACCGGCTACGATTCGTTCGGCTTCTGCTTCTTTCAGTGCCTCTACGTCGGCGCCGACGGGCGCGTGGCGCTGCTGACGCGCGCGCCCGACCTGCGTCAGGCCCGGCACACCTCCAACATCGAGGACATCCGCGTCTGGAAGGACGGCGCGGGCGTCGATCCGACGCGCGATCTGCGCGCGATGCTGGAGGATTTGGGCGCGCGCGGGCGTTTCGGCGTCGAATTCGACAGCTACGGCCTGACGCATTTCAACGGCCGCCGGCTCGAGGCCGCGCTGGAGGGCTACGCGACGCTGGTCGACGCCTCCTCGCTCGTGGCGCATCTGCGCACGACGAAATCGGCCGAGGAGATCGTCTTCGTGCGCGAGGCGGCGCGCCTTTCCGATCTCGCCGACCGGGCGGCGATCGCCGAGACGAGGGCCGGCGCCGACGAAGGCGCCGTCCTGGCGGCTATGCACGGCGCGATCTTTTCCGCCGGCGGCGACTATCCCGGCAACGAATTCATCATCGGCTCGGGCGCCGACGCGCTGCTCTGCCGCTACAAGAGCGGCCGGCGCAGGCTCGCCGCCGACGATCAGATCACGCTCGAGTTCGCCGGCGTCAGCCGCCACTACCACGCCGCGATCATGCGCACCCACGTCGTCGGCAGGCCCAAGCCGCTGCACGCGCCCTATCACGCCGCCGCGCTCGAGGCGCTCATCGCCTGCGAGGCCGAGCTGAAGCCGGGCCGCAGCGCGGGCGACGTCTTCGCCGCCCATGCGCGCGTATTCGACGGGCGCGGCCTCACGCGCCATCGCCTCAACGCCTGCGGCTACTCGCTCGGCGCGAAATTCACCCCCACGTGGATGGACGCGCCGATGTTCTACGAGGGCGCCGACTTCATCATCGCGCCCGATCAGGTCTATTTCCTGCACATGATCCTGATGGACAGCGACAGCGAGACGGCGCTGTGCCTGGGGCGCACCTACCTCGTCGGCGTTCACCATGCCGAGCCGTTGAACGCCCGCGATCTGGACCTCGTGCTGAAATAGGGTTAGCAGAACGTTAAAGTCGGCCGCGGCGCGAGGCGCCGGGCGCGTTCGAGGAGAGTTGCGGCTTGCGGCGTTCGGCGGCGGGGAAAGTTTGCAGCGGGCGCGCGGCGCTGGCCGCGCTCTGCGTCCTGGGTGCCCCTTTGGCGCTGTGTGGATGCCTCGAGGCCGCCGCCGATCTCGCGCCGAACGTCGATGCGCATCGTCAATTCGTCCGGCGCGACGGCGTGAGCCTCGAACAGGCGAGCGTCGCCATCGTCTCGGTCGACGGCGCGCCGGCGGCGGTCGCCGCGAGCTTTTCGCAAATGCTGGCGCGCGCGGCGCGGACGCGCGACATCGTCGTCGTCGACGAGGCGAAGGCGCGCTACCTCGTGCGCGGCTATCTCTCGGCCGATCTGACCGAGGACGGCGCGGCGATCGAATACGTGTGGGACGTCTTCACCCCCGACAAGCAGCGCGCGCAGAGGCTGAACGACGTGATCGCGGTCAAGGGCGCGGGCGACGACCCGTGGGCGATCGCCGGCGAAGCGGCGCTCCGAGGCGTCGCCGCCAAGAGCGCCGACGATCTGGCCGCCTTTCTCTCCAACACGCCCGAGGCGGCCGCGGTCGCGAGGGGCGCGCCCGAACCCGCCGGCGCGGCGCCGCTGAGCTACGCGGCGCTGCAATAGGGCGCTTAAGGGGCGAGGGCGAACGTTTGGCATCCGACTCATGGAGTCGCTGTTGGGGGAGCGGCCTTTGGCGGGATACTTTTTGCGGAACTCACGAGTTTCGACAATCAACCCGATAGGGGTCATCGTGTCCGCCCACGCGTCGCCAAGCGAACGGAACCGGCTCTAGGGGCGACAGAACGTGCCATAGCTGTTCGTTACCGCGCCACGCGGGCAAGTCGCCTCGTCAACAACAGGATTGCTTTTGCGGCGTGGGGGAGCCAAAACCCGTAGGGGGGCGGGGCTTGACGGGCGCGAGAGGCAAAGCCTCTTAGCGAGGTGGCCGCGTTTGCGGCCTGATAGGGGATTGCGAAGATGCTTCGACCTACCTCACGGGCGTTGTTGCTTGTTGCCTTCGGCCTTTCTCTGGCCTCCTGCGCGGACTCCGCAGACGTGTTTGCGATGAACCCCGCGGCGAAGGCGCTGGGGCCTGTGAAGGTATCCTTTGAACGCACAGGAATTGGCCGAGGCCCAGTCACGATCACGATGGCGGACGGCGAAGTGTTGACCGGTGAATATCGTGTTGCGTTTAGTGCCGAGGAAGCATTCGCCTTTTCCGGATCTCATTCCGCCAGCGCAATCGTAATCGGTGACGGTCCTGTGCAATTCGTCGCGCGCGGGCCGAAAACCGAAATGCTGTGCCGAGGTGCAAGTTCAACGATGGGGCATGGCAACGGGCAGTGCCAGACTTACGATGGGGCTGTCTGGGCGGTAAGCTGGTGACGGATGGCCGCGTCTGCGGCCTAAAGAATCGCGTTAGGGATGGAAGCCCGAAGGGCGGGAGACGCGCCTTCGCGGGGTCATCGTGAAATACCCCGGCGGCCTAGAAATCAGCTGGCCCCTCTCCCCATTGGATGTCGCCGCTAGACGGATGTTCGGCCAGCCACTCTTTCGCTCGCTCTGGGTCAACCGCCCACCAGCCTTGTCGGCGGGGTGGGCCGGGGAAGTAGAATAGCGCGTCTCTTGGGTTTGCTCCCAGCTTACTCCACACTCTCGAGTCCTTGTTATGGCTGTTGAATGCGCTTTGAAAAGACTCGTCGAAGTTCTTTCCGATATCCTCAGCGCGGGCCTGTTTGGCACGGCGCACGTCATCTAAGACGCCCCGGCGGTGTCGTCCTTTCGGATACGGCAGAAGGGCTTTAATCAAGTCGCGGATTTGCGTGTCTTGAAGACGAAAATTCTTCATAGCCGGGCCTCCTATTCCAACGGTACTACTTGCAGGCGCAATCCGTTTGGCGGATTAGATTGCCAGTGACCTCAAGCCCGCCCGCGCCTCTTCGCGCGGGAACGCCAAGTCAGCCAAAACCAAAGAACACGCCCGGCGCTATCTCAACATCTCCCGGCTGAGGTTCGGAACGCTGCACGATCCGGCCAGTGTCTTGAAGCAGCCTTCTACCAAAGCGCTTTTTTTCGGCGCGAGCCGCTGTCCGTAATCCGGGGTAAGTCGCATCAATCTGTTGTTGAATTATGCGAGCCGCGTTTACGTCCTCCGTCGTCGCGTCCGTGGATTCCTCAGGGCTTTCCACTGCAAGATACCATAAAGCAAATACCTGAACCTCAGGCGGTTGGTGCGGTGTACAGAGGGTTGTGCAGTCAGTGCAAGCGGTCAGCAAAGCAAAATCATTCATGGAGTCATCAAACTCCGTCGTATCGGTGAGAATTTCGCCCGGATGCTTGAAGAACTTCCTATTTGCGTTAAGTATATTCCAGAGGTCTTTCTCTTTATTATTTGGGTTGGCTTGTTTCACAACATCGAACATGCGTTCTTTATTATTTTTTACACAGTGTATCTCGTAAATTTCTCTGGCCGCACAAGCTAACGTATGGACGGCTACGGCGTCCGCGTCCTCAAAGAAAAGACGAATTGCAGCGCAAAGCTGCCGATTAGCTGCCTCTAATTTTGTGACCGTGGGAAAGACAGGCGGGGGCGTCATCCTAAAAGCCTCTGAATCGTCCAGCGGCTTACATCATAGCTCCGCGCAAAGGCTGCGGACGACTCCCCTTTTATGCAGCGCTTGATTGCCTCGGCCTTCACGCCTTCAACCCCGCAATCATGCTGCGCACCGCCGCAACAAACAACTCGGCCTGTTCGACCGCCCCTTGCGTCTTGTCGAGAGGGGGCGGCTCGGCGCTGTAATCGGCGAGAAGTCGCATTTCCTCCACCTTATTGAAGGCGCGGCCAATGCTCGCGTCGATCTGACCGCCCAGCACCAGTTTCTTGCCAAACTCGGCGATTAGGGTGTGATGCGTCTTGATGATCGCTTCCGGCGTCTCAAAGCCGGTCGCGAGCAAGGCGGCGTGTGCTGCGTCGTGCATCGCGTAATAGGCGCGGCTACATGCTCCCTCGGTCTTCTCGTCCCGCAAGAGCAAACGCGCCTCGTCCAAAGCCCGCTCGGCCTTGCGCATATAACCGGCAACGGTAAGGGCAGCGCTGCTCATAACCGCAACCCTTCGCGCTTGATGTTCGCAATCAAGGCGGGATTGCTGAAGCTCTCTGGCTGCCGAAACTCATCCTCCCAAAGGGGAAGGGCTGAAACCAAAACACCTGTTTCCAACATCACATCGAACGCAATGGCCGCCATGTCGCCGGAGACTTTATAGCGGTCGCCGCGTTTGCCTTTGAGGATCACGGCAAGGTCGGTGTCACTGTCCGGCTTGTGGTCGCCACGGGCACGGCTGCCATACACAAGCCCCTCAATCGCGGGGTACTGGCCTTCGATACGCTGCATGAAGACACGCGCGGCGTGTTCCGTCTCGGCGTCGAGCGTCGGTCGGACGGGCAGCGGCACGGGATCGGCCTTCTCTGCCAACCGTGAAATCGTGCTCGCGCTGAGATTGAACCGCCGCGCCAGGTCGGCTTGCGTCGCGGTGCCGTCAGCCAGCGCCTTCAACGCCTCGCGCTTCTGGTGAGGCGTAAGCGTTGATGGTCGCCCCATATGGACGCCTCGCGCCTTGGCGCGTATCCGGCCTTCGCCGGTGCGGACGCGGATCAGCTCGCGCTCGAACTCGGCAAGGCCGCCGAGCACGGTCAACGTCAAGCGTCCGTGTGGCGTCGTGGTGTCTGCCCATGCATCGTCGAGCGAACGGAAACCGGCTCCGGCCTTCGCTATGGTGTCGAGGATGTTCAAGAGGTCGCGCGTCGAACGCGCCAGCCGGTCGAGGCGCGTGACAAGCAAGGTGTCGCCAGCGTCAAGGGCGCGTAGCGCCTTCGCCAGCTCGCGCCGGCCGGTCTTGGCTCCACTGGCCGTCTCGTGAAACACGGGCGCGGCTCCGGCTGCCGTCAATGCCGCTAGCTGAGCGTCGAGCGTCTGGCCGTCCGTGCTGACCCGTGCATATCCGTAAATCGTCATGTGTGATTATAGCAAAAACCGGCCTACTTATGCAACTATCTTTCGCAGGTAACCGGGGCAGATTTCCGGGCGGAGGGGGGAGTCAAGGCCGGCAAAATGTGATTCAAGCTTTGGATGGCGGCGCGCATCCCTGATTCGCTCGAGCGGCTTTCGCATACCGACCTGAT
>Ga0181524_10001651_pt1 | contig 25015 bp, 22 predicted proteins | sample PEATcosm2014_Bin_34_FD_119761 | JGI IMG/M metagenome (GOLD analysis project Ga0181524, IMG submission 119761) | Peatland microbial communities from MTU Mesocosm Facility, Houghton, MI, USA - PEATcosm2014_Bin05_60_metaG | ecosystem: Environmental > Terrestrial > Soil > Wetlands > Peat | place... | reverse complement strand
CCGCGCGTGATCCTGGCCGCCTCGCCCGGCCGGGCCGAGGGCGGGCGGTTCGCGGTCGACGTCGCGTCGAGGGCCGTCGACTTCTTCACGGCCTACTATTCCGAGCCGTACCCCCTCTCGAAACTGCACCTCATCGCGGTGCCGCAGTTCGGCACCGGGGCGATGGAGAACTGGGGGGCGATCACCTTCCAGGAGTTCGTGGTGCTGCTCGAGGAGCCCCCGGCGGTCTCGGCCAAGATCCGTCTGGTCGAGTACGTCAGCCACGAGGTCGCCCACCAGTGGTTCGGCAACCTCGTGACGATGCGCTGGTGGAACGACCTGTGGCTGAACGAGGCGTTCGCCTCGTTCGTCGCCGCGAAGGCGGGCGAGGCGCTGTACCCCGAGGGAAGCGCGTGGGACGATTTCCTGAACCTGCGGTACGCGAGCTCGATGCTCTGGGACGCGCTCCCGCACACCCATCCGGTCCGGGTGGACGTCACGGAGCCCGAGCAGATCCGGCAGATCTTCGACGAGATCAGCTACGGGAAGGGCGCGAGCGTCCTGCGGATGGCGGAGGCGTACGTCGGCGAGGAGACGTTCCGCCGGGCGGTGTCGCGGTACCTCGCGGACCATCGCTGGGGGAACGCCGAGGCGGGCGATCTCTGGCGGGCGGTGGCGGAGACGTCCCACGAGCCGGTCGAACGCGTCTTCAGCGAATGGGTCGGCCGGCCCGGGTTCCCCGTGGTGCGGGCCCGCCGGGAAGGCCGCGAGCTGCACCTCGACCAGCGCCGGTTCGCCCTCCTCGGCGCGGAGGACGATCCGCCCTGGCCGATCCCGCTCACGGTCCGCATCGGGGGGACGCTCCACCGCGAGCTGTTCGACCGCGAGCGCACGGTGGTGCCGGTTCCCGAGGGCGTGCCGGTCGTCAACCCCGGGCGCTCGGGGTACTACCGCGTCCGGTACGAGGGAGCGCTCCGGGAGCAGCTCCTCGCCGGCTTTCCGGAGCTTCCCCCGGTCGATCGGTGGGGGCTCGTGAACGACAGCCTGGCGTTCTTCCTCGCGGGAGCGACCGACCTCGACGAATACCTCGAGGTGTTCGGCCGCCTCGAGACCGACCGGGATCCGTTCGTCGTCTCCGAGGTGATCGCGACCTGCCGGAGCCTGTTCCCGCTCATCCACCGGGTCCCCCGGTGGGAGCGGGAGCTCCGCCGCGTCGTCGTCGCGCAGTCCGACCGGCTGGGGCTTGAGCGCCTCCCCGGCGAGCCGGAGCGGATCCGTGCGCTCCGGGAGGCGATGGTCCTGGCGCGAGTGCGGCTCGACCCCCCCTTCGCGGCATCGCTCGCGGCGATGTACCCGCGCATCGATTCCCTCGACCCGGAGCTCGTCCGCGCGGTCCTCACCGCGGCCGGGGCGACCGCGGGACCGGAGGAGTACGCCGGGCTGCGGGCCCGGCTCTCCGCGGCCCCGTCCGTCGAGGCGAAGCGGAACATCGCGGGCGCCCTCGGTGCCGTCGGCCGGGACGAATGGATCCGCGAGGGCCTCGAGATGATCCTCAGCGGCGAGCTGCTCCTCGGTCCGTGGATCGACCTCTTCGGCTCGGCGCTCGTCTTCAACCCGGAGCGGTCGGGCGCCGTGTGGTCGTTCCTGGTCGACCGGAGCGACGACCTCGTGCGGCTCGCCGCGGGGACCAGCAATTCCGGGACCCTCCTGCAGAACGCCATCCCCTTCCTCGGGCTACCGCGCCCCGCCGAGATGCGGGAGTGGCTCGCCCACCGCTCGTTCCCCGAGGCCGGCCGCGCGGTGGCGAAAGGGCTCGACCTGCTCGAGCTGTACCTCCGGGTCCTCGAGCGCTCGCGGTAGCCGAGCGCCGGCGGCCCGCCGCAGCCGGATCCCGCTTCGGCGGCACGGGGAACGTCGGCCGCCTACCGCCCCTCCGTACGATGCCGCGGATTCGTACGGAGGATTGGGCCGGCTCGTGGGGTTCATTGCCGCGTTTCGTTCGCCCGGTGGATATACGCGGGCGGGGGTCCTTCGGGTGCGGACACGGTCCGCGTTCGAGGTCCTAGAGCGATGCGCGCGAATCAAGTGGCAGGATTGCTGGCCGTCGTATCCGTGATCGCAGTGGCCGGGATCGGCTACGCCGCCTTCACGTCGTCGATCTCGCTCAACGCGACCGCCTCGGCCGGCACGCTGGCGATCCAGTGGGTCGGGCCCGCTTCGCCCGCGGTCACGACCACGAGCCCGAACGTGACGTGCGCCGTCTCGCTGACCCCCACCCTGCTTCGCATGACGGTCGGCGGACTGTTCCCCGGCCAGTCGTGCACCATGCCGCTCGGGTCCGTGACCGTGGAGAACTCCGGCACGCTGTCGGCCTCGGTCACGGCGGTAGAGACCCCGGGTCCGGTCACCGGCCCCGGAACGCCGTGCAGTGCGTCCAACTTCACGGTGGTCAACTCCGGCTACAACCCCAACCTCGGCCCCGGCGCATCGTTCCCCTGGTTCCAGACGGCCGGCCTCGGTGCATCGGCGGGGAACGGCTGCCAGGGCGACTCGTTCAGCTTCACGATCTCGTTCAGCGCGACGCCCGAGTAATCCGCGCCTAGGACCCCGGCCGCCGGGAAGTTCCCGACCCGGGTCCCCTCCCGCGGGTGCCGCGCAGGAGGCGGAGAGCGCCTCTTCGGCCGCCCCCGTGGCGCGTCAAATAGTCGGGGATGCTGGTCCTCGGGATGTCCGGAGCCACGGACGCGACGAGGCGCCGACTCACCCGGGCCGAGGAGCGGGTGATCGTCCACAAGGGGACCGAGCCGCCGTTCACCGGCGAGTACGACCACCATTTCGCGCCCGGTACCTACGTCTGCAAGCGGTGCGGCGCCCCCCTCTTCCGGTCCGACGCGAAGTTCGATTCGGGATGCGGATGGCCGAGCTTCGACCGCGAGATCCCCGACGCGGTCGCCCGGCTCCCCGATGCCGACGGCCAGCGGACGGAGATCCAGTGTCGGCGCTGCGGCGCGCACCTCGGCCACGTGTTCGTGGGAGAACGTCTCACCGACCGGAACGTCCGCCACTGCGTGAACTCGATCTCGCTCCTCTTCGTGCCGGAACCGGCCGCCGGGCGATCGCCGCCGACCGACCCGGGAGGTGCGTCCCGCTGACCGAACCTCGGAGCGCCTCCGGCCCGGGGGAGGTCGTCGCGCTCCACCGGAAGCCCGAGACCCCGGGCGAGCACGGCCTGCCGAAGCGATCGGTACCGGCGGTCCGCGTCCGGACGAACGGGGTCGACGGGGATTTCAACCGGTGGCGACAGGAGGAGCGGGGAGGCGACCCGGACCTCGCGCTCCTCATCCTGACCGCGGAGACGCTGGAAGAGCTGAACCGCGAGGGGTGGCCGGTCCGCCCGGGGGACCTCGGCGAGAACATCACGACCCGCGGGATCCCGTATGCCGAGTTCGCTCCGCCCCACCGGTTCCGGTTCGGAGGCGTCGTCGCGGAGGCGTCGAAGGCGTGCGACCCGTGCGACAACCTCTACCTGTTGCCCTACGTCGGCCGGGACCGCGGGCCCGAGTTCGTCCGTTCGATGCTCGGTCGCCGCGGGTGGTACGCCCGCGTGATCGACGAAGGGGAGATCCGCGTCGGGGACCCGGTCCGAAGGGTGCCCTAGACCCCGGCCGGCCGTCAGCGGCGGGTTGCTGGTCCTCCAGAGGTGTTAATAACCCAGACAAGGGTCGAATCGACCGTGTCGGCCCCGGTATGGCCTTCCCGTACGAAGGGAGTCGAATCGTTCACGCTGCCCCCGCCGGACAGCCCGGGCGGGCTCGCGATCGCCGTCGCGTCCCTGTTCGGCCTCGTGTACGTGATCCTCCTGCTCGCGGAGTATCCGGCGATGGTCTCCCACGCCTGGTGGATCACCTCGACGTCCCTCATCGTCGGCGTGATCGGAACCTTCGCCCTCGGCACGATGGTCGGCGGGGACATCGCGACCTACCAGCGGCTCGACCTCGACCTCGCCCGGACCGTGATCGCCCACATGACCAGCAACACCTCGCCCGAGCCCGAGACCCCCTTGGCCGGGGTCTGGCGGGCGTACATCACGGTCGCCGACGAGTCCCGCCGGGTCGCCCGGGTCCACGCGTACGCCTTCGGCCCGTTCCTCTGGGGAACGCTCCTCTCCCTGGCAGCGGCGCTCGTCGCCGGCCTCGGAGTGATCACCTCCACCACCAACGTGGTGGGCGCGGGCCTGCTGGTCGAGGCCGTCGGATTCACCCTGCTGCTCGTCGGAGCCAGTGCCCTCGCGCTGACGGTGGGGTACTCGAACCCGGTGGCGGGGTTCGACCGGCTGGCGTCCCATCGCTGGCGCCGGAACACCGCGCGGCTCCCGGCGGTCGAAGAGGCGATCTCGAGCGTTCCGTGGCTCCCCGAGTTCCACCGCGGGGTCCGCGAATCCCGGACCGACCCCAGCGACTCGACGCTCCGCTGGATCTCCTCGTAGGCGACCGGCGGGTCGGCGCCGCCCCTCCGCGGCGCCCACCGAACGGGGCAAACGTCTAAGAGGAGGTTCAAACGTCGTTCGACCCGAGCAGACCGTGGCCATCTCCCGGTTCCCACTCGTCGCGGCGGTCATCGCGCTCACCGTGGTGATGGCGCTGCCCGGCCCCCTCGGCGGTGCCGCTTCCCTCCGCTCGGCGGCTCCGTCGGACCCCGGGGTCCCCGCGGCCCCGGCGCACTCCTCCGCGGATGCTCGAATCCAGCAGATCGAGCAGACCCTCCGCCAGGACGGCGTGCCGAGCCAGTACGCTCACCTCCCGAACATACGGGGCGCCGACCCCGGTCGCCCGGGCCAGGTGGCGCCGACGTACGACGAGGCGCCGGCCCCGATGGGCCTCGCGGACCTCGGCCTCAGGAACGTGTCGGGAACGCTCGCCCCGTACCTGCTAGACACGTCGAGCGTGACGGGAACGGCGTCGTTCGCGAACGCCCAGTCGGTCTACCTCGACGGGGACGGCCCCGACATGTTCGGCCTCCAGCTGAACGCGGTCGCCACCAACGTCACGCTGTTCGGGCACGCCACCTACCAGTTCTGGGCGCAGGACTTCCTCAGCTACACGTCCAGCGACGGGACGCTCACCTTCGGGGACAACCTCTGGAACCTGTCGAGCCCGACGGGACTCATCTCCTCGAACGCCCTCTACTCCCACGGCCCGAACGGGACGATGGTCGCCCCGGTCTACTACTTTGCGCTCGGGCCGACGTTCACCGTCCACTACCCGTTCAGCGTGACGTTCTCGCTGAACGCGGCGACGTTCCATAACCGCCCCGCGATCTACTTCAACTACACCCTTGTCGCGTCCGCGCTGACCGCCTCGGGGTCGTTCGACCGGGTCGTCTTCAATTCGTCGTTCTTCCCACCGATGTTCCCGGCGAAGGTGCCCCAGTTCCAGGCGAACGGGACCGGCGTCGACCCGTACGGCCTCCCCAACGACCTCGAGCTCGTCCTCGTCGGGAACGACGACGGAGACACGACGACGTTCTTCGCCCTGGACGCGCAGCTCTCCCTGTCGACGTGGAACGCCTCCGCCACCGCCTACCAACCGGTCCCTTCGGCGTACGACGCGGGGTCCGACACCGGGGAGACGAGCGACGGGGTCGGGGTCTACTACAACGCCACCGCGGGGGGCGCGACCCTCCCGCAGGCGATCCTGACGGTCGGACCGTCGTTCCTCTACGGCCTCTGGAACTACTCGGACAACCCCGGGTACCGCACGCTCTCGGCGGGCGCGGCTCCGACGAACGCGTTCCTCTTCGTGACCCCGGGCACCGCCTACAACGCGAGCATCGCGCAGTGGGTGCCGACGTTCGCGGACGTCAGCGGGTCGGAGGCCATCGCCTTCCCGAACGAGGGCAACTACCACTTCGACTGGTTCCTCAGCGACTACCGTCCGGTCCATCGCTCGCTGGATCCGGCCGCGAACTCCACGACGAAGGTCGTTGCCAACATGGTCCGGGCCACGACGTTCGGGGTCTACACGCCGCTCCTCGCCTGGGGCGATTCCGAGCTCGCGTCGATCTCCTCCTCCGGGAACGGGACCGCGGGCAGTCCCTACCAGATCGAGGCGAACCAGTACCACGCGATCGGCCCGGAGTTCGGCGCCCTGAACGACTTCTTCTTCCCGGTCTTCCCCGGGATCCTCCTGGTCGACACCAACGCGTCGGTGCGGGTCACGCCGCCGAGCTTCGCGATCACGTACCCGCCGTCGGTCGCGGCCAACCTGTCGGCGGCGGGCCTTCCGTCCACGAACCACCTCCAGCTCGAGTTCTGGAACGTGACGAACATGACGCTCGAGGCGGCCCCCGGGATCAGCGGCTGGCTCTCCTCCGACCTCGGCTTCTTCCCCGTGGGGGCCGTGATCCTCTGGGACTCGACGGGGAACCTCGTGGCGGGGAACACGTTCTACGACCAGGGGATCTCCCTCGCCCTCTACGGAGGGTCGCAGAACACGGTCTGGGGCAACAGCTTCCTCAACTCGACGGCCCCCGCGACGAACGCGAGCGCGGTCGAGAACTCGGGCAACAACACCACCGGCATCTTCGAGTCCGAGTCGGGGGACCTGATCTACAACAACTACTTCTCGCTCCCCGCGCCGGCGTACACCCCCACCCTCGACCCGCTCTCCTGCCAGATCGTCTGCGAGCCGGCGGTGTACACCGATCGCTGGAACGTGAGCTCCGCGCCCGCCAACACGACGAACGTCGTCCTGGGCACGAACCTCTCGGGCAGCATCATCGGCACGACCTACCAGGGCGGGAACTACTGGTCGAACTACGGGACCCCCGCGAACCCGCTCGGCGTGCTCCCGTACAACGACGGCGGACGGATCACGAGCGGGGGGGACTACGTACCGCTCGTGCGGTCCCCGGCGTACCTCGTGGCGGTCAACGAGCTGGGCCTCGGGCCCGGCGCGGTGTGGGGCGTCGAGGTGCAGGGAGTGGCCTACCGGACCAACCAGTCGGTCCTCACCCTGTACGCCCCGAACGGGACGTTCGGCTTCTCGGTGATCCTCCCGGTCGGCTACACCGCTCCCGCCTTGGGGAACTTCACCGTCAACGGGACCGGCACCGAGGTCACGATCGTCTTCACGCCGCTCGTCGCCCTCGCCTTCGTCGAGAGCGGCCTCGTTCCCGGGTGGAACTGGAACGTCACGATCGGCCCGGCCAACCTTTCGGAACCCAACGAGACGGAGAACTCCTCGAACGGATCGATCGTCTTCGAGCTGGTCCCCGGTTCGTACTCGTTCGGCGTGGGCTCCTACGGGTACAACGCATCTCCGTCCAGCGGCACGGTCGACCTGCCGAGCGGCGGCACGTCCTCGCAGTCGATCGTCTTCTCGATCCTCCCGATCCTGACGTTCGAGGAGTCCGGACTCCGGAGCGGGACGGCCTGGACGATCGAGATCACCGGAGGGCCGGCCCCCGAGAACTTCACGTCCGTCGCGACCTCGCTCGTCCTGTCGATCTTCGACCTTCCGACGGGGGCGTACTCGTGGACCGCCTCCGCCGCCAACTACACGGCGACGCCCGGCGCCGGATCCGGGAACTCCACGGAGCCGGCCGTCGTCCCCCTGTCGTTCCAGGTCATCAGCGGCACGCTCGCGGTGTCGGTCAACGTTCCCGGCGTCGAGCTGTGGATCAACTCGAGCGAGTTCAACCTCTCGAACGGGAGCTTCCGCATCGCCGAGGCGCCCGGAACCTACCCGATCGTCGTCGTCGCGAGCGGCTACGCGACGTACTACAACAACGTGACCGTGACGAGCGGCAAGACCACCGCCCTCCCGATCGCGCTCACGGCCCTCCCGGCGACCGGCCCGGGCGGGATCTCCTACCTCGGGTGGGCGATCATCGCGGTCCTCGCCGTCGCGGCCGCCGCCGGCCTGCTCCTCGCGGCGCGCTCGCGACGAGGCCGGCCTCCCCCGCCCGTCGCGCCGTTCGCGGGCACGTCCGCCTCCGCGGTGCGGCCTCCCTGGCAGGAGGACCCCGCCGACACCTCGGTGGAACCGCCCCAGCTACCCCCGCGGTAAGTCGGTCTTTACTACCGGCACGCGTACCGGTGGCGGATGGTCGAGACCGCCGGCGACCGGCCGGAACCCCTCCCGCTCTCGCTCGTCGCCCGGGCCCCGTACTTCGGCTTCGCCGCGGCCCTGATCGGGCTGTTCATGATCGCCGCCGGCATCCTCTCGGCGGCCCGGCCGCCGGTCGAGCTCTACCGGACGCCGCTCGCGGGATACGACCCGCCGTTCGAGGTCGTCGCCGGCCTCCTGCTCTTCATTCTCGCGTTCCGGATCCGCCAGCGGAGCCCGGTGGCGTTCCTCTTCTCGATCGCGGTGCCGGTCCTGGTCGGCGCGATCACCATCCTCAGCCCGAACGGCTACTCGATCGCCTCCACGGTCCTTTCCGGGGCGCTCGTGATCGCGGTCTACCCGTACCGGTCGAGCTTCTACATCGGGTCGGCGGCGGGCCCGGAGGGGACCCAGCTCCTCCTCGTCGTGGCCAGCCTGACGGCGATCCTGTTCGGCACGGTCGGGGCCGAGTGGCTCGGCCGACAGTTCTCGCCGCCGATCCACGGGTGGGGGGAATCGGTCTACTTCACCGTGACGACGATCTCGACGATCGGGTCGGTGTTCCAGCCGCTGACCGACGCCGCCCGATGGTTCGTCGTCGTGCTGATCCTGGTCGGCGTCGGAACGTTCTTATCCGCCATCGTGGTCCTTTTCGTCCCGTTCCTCGAACGGCGCCTCGCCCGCATCGGCGAGCGCCTCGAGCGGGCCCAGATGCAGGAGCTCGAGCGGCACGTCATCGTCTGCGGCGTGAGCCCCGAGGCCCACGCGACCGCGCGCGCCCTGCGGGAGGCCGGGATGCGGCTCGTCGTCCTCTCCTCGGACGCGGAGGAGGTCGAGCGGCTCCGCACCGAGGGGTTCCGGACCCGCCTCGGCGATCCGTCGGCGGAAGAGGAGCTGAAGCTGGTCGGCATCGACCGGGCCCGCGCGCTGATCGTCGCCCAGGAGTCCGACGCGGCGAACCTTCTCACGGTCATCACGGCGCGCGCCCTGCAACCGGACCTGCGGATCGTCGCGGTCGCGACGGCGGACAGCAGCCTCGCCAAGCTCCGCCGGGCGGGGGCCACGGAGGCGATCGGGGTCGTGCACGTCGCCGCCCAGCTGATCACGGCCGCGGCGCTCGACCACGCGGACGCGACCCGTCCCCACGCGCACTCGGTCCCGCACTGAGAGCGCCCCACCGTCCGGGACGACCCCCCGGCGGAGCGACGGGACGGCCAGGGCCGGGGGCTGCCGGTCGGGGGAACGGACCGCGCCCCTGCAACCAAAGGGCTTTTGGAGAGGGGGTTCCCACCTTCCCGGGAGATGGCGCGCGTCCGCCGCGGGCATCGGGCGCGCGTGAACCCTTCCGCGCACGCGCCCGCCGGGCATCGCCCGTCCGGACGTCACGCCCTTCCGCGGACCCGCCACGCCGGGCAGTCGACCTACAGCCACCTCCGGATCGAGATCGACCTCGGGCGCGAGCTGCTCGCGCCGGGCCGGCTGCCGTTCCTCGCGGAGCTCCGGTCGCTCCTGCGGGAGCGGGAGGTCGAGGACGAGGAGAGCCTCCTCCAGCTCGCGGCCGCGCTGCTCCACGCCCTCCAGGGGTGCGGGTTCTCGCGCGTGGACCACTGGGAGATCGACCCGGGAGGATGGCTCCCGCTGCCCGAGGAGGTCCACCCCGGGCTGACCGAGCCCGTCGGCCACCTCCTGAAGGCGTTGTCGAGCGAGCGGTGGCAGGAGCTGGCGACCGCCTACGCGTTCTCGGTGCGCCTCTCGGGAACGGGCGAACGGCGGGTGGACGCGGTGCTCCGCCGCCTCCACCGGGAGCGGGAGCACTCCCTGTCGATCGACCTCTGGGGGCACGTCCCGTCGTTCGAGGTGCACCGGCTGGTCAACGCGGTCCGGGAGCACCTCCCCGTGCTCCGGGCGCAGGTGACGGAGTCGGCCTCCGGGTGACCCCCGCACCGCTATCTCCCCCGGCGCCAGAGCCGGGCCAGCTCCGGGCCATGGTCGCGTTCTACGTTCCCGTGCTCCTCGCGGCGTTCGTGATCACGGTCCTCGAGATGACCGAGGTCGTGGCGCTCGTCCTCGCGCTGGGCGCCGACGAGCCCAGCCTGCGGCACGGGGCGGCCGGCGCGGTCGCCGGCTGCGCCACGGTCGCGCTCGTGGCGCTCGCCGCCGGGGCGGCGCTCCTCGCGTTCCCCCGGGCCTACCTGCTCTGGGCGTCCGCGGTCGTCCTCGCGGCGTTCGGGGTGTTCCTGTTCCGGAGCACCGTGCGGACGTACCGGCGCCTCCGGCTCCCGGCGCCCCGCGGACCGTCGGGCGCCCCGACCATGCCCCGGAAGGTGGTCCAGTTCGCCGGGGGGTTCACGGTCGGGGCGGTCGAGGCGACCGAAGTGGTCGTGGTGCTCCTCGCCCTCACGGCCGCGGGCTACGGGGGCTCCGCGGTCCTCGGGGCCGTCGCGGGCGGCGTGCTCCTGGTCGCCGTCGCCCTCGCCGTGGGGGAACGGGTGCGGCAGATCAAGATCGCCTGGCTCAAGCTCGGCGCGACGTCGATGCTGTTCGCCTTCGCCGCCTTCTGGGCGGGCGAGGCGAGGGGGTGGGCCTGGCCGGGGGCCGACCTGTTCCTCGTGCCCCTGTTCCTGATCGCCCTCCTGGCCGTGCGCGGGGCGGTCGAGCTGCGGCTGCGCTCGGCTCCGCCCGCCCCGCCCCCCGCGTGACGGGGGACGCGACCCGACCGGCTCAAGCCACGATGGCCGCGACCGAATGGATCCCGGGGAACTGGTACGGGATCTCCGACCAGCGGCGGCCGTCGTCCGGGCTGTAGATCAGCTGTCCGGTGGTCGTCCCGACGTAGATGCCGGTCGGGTCGAGCTCGTCCGTGGCCAATCCCTCGCGGTGGGTGCCGTAGGCCCCCGGCCACGTACCCCGGCGGACCAGGGGGGTCCATCGGCGGTCGCGGAGCCCCCAGCGGTAGAGCTGGAACTGGCCCCCGAGCGAGGTGCGCGGGCGCGAGTTCATCGGCATGAAGAGCGCCTCCCCCGGGCGCGAGCCGGCCGTGGCCACGACCATCCCGAAATCGTCGTCCAGCCCCTTCCCGACGCGGGTCCAACGGTCGGCGCGGTCGCGGCTCACGTAGATGCCGCAGTGGTCCTGCCGGTAGAGGACGGACGGGTCGTCCCGGTCGAGGGCGACCTTGTGGACGCACTGGCCGACCTCGGGCCAGCGGTCGGGCAGGAAGTCGGCCGAGACCCCGCGGTTGCAGGGGGACCAGTGCTCGCCGCCGTCGTCGGTCCGGAACGTGCCGGCCGCCGAGATGCCGACGTACATCCGCCGAGGCTCCTTCGGGTCGATCAGGATCGTGTGCAGGCACATCCCTCCGGCCCCCGGATTCCAGGAGGGCCGGGAGGTGTGCTCGTTGATCCCCGCGATCCCCTCCCAGGTCGCTCCCTCGTCGTCGGACCTCCAGAGCGAAGCGGGGTCGACGCCGAGGAAGACGGACCGGGGCTCGGAGGCGGGCCCGGGAGCGACGTGCCAGAGGTTCTTGATCGGGAACTTCGCGCTCGGCAGTTCGAAGGGGGGTTTCCGCTGCCCCGTCCGGGGCGTGCCCGGAACGGAGACCTCGGTCCACTTCCGGCCGGAATCCCGGGACCGGTAGAGCGCGGGGCCCCACCAGCCGCTGTTCGCGGCCAGGTAGACCGTTCCGGGGCGTCGGGGATCGGGGGCGATGTGGAAGACGTCCCTGTCTTCCTGGAACGGGCCGGCGACGGTCCAGCTCCTGCGGCGGGCATCCGACCGGGCGACGTACCCTCCCTTGCGGGTCCCGATCCATACCTCCACCGACCGGTGTGACGCCATCCGCTAACCTCCCTGGATCGAGTGGAGGATGTCGACCGAGTCGCCGCTGCGGAGCCGTCGGTCCCCGACCTCGTCCGGAGGGACCGACTGGCCGTTGACGAAGATCCGGACGAACGGCCGGAGTCGGTGGGTCTCGTCCCGGAGGCGATGCCGGAGGCGCGGGAACCGGGTCTCGAGGTCGTCGAGCAGCGCCCCGACCGAACGGGCGGGAGACCGCACGGAGGTCCGGGGGACGAACTCCGAAAGCATGCCGTCCAACCGCACTTCGGCCATCACGGGCACCGTCCCCACCACCTGCGAGGGTGGCTTAAACCCCTCGTTCCGGAACGGGAAAGAAAACAGGGAGGCCTCCGTCCGGTTCCCCGGACGGAGGGGAGAAGAGGTTGGACCCTGGGTACGCGCCGCCGGCTTAGACCGGCAGGGCCGTCCGGCCCCAGTTCGCGTTCGTCAGGTGCGCCGTCGCGACGTACCAGGCGGTGAGCCCGGTCAGGATGATCATCCCGCCCACGGCCCAGTCCTCGCCCTTCGAGATGGTGTCCGCCGCGCCGAGCTGCCAGAACTTAACGATCAAGAGGACGAACGAGACGAACAGGAAGAGGAACACGAAGAACAGTCCCCATCCGTGCTTCACGGAGTTGATCAGGAACGTCAGCGTGAACATCATCCAGAGGAACGCGAACGCGGCCAGTCCGTAGAACCCGACCGTGATCGGTGGCGAGATGAGGCCGCTCCCGAGGTACGTGGCCAGCGTAAAGGTGTAGGCGATCCAGAACGCCCCGTAGCCGAGGAACGCCGAACCGGCGAACAGGTTCCCCTTGCGCAGCCCAATGACACCTGCGAGGATCTGGACGAGCCCGCCGAAGATGATCGCCAGGCCGAAGAGCGACACCCCGACGTTCGCGCCCGATCCAAAGCCGTTGCCGTAGGGCGCGGGCAGGTTTCCCAGCCCCGCCATCATGGTGGTCAGGCCGAAACCCATCAGTCCGATGACCGTGGGGGTCGCCCACCATTCCGATTTGTCGTCGGTCCGCGGAGGACCCTGCTGAATCCCGCTTGCCGTTCCCATTGTCGGTTCCGACGCTGGCATGCCGAGTCGAAGGACGCCCTCCTAGTAGATAATCCCTGTTTTCGACGGGCCTTCCGTGTTACAGGGGGCCCTCCGGCCGTTCCGGAGGGCCGACCCCCTCCGGGGGGGCGTCCGGTAGGGTTATGGGCGGTCGTGGGTCGAGCCGGAACACCACCATGGAGGAGCGTACGGAGCTCGAGCGCGTCGTCGTTGGGGAGACCCGGGTGATCCTGACCCACGACCTGACGACCATGAACCCCAACCTCGTTCCGGGCTCCCAGGGCCTCGTCGTCGGGAAGCTCGCGACCTACTCGCTCAAGGTCGCGTTCCCGCGGGTTACGGTCGGGGTCAGCTGGAGGGACTGCGACATCGTCCCCGGCAAGACCGGGATGCCGACCGACGCCGACCAGCCCAAGGTGATCCCGAAGCCTCGCCACATGGGCGAGGAGTGACCCGTCCCCTAGGTCGACGACGTCGGCGCGAGGAGGCGGTCCGCGAGGGCCGGCAGCTCCCCCAGCCGCTCGATGCGGTAGTCGGCGGCCGGCGACCCCCACCCGGGGGGCAGGAACAGCGCCTGGTACCGGGCCCCGTACCGTTGCAGTCCGGTGAACAGGATCGCCGCCCGCATGCCGGCCCGACGGGCCCCCTCCGTGTCGGACCAGCCGTCGCCGACGTGGACGGCGTGGGCGGCGCCGACCCCCAGGCGACGGAGCGCCTCGTGGAAGATCGCCGGGTCCGGCTTCGTCCAGGGCAGTTCGTCGCTGAAGAGGTACTCCTCGACCAGCGAATCGAACCCCATCGCCCGGAGGATCGGGCGGAGGGCGACCCCCGGTTCCCCCACGGTGTTGGAGATCACGGCCGTCCTCCACCCCCGCTCCCGGAGCGCCTTCACCGTCGGAAGGGCTTCCGGGGCCAGCTGGAACGGCGTTCCCGCGACGAGGCGGAGCAACCGGTCCACATACCGCTCGGTGGGGACGTTCCGCCCGCTCCGCTCTGCGGCCCGGGCGATCTGGGCGGCCGGAGGAACGCTCGTTCCCTGCTGGGCGGCGGTGACGGCCTCCAGGTAGACCTTCTCGAAGATCGCGCGGAGCTCCGGGCGGGAGCGGGTCGCCGCGCCCGGGAACGGGGCCGCCGCGTCCAGCACGTCGGCCGCGAGCTCCATCTGGGCGTCCATGTACGCCTCCTCGGCCTCGGGTTCCAGGTACACCAGCGTGTGCCAGAGGTCCAGCGTGACCGCCGACTGCGTTCGGGTCGTGCGGGTCACCCCCCCCGAGGCGGGACGAGGTCGAGGCGGTTCCCGAGCGGGTCCCGCGCGCACCATCGGGGTCGGCCGGGCAGCGTCTCGTCCTCCTAGGGATCGACCCCGCGGGCGAGGAGGGCGACGAGGGGGCCCCGGGCCGCCGCCCCCAATCGCGGGGGGGCGATGATCTGGACGTGGTGAAGGCGGTGCGGCATCGGGCTCCTGGGCTCTAGGACCGCGAAGGGCTCCTAAAGTAATCGCCGGAGGGGTCCGGCCCGGTGGGAAGGGATGAACGGATGAGCCCCGACCGGGTCCTCCGGCCGTGCCTCGGGACGATCCGCGACTCCTCCTTGCCGTGAAGCGTCGCGACGCGGTCGCCGCCGCGGTCGACCGTCGCCTTCCCGGCATCCCCGCGGGGTTCCTCGAGGAGACCGGTCCCGGGGAGTGGGGGGCGGTCGAGGCCGCGCTCCTCGGCTCGTTCGCGCGCGAGGCGCGGTCGTGGGACCCGACGGCCACCCCGAGGCTCCGCTTCGTCCAGCGGGTCTTCACGGGGGTCGACGACCTCCCGTTCGACCGGTTCCCCCCGGGCGTGGAGATCGCCGGCAACGTCGGGGGATTCGCCCCCTTCGTTGCCGAACACGCGGTCGCCCTCGCGCTCGCCGCCGCGCGGTCGCTCGTGACCGCCCACGCCCAGGTCGCGGCCGGAACGCTCCGTCCCGCACCCGAGAACCGCGTCCTCTGGCACCGGACCGCGGTCATCCTGGGGTATGGGGAGATCGGCCGGGGGATCGCCGCCCGCCTCCGGGGGTTCGAGGTCCGGATCGTCGGCGTGAACCGCACCGGCGACCCGGCGCCGGGCTGCGACCAGATGTTTCCCGCGAGCCGCCTGCGGGAGGCGCTCGCGCTCGCCGCCGTCGCGTTCGACGCTCGCCCGCTGACCCGGAGCACGCAGCGGACGATCGGGGCGGAAGAGCTTCGGGCGATGCCGCCGGACGCCATCTACGTGAACGTCGGCCGGGCCGGAACGGTCGACGAGGAGGCGCTCTACCGGCATCTCGTCGACCACCCGACGTTCCGCGCCGCCCTCGACGTCTGGTGGGGGGAGGAGTTCGGGAGCGGGGCCCTGCGCCAGCGGTTCCCGTTCGCCTCCCTCCCCAACCTCGTCGGCACGCCGCACAGCGCGGGGTTCGCCCCTCCGGTGGAGGCGTACGCCCTGGAGAGCGCGCTCGAGAACCTGGCCCGGTTCTTCGCGGGGGAGCGGCCCCGGTACATCGTCGACCGGTCGGAGTACGTCGGGCTACGCTGACCCGACCGCAGCCGCCACGGCCCCCTCGGGGCGACGCGCCGTGCGCTTCCGGTACAGCAGTATCAGGAGCGCCAGGACGGCGACATCGATGGGGAGAAGACCCGCCCGCCCGAAGGCGAACTCGGAGAGCGGGGAGAGCGCGACGTAGTACCCGATCCCGCCCAGGACGAACGCGAAGCGCGGTGCGTCGTCCGGTCCGTCCGCGGCGAGGGAGCTGGCGAAGAGACCGACCCCGAGATACAGAAGGGCCACCAGAACGAAGCCGCCGACCGCGGACCGGCTGACCGACGGGGTGAGCCAGGTCCCGTTCTGCCCGCCGACGAAGAACAACGCTCCCACGACCGCCGCGAACCGCGGAGACGGGCGGAACGATCCCAGGGGCCGCCAGCGGGAGGCGAGCGGACCCAGCTTCCAGGCGAGGACGATCAGGACCCCCATCGCGGCGGCCATCGCCGCCCAGTCCACCGCCGTGATCCGGTAGGAGCCGATCACGGTCGAGGCGACCACCGCCGCCGCGACGGGAACGGCGGCCAGGCCGATGCACCATCGGTCGGAGAGCAAGCGGACCGAGCGGCTCCCGGGCCAGAGCTGGCGGAAGAGGAAGACCGGGAACGAAATGCTCCAGACCGCGTGGAACGGGACGATCCACTCGGCCCAGATCCAGTTGACCCCGCCGAACCGGCCGTAGAGCGCGAGCGCGCCGAGCGCCGGCCAGGAGGGGTCGAACAGCGAACGGGCCGCGACGCCCTCGTTGAGGATCCCGAACGCCGCGCCGAGCAGGAGGACCGTGGCGGGCGAACCGCCCAGCCGGACGGACGCCTCGCGAATCAGGAGGGCGCTCACCCCGTAGATCGCGCAGAACGTGAGCAGGACCGGCGGAAGGATCCAGGCGAAGGGGGGCGTCGAGCCGCTGACGAGCTCGGCGAGGAACGGGGCGAGGACCACGAGGGCGAGCGCCTTCTCCCGGTCGGAGAACGCGCGCGTCGCTCCCCCGGGCCTAGCGGATGCGTTCGAGCGCGAACGAGCCGACGATCAGCGCGCGGTTCGTCGCCCGGCACTCGACCCAGTCGCGGGTCTGGACGTCCCCGAACCCCCGCACCGACAGGAACGTCCGGTCCCGGTCCTGCCGGAAGACGATCGCCCCGTCCATCCGGCCGAGGAGCGACTCGACCTGGGCCTCGGTCAGGGCGCCCCCCTCGAGCGAGTACATCGCGAGCGCGTCGCGCGGCTTCAGGATCCCGACGACGTTCTGCAGGAAGGAGAAGGTCGCCCGCTCGTCGGCGTGCGCGAAGACCGCCGAGAGGCCGAGGAAGCCGACCCGGAACGGCCCCCGCTTCTCGTCCTCGATCGGCTTCGCGGCCTGGACGAGCGCCGAGAGGATGCCGGCCCGGTCGTCCGACCCCTTCGGCACGAACCGCCGGGGACCGGGCGCCCCGCCCGTCGTCGACGCGTCGATCCAGGTGACCATCCCGAGCTGGTCGTATTCCAGGAACTGGGGGAGCACCACCCCGAGGGATTGGGAGATTTCGGTCGGCGACCGCGAGGCCGTGACGAGGACGATCGGCTCTCCCCGCTTCAGCCCCTCGGCGATGAACGCGTAGAGGACGACCTCCTTCCCGACGAAGGCATCCCCGAGGAGGACCACGTGATTGCGCGCCGGGATCCCTCCGAGCAGGAGGTCGTCGAGGCGCGGCGTTCCGGTCGGGAGACGGTCGGCGTAGTGGCGCGCGGTCGAGGGGGCGAGGAGCTCCGTCGAGGCCGGTCCGACCGCCTCCGGACCTTCCGGCTCCTCCGGCGCCCGTCGCGCCCCGCCGCCGCGCGCAAGGGGGCGGGCGGCGGGGCGTTCGATCCGGCCCGCCGCTTCCACCGCCGCGAGCCCGGCGAGCGTGAGCCCGTCGCGTTCGGCCTCCTGGCGGCGCAGGCTCACCTCGGCCTCGTGCGCCTCGACCGTACGCTCCCGGGCGACGAGGTCCCGTTCGCGCTGGTCGAGCTCGACCAGGGTGGTCCGGAGCCGACGTTCCCGCTCGCCAAGGGCGGAATCCCGGTCCGTGACCGATTGCAGCGAGCGATGGAGGTCGGCGTTCCGCTGGGCCGCATCGACCTGTTGCCGGCCGACGTCCTTCAGGCGTTCCTGGTAATCCCGCGCGGCGCCCTCGTACTGGGTCCGCCGGTCGTCCGCCTCCTTCAGCCGCTCGGCGAGGCTGGCCTCGCGCTGGCCGAGCGACGCCTCCCGGGCGGCGAGCGACGCGAGCTTCTCCGTCGCCTGGCGGAGCGCGTCGGTGGCGGCCTTCTCCCGCTCGGCGACCTCGCGGGCCCGACGGCCGAGGACGACGTTCTGTTCGTCCAGCGTCGACTTGAGATGGCGGAGCTGCGCGTCGCGCGCCGGGACGTCGCTCGCCGGACCGGGGCTCGGCAGCCGCGGGCCGGTCGCACCGGATCCCCGCGCCGCGAGGTCCCCTTCGCGCCGCAGCAGCTCGGAGGTCTTCTCGTCCAGTTGCTTGCGGCGCCCCTCGATACGGGTCTCGGCCTCCGAAATCGCCTCGGTGCGCCGTTCGACCTCGCGCTGCCGCTGCGTGAACTCGGCGTCCCGGCGGGTCTGCTCGCCTTCCCGTTGCGCGACGCGCTGTTCCCGGGCGGCGATCTGGGGTAGCTGACGAGCGATCTCCTGCTCCCGGAGCTCCACGGCCTTGAGCCGGCTGGTGAGCGTCTGGGCGATCCCTTCGACCTCGGCGGCCCGGCCGGCGACCTCCCGCTCGTGACGGTCCAGGTCCTCGCCTCGGGCGTGGTCGCGCACGGTCCGGCCGTCGAGCTCCTTGCGGGCCTCGGTGATCTGGAGCTGCTGGCGACGGACGCTGGCCTCCGCGGTCTCGGCGTCCGCCTCCCGGCGGACGAGGGCCGACTCCCGGAACCGGAGGGCCTCCTCCTTCTGGCGGGTCTCGTCGGCGAGACGGACGATCCGGCTCTGGCCGGACGCGATCAACGCCGATTCGTGGGGGCCGGTGCCCGAGGAGAGGAGGTGCAGGAACGACCCCGACATCTGGTAGAGGATCGCCGAGAGGAACAGCGCGACGGCGACCGCGTCGGCCTCGGTCGACGTGCTGGTCGGCCGGTCGTAGACGAGGAGCGGGGTCAGCATCGGGAGGAGCGCCGCGACCGTGGCGGCCCACTGCTGGCTCGACCACGCGGTCCAGGTCATCGTGAGCCCGAGGAAGGCGAGGCTGATCCCGGCCAGCTCCACCGGCAGGAACCACGGGAACAGCGCCACATGCGCGACCGCGCCGACGCCCGCGACCCGGAGCACGTACACGACGGTGGTCAGGACGTTGAGCCCGACCGCCCCGACCGTGATCGAGAAGTGGGGCTCCCACGGCCAGAGCTGGAACGCTTCCCATTTGGACAGGAGGCCGACGAGCGCGATCGCGAGCCCCGCGAGCGCGGGGAGCAGGAGGAAGAACGACGGGCCGAGCGCGGCGAACCCCTGGGCGCCTCCCGGAAGGGCAGGCAGGTGGGGGAACAGGAACAGGACCAGGATCCCGTCGAGCGCGAGGGTCGCGGAGACCCCGACGGCCACGAGATGCGCCGACCGGCCGATCTTGAGCTGGAGGAGGGCATCCTCCTTCGCCATCTCGAGGTCCTCGGCCCCCGCGACGGTGGCGCCTGCGCTCGGCCGGGACGCTCGGGCCCCGGGAGATCCCTTCGGCATCGACACCGGACCGGTGGATGGGTCCCGACGGGTCTTAATCATGTGCCCCCAACCCCCGGCGCGCCGCGACCATCACCGCCGCGGCAGAGGCCCATCGCTCGGGCTGGTGGCCGATCTGCTCCTCGACCTCTAAGAGGTGCGCCCAGCTCCGGGGCGCCGCGCGGGCGCGCGCGATGCGGAGCGGATCGGGCCCGAGGCACGGGGCGACGGCGGTCGTCTCGAGCACCTCCCATCCGCGGTCCTGCCATCGCTTCCCAAGATCGCGGGCATCCAACCTCTCGAACGATTCGCTGCGGTGCCGGGGCGGCTCCGCTCCGAACCCCTCCCGCACGATCCTGGGAACGAGGGCGGCGGGCGGTGCCATGAACAGCCGGCCGACCGCCGTTGCCGGGAGCCGGGCCAGGTACCGCGAATACTCTCCGGGCCCGGGGGCGATCTCCACGACGAGCGTCCCGCCCGGGGCGACGAGGGCCTCGGCGGCGGTGAGCATCCGGCCCCAATCCCCTCCCGCGAACCCCACGGCGTTGCCCACGAGCGCCACTTCGCCGAACGCCGCCCGGGCGAACGGCGGAGACAGGGCGTCGCCGACGACCGCGTCGACGGCGTCGCGCGCGCCCTCTCGGTCCGGGGGAAGCGCGCGCGGGATCCGACGCAGCATCTCGCGGGAGAGATCGAGGGCCAGCCGGTGCGCGCCGGCCGCCCCGACCGCCGGGGTGAACCGGCCCGGGCCCGCCCCGACGTCGAGCACCCATCGAGCGGCCACGGCGTGCCGTCGGAGGAAACGGAAGCGGAGCTCCCGGAAGAGGTCGCGTTGCGGTGTCCCCTCGTACCGCTTCCACTCCCGTTCCGCGCGGTACGCGTCGAGGGAGAGGAACCGGTCGCGGGTCCGCGGGGCGTTCGACGGCGCAGCGGCCGCCGGAGCCCCGCCCCGCGCGCGGACGCGCGGTCGGTTCGGGTGGCGGTCGTCCGATTGCGGGGGCGACATCAACGGATCCGCCCGGCGCCGGCGGGGTTCCGTAGAGGGCCGACCCATTTATATGGGGCTCCCCTTGCTTCGCCCGAGGGACCGGATGCCGTACTACGAATGCCCGAAGTGCGGTGGTGGCTACGTGATCGACGTGCCACCGAGCGCGCGGCCGACCTGCGACCGCGACGGCGCTCGACTGAAGAGGACGAGCGACGCGTCGTACGAACGCAACGCTCGCGAGGACTAGAACGGGGACCCGATGGCCCAGGCCGAATCCCGCCTCGGTCCGCTCGTCCATCGGGCCGTCCACCACGCGGCGGTCGTCTGGATCGTCGGCGCGGTGCAGTTCGTTGTCGCGATGGCCGTGGTCCAGATCCACTGGAAGGGCACCTACAGCCTGACCGGGAACGTCATCAGTGACCTCGGGAACACGGCCTGCGGGTACTGGCCGAGCAGTTCCACCCACTCCGTCTGCTCACCCTGGTACCTTCTGTTCAACGTCTCGGTGATCCTCCTCGGCCTGCTGGTGATCCTCGGCGTGATCCTGATCCGGACCGCGTTCCCCGACCGGCCGAGCCGGTCCGTCGGGCTCGGTCTCATCGCCCTCGCGGGGATCGGGTCCGTGGGGGTCGGCCTCTTCCCCGAGAACGTCCACCTTGCCTTCCACTCCGTCTGCGCGTTGATCACCTTCGTCGGAGCGAACCTCGGGCTCATCGTGCTCGGGTTCGTGATGTTCCGGGACACCCGCTGGAACGGGTACCGGGCGTACACCCTGTTCTCCGGGTTGATCGGCCTGGTCGCGCTGCTCCTCTTCCTCGCGAAGCTGGACGGCGCTCTCGGCACCGGGGGGGTGGAGCGCCTCGTCGTCGCCCCCCTCCTGCTCTGGCTGGTGGTCGCCTCCATCCACCTCCTGAGGGTCCCGACGTACGCGCCCCGGATCGTCCCCAGGTCTCCCGGGGTCTGAGTCGCCCCGGCCCGTCGCCCTGGGCGCCGTCCGGTACGAAGCGTCAGCCGTACGACCGGCGTTCGACCGCGCCCTGGCCGGCCCCGCTCCGACGCGCACCCGGCCACCGGTCGCCGCCGGGACCGGACCCCGACGATGGGGCGGGAACCGGGCCCCGAGGGGCCGCGGCTCCCGCAGGCCGGGGCTCTCCGACCCGCGGCCGTCGCACGGTCGAGGAGGCCGTGCGCCTACCGGGACGCGGCCGGCTTCTCTCCCTCGACCTGCTTGCGGATCTGGTCGACGACCTCGGGGTTCGCGAGCGTGGTGATGTCGCCGGTATCCAGCTGGTTCGATATCCCCGCGAGGACCCGCCGCATGATCTTCCCGGACCGCGTCTTCGGCATGTCCGGGACGATGTGGACGGTCTTCGGCCGGGCGATCTTCCCGATCGAGGACTCGATCGCGGCCGTGACCAGCTGCGCGACCTGGGCGGCGGACTTGGTCGTGCCGGGCTTCAGCGAGACGTAGACCTCGACGGCCCGGCCCCGGACCTCGTCCGCGACCGGGACGACGGCGGCCTCCGCGACCTCGGGGACGGTCAGGCACGCCGACTCGATCTCCTTCGTCCCGAGGCGGTGACCGGCGACGTTGATCACGTCGTCGATGCGGCCGAGGACCCGGAAGTACCCGTCGCTGGACATCAGGGCGCCGTCGCCGGCGAAGTACGGCCAGTCGCGCCAGTCCTTGCTCTTCGGGTTCTTGTTGTACTTCTCGAAGTACTGGCGGACCATCCGGTCCGGGTCGCCCCAGATCGTCTGCATCAGGCCGGGCCACGGGTTCCGGATGCAGATGTTGCCGGCCTTGTTCGACCCCGCCGGCAGCTCTCGCCCGGTCTCGTCGAGGACCACCGGGTGGATCCCGGGCACGCCCGGGCCCGCGCTGCCCGGCTTCATCCGGTCGATCCCGGGCTTGGTCCCGCAGAGGACCCCGCCGGTCTCGGTCTGCCACCAGGTGTCGACGACCACCGCCTCCCCCTTCCCGATGGCGTGGTAGAACCAGACCCACGATTCCGGCTCGATCGGCTCGCCGACGGTCGTCATGTGCTTGAAGTGATAGTGGTACTTCTTCGGCTCGTCCGGGCCGAGCTTGCGCAGCTGGCGGATCAGGGTCGGCGAGGTGTGGAAGATGTTGACGTTCAGGCGCTCGGCGATCCGCCACGACCGCCCCGGGTCCGGGAACGTCGGCACCCCCTCGTAGATGACCGACGTCCCCGCGAGGGCGAGCGGCCCGTAGACGATGTACGAGTGGCCGGTGATCCAGCCGATGTCGGCCAGGCACCAGTAGACGTCCGTCGGGTGGATGTCCTGGATATACTTCGACGTCCCCGTGACGTACGCGAGGTAGCCGCCGGTCGAGTGCTGGCAGCCCTTGGGCTTGCCGGTCGTACCGCTCGTGTACATCAGGAACAGCGGCGCCTCGGCCGGCATCGACACCGGGTCGACGCGCTGGCCGACGTGTTCCTTGAGGAGCTCCTGTACCAGGTAGTCCCGGCCGGGGACCATCGGGGCCGCGGTGGAGACCCGGTCGCGGTACCGCTGCCAGACGAGGACCTTCTCGACCGTCGTCCCTCCGGCCTTGGCGGCGTCGATCGAGGCCTGGAGGTTGGCCTTGTGATCGAGGAGCTTGCCGCTCCGCCAGTAGGCGTCCATGGTGACCAGGACCTTGCTGCCGGAATCGGCCGCCCGGTGGCCGGCGGCCTCGCCGCTGAACCCGCCGAAGACGACCGTGTGGATGATGCCGAGCCGCGCGCAGGCGAGCATCGTGATCGGCAGTTCCGCGACCATCGGCATGTGGATCGTGACCCGGTCGCCGGCCTTCAGGTGGCAGAAGTCGCGCAGGACGGCAGCGAACTCGTTGACCCGGACCCAGAGGTCCTGGTAGGTCAGCGTCTGCGGCGGCTCCTCCTCGGGCTCCCCCTGGAAGATGATCGCCGCCTTGTTGCGGTAGAGCGGGAGGTGGCGGTCGATGCAGTTGAAGGAGGCGTTCAGCTTCCCGCCGACGAACCACTTGTAGAACGGCGGGTTGCTCGCGTCGAGGGTCGTGTGCCAGTACTGGTCCCAGGTCAAGAGGTCCGCGTACTCGCGGAAGCACTCGGGGAAACGGTCGAGGGCGAACCGCTCGTTGACCGAGGGATCGGTCAGGTTCGCCTGTCCGACGAACTTGGGGGAGGGGAGGATCGATTCCTCCTCCTTCCAATGGACCGCGATCTCGGCCTCTGTAAGACGGCTCGTCGACTCCGGCTCCCGACCACCCTGTCCTGCTGACATGCTGGGACCCCCGGCGTGCCAGCGGCGCACGATATATACGAATTGCTTGACTTCTCGGCGAAGGAGGGCGGTCCGTCGGCGTCCGGCCCGCGGCCCCGCCCCGGGGGGAGGACGGCGTTCGCGCCGCGGCCGGGCGGGCGGCCGGGGGCCTCGAACGCTTAATGGCCCCCCACGCCTAGGCCCACCCCCGGAGCCTCATGCCCGGAACGGGTCATTCGACGGACCGGCCCGAGAAGACGGTGCACTTGAGGATCGATCCGAATGACGAATCGACCACGCTCGAGGACGTCCTTTCCCGGATCTCCGAACTCCAGCGCAAGCACCCCGACCGCGAGGTCTTCTTCGATGGCGACGAGTACGCGATCTGTTCCCGGCCGAAGCGGGCGAAAGCCGCCGCGACGCACTGAGCTGCCCCCGCTCGGAGCGCCGCTGCTCCTGCTGAACCTGAAGACGTACCCGAACTGCCTCGGCGAGGGCGGCCGCGCGATCGCGGCGGCCCTCGACGAGCTCGGTCGGGCGGCCCGGATCGCCACGGCGGTCGCTCCCGCGACCCCGGACCTCGGCTTCATCGCCTCCACGGTCCCGATCCCCGTGGTCGCCCAGCACGTCGACCCGACCGATGCCGGCGCCCGCACCGGGTCGGTCCCGCCGCAGGCGCTCCGCGCGTCGGGGGTGCGGGGAAGCCTTCTCAACCACTCGGAGCATCCGATGGCACCGACGGCGGTGGAGGACGCCGCCCGTCGACTCGCCGCGCTGGGCCTCACCGCGATCGTCTGTGCCCGGACCGTGGCCGAGGCGCGAACGTTGGCCGCGATCCGGCCCCCGTACCTCGCGATCGAGCCTCCGGAACTGATCGGCGGGGACCGCGCGGTCTCGACGGCCCGACCCGAGGTCGTATCGGAGACCGTCACCGCCGTTCGGTCGGTCGCCCCGGCCACGCGGGTGCTGTGCGGTGCGGGGGTCCACGACCGGAGGGATGTCCGGCGCGCGATCGAGCTCGGGAGCGAAGGGGTGCTCGTCGCGAGCGCGGTGGCCCGGGCGTCCGACCCCCGGACCGCCATCGCGGAGCTTCTCGCCGGGTTCTAGACCGCCCCGGCTCGGCTCGCGGGGGGCATCGCCGGCTTCATCTGCCCGGTGCCGGTGGGCACGCGCGTCCCCGAGGTCCGGGCGACCCCCCATCGATGAAGCAGTCCCCCAAACCCCGGTCGACCCGACCCAGCTCCGCTCGGTCCAAGCGGCGTCGGGCCCCGGGGCGTGGTCGGGGCCGGCCGGCCGTGCGGAAGGAACGGGCCCCCGCGGACGATGACGCCGGGTCCCTGGACCAGCAGATGGTGGCCCGCCCGTCGTCCGACCGGACCCGCTCGCGCCGTCCGGAGCTCGCCGGGGAACGGACCCGCCGTCCGCTGGAGATCGTCATCGTCGGCTGGGAGTTCCCCCCGAGCCACACCGGGGGGCTCGGCGTCCACTGCTACGAGATCTGCCGCGAGGTCACGAAGCTCGGGCACCGGGTGACGTTCCTCTCGCCGTTCTCCGGCCCCT
>Ga0181524_10001647_pt1 | contig 25042 bp, 23 predicted proteins | sample PEATcosm2014_Bin_34_FD_119761 | JGI IMG/M metagenome (GOLD analysis project Ga0181524, IMG submission 119761) | Peatland microbial communities from MTU Mesocosm Facility, Houghton, MI, USA - PEATcosm2014_Bin05_60_metaG | ecosystem: Environmental > Terrestrial > Soil > Wetlands > Peat | place... | reverse complement strand
TAACAACATCACAACCCGTTTGGGAGCAATGGCTTACAAGATCCGCCAAAAACCGCATTTTGAGCGGGAATTGGCCAAGTTACTCTCCTCCGCCCGCCGCCCTTGGGCGGCTGAGGTGCTACCCTCTGGCAACCCTCCGGGTTGCACGCCCGACGCTCCGCATCGGGACAAAGAAACTTAAGCGAACTATTTTCCGTGAAAATCCAGGCTAATGAACCGTGCGCACGTGAGAATGGCTTAACCATTCCCTTAACGCTCCGTTAATGCCCCCTTCCCGCCCCCGTTCCAACCCCCTACGGCAGCCCCTCAGGTCCCCGGATTTCTCAAACGCATTCGAACATTTCTCAAACTCCGCGCGAAATACAAACCCGCGAGCGTGATGACACGCGCCCGCCCTCAGCGGCCGGCACGTCTCCCGCGCGGGTCCTCCTCAGTGCCGCCATTGGGCTGTGAAGATGTCCACGTGTGGCACGTGGTCGCGATACCAGCTCCGCAAGACCGCGTCTGAGCGTGGGTCCAGGAACTGCTTGGTGCTTTCGCCCAGAACGTGGCCGTCGCAGTACAAAACGTTCCAACGGACGCCATGCCGTTGCGTCTGGTAGTCCATCAGTCCCGCCCTGGGGAAAAGGCCGAGTTCCGTAAGGAACGCCTGGCCGTTACCCGCCATCGCGTTCAGCTCGTCAAATCCGCTAACGCCCGGAGAGGGCGCTTGCCCGGGGGCCGTGGGGAGCAGCATGGCGTCGCCTATGGCGATCATGTCGCTTGGGCACACCACCTCGCCCTCACGGACGGGCTGGGTAATGGTGGGGTTAGTAGGAGGAGCCTCCCAGCCTAAACCAAGCGATTCGTTGATCGAGTAACCTTCGGCATTGTACCCGTAGCTGCCAAAACTCGTCCCGTAATCCGTCTCGGCAAACCCCCCGCCAACCAAGAACCAACCTCCCAGCCGCACGTAGTCTGGACAAAGGTGAATACCCGGCGGTTGTGGCTGCTTGGGTCCCGACCTGCCACCGCTAATGAAGGTGTTAGTCCAGTTGGCCCTGGTGTAAGGCTGCATAAGCCCGAACCATGTAAACGTCGCGTATATCACCGCGGGCCCCCGATCGATACTCCCGCCGTAAATCGGATAGACATTGAAGTCCGTGGTGTACGCGCTCAGCGCGATACCCCACTGGTGGAGGTTGTTTTTGCAGTAGGTTATCCTGCCCGCAACCTTCGCCCGATTCAGCGTCGGCAGCAGCAGGCTGGCCAGGATAGCGATGACCGCGATGACCACCAGCAACTCGATCAAGGTAAACGCCAGCCCCGGAAGAGGCGCCCGCGCCGCGCCAACCCCGAGCGGAGCACCACGCTGTCCGCCGATTCTCTTGTGCCTCATAAGCTTTCCCGACTTCCGCGCCAATAGAACCAGAGCCCGCAGCCGTTGTCAAGCGGATTCTGCATTTCGGGCGGCGCCCGGGCGCAGGACAAGATTCTTCGTTTTCTTCGTTTCCTTGGTGTACACCATTCGCATGCACCCGCTTTTCAAGGAAGCTGATGAGTTGAGCCACCTTGCCATTGGCGCGGCCGTAGAGGTTCAAGTTGATTATCAACTTTCACGAAATGAAGCTGGTGGACGGCGTCGTGCCGATGATTCCGCCCGGAGCAAACCGGGAGGCGTAAAGGGTTTAGACAGAAGGAAGCGAAGGCAACGAAGGCGCTTCCCCAGTATATATGTGGCTACATAAAAGTGAGGCAAAAAGGCCGGACAATCAGGGCGTATGAAGCTGTCCTGTGCCCGCGGCGCCCGCGCCCAACGGAGCCGGCCCGGCAGCATCACAGTCTATCCAGGCAGGCCAGCACCCGCTCTTGGCGCTCGGTTAGCCGGACGCCGGAGGCGGTCAACGGGCTCGGCGCGGCCGGCCCGCGCGTGACAAACCGCAACGTGGCGAGGCATTGGCTCCGGCCTCTTCAGATTTCATGCCAATTCCGGGTATTCCGCGGTCGTCAAAGAATCTTAGACGAGGATTTGGAGGGTGATTTGATCGCTTGACAAGATGATCTTCCAGGGACATGCTCGCGGGTGATCGGGCGGAATTGAGCCCGAGGAGTGAAACATAATTGGCACAATGAAGAACCGGTTCTTGTTCCTTCCCGTCCTGCTGCTATCGCTCCCGTTGGCGTCGGCCCAGGCGCCCTCGGGGTCCGTTTCGTTCACGTTCGACCGTACTACATTCCCGGTGTGGGATTTCACGGGCGCCTACCAGTTCAACCAGCAAATAGCCGGAGCTGAAGCCGTCGCGCCTCTTTCCTTCCCGGTGTTTATCAACCAGGACCTGTCCGGGCGGCTGCACGGGGCGGGAACGACCATAGTCACCCTCGGCACCTATGTGGTGTCCGGCAATTACGTGCTCAACGGCGCCGTCAGCGGGGGCGGCAACGCCACGCGGGCAACCTTCACGGTGAGCCTGGTCGGAGACGGCCTGGATGCCATCGCCGGCGAGCGTCGTTCTTACAGTGTCTCCCTGACCTACAATCTAATAGTGGACCCTGATCCGGCCAACCCGCCGGCCTGGGTCCCACCGGACCATGGCGCCCCAGTGCGCGGCAGCGTGCGCATCTCCGGGATTGGCTCCGCCAGTGTCGTCCCAGGCGATGGTTTCGCTGTTTCCCTGCCGCCCGGCGTGGATGGCGCCTGGGGGGTGGCCATGAGTATCTTCCCGCTGAACCGGCTTGTGGGCACGGCTACGATAGTCATTGCCGGCACTGCCTCGCCCGAAGCGCCGGCTTACCAACAACCCGGCACTCTCACGCTCGATGCCGACCTGGAGGGCGCCTACAAGCCGGCCCTGGGCTTTTCGCAAGTTCGGCTCACCGGCATGCGTGGCAGCAGCCCCGCTGCCTTGCAATTGACCTTCGTCAACGGCCAGACTCCGCCTACGCAGGTGGTCGGCAAACTCCTCGGTCAAACCGTGAGCTTGAGCTATTAGGTCAAACCCGTTTGTTTTCAACGCAATTTCTGAAGCGTCGCTTTCTGATCGCCCAAGGTGAACCCTCGGTCCCCTGTCTTAGCCTCGAGTCCGTTTTCTCTTATGCCTGAGTCTGCCAGTGCCTCCGTTCCGCTCCCGCGCGGGGATTTTTTAAAGCCGTTGTTTGCCGGCAACCGATATTCCGCCAAAAGGATGGTCAAGCCGGTCAATTTTGTCTGTCTGGCCCCCGGGGCCAAAGAGGTCTGTCTAGCCGGGGATTTCAACGGCTGGGACCCGGCAAGCCACCGGATGCAGCGGCAGGCCGATGGCGCCTGGCTTCTCCAGGTCGCTCTACACCATGGCCACCACTGTTACCGCTTCCTCATCGATGGCCGCCCGGCCCTGGACCCGCGCGCCCAGGGCGTCGCCCGCGATGCCAAAGGCGAAAAAGTCTCCCTCATTGCCGTAAGCTAATTCAGGGCCGGGAAGGCTTGCGCCAGGCGCCGCAGGGATTGGCGGCGTTGTTTTTGAGGCATCTTGGACAGGCGCTCGGCGGCTTGGTAGAACTTTTCCAGGTCGCCGCCGTTGATTTCCAGCAGTTGTTGGAAGCCGGGGACCAGGTCGTAGTAAGCGGCCACGGAGTTGAGCTTGGCATTGTTGATGGGGCGTGAAAACCAGCCGTCATATTCGGTGTCGCCGCCCCACTGTGCCTTGAGGCCGGAGTAGGCCCGTTGGAGTTGATCCAGGACGCGCTGTTTTTCGAGGCGCAATTGCTGGCGGGGAACGCGGCCCTTGTGGCTGGTGGTTATGAGTTTGCCCCATTCGTTGCGCTCATCCCCGTAGAGCGTTGCCAGTTGGGCGCGTGTGGCCATAATCAGGCGCGCGAATTGGGCCGTCCGCCGCAGTTCGGCCCGGTAAACCTCAGATTCGGCGGTCGCGCCCTGCGCCCGGAGCCAGCGGCGCGCCCCTTCCTGGCCAACCGTGGTGGCGAAGGCCTCGTTGAAGTCCGTATCGCCGTGGGCAAAGACGCGCTGGTGGGCCAGTTCGTGGAAGATCACCTCCGCCAGGTCGGCGTCCGGCTCGAAGATGAACGTATTGAGCGCCGGGTCTTTGAACCAGCCGAGCGTGGAGTAGGCCTGGGCGCCGCCGAGATAGACATCGTAACCGTTTTTTCCCAGCCAGTTTCCGTAGTTGCCCGCGCCCCGTTCGGAAAAATAGCCGCGGTATTCAAGGCTACCAACCAGCGGGTACCACCAGGTCTTGGGTTGCAGGGAGAACTCCGGCGCCGCCTCCACGTTCCAGACGACGAAGGGGCGGTGCACGTCCACGTATCTTTGATAATGGCCATCGACAGGCAGCTTGAGTTTCTGCTGCGCAAAGACGCGCAGGTCCAGCAGCAGGCGGAGCCGTTCCTTGAGCCGGTCGGGCGTCTGCGGGTCGGCCAGCAGCTTTTGAATCGGCTGCGCATGAGCCAGCAGCTCATACTGGCCTTTGAATGCCTGCCCATAGAAAGTCAATGTCCGGCAGCCGGACAGGGCCGTCACGGCAGCCGCCAGCGCCAGGGCGGCCAACAGTCTGCCGACTCGGCCCGGTCTCGGTTTTTTTGAGGCTGGTTTCATTCCCAAGCGCCCCTTTTCTTATATTGGTTTGGGGGCTTTGGCAAATGCGGGCTCAATTCGGTGGTTGAAAAAGGCGGCGCTATCTGTATGATTAGCCCTAAACATGGCTGCCGTCCGGCGGGCCAGGGCGATTGGCGCCTGGTCCGAGCCGGGGCGCCAAGGCGAACAGAACAACAACCACTGCCGTATGTCAGCTAAAGCCACAAGTGCCAGCGCAAATAAACCGAAAGAGACGCCTGCCGGGCGATGGGTCGGCTATCGTCCGGAAATCAAGGTCCTGGATTGCACGATCCGGGACGGGGGCCTGATGAACAATCATCGTTTCGAAGACCAGGTGGTCAAGGCGGTCTATAGGGCGTGCGTGGAGGCGGGTGTTGACTATATGGAACTGGGCTACAAGGCATCCCGGAAGATCGTGGTTCCGGGCGAATACGGCGCCTGGAAGTACTGCGCGGAAGAGGAAATCCGGCGCATTGTGGGGGACAATCCCAGCCCCTTGAAGCTCTCCGTGATGGCGGATGCCGAGCGCACGGACTATCACGAGGACATCCTCCCCAAGGACCAAAGCGTGATCGATTTGGTGCGCATCGCCACCTACATCAACCAAATCCCCACCGCTCTGGAGATGGTCAAAGACGCGCATGACAAGGGCTACGAGACCACGGTGAACCTGATGGCGGTTTCGACCGTGCCCGAGTACGAATTGGACGAAGGGTTGCATTTGCTCGCCGAGTCGGAGGCCGAGGGGATCTATGTGGTGGACAGCTTTGGCACGCTATACGGGGAGCAGGTTCAGTATTTAGTGCGCAAGTACCTGCACTACACCAAGGCCGCCGGCAAGGAAGTGGGCATGCACGCGCACAACAACCTGCAGTTGGCCTTCTCGAACACGGTCGAGGCGATCGTCCGGGGCGCGAACCTGCTCGACGCCAGCATGGCCGGCCTGGGCCGGGGCGCCGGCAATTGCCCGATGGAACTGCTGGTCGGTTTCCTCCACAACCCGAAGTACAACCTGCTGCCCATCCTGCGCTGCGTGCAGGACACTATCGAACCGATGCGCTCCGGCCTGAAATGGGGCTTTGACCTGCCTTACATGCTCACCGGCCTGCTCAACGAGCACCCCCGCTCGGCCATCAAGTTCAAGGAGTCCGAGACCAAAGGGGACATCGTCCAGTTTTACAATCAGATCTGGGAATAGGAGGGGGTTTGGAAATAGGGGCCATGAGCCGCTACTCGTAGCGCAGCGACTCGATGGGGTCCAGGTTGGCGGCCTTATAGGCGGGATAGGTGCCGAAGACGATGCCGACGATGGAGCACATGACCAGGCCGATGACGATCCAATCGAGCGGGATGACCGGGGCCAGCTTCAGGAAATAGGCCGTGGCATTGCCCCCGAGGATTCCGAAGCAGACGCCGACCACCCCGCCCACTTCGCAGAGCACGACGGCCTCCATGATGAACTGGGCCATGATGTTGCGCCTCTTGGCCCCCACGGCCCGCCGGATTCCGATCTCGCGCGTGCGCTCGGTGACGGAGACCAGCATGATATTCATGATGCCGACACCGGCGGCGAGCAGGGCGATGGAACTGACGACCATCACCCCGATGCGGACCGCCACGGTGAAGGTGTTGAACTGGGAGATCATAGAGTCGTTTGAGGCGATTTCAAAATCATCCTCTTTGCCGGGGAGCACCTTGCGGGCCGCGCGCAGAACCCCGCGCACCTGCTCGACCGTTTCGTCATAGCTGGCCGAGTCCCGCGCCTGGACCAGGAGGGTCAAGCTGCGGTAATAGCGTCCGTAACGGTTCAGACCGGTGGTGATGGGCATGACGGCGAAATTGTCCTGGTCCCCGCCCAGCGAGCCGCCCTTAGCCTCGAGCACGCCGACAACCGAGTAGTTGATGCCGTCGATCTTGATCTGCTCCCCGAGGGGGGAACCGTGCGGGAAAACGGTCTTGGCCAGGCCGTGGCCCAGCACGCAGACGTTGCGCCCGCCATCGACGTCCATCTCCAGCAGGAGCCGGCCTTGGCCCAGCATCCAGTTTCGCGCCGGGAAGCTGGCGGGGGTCTCCCCGAAGAGTTGGACGTTGGGCGCAGACTTCTTGTAGCGGGTCTCGATCTCTCCGCTCCAAAAGGTCGTCTCGATGCCCACCGCCCGGGCCAGGGTGGCCTTCTTCTCGACCTCGAGGCCCTGGGCCAGCGTGATGTCTTTGCGGCGCCAGTACTTCTCGAAACCCTCGGGTCCTCCGAAATAGACCGCCGGCCATTTCTGGACCATGAAGGTCTGGCTGCCCAACTGGCTCATTTCCTGGTCGATGTTGTGCTGCATGACGCGCATGGCGGTCATGACGACGATAATCGAAAACACCCCCACCAGGACGCCCAGCAGCGTAAGGGCCGAGCGCAGTTTGTGCGCCGCCAGGGCGCTCATCGCCATGCGAAAGCTTTCCCGGAACTCGGCCAGCAATATGGAGGTGCGTTTGACGCTCATGGCCGATCACTCATTCCTCAATGCGTCCACCGGGTTCATGCGCGCCGCCCGCCAGGCGGGCAGAAATCCGGACACTATGCCCGTCAGCAAGGAAACCAGCAGCGCCAGGCCGATGATGCTCGGCGAGAGGTTGACCGGCAAAAACCTCCGGACCAGGAGCGTGAGCAGCCAGGCGATGGCAAGGGCGATGGCGCCCCCAATCAGGCAAATCCCGGCCGCCTCGATCAGGAACTGCAGGAGGATGGTGCGGCGCTTGGCGCCGATGGCCTTGCGGATGCCGATCTCTCGCGTCCGCTCCGCCACCGAGACGAACATGATATTCATAATCCCGATGCCTCCGACAAACAGCGAGAGGCCCGTGACGAACATGCCCACCGCGGCAATCGTCCCTCCCAGCCTATGAAATATCTTGATGAACTGGTCCTGCTGGTTGATGGTGAAATCGTCAGGCTCGGTCGGCGCCAGCCGCCGCACCGTGCGCATCGCGTAGCGTACCTCCGCTTTGGCATCTTCAAGCTGGCCCAAGTCCGCCACCTTGACCCGGATGAGGCAGTCCGGGTCGCCCCAGAAAGACATCATCAGTTGCTTGAGGGGAATGATAACCTGGTTGTCAAGGCTGAACATGCCCAGGAAAGTGCCTTGCTTCTCGAGGACCCCGATGACCTCGAAGGACTGTCCGCCGATGCGGATGCGGTTGCCAAGGGGGGACTCGCGCGCAAAGAGATTCGTCGCAACCTCCGAACCGATGACGCAGACCGGCCGCCCGCCTTGGGATTCCAGGGGCGAGAGAAAGCGTCCCAGCGCCACCCCGGTGCTGCTGGTATAGACGAATTGGTCGGTCGTGCCCACAATCCGGACGTTGTCGGAATGGCGCTTTTTGTATTGGACCGACGAGCCAAAGTCCACCTCCGGCGCGACGGCTCGAGCCAGGGTCAGTTGACGTTCCAGGGCCCGGCCCTGGTCCGCCGAGATGGGGCGCCGTTTTTGCATCTTGCGCCACTCCTCCTCCGAATCGTTGAACCAGTTCTCACGGCTGACATAGAGGACATCGGCGCCGATGAACGAGACGTTCTCCAGAAAGGCCCGATCCAGTCCGTGGATGGCCGAGCCCATCAAAGTGACCGTGACAATTCCGATGATGATGCCCAGCGTCGTCAGGACAGAACGCATTTTGTTGGCCCGAATAGCGCCCCATGAGATGCCCAGGCCCTCCTTGATCTCGGTCAACAGGTTCATGGAGTCATACTCTGAGCGCCGGGCTGGGAAGCTCCGGGTCAGTCGCCCTGGGGCAGGGGGCCTCCTGGCGCTCGTCGCTGGCGATGAGGCCGTCGCGAATCCGGATGATGCGGCGGGCGTGCCTGGCGACGTCCTCCTCGTGGGTCACCAGGATGATAGTGTTGCCGTTGCGCCACAGCTCGCCAAAGAGGGCCAGGATTTCCACCCCCGTCTTGGTGTCCAGGTTTCCCGTCGGCTCGTCCGCCAGGAGGATCGACGGCCGGTTCACCAGGGCGCGCGCCACAGCCACCCGCTGGCGCTGGCCCCCGGAAAGCTCATTCGGCTTGTGATGGACCCGGTCGGCCAGGCCCACGTGTTGGAGGGCCTCCAGGGCGACCTGGCGCCGCTCCCCCGAGGTCATCCCGCGATAGATCAACGGCAGTTCCACGTTGCGCAAGGCGTCGGAGCGCGGCAGCAGATTGAAGGTCTGAAAGATGAAACCGATTTCCTTGTTCCGGATCTCGGCCAGTTGGTTGTCATCCATCTGGCTGACCAGCACGCCGTTCAGTTCGTATTGGCCCGAGGAGGCGGTGTCCAGGCAGCCCAGCAGGTTCATCAGCGTTGATTTTCCGGAGCCCGACGGTCCCATGATGGCCACGTACTCGCCGCGCTCGATTTGCAGCGAAACCTCGCGCAAGGCGTGAATCGTCTCCGCACCCATCTGGTAGCGGCGCGAGACCTTCTCTAGGCGGATGAGTGGCATGAAATCATGGAGAATGGCGCCCTCACTCGCTTTTCTTCCCCTCCTTATCCTTGTCCTGCTCCGTCCCCACGACGGCCTTGCGGACCTTCTTGCCGTCCTCCAGATCGCGGCTGATGGCGCGAAAACCGCCTGTAACCACCTCCTGGCCCTCGCTCAGCCCTTCGGTAATCTCCCAATAGTTGTCATCGCTGATGCCGATCTTGACGGGTACCATTTTTGCCGCGCCTGCCTCGCTCACAAACACGACCTCGATCGGCTTCACGGCTTCCTTGGTTTTCTTGTCTGCGGCTGCCGCGTTGGTGCCCTCCGGCGCCCCGGCGCCCGCGGCGCTGGCGGAGGCATCGTTGGTGGCGCCGTTGGCGCGGGCGCTCAAGGCGGGAGGATTGGTTTTTCCCGCCTGCGTGGGCGGGTCCGCCTTAGCCGAGGGCGAATTGGTCATCGGGCCCTTGCGCGCGGCGAGCCTGGAATCGGTCTTTTTGCCTTTGTCTTTCGGCAATCGCGTGGTGACGCAGGCGATCGGGACAGCCAGGACATTGGTTCGGGAGCGGGTCTCAATTTCCGCCGTGACCGACATGCCGGGCCGGAAGGCCTCTTTCTCTTTGATGCGGATTTTGACCTCGAACTTGGTGGCGTCCTGGCTGCTCCCGCTACTGGAGGCGGCGGCGTTCTTTGAGGAGTTGGCGATTTCGGTCACCACACCGTTGCATTTCTTGTCTTTGAAGGCGTCGACCTCCAGGTGCGCGCATTGGCCGGGGGAAATGAGCACCACGTCGGTCTCGCCGATGTCCACCCGCGCCTCCATCTCGTTGAGATCGGCAATCGTCATCACTTCGGTCCCCGCCATCGTGGCGGTGCCGACCACGCGCTCGCCGGCTTCGGAGTTCAGTTTGCTGACCGTGCCGGTGAGGGGGGAGAGGATGGTGGTCTTGGACAGGCTGTCTTCGGCGCTGTCCAGGGATGCGCGCGCCATCTCGACCTGGTGCTGGGCGCTGGAGACCTGGGCCTTTGCCACGATGTAAGCGGCCTTCACTTCATCATAGGCGGAATCGGAAATCAACTTGTGCGCGAGCAGGTCCTCGTTGCGCTTGAATTCGGCCTCCGTTTTGTTCAGGGTGGCTTCAGCCGTTTCCTTGCCGGCCAGGGAGTATTGGTAAGACGCTTGGGCCTGGTTCCGCGCCGCCAGGTAAAAGTCGGGCTTGATCTTCAAAATCAGGTCCCCTTTGAGGACGTGCTGCCCTTCCTTCACGGGCAATTGGATGATCTCCCCGCTCACCTCCGGGCTGATATTGACCCTCACCACCGCCTGGATTTTCCCGTTCGCCTTGACCGTCTCCACCAGGTTGCGGCGCCCCACCTTCTCGGTTTGGACAGGGATGATGACCTCCCGTTTCCGGAAGACCGCCCCGGCTGCCAAACCGGCCAACGCCAAGCCGATCACCGAGAAAACGATGAGTTTCCGGCGCTTCTTGTTCTTAGATACTACCATGTCAATTACTTCTTAAGACACCCCTGGGCCGATTTTGTTTCATTTCAGGCCAGGGCTTTGAGCCGCCAGCCGGCCCGGTACTGGCGGCGGACAAACGGGTTGGCTTCGTGGAGGTCGAACTGGAGCTTGGCGGCGTCCCATTTGAGGGTGGTTTGAGGAAATCGGGAGGCGACGCCGCCCAGAAGGAGCGATTCCGTCAGGGGCCCGGAGTACTCGAACGGGGTTGAAGTGGGGTTATGGCCCAGGCAGGCGCCGACAAACTCGCCCCAGTGATTGCGAGGCTCGACCTCCGGGTATTTCAAGCCGCTGAACTTCTTGTCCGGATAGAGAATCGGGCGGGCAACGTGCGGCAGGACGAGCGCGCCTCCGGCGCCGACGAAGATCGAGCCGGCGGGCATCGGGTCGCCCTCCAGCAGCGCCAGGACGTCGGGGGGCGGCATCTGCGCGCCGTCATACCAGGCAAGGTTCAAGGTCTTCCCGGCGGTAAAAGGAGTGGCCTCGAAGACGTAATGGACGCGCGAGTTCAGGGCCCAATTCCAGTCATTGGGCGCCGGGCCTTCGGAACGGACGGAAATCGGTTCGCGGAGGCGCAGGGCGCTAAAGACCGGGTCGAGGAGGTGGCAGCCCATGTCGCCGAAAGTGCCGGTGCCGAAGTCCAGGCGTTTGCGCCAATTGGCCGGGTGATAATAGGCCTGGCCGATAAAGGGCCGCGGCGAACAAACCGCCAGCCACAGGTCCCAGTTGAACCCGCTGGGCACGGCGTCCTCAAGCGTGGGCCGCGGGGTGGGGTCGCCCCAGGACTTCGGGCACCAGGAGTGGACTTCCTTGATCTTGCCAATCGCGCCGGCCTGGATGAGCAAGACGGCGTTTTGGTAATGAGCGGTGGCATGGGCTTGGATGCCCATTTGGGTGGCCAGCTTCCTGTGGGCGGCAAACTCGGCCAGTCTCCGGACCTCATAGAGGTCGTGTGCCAAAGGTTTCTGGCCATAAACGTGCTTGTCCAACTGCATCGCGCTCATCGCCATCAGGGCATGCGTATGGTCCGGCGTGGACACATTGACGGAATCGATGTTCTTCTCCTCCCGATCGAGCAATCTCCGCCAGTCCTGGTAAACGCGGGTCTGTGGGAACTGCTTCCTGAGTTCGGCGGCAAACTCCAGGTCAACGTCCGCCACAGCAACCAGGTCCAGTTCCTTGAATCGAGCCAAGTGGTTGAGGTCCTGCCAGGCCCAGCCCCCGGCGCCAAAGCTGGCATGGCGCAACAGCCCGCTGGGCGGCCGCGCGATCAGGTCGCTCATGGCAAACGGGGCGGCCACGACCGTGGCGCCAAGGCTCTTTAGGAAAGAACGACGCGCCAAGGGCCGGAGAAATTTCATAAGGCAAACCAAGGGTTCATCAACATCGGTTGCGCGGGGGCAACCGCATCGGGCAGCACCAACACGGGGTCAAAAGAAGCAGAAAGCGCCCGTGCCCGTCAATGAGAATCACCCGGACCGGTTTCAGGCGGGGGCGCCGAGGCCGGCCGGCTGGCGGGCGAATTTACTCCTGCACTCGGGGCAGACGCCGTGGGTGAAAACCGCGTCGGAATGACTTTGAACGAAGACCTCGACCTGCCTCCAGAATCCCTGGTCATCGCGGATCTTCTTGCACCAGGCGCAAATCGGAACCAGGCCGCTAAGAGTCTTGACTTTAGCCAGGGCCTCCTGCAACTCATGGATGAGCGACTCCTTTTCCGTGAGGGCCTGCTGGAGGCTGTTATTGGCGGCCAGGACCTTGTTGCGAAGTTCCTCCGTGGTTCGGATGCCTGCCAAGGCGTCGGAACTGGCGCCCAGGAGGATGGAGAGCAGGTTGAAGGTGACTTCCTGGCTTGGGACCCGCTCTCGTTCCAGGAGGCCGCAGAACATGCCCAGGCGGTGGGTTGCCACGCCCATGGTGTGAAAGACGCCCCGAACAGAACCCGTCTGGGCCTGGGCCATGAAAAAAACAGGCCGATTCTGCCGCAGTGCCCATGCAAAGCGCCCCGTCCTGATCTCCTGGCCAACCAGCTTCTCCATGACTCCTGATTGGCCCTCGGGGGCGCAGTGAGCCAGGCCGAAACCGAGGTCCCTGGGGTTGATCACGAAGAAGCCAACGGTCTTGAAGAGGCCCAGCCCCAGGACATAGAGTTCGGTCACCTGCAACAGGGTCTTGACCTCCCGCTGGTCGGCGAGGTCACGGCGAAAATGCTCGAGGGCGGCGAAGAGTCCCTGAAAATCGAGGCTCCAGGCGCCTTGCTTTTGCAGTCTGCCCACGCCGGTCTTGAAGAAGTCGGGATAGATGGAGTCGTAGTTCACGGCTCACCTCGAGGCTGAAGCACGACCTTCTTAGGCGGCCTGAGAAATGCCTGCTGAACGATCTCAATCTGTTCGTCAATCGAGCGGACGACCGACTCGAGAATGCAGGTGGCCAGCCCGACCCGTTCCCAGGCCTTCTGGTTGAGCGGGGGAACGAACCGTTCGCCGGAGTGGCCCATTTGCATGGCGTGAACCAGGAAATCGGCCAGGTGGACGATGGAACTCTCCAACTGGTATATCTCGGCGGACATGGGACAGTGATGATAGGCTACGGCGGTGGCCAGGTTGGCAGGATATTGCCAGCACCGCATCAGCGTTTCGCCGATCAGGGCATGATCAAACCCCAGGATGGAGATTTCGGCCTGTCGCAACAGCATCCTGCGGCTTTGATAGAGCCGGAAGATCTCGACGACCTGGTCGGGGGCGCGGGAGAAGAGCACCAGGCGTCCCAGGTCGTGGAGCAAGCCGGCCACGAAGAACTTTTCCGCTTTGGGCATCTGCCGGGCGATAGCCAGGCAGCGCGCCCCGATCCCGCAGGCCAGCGAGTGTTTCCAAAATGATTCCATGTCCGCCAAATCCGCCCCGATTCCGTCAAAAAGTTCCACCACGCTTGAGGCGTGGATCAACTCCTGCACCTGCTGGATGCCAATCACGCTCACCGCCTCGGAGACGGTCTCCAGGCGGTGGGGGAAGCCGAAGAACGAACTGTTGCCCAGCTTCAGGAGCCGGGCCGTGAGGTCAGGGTCCTTCTCGATGACGTCCCCCAAATCCGCCAGGGTGCTGTGCGGCTCATTCAAGAGGGTCTCTATCTCGGCCATGACTCGAGCGTAAGACCCCAGGCTCGGAATTCCGTTGACCAAGTGATGCATCGCGCTGTTCATGGCCGATGGCGCTGTGATTCGAGGGCTTGTTTGGCTTGGCGACGGAGCACCAGGTTGAAGACTTCCTGCTGCACGAGACTTCCATCGGCCGGCTCCCAAAAGGCGGCCTGCAGCTCCCGCGTGAGTTGCTCCAGGGTTTCAGGGGGCAGTTGCTGCAACGGGTCGGCCAGGTCCTCGGAATCTCCGCGGGCCTCGACCTGGATTTCGGCAATACCCCAGGCGCTCAGGATGATGATCTGTCTGCCGGTCAGCGCGCAGCCGGCGGGGATGAGGAGCATGTCGTCCATATTCCGGACGTCCAGGGTTACAATCATCCCTTCCTGCAACGACTCGAGTTTGGCGTTTGGCATGCTCTAGCCTCAGGACGCGGTTTGCCATGCCGACATTCCCAGGCATAACGAAAGGCAGACTTCGCCCTTGGTTACACTATCGGCAGAATCCGGAGCGACTTGAGAACACGCGCAATACCTGTCCCGGAGGGACCTCTGAGAGCAGCCCTGCCCCACGCCTCTAATGTTCCGGCTCAGCGTTGGCTTTCCCGGGGTGGCGAATGTCCCGGGCCTCGCAATAATAGACGACTTCCTCGGCGACGCTCTTGGCGTGGTCGGCGATGCGTTCGAGGCTCTTGGCGACCACCATGAGGTTGAGGCAGCGCGAGATGGTCTCGGGGCTTTGGACCATCTGAGCGGCAAGCTGGTGGTGGATTTCCTTGTTCATGGCATCCACCTGCTTGTCCTGGGGGATGAGGGCGCGGGCCGCAGCAGGGTCATGATTGACAAAGGAGTCCAGGGCGCTCTTGAGCATCTGCAGGGCGAGGTTGGCCATCTGGGGGATTTCCACGGCCAGCTTCAGGGGCGGTTCCTGGATTAGGTCGCACGCGCGCTTGGCAATGGTGGTCGCTTCGTCGCCCACTCGTTCGAGGTTCTGAGAGATTTTCATGGCCACCGTGATGAAGCGCAGGTCCGTGGCGAACGGGGCCTTGGACAGGAGTTGGATAGCCAACTCGTCCACCTCGATCTCGAACCGGTCGATGGCCCCGTCCTCGTTCCGGACCAGAAGGGCCAGTTCGTCGTCCCGGGTCACGAGCGCCTGGACAGCTCTCCGAACAGCCGATTCGGCATAGCTGGCCATCCTCAACAGTTTCTCTTTCAGCCCCGCCAGTTCGCTTACAAAGTGCTGCATAGCTCAGAAATCAGCCAAAACGTCCGGTGACGTAATCTTCGGTCTGCTGCTTGGCAGGGTTGGTGAAGATTTTCACCGTGGCGCCGTATTCGACAAGTTCACCCATGCAAAGAAACGCCGTGTAATCCGACACGCGCGCCGCCTGTTGCATGTTATGCGTGACGATAACGATGGTGAAGTTCTCTTTCAGCTCGAGGATGAGCTCCTCAATGCGCGCCGTGGCCAGCGGGTCCAGCGCCGAAGCCGGCTCGTCCATCAGCAGGACCTCCGGTTGCACGGCCAGGGCGCGCGCAATGCAGAGGCGCTGTTGCTGGCCGCCGGAGAGGCTGATGGCGGGGGCATCGAGCCGGTCCTTGACCTCATCCCACAGGATAGCCATGGCCAACGACTGATGCAATCGTTCGGCCAACACCGCCCGATCTCGCACGCCGTTCAACCGCAGTCCGACTGTCACGTTGTCCGCAACTGACATGGTCGGAAAGGGATTGGATTTTTGAAAGACCATTCCGACACGGCGGCGGATGAGGGCCGGCTCGACGCCCGGGCCATAGATGTCTGTGCCAAAGAGCCGGACTTGGCCCTCCACTCGAGCCGACGGAACCAGGTCGTGCATGCGGTTCAGGGCGCGCAGGAAGACGGACTTGCCGCAACCGCTAGGCCCGATGATGGCCGTGACCGCGCGGGCCGGGATGTCCAGGGATATGTGCTTGAGCGCCCGGTTGGCGCCAAAGGAGACTGTGAGGTTCCGAATCGTCAGGCCGGCAGCATCCGGCTCGGCGGCAGGTTCGGCGCCAACCCGCCCCTGGGCGTCAGGCGCCGGCCTCGGCAGTGGCCGCACTGGCAGGATCGGATTGGTTTTGTCTTCGGTCATGGCCGCAGTAAACAGATCGTGGTTCATGCTCTATTGGTCAAGGGGCCTTGCCGAACCGTTCGCCCCCGAGCACGCGGACGGCAACATTGATGATTGCCACCATGAGAAGGAGGACCAGGGCGCCGGCCCAGGCCTGGCGATGCAAGTCTTCGTATGGCGAGATTGCATAGTTGAAGATCTGCAACGGAAGTGCCGCGATCGGCTCGGAGAGGTGATGGTTCCAATACCGGTTTCCGAAGGCGGTGGCCAGGAGCGGAGCGGTTTCACCCGCCACGCGGGCCAGAGCCAGGAGGACGCCGGTAAGGATGCCGTTGAGCGCGGTCCGGACGACGATCTGAAGGATGGCGCGCCAGAGGGGGATGCCCAGGGCCAGCGCGGCTTCACGGTAGCCGTGCGGCACCAGCCGCAGGACCTCCTCGGTCGCGCGCATGATCAGCGGGATCATGATGAAACCCAGGACCACGCCCCCCGCCCAGGCGGAGAAGCCTTTCATCGGCCCCACTACCAGGCCGCAAACGACCATCCCCCAAATAATGGACGGCACCCCGTTCAAAACATCGGCGGCGAACCGTATCCACCAGTTGAGCCGCGTGTACCTGTATTCGGAAAGAAAGATGCCCCCGCACACGCCAACCGGCACACCCAGCAGCGCAGCCAAGCCGAGCAACTCGAATGTCCCTACGATAGCATTGGCCACGCCGCCGCCCGCCTCGCCAACCGGCTTTGGCAATTGGGTGAAGAAGGCCCAGTTCAAGGCCCCGATGCCGGACCTCAGGACATGATAGAAGACCAGCGCCAGCGGCACGACGGCCAGCAGCGCGCAGGCGCAAGTGAGGGCCTGCATCGAAATGTCCTTCAATTTGCGCCAGCGGCGATAAGCGGCAGTCATGGGTTCACGATGCCAGGATGGCGGGCCTGGAAAACGTCGCCAAGAGCAGGCGCGCCAGGGAATTGACCGCCAAGGTAATCCCCAGCAGGACCAGGCCAATCCCGAACAGGGCCTCCAAGTGAACGCCCGGCGGTGTTTCGGTGAATTCGTTGGCAACCACGCTGGCCAGCGTGTAGCCGGGCGCGAAAAGCGAAGCGGCGATTTCCGGGCGGTTGCCGATGACCATAGTCACGGCGATTGTCTCGCCCAAGGCGCGGCCCAGACCCAGGACGACCGCCCCGAACAAGCCCCTTCTGGCATAACTAAGCACCGCGACGCGGGTCGCCTCCCAACGGGTGGCCCCCAGCGCGTAGGCGGCTTCCCGCTGCGACCCGGGGACCGACCGGAGAATCTCGCGCGAAACCGAAGTGATGATCGGCAGGACCATGATAGCGATGATGACGCCCCCGGCAAGCATGCTTACGCCGTAGCTCGGCCCCTGGAACAAAGGGAGAAAACCAAACGCCGCTCGCAGCCAGGGGAACAAATGCTCCCGGAGCCAGGGCACCATGACGAAGATGCCCCACAGCCCGAGGATGACACTGGGCACGGCCGCCAGCAGTTCAATGAAAAGCGTCAGCGCCGGGCGCAACCACTGCGGGGCCAACTCGGTCAGATAGACGGCTGTGCCGATGCTCAGCGGCACGGCAATCACCAGCGCGATCACCGAAGAAACCACGGTCCCGAAGATAAACGGCAACGCCCCGAATCGTTCGTTGACCGGGTCCCAATCCGCGCTGGTCAGAAAGCGCCAGCCGAATTGCCGGAGTGCGGGCTGCGAACCGCGGGCCAGCTCGCAGCCGAGGATGAAGATCAGCGCGATGACGCTGAGCGCCATCAGCAGCGTCAGCCACTTGAACACCCCATCCCCTGCCGCCCGGCGCCAAGGCGCCCCTGGTGTCGCAGTCGGTCGGTCTTCAGTGGTCGCCGGGCCCATATTTCATCCGCCCTAGTACCGAATGGTCTTGATCCGCTCCAGGACCCTCCCCCGGAGTGTCTCCGGCAGGGGGGCATAATCCAAGGCGGGCGCCATGGCCTCTCCTTGGGTCGAGGCCCAGTTCAAAAACTCCACCAGCTTTCTGCCTTTGGCCGGGTTTCTCTGCCGTTCATAAACCAGCAGCCACGTGGCGCCGGAAATGGGGTAGGCCCTTTGGCCTGGCGGGTTAGCCATCGAAAACCGGAAATCCTCCGGGACCTTGACGGCGGCCATGGCCTCGGTCACCGATTCCAAAGACGGGGCGACGAAGAAGCCGGCGGCGTTCTTGATCTCGGCAAATGGCAACTTGTTTTCCCGGACGTAAGCCAGTTCCACATAGCCGATTGCCCCCGGCAATTGCTTCACCTGCCCGGAAACGCCTTCATTGCCTAAGGCCCCAAGCCCCGTGGGCCACTTGACCGAGGTGTTGCGGCCCACCCGCCTCTCCCACTCCTTGCTGGCGCTGCTCAGGTAATCGGTGAAAATGTAGCTCGTGCCGCTGCCGTCCGAGCGGTGCACCACCACGATGTCCGAGCGCGGCAATCTCACGCCCGGGTTCAGCGCCGAGAGCAGGCCATCGTTCCATTGGGTGATCTGGCCCAGGAAAATGCCGGCCACAGCCGCGCCGTCGAGCCTCAGCCGCGGCGAGCCGGGCAGGTTGTAGGTGAGCGCCACCGCGCCGGCAACGGTGGGAATGTGCAGGATTCTTCCCGGGGCCCTCGCCAGGTTCGCCTCGCTCATGGGGCTGTCCGACGCCCCGAAGTCCACGGTTTGTTCCAGCATCTGCTTCTGTCCTCCACCGGAGCCGATCGCGGTGTAATTGAAGCGGACCGACGGGTCGACTTTCGCATATTCAGCGAACCACCTCGAGTAGAGGGGATTGGGAAATGTCGCGCCGGCTCCATTGATGAGCATCTGACCCAGCGCGCCGCATCGGGCTGCCAACAGACAGCCTGTGAGACACAACCAAGTGAATGTCATGCTTCTCATGTCCGCCCAAACCTTTTCTCTGTCTGGTTATCTCGTCCGACTTTCTATCCGGCTTTTAACTTCAGGGCCCGGCGTTACGAAATGATGTCTCATTTGTTACAGTTTGGTGACAAAGGATGCCCAACCGCCCTCTGCCCTGAATGGGGAGGGCGGCAAAAACTGACCGCCCCCGAAGGGTGGGATTCGCATTTGCGCCGGGTATTGTCGAATCCCGGTTCTCGGAACCTCGCGGCACGCATCCTGCTCGACAGATCGGTTCGATGTTGACCGATCTCATACTCGACTACACACGGCTTTGCAACAGCAAGTGCGTGTATTGCGGGATCTGGAAGGAGAAGACGGGGCCGGAGCTTTCGCTGGAGGCCATCGACTGGCTGTTCCAGGCCAAGGCCCTGCGCGGCTTGAAGAGTTGCTACGTGACGGGGGGAGAACCTTACATCAGCGACAAGATCGTCGAGATAGCCCGGTTGCTTCACCGGCGGTTGCCCATGGCGGCCCTGTTCGGGGCCACCAACGGAATTCAGACCGAGAGAATCCTGGAACGGGTCTTAGCCATCCGCCGATTGGGCTGCCGGGTCACAGTGGATGTTTCTCTCAATGGCACTGAGGCCACTCACGACCGGACCCGGGGAGAGAGCGGCTTCTGGAACCGGGCCGTTTCCCTGATGAAGAGACTTCGGGAGCATGGCGTCCCCACGAACCTGGCCTTCTCTGCCATGCCTGAAACCATCAACGATCTGCCCTTCGTGGCACAGCTCGCCAAGGACCATGGTTGCGGCCTGGGCCTCTCGTGGGTCCGGCGTTCCCCGCGTTACAACAACGGGGCCGCCCCGCTTTCGCCCTGGACGCAGGAGCAGACGGCGCGCTTGCGCCAAATCGAGCGGTTGCCCGACTACTTCGATTGCCCGGCCATCGAGGCAATACTGGTGGTCCGCCCCGATGGCGAGGTGTGCCCCTGCGAAACCTATCATCCCGCCTTGCGCCTGGGCAACCTCAACGACACCTCCCTGGACGGCATTCTGGAAAGCCCAAGGACCGCAGCCGTTCTGCGCCGCATCCAGGGCCGCCAGTGCGATTGGTGCCAAGGCCCGGGCTCCATTGACGGCACCCCTAAGTGGATGATCATGGATTGCTACCGCAGGCGTGTGCCGGCTGGGCCGCAAGCCGGCCAGGTCAAGGTCGCCGCCCCAGGCCCCGCCCCTGGCCAAAGCAGTTCCGCCAAGGCTGCCTTGGCGCGGCCGAGGGTGTCTGTCGTCATTCCTTGTTACAAGCAGGCCCACTTCCTGGCTGAAGCTGTCCAAAGCGTCGTCCAACAGACCTTCACTGACTGGGAGGTCATTGTGGTCAATGACGGCAGCCCGGATGCGACCGGGGCCGTCTGCCGGGACCTGGCGGCGCGCTGGCCGCACCGCTTGATTCGCTGCCTGGAAAAGCCCAACGGCGGCTTGGCCGACGCGCGCAACGCCGGCATCCGCGTTGCTCGTGGGAAATATGTCCTGCCGCTCGATGCCGACGACAGGCTGCATCCGGAGATGCTGGCCAAAACGGTCGCCCTGCTGGAAGCATGCCCGGAAGTGGCAATTGCCTATACCGACACCCTCCACTTCGGCGCCGTGAATGCTCAAGTGCGTGCCGGCCGCTTCAGTCTGGCCAACCTATGCCAGCACAACCTGCTGAGCTACTGCGCCCTTTACCGGCGTGAAGCCTGGCAGGCGGTCGGGGGCTACAACCCCAACATGACCTGGGGTTATGAGGATTGGGACTTCTGGCTCGGCTGCGCCGAACGCGGCTTCCAAGCCCGGCGCATTCCTGAGTTCCTGCTCTTCTACCGCGTCAAGAGCCGGAGCATGCTCACGAACGCCCTCGAACACGATCACGAACTCCGCGCTCGCATTATCTTGAACCATCCGCGCATTTACCCCCCGGAAGCCCTCGATCAGGCCAAGGCGCTGCTCCATCCGCCTGCCTTGGCTTGAAAACGGGTATGCCCCTCAGAGCTGGACCTCGACCGGCTTGGAAGTAGTCTCCAGGGGCTTCAGATCAAAGGCCACGATGACGGTGACTTTCTTGCCGATGACATTCTTGGGTACTCGCCATGAGTACGAGCAGGTGCCGCCTCAGCCGTACTCCAAGTTGCCGCCGGTCAATCGGCTGCCTTGGGCATCCAGCACGGTGAACGTCGGCCGCGGCGGCCGGGCATCGAAATGCTCGCCCTTGAGAAAGGAGGAATAGACCTCGCCCTCGGCGCCGACGACGCTGCTGTTGATGCTGAGGGTGACCTCGTTGTTGTCGTTGCCTGAGCCCGGAAGGTTGCCGCGGCTTTTCTGGGCGTTGACCCTCACCTCCAGGGGCGCCCCGCAGGCCAGAGTATTGGGTTTGCCCGCCGCGAAGTTGAACGGTCTCTTGGGCGTCCGATCGTTGGCCGAGAGCTTGAGGTGATTCCGGGCCAGCGCCCCGCTGCCCAGCAGCGTGCATTCGTAAAGGCGATAGTTGCCGGGCGGCACTTTGATTCTGCCATTGGCCACACCCGGTTGGAGCAGCTCCCACCTGCCGTTGGGCCGCTCCCGGGCCAGGGTCAGGCTGCGCACTTGCTTGCCCTGCGGCTGCAACTCCACCTCGGCCAGGTCCCCCTTCCAAGGCTCAATTCGCAGGGCGGTGTTGTCGGCGGCCAGGCTGGCCTGGTAAGGCGTCGGACCGAAATACAGGACGGGGCCGAAGGGGCAGAACTCGCTCCCAAAGGGGTCCGTCTCGAATTTCCCCGAGCCCTTGGCATCCATCAGGAAGCTGTCTCCTGTTTGGAAGTACCAGCTCTCGGACTGGTCGTGCATGCGATAGGTCTGCGGCTGCCAGGGGTCGCCCAACCGAAGATTGCTGTCCCCGTCAAACACGCCCACGTGGCACTTTACCCCACTCATTTCGACCGTCGTATCCAAGTACCAACCGGCCTTGAACTGCAACTGGCCGATGAAGAAGTTTTGGTTCGCCGGGGCCGATTCAAGGAGCTGGCGGTTGTAAAGATTGAGGTGGGCGTAATAGATCGGCCGTCCGCCGGCGATCACTTTGCCGGCTGGCGCCGATATGGGCCCGAAGAAGGCCTCCTCCATGGCGGAAGAAAACACCCGGGGCTGGCCGGGCAGTGATACCGGTTCCACCACGGCATCGTCAGTCAGATCGCCGTTCTGATTCATGTCCACGATCAGACGGTCGTAGCCCTTGCCGGTGCCTTTGGATTCATCCAACCGGAAAACAAAGGCCGGACCTGAAGGCAGGTCCCGGCACTCCCCGTAGAGCGGACGCTTGGACACCGCCTTGGGTTCGTTCTTGATTTTCTCAGGCTTCACCAGCGCCAACGTCCCATAAGTGCCCGAGCCGCCGGGAAACGCCAATACGTCCTGGGCCGGGATCGTCTCGAATTTCAGAGGAAACTCTTCGGCCGTGGCAGCCGAGACTGCCGCCATAACCGCCGCACTGCCAACCAGAGCCAGCTTAATCATAGCAATCCTTTCCTTGAGAATCACGAGGAGACTTTGCGCCGGTCTCCCGGGAATGTCAAGACAAAACCCCAGGCCCTTTCAAATCCGGAGTTTCCGGCGATGACGCCGGCGGGGCAGTCTGCAACGGACGCAAGTAGATGAATAAATCGTCCCCACGGTTGTAATACTCAGGGATGACGGCCACGCGCGCGAAACCCCGGGACTCGTAAAGCCGCCGGGCCGCAGCGTAGGGGGCCGTCGAAGATGTATAGATGACCATCAGCCGGCCGCCCTCGGCCGTGGCCACCCGCACCGCTTCCCGCAACAAGGCGCCCCCCAGACCCCGTCCGCGCGCCTCCGGCAGGGTGCAGACCCAGAACAAGCCCCAGGTCCCGTGGGCCAGGGCCTCCTGCCCATAACAGGCGAAACCGCTCATCGAGCCGTCCAGCCAACCTGAGAGAAACCGGTAATTGTCGGGGGTCGGCTTGGCCAGGGAGTGCCCGAACATCTCGTCCACGCAATCGGCGTCACTGGGCCCGAACAACCCGGAGTGCAACAGGATTCGGCGAATGCCGGCGCGGTCGGCGGCAGTCGAGGGCCGGACTATGGGCTGGTTCACAAGGCCGCTCCTGTCATGAGAGGGCTGCGCGCGCCCTTGGCCCTGCCGGCCGCCATGAGGGCCAACCGCTCGAGCATCGCTCCATAATCCCACCCGGCAACCCGCGCCGTGTTGGCGAAGCCGCCCGTCTCGGACAGGTCGCAATTGGAATTCACATCCAACGCCATGGGCCGTCCGTTTCGCAGCCGCACATCGATCCGGCTGTAATCGCGCAAGCCGCAGACCCTATGCGCGCGCCGGGCAAGCCCGGCCAGTTCCGCAGCCATCTCCGGCGCCAACGGCGCGGGACAGGCAGGCATCGTCTTGAGGTATGCCTCCGAACTGGGCAGCCACTTGGCGTCAAACGTGCAGAGCCGGTCCCGAACATCCGGGAAACCGTCGTAGCGGATCACGCTCATGCCAAGCACTTTCAGCCGGCCCGGCGTCCCCCAGAGGGCGATCCCGTACTCTTCGCTGTCGAGGAATTCCTCGATGATGGCCCGGCCGCCAAACCTCTCCAGGACCGCCTGCGCCTGGGCCCGGGCTTCGGCAAGGGTCCTCACCACGGAGTCACGCGTGATGCCGAAAGAGCCGTGCTCGTCCGCTGGCTTGACGATCGCCGGAAAAGTCTCGAAGTGCAGCGTTTGCGCCTCGGAAACCTCCTGCCAACGCGGCGTAGGCAGGCCCCCGGCCTCGAGCAGCCGTTTCATCGAGACCTTGGACTGCGTCCGGTGGAGGGCGCCCGCCGTGCTGCCGGTGAAGGCATAGCCGCGCCGCTCCAGTTCCTGCGCCGCCCGGGCGTAATAAAAGGCCTGGTTGGGCGAGCCTTCGCACAGGTTGAAAACCAGCCACTGGTCCGGCTCGAAAGGGGCCAGCGCCGCGCCCAGGTCGCTCTCGACCTGGCTGGCGGCAACCTGCCACCCGCGCCCCTCCAGGGCCTCTGCGGCCCGCCGGGTCATCCGGCACGTGTCGGAGGCATCGATTGGGAGGGTCTGTTCATCGATGCCAAAGAGCAGCAGCAGGGCCGGGCGCTTCATTGCAGGCGGCAACGCTTCAAGGCGGCCTTCAGCACGGCCGCAACCAGTTGCTCGTGGGTCCGGCCCGACGCCTTGGCCATCATTGTCATGTCGCTGCGCGGCGTAATGCCCGGCAGGGCATTGATCTCCAAGATATAAAGCTGGCCCTCCGGCGTTAGCCGAAAATCCACCCGCCCGTAATCGCGGCAGCCGGTCACGGCAAAAGTCTCGACCGTCAAGCGCTTGACCTCCCGCGTCACTGCCTCGGGCAGCGGCGCCGGGCAGCGATAGCGAAAGAGGTGGTCGAGATCACTCTTGTGTTTCGAGGAATAGACGGGAACCAGGTCCGGCGGATAGCCCCCAAAATCCACCTCCAGGACCGGCAACACCTCCAGGGCGCCATTGTTGCCCACCACACCGCAGGTCAGCTCACGCCCTTCAATGAAGCTCTCCACTAGGGCCGGCTGGCGGTAGTGCTGCAAAATCCTCTCCACTTGCCGCCGCAACTGCTCGGGACACCTCACCACGCTTTCGTTTTGGACCCCCATGCCGGTCCCCTCGTGCGACGGCTTGACAAACAGGGGGAACGCCAAGCTGCAGCCCAGGGCCGCCTCGGCACAGTCGAACACCTCGAACCGCGGCGTGGGCAAACCGGCAGCGCTCAGAAGGCGCTTGGTCGTAGGTTTGTCCTGCGTCACCGCCGCCGCCAGCGGCCCCGGCCCGCTGTAAGGCAACCCCAGCGCCTCCAGCAGCGCAGGCATGTGCGCCTCCCGGCTCTCGCCCCCGAAACCCTCGCACACGTTGAAACAGAGGTGGGGCTGCACTTCCCTCAGCCACCCGATTACCGCCAGGTTCGGAATGCCCTCGTGGACCAGCGGCTCGCACCCGGCAGCCCGAATCCCTGCCTCGTAGGCTTGGACGTACTTCGCCGCGTCCACCTCCGCCAATAAATCAGCCGGAGCGCCCGCCGGCACCTCGTACTGTCCGTTGGTCGTGTTGACCAGCAGCGCCACACGCCGGCCCGTATGATCAAGTCTAGCCATCGTTGTCAGCCCGGACACTCTCAAACCTGCCCGGAAAAGCAATACCAAAATAGGCGGCGGCCAGGAAAGGGGCGCATCTTGATACAACCACCATTAGCACTACAGCGACACTTCCTTGGAGGTCTCAACCACGGATTTCACGGATTTCACGGATGGGCCGGAATCCACGATCGCCTGATCCGTGGAATCCGTGCAATCCGTGGTCAATTCTTCGATGGACGCAAAAGT
>Ga0181524_10001645_pt1 | contig 25067 bp, 24 predicted proteins | sample PEATcosm2014_Bin_34_FD_119761 | JGI IMG/M metagenome (GOLD analysis project Ga0181524, IMG submission 119761) | Peatland microbial communities from MTU Mesocosm Facility, Houghton, MI, USA - PEATcosm2014_Bin05_60_metaG | ecosystem: Environmental > Terrestrial > Soil > Wetlands > Peat | place... | reverse complement strand
TCTGGCCGTCGGGAGAAAACCGCGCAGAGCTGACATGGCCACCACGGAAGGTGAGCCGGGCGAAAACCGGCGCAGCAGACTTCTGCGTGCCGTGTCCAGCCCAGAACGCCACGGCCGCCACCACATTTGACCTCGATACGTCGCAAAACCGAGCAATGGAAATGCCCAGGCTTACCTCGTAAGTCTGGGCATCTGAAAAGCCGAGCTAATTGGATTTTTGATTTTCCTATACATCAAGAAGTTTGGGTCTTCATTGCGCGCGTACGCAGCGAAAACCCAAGTGGTTTGTTCCTGTATCCGGATCACCCTTGCCCCGCGCTCCCGGCATGTAGCGGGAACAATACTGATCGGTGCACAAAAACGATCCGCCCTTTTGCACGCGCTTGGCCACGCCGGGTTCCTGCGGATCGAAACTGTCAGGGGGCCCTTGCGGATTGATTGCTATCTCCTCGTGTCCAAGCTGGGCGTAGTAGTCCGGGCGATACCAGTCCGAAACCCACTGCCAAACGTTTCCTGACATGTCGTAGAGACCAAAATCGTTCGGGGGAAACGAGGCAACCGGGGCGACGCCCGCATAGCCGTCTTCAGCACTGTTCTTGTAGGGAAAATGTCCCTGAAATGTATTCGCCATCCACTTACCGTTGGGATTGAGCTCATTGCCCCAGGGATAGGTTTGCCGGTCGCGGCCACCGCGTGCCGCAAACTCCCACTCGGCTTCCGTGGGAAGTCGCTTGCACGCCCACTTTGCATACGCCAAGGCGTCAGACCATGCAATCTGAACCACCGGATATTTTTCCTTCCCGCGAAGATCACCGTTAGGGCCATTGGGATGGCGCCAGTTCGTACCTCGCACAGATCTCCACCACGCGAGTGGGTGATCGAGCGGCACTGGCCCTGCCGGCGGTGTGAAAACGACCGACCCCGGACTTAACTCGTCTGGCGCGAGATTGGGAAATTCTTTTGGATCCAGCGGCCGCTCGGCGATGGTCACATAGCCGGTGGCTTGGACAAATCGTGCGAACTCCTCATTCGTGACATCCGTCCGATCCATCCAAAAGCCTTTCACTTCGACTTGGTGTACCGGCTGGGCGTCCTCCATGTGGTTCGTGCCCATCCAGAAGCGCCCGCCCGGAATCCAGACCATGCCGTCAGGAGCATCCGGCAACCTGCCGGATTTTGCGCGGCCGGTTTCCGCCGGCGCAGCCGCGTCCCCACTGTCAAGCATCGCCGCCCGTAAGGCAGCCGCTTGCACAGCCGCCTCGTGCAAAGAATGACGTGACATGCCGCTGTCGCATTGCATCGGGACGTCACTCTGCGCGGCGGCGTTCTGCGTTCCAGCGGAACGATTCGTGGCGATCGCGCAAACGCAAAAAACGAGCGCCAGAATTCGTCCCGTCGAAACCCATGTCCTCGAAGCGGTCATGATCACTTCTCCATTTGGATCTTCACCGTGTCAATGGTTCCAGGCCCAGGCCCACTAGTACACAAAATCGGACAAATGACCAAAGCTATTGACTCTTACCGCCCTTAGTTGCATCTTTCACAGCCTCGAAAAATGGGAAAAATGGCTTAGAGTCTTTGGTTCGGTGAATTCGTCCATTAAAGACATCGTCCCATGTGATGTAGGGATAGAGGTGATGAGCTTTGGCCTCTTCTTCGAACAGAGCTTTTAGTTCAGCCAGCTTCTCGGGGTACTTGTTGGCTAAGTCGATTTGCTCGGTGTAGTCCTCATTCAGGTTGTAGAGCTCCCAGGCGTTTTCATCAAAAGCCTGTTTGCTTGGGGCGTTTCCAGTGACAAAGATTGGATAAGGCAATTCAGCTTTCCACCCGTCGTGATAAATCGCTCTCGAACCAAAGATGTAGTAGTACTGCAGTGTGTGACGGGAAGGCGCGTTGGCATCGTCAATCGAGTATGCCAATGAAGTTCCCTCGATGGGCTGCTGCTTGATTTCCCTGATCTGCTCGGGCGCCTTGATGCCCACAAGATCGAGTGTCGTGGGAAGAATGTCGATTACGTGGCTGTACTGGGTACGAATTCCTCCTTTATCCTTAATTCCTTTCGGCCAAAAGACGATCAGGGGATTGTGAGTGCCGCCTTCACTGTTCGCATCTTGCTTCCAGAACTTGAAAGGCGTGTTTGCGGCTTGAGCCCAGCCGAGCGGATAATTCCCCTCGGTGGCGTCGGGCGTTCCGATTTCACCAATCTTGCTCAAGTTATAGTTAATATTTTCTTGTTCTGTTAAAGGCTTGGTGCTCCAAACATCGCGATCGATGTCCCCATTCAAAGTGCCTTCTTTGCTTGCGCCATTGTCGCCGATCATGACGAAAACAAGCGTGTCATCCAATTGGTTGATCTCTTTTAAGTGATTGATCAAACGGCCAACTTCATAATCTGTGTATGTCAGATAACCCGCATACACTTCCATGAAGCGCGCATAAAGCTTTTTTTCGTCCTCTGATAATTGGTCCCAAGCCTTGATATCAGGGTTTCGAGCTGGAAGTTTCGCATCGGCAGGAATAACGCCGAGCTTCTTTTGACGTTCAAAAACCTCCTCACGGTAAACGTCCCAGCCTTTGTCGAATTTGCCCTTGTATTGATCGCTCCAGTATCTGTCTACCTGGTGCGGATCATGAGTGGCGCCTGGCGCGTAATAGAGGAAGAATGGCTTGTTCGGAGCCACCTTCTTCTGGCGATCGATATAAAAGATGGCTTTATCGGTGATCTGAGCGCTGAGGTGTCGCCCATCGGGACGGACATGAGCCTGATCTTCCACCAGGTCCGGCTTATACTGGTCGGTCGACGAACCAAGGAATCCGAAGAAATGATCAAATCCTTTTCCGGTTGGCCAACGATTAAAGGGGCCGGCATCGGTCGCCTCTTCATCAGGGGTGACACCATATTTGCCAACCGCGAATGTGTTGTAGCCATGGTCACGAAGAATTTCTGCAATGGTTCCGGCGGTGGAAGGAATTCTGCCATCCCAGCCGGGGAATCCGGCGGACATAATCGTGTGGGAAAATCCGGATTCGTGCACGGATGCGCTGTTACGGCCGGTCAGCAGCGCGGAGCGGGTTGGGGCGCAGATCGCGGTCGTATGGAAGTTCGTATAGCGCAAACCTTGGCTGGCTAGACTGTCGAACGTGGGCGTCTGTATGAGCCCACCAAATGTGCCGGCAGCGCCAAAGCCCACATCATCCAAGAGTATCCACACCACGTTTGGGGCGCCGGCAGGCGCTTTCACGGGTTCCGGCCACCATTCTTTGGACTCGGCGAGGGTTCTGCCAACGACTCCTTGATAGGGCTGTGTCTCTTGAGCATGCAGTGCGAGTTGCGCACTCGATGCAAGTATTAACGTCGATGTCAACGCGTTCAATACACTTTTCTTTTTCATAGAGCTCCTAATTGGTCTCCGCCCAGACTCCACTCCGGAACGGATACGCCCGCAGTGCGGGTGCTTCTTTCAAATACAACTTCCGTTATTCATGAAGTGAACAGCTTCTCGATTGCCTCACAGGTCTCGCTGGCGTACCCAAGCCATTACATTTGCGGGGGCGCGATTGCTGCGTAGTTCCTGCGCCATGAATTTCATGTACGGATCGATGTAACGAAAGAAGTGCTTGTAAGACCCGCACAGATAGTTCAACCCGCCTTCGCCAGACGGTGTTTGAGAAAAGCGGTGCTTGGGACACTCGCCGTTGCAGGCAAAGCGGACGTCGCATTTTTCACAATACTGCGGGAGCCTGTTGCTCTTTAGTTGTCCAAAGCGCTTCTGGCCTGGCGAGTTAGCCATGCTGAACAGCGGGCGATCCAGAATGTTGCCGAGCAAGTTCTCCGGGTAAACAAAATGGTCGCATGAGTAGAGGTCGCCGTTTTGTTCGAGCACCATCGCATTGCCACACTGCTTATTGAAAACGCAGAGGGTCTGTTCTAAACCCACCCAGGATTCGAGGGCAACATCGAAAATCTGCACGAAGGTGCGGCCGACGTCCTTGCGCACCCATTCGTCGAAGATGACTTGCAGAAATTTGCCGTACTGCGCTGCTTCTACCGACCACTCCGAGATGGCGGCAGGCTCGGACGAATACGGCTTCAATAGGCGCAGTCCCTCGCGGTTGGGCTCTTCCGCCTCCATCTCGACTACGGGGATGAACTGAATATATTTGCTGCCAATTCCCTTAAGGAACCGATAGACATCGAGTGGGAAGTGCGAGTTCTTACAGTTGACAACGGTCAACGTGTTGAACTCGACTTTATGCTTCTTCAGAAGATTCAACCCCCGCATTGTCCGGTCAAAGGTTGGCTGACTACCGCGGTCAAGCCGGTAAGCATCGTGCAAATGAGAGGGTCCATCGATCGAAAGCCCTACCAAGAATTTATGAGCCGCCAGGAATTCGCACCATGCGTCGTCAAGCAGGATGCCATTGGTCTGGAAGGCGTTCTCCACGGTTTTGCCGCCTGCATAACGCTTCTGAAGCGCAATAACATTCTGGAAGAATTCCACGCCCAACAGGGTAGGTTCTCCGCCCTGCCAGACGAACGTGACCACCGGGCCGTTCTGCGCTTGGATGTATTGACGTACGAAGCTCTCCAAGACTTCCAAAGACATGCGCCATTGCGCCTGGTTTGGGTACAGGTTTTCCTTCTCGAGGTAATAACAATAGGAGCACTTCAGATTGCAAATGGGCCCGTGCGGCTTGGCCATAACTTGAAAATCAGGCATGGGAGCGCTTCTTCCTTGCGATTCGGCCGACAAATCCTTGATATGGCTCTGTATTTTGAGCATGCAGTGCGAGTTCCGCACTCCATGCAAGTATTAACATCGATGTTAACACCTTCAATGCGCTGTTTGTTTTCATAGAAATCCTATTGGTCTAAGTCATTCGGAGATGACTCGGTTAAAAGGTTGCTAATCGGGCCAACGATCAATACCGCGCTAAACAATTCGCGAACTGAGTCCAATTGCTCCGCTGCCGGGTTCAATTGCCAGCGAAAGCCTTGACGATGGTTCTTCTTTCACCAAGGGTCCGTTCGCCGCCAACTCGCTGCCCTCCACGTTGGACTTGAACACCGGCCGCAAAAACTGCGCGTACCACGGATCTCCCGCATAGTGCGAAATGCCATACGACTTCGGGTATTGGCGCGAGATGTCAGCGGTACCGAACAACACGTCCCAGAGAAAAATCCGAAGTTTCCTTTGTAGTAGCCAACACCGTCATCGGTGGTCGCGGCATGGTGAGCGTGGTGTGTGGCGGGCGTGGAAATCAGGCGTTCAAGCACCCACGCAACGGGATGTAGCGCACGATGCTGATAAAAAGGTTTGTCCCAGGGGATGCTGGAATGCGCCAGCGTGGTAATCATGCTCTTGGCGGCGTGTACGACCAGCGCCGAAGGGCCAAGCCCGAGATATACAAGGGTCGATGTGAGATATGTCTGCGAGAAGAAAACTTGCGCGCGCGAATCACTTGTCATGGATTGGGTCGTCCGACGCCGTAAAGCTGGTAAATCCGTAATCGCCATTCACTCCGGTGGTCTTTTCAATGTAGGCCCCAATACCTGGGCTCCCTGTCCTGTACTCGTCGTCTGTGACTTGGTCGATCTGTATTCCGTTTTTGTACACACGAATGAGATTTCCAACGATCGTTGCTTTAATGACGTCTCCATTTGCGACACCGTATTGTGAACCAGAATGGTGGGTGAGAATCGTAAAATCGTTTAGAGGGCCGTTCCACCTGGCGATAGACACATATGCTTCGGGTGTTTTCGAACACCTAAACATGATTTCGTAGCCCGTAGAATTGTGGGCAGATATAGAACTCCGCAGTCGCAATTCTAGCTCCTCCACAAAAGCGTCATTCTGTCTCACGGTGTGGACCGTTGCCTGGGCCATCTGATCGGGTTTCCAGTTCCCGGTCAAGATCGCAACAGAATCGTCGTAGCCGCTCGGGCCATGCTGCAATCCAATCGCAAGTCCTGGCGTCGAGGAAAAATCCGACCAATCAAGGCCTGTCGTCTTGCCGTTGATCCAATTCGCGTTTTCGGAGATTGGGTTCTCGGTTAGGGGGAAGCTGGTGGTGTAGGTGGCGGCATGCGCCGTCGTAACAAGAAAGGCTATTAAAAGCAGACAAGAGAAACCGTCTCCAGGGAACACAGCGAAGCTTGCTGTTCTCATTGAGTCCATCCTCGAGCACATGCTGTGTAGGAAACAGGCGAATGATCGAGCGCACGCTCAATCGAACCACTTACGCTGTATACGACCTTTGCACCTTCACCCATGCGAAGGGTGTGAATGGTTCCCGGGTTCTCGACGACGTAGTTACCGGGTCGAGCGACCCAATCGTACTCGAAGTAGCCCCAGTCGCCCTCGATCGTGACGGCAGTGACTGCGCCCCGGTGACGGTGTTTCCCGAGGGCCGAAGCCTTCGGCGCCCACAGCATAAAAACCGACAGCCCACCTTTGGTTTCGTATCGGTACGGCTTAATAAAGAGGCCATTGACCCAAGGATGCCAGCCCGCCTGCTCGCCATTGATATAAACGTCGGTCGCGCCATACTTTTTGACGAGCTTCATTTCACGAAGGTCATCTTCCGTGAGAACTGATACGGGCGCATTCGATTTCAGGTTGGTCGCACTCATGAGTCTCATCCGTCTCGTTGCTCGGGGCTGAAGGCAGATCGTATCCGTTGAACCCAACGCCTCATACTCTCAAGTTCGTCGAGACTGCCATAACGCGCGACGGAATCACTAGCTTTTTGGCAATGCCGACGATAGGCGGCTGGAGTACTGCCCACTAGTTTGCGAAAAACCATGCTGAAATAGCTCTGGTCGCAGAAGCCAAGCTTCTGGCAGATGCTGGCCAGTGGCTCGTCCGAGATGGCAAGCAGCGCTTGGGCGCGCTCAATTCGATAGTGGTTCAGGTACTTTACAAAAGACAAACCAGTCGCTTTTTTGAAGAAGTTCATGAAGTGCGATTCGCTCATCCCGGAAATATGTGCAGCCTCCCCTACAGGAATCGTCTTTTCGCAGTTGTCTCTCAAGAAGTAAAAGACCGGCTGGAGGCGCTCTAGGGCACGCTGCTGATTTTGGAGTATCTCCCACGTTCTGCCGCAGGAGGCAAAGTGATTTACCAGCAAAATGAGAGCCATTTTCAGGTAGGTTTTCACTGTCAGCCGCGATCGAAGGGAACTGGAGGGGAGTTCGGAATGGATGCGGAGCATAATGTTTAGGACCTGGCTTGGAACCCCTGTGTTGGCCGGCACAATATGCGGAAACTGCGAATCCTGAAATAAGAACGGAGTCAAATATTCCGGGCCGTCGCAACTGCCATCGCAAACTAACTCCGGCTCAAAGAACATCGCGGCTAACGTCATGGGCGAAGAAGGGCCGATGATGCTATGGCGCAAGTCGCTCCCGATCACTATGAGATCGCCAGCGCGGGCCATAAGACATCTGGTCTCAATGCGACACTCCGCTGGGCCCGAGCACACGTAGACGACTTCAAAATACCGGTGCCGGTTCATGCTCACGTGGTGCCGCCCGTCCTCGGTCAAGAAGACCACATCGAGGGGGCAAGAGACGTCGAACCCCCATTCGTGGATTCCAGACGTGTTGATTTGGTGTTCGATGAGACGGAATACATCTTTGAAGGACTTAGGGGGAAGGGGGGTGCAGTTCGAGGATCTGGGTGACTGGCCCGAGCGCACCTGAGAGCGGTGCTTCGAACTCAAGCGATGAAGTTTTTCAGTTCTTGTCATTGCCCAAGGATTAAAATTCACTACATGAAAGCTCTAGGAATAAGTCCCATTGTCGTGGCAACCGCCAGATGATAACCGAATGGCGCCTCGGGCGCGAAGGCTAATCTCTTAAGATCGTCCGTCTCGTCAACCAGAGGCAATTCCGACCGACCACCCGACCGAAGATATTCCCACAAGTCGGCATCTTTCGCGAGGAAAATCTTGGGGTCTTGAAGTCGTTTCCTCCAAAGATTGGTCGTTTGTAGGTCCTGACCTCAGATCGATCGGGTTCTTGGAATTCGCAACCCTCCCGATTCGAAACCGGGCGTCTTTCTCGCGGCGGATTCCGTTCTTCTTCGGAAAATGTAACTCTACTGGGGCCACAAATAGGGCGCCGTCCAAAGAATCGGGTTGGGTCTCCTTCAACAAAACTTTGGGCTTTATTTACAGATGCTTGGGAGCGGCCTGTTCCAGGGCTTTCAAATCGCCTAACCCTTGAATCCTGTTAGCGTCCATCGATGTCGACTGCGTTTGCTTTCCGTTGGGCGACTCGCTCACCGGGACAAGGCGCATGTGCACTCCCGTTTGCAGTGTGAGAGCGACCCGTCGTCGTCGTGGTCTTTCAACAAACAATCGTTGAAATCTACTAGCCTGCTTAATTCACCAGACCTAAGATTAGTGTGCGAGAGATGTAATCGAGGGCGTCGATAAAGAAGAACAAACGGGCTGAGGGGTTTGTCAGGAACGATCCTGCAGGCGCGCAGCGTATGGAGAGTGTTTTGGGGCGCGGCTCCGCAGGGACAGTCTGTGCCGACGCAGTCTGCGAGCAGATAACGGGAGCACAGCAGTACCGATATTGTGTAATTCGCGCTCAAGGCGGAGTAGGAATCGTGATCACTCATGACCCCCTCCTGAGATCCGGACGAGCGGAGTTACCGCATCCGGCTCCCACCTTGGGCAAGGACGCCCAAGCGCACTAAAGGATAGGGATGACAAACACGAACCGGCGGAAACCACCGCGCAGTTTCGCGCCTTCCCTGCTCGCATTAATTGTCTCTTCTTGGAAATGATCGAGCGGTAGGCGATGACGGAATGCTCGTGCTGGAAAGGTAACCGTTGGTTGCGACTCATAGTAGATGGTCGCAATTTAATCTTAAAGTTTGGGGGTGGACAATGACTCAGAGCTTCGGCAGTTCTCTTCGGCGCTTCCAAAGGTGGACTGGTGGTGCGTTCCTCCCGGTGCTCGTGCTTTCTGTCGCCGTGTTATTTGCACGCATTCCCCTGAAAGCTCAAGTGGTAAGCGGCATCAGCGGTACGGTCACGGACTCCAGCGGAGCTACAGTAGCCTCGGCTCGCGTAACCGTTACGAATAACGCGACCGGCGTCGTGACACCGGTAACAACCTCGTCGGAAGGAACTTTTTCAGTCGTCGGATTGCTTCCCGGTGGATATTCGGTTGCGGTGGACGCAGCGCAATTCAAGAAAGAGCGGGCGGAAATAATCGTCGAAGTTGCTAAGATGTCGACGATTGACTTTAAGCTGGTGCCGGGCAGCACCAATGAGACGGTGGAAGTGCATGAAGCCGCCATCGCGTTGGAGACTACGTCGCCAGTGTTAGGCACAACTCTCGAGCCCGAACTGGTCAAGACTGCTCCCATTGAAATTAGTGGCTTGGCGCGGCAGATTGACTCGTTTATCTTTCTTGCGCCGGGCGTGCAGGGGACTTCCAACAACCATATCATCGACGGTGGTGAGACTTTCGAAAATGAAGTTCAATTTAATGGCGTTCCCGTCGCATTCGTGCAATATGCTGGCAACCAAACCTATATCAATCCGCCTTATGAATCGGTAAGTGAGTTTCGGGTCAATAGCTCGACCTACGATGCACGATACGGGCTGGGGCAAGGCGCCGTTACCTATAACATGGCGTCGGGCACTAATCAATTCCATGGGGACGGCTTCGAAATCCTGCGCAACCAGTTCTTCGACTCCGATGGATTTTTCCCAACCCGTTTCGGGGCCAATGGAAACCCGGAGCCCCCTGTCAATCAGGAGAACAACTATGGTTTTACGCTGGGCGGCCCGATCGTTCTGCCCAAACTGTACAAGGGGACGAATCGCACGTTTTTCCATTTCAGTGATGACTGGTTCAGGCAGAACCAGGCTGTGCAGGGCATCGGGACCGTACCAACCGTGGCTATGAAGAACGGCGATTTCAGTAAGTTTGTCGACGCGAATGGCAACGTAATCCCAATTTATGATCCCCGGACCGGCATGCCGTTTCCGGGTAATATCATTCCCCAATCACGCATCAGTCCACTAGCTAAGTCTGTTTTACCGTTTATACCTAATCCAAATAGGGCAGGTACTGTTTTTGGGTTGGAGAACAATGAGTTTCCGGCCGTTAATTCGATTCCTATTCGACAGAATCTGTGGGCCTACACGATCGATCATAATCTGAGCGCGTCTCAAAGTATCCACTTCAGTCAATGGCGGGATACAGTGAATTACCCCTCCTTTAGCTCGGCGCCGATTGTGGCTCCCAGCAACGAACTGCAGAGTCAAATCAACAACACGGAGTACGGTTCAGGATTTCTGCTGAATTACGTGAAAACCATAACCCCGAACCTAGTGGTGACAGCCGGTGCTGATTGGATTCGAAACAACATCCTGCAAGAAAACGCCAATCAGCATGTCAGCTTTCCAGGTGTGGTTGGCGGCACTACATTCCCGGTTGTCAATTTCGATGGCCAAAATGTCCCCACGGATTGGGGGGTTCTCTCGGGTAGTTACACGGCCTTTGGGCCAGGAGCACTCACTAACTTAAATAGCCGCAATCTAGGTATTGTCGTGGTCAACAACTGGCTTTGGAGCAAAGGACGTCACACTTTCAACTTTGGGGGACAGGTCCGCCGCACTTACCAAGATCTTATCGCATGCCAGCTTTGTGGAGGTACGTTTGATTTTAGCCAGAGGACCACCTCCACTCCAGATTCCAGCAATCCTAATTTCGGCGTCGACGGCAGCTCCTTCGCCAGTTTTCTTCTAGGCGAGGTAGATAGCGTCGCACGGATTAATGCTCAACCGCTATATTTTCGAAACAAGGAGTTTGCCTCCTATGCGCAGGATGATTTTCGGGCGACTAAGCGCTTAACTCTCAACCTCGGTCTTCGCTGGGACATCATGGTTCCATTTACGGAAGATCATAACCAAGTCGTATTTGCAAACTACCTCAATCCAGTGCCCGATCCCGGCGCCGATAACTTACCGGTCGCGGCCCAACAGTTCGGCGATTGCGCGGGATGCGCAGGCGTTACGCGCGCGGCCATTCACTGGCACAATTTTCAGCCCAGAGTGGGCTTCGCCTACATGGTGAATCCTCAGACCGTGATCCGAGCCGGTTTCTATATGACCGTTCTGGATGGTGGCGCTTATGAATATGGGACCGCATCGAGAGGCTACGCGTATTCGGGCCTGTTGCAGGGGCAGTATACCGTCAACCCAACCGGTAGCGATATTCCTGCGTACGGCAGTTGGGATGCGGAACCATTGCCCTACCCGCCGCCAGAACCGTTTAGCCCATCGATGGCGAACGGAGCCGTCATTCGGACTTTCGATCCCGCCCTTGACGGCCGTGCGCCATACGTTGAGGCGTGGAATTTCAGTGTCCAGAGGCAACTTCCCTGGAACACGTTCCTGACCGTGGCATACGTAGGTAACAACGGGGTTCATCTTCCGGCTACTCTGCAACAACCAAATCAACCCAACCCGTCGGTCTTGCAATACGGAAGTCTTCTGGGGCAACTTGTGACTTCTCCGGCCGCGGTTGCTGCGGGTATCAAGATTCCTTATCCAGAATTTGTCCAGCAACTTGGAGCAGCGGCAACGGTGGAACAGGCTCTGTCACCTTACCCTCAATTCGCCGGTTTATATCCGAACGATCAATTAGACGGGCAATCGAGCTACAATGCCGTGCAGGTGACCGGAGAAAAGCGCTTCTCCAACGGCCTCAGCTATCTTGGCAACCTTACGTTGTCAAGAGCCTACGGAAATAATGAGTGGGGATCTGCCCCTTATTCATGGAACGGGGACAATGCATTTAACCCAAAGGCGGAATATACACGTGCTGACCTCGACCAGAAGTACTACGTAAAGGTCGTCACAACCTATGAGCTGCCCATTGGCTACGGGAAAAGGTATCTAAATTCGAGGGGTGTATTGGGGCGGGCTTTGGGGGGGTGGCAGGTCAGCGCAATCCTGAATTATGCGGGCGGCTATCCCATTGGACCTATGAATTTCTTCAATCCGCTGCTATCGAACTATCAGGACCGGCCGAACATAGTCCCCGGCGTTCAGGTTAAGACTTTTAATTATAATTTGTCGAAAGAATACTTCGAAGGCAAATTAGCGACCCCACCTGTACAATTCACAACAAACGCCTTCGCCAACACTGGGCCATGGCAAGTCGGAGATGCAGTGCGTACCTATGCAGCCTTGCGAACTCCGCCTTTGAGAATAGAGAATTTCGCTGTCATGAAGTACTTTCAGCTTACCGAACGGCTGAGAGCCACTTTGCGGGTCGATTATTTCAACGCCTTTAATCGAACCCAACTGCAAGAACCCGATAACATTTCCACCGATTCGACGTTTGGACAGATTACCAACCTGAGCTCACAAATCAGTAATCGGCAGGGTCAGGCAACGTTCCGGCTAGAGTTCTGAGCCGGCATGCATTGAGGGGGCAGTGTGTCGATAGTGAATCCGGTAATGATCTGGATCGGCAGGGCAGTGGGCACGCCGGAGAGAGAACTCGCGCAGTTATTGTGATGTGGCCAGGTTCAATCAGATGATGTTGTGGGAGTGCTTGTAGCGGTTACCCAGATATTGCCTGTAGGCGTAAGCAGCGGCCGGACCGTTGTTGCGCAGCGTCGGGAGCCACTGACCGTCTCAATGGGGTCAAGGAAGACCAGCCAGCCATGACTTTCCGCGAGCTTGAGCATTTGGTCAACGCGGGCAAAGTAGTGCTCGTTGGGCTTGGCAAGATCATAATCTGGGGTTCCCGTAGCTAGCCCCGTGCGCTGTCGTGGGGAGCACTCCCACATACAACAGCAGCGCTGGAATGGCAGGGCCGGCACGTTTGACAGGCAGCCTTCCACATGGAGTTCGAAGGGAACTGCGGAGGGCTGGTTCTCGCCCGGGACGAATCGTATGCGGTCGAATAATAACGGAAGAGTCGAGAAATGAAAACACAGGCCCTTCATTCCTTCAAAAGAACTACGCTTGCCGCCATTCCAGCGTTGCTGTTGTATATAGGAGCGCTCCCGATGCCGGCCAGTGCGGCTAGCTACACTACCCACTTTCCCAGTGCCGAACCGCTCATTTCCGAGGGCGGCCATTGGATCACCGCCGCAACACCCGGTGTTAACTGGTATGCGACGCTGTGTGGTGGGGATGGTGTCCGTCATATTTCCAGTGTTTCCACGACTCCGGGTTATGCATCCGGTCCCACAGGGCCGGAACGTTTTGGCGATTCGCTGGCGCTATTGACGGGAACCTGGAACCCAGATCAAATGGCAGAGGAAACCGTCCGTGAATTGCGCCCCTCCTCGGCTCCGGAAGTGGAAATTCGTTTGCGAACGTCGCCGCGCGATGCGACCGGCTATGAAATCATCTGGAGTGCTTTCGGTAAGCATCGATCAAGTGCCTACGGGAAGACTGAGCCCCCCTACGTAGCAATCGCTACATGGAACGGCCCATCTAGCGCACAACCCCACTACACCCTGCTTAGAGTATTTCATGGCCCGGACTATGGCGTTGCTACCGGTGACGTGGTAAAGGCCACGATTGTCGGGAACATCATCACAGGCTACAAAAACGGTAAGCAACAGTTCCAAATTACTGACAACACGTTTTTCACAGGGAATCCGGGTTTTGGGTTTAACGCAGGCCCTAGCGGCACCTATGGAATTACGAGCTTTACGGCTTTGGACATGGTTTCAGATACCCAAGTCCATGCGACTAGCTACGCTACGCACTTCCCCAATGCCGAACCGCTGATTTCCGAGGGTGGTCGGTGGATTACTGCGGGATCTCCTGGCGTTAATTGGCACGAGACGATGTGCGGCGAGAAGGGTGACCAGCATATTTCCAGTGTTTCCACGACTCCGGGTTATGCATTCGGCCCCACGGGGCCGGAACGTTTTGGCGATTCGCTGGCTCTATTGACGGGAACCTGGAACTCAGATCAAATGGCAGAGGAAACCGTCCGTGAATTGCGCCCCTCCTCGGCTCCGGAAGTGGAAATTCGTTTGCGAACTTCGCCACACGATGCGACCGGCTATGAAATCATGTGGAGTGCTTTCGGTAAGACCGGGACCCCCTCCTCCTACGTAGCAATCGCTACGTGGAACGGCCCATCTAGCCCTCCACCCCACTACACCCTTCTTAAAACACTTCGTGGCCCAGGTTATGGCGTCGCTACCGGTGACGTGGTAAAGGCCACGATTGTCGGGAACACCATCACAGGCTACAAGAACGGTGACCAACAGTTCCAAATTACAGACAACACGTTTTCCACAGGGAATCCGGGTTTTGGGTTTGACGAAGGCCCCAGCGGCACCTATGGAATTACGAGCTTTACTGCTGCGGACATGGTTCCGCGTATCCCGGTCATCACCAGTACTCAGTCGGCCAACCGCACGGTGGGCACCACGATTACACCCTACCAAATCACCGCAAGAACGATCCCACGAGCTATGGCGCCACCTGACTGCCAGCCTGGGCTTCGGTGAACAATATAATAGTACTAAGCAGAATGGGAAGAAATATTCGATCCGGATGAATTTCAACGAGCTATGGTTTGGGTGAAGAATAACTGCAAAGAGCGCCCGGACTTGAATCCCGAGAAGATTCAGAGGTCCCGCGAGCAGAAGGACGCCGATTGGGCGACAGTGGTCAAGATGACGTTGATCGCCCGGGATCTGATGATCAGGAATCTCCGCCTGGCGGAACTGGGTCGTGGTGAGGAAGCTTTGGGCCGCAATTCCCTGGTGGCCGGGTTCCAGGGGCGCCCGGTATGCTCTGGCTCATACCTGAAGAATCCACCGAACGGCGTGATCGTAGGTGGTCGAAATCTCACCGACGAGAGCAGTTTCGGTCGACTTGAGCGGGTTCCGTCGGGCTGATTTTAGGATCATCAGACCAGCCTTTGGTGTGTAAAGGTACTTCAGTGCCGAGCCGCAAATGAGTACCCTCGTATTCCGCCTGGCATAGAGAAGAACCGGGGATGGAGGAAGGAAAGAAACAGGAGTATTGAGCTTGTCGGCTTTGCCGATTCCCACGATGTCGCTGGTGAAGTGTGCGTCTGCCGCGGCAGAGGAGGGCAGAAGATGAGGTTGTGCTGCCGGTCCTCAAGCTGCAATCTTCTGAAATGTCGATATCTTTGAGCTTCTCAAAGATTGGAATGCAGACGACCATGAGGACGACAGCCTCTCTGAACTCCAGTCGATTAATGTTAGGGCCTGATTCCCGATTCCCAGGAGCTGAACCAATGTTGTGTATTCTGAAGAGCCGTGCGTGCCGATACCTAGTGTTTCTCTTTCTGATCTCGCAGGCATGGGCTCAGGAGAGTCAGTCTGCAATCTTTCAGAATCCCAACCTTCCACCCGAGCAGCGCTCTGCCGACCTGGTTTCGCGTATGACGTTGCAGGAAAAAGTTCTGCAGATGCAAAACTCGGCGCCTGCCATTCCCCGGCTTGGCATTCCCGCTTACGACTGGTGGAACGAGGCCCTGCACGGGGTTGCCCGCGCTGGCCGGGCAACTGTGTTTCCGCAGGCCATAGGCCTGGCGGCGACGTTTGACACCGATCTGATGCATCGGGTGGCTGACGCCATCTCCACGGAGGCACGGGCAAAGTACAACCAGTCCATTCGAGACGACGACCACCGTCGCTATCATGGGCTCACGTTCTGGTCGCCGAACATCAACATTTTTCGTGATCCGCGCTGGGGACGCGGGCAGGAGACCTACGGCGAGGATCCATTCCTCACCGCGCGCATGGCCGTTGCCTTCATCCAGGGAATGCAGGGGAGCGATCCGCACTATCTGAAGACTGTGGCCACTGCCAAACATTTCGCCGTGCACAGCGGTCCAGAGCCCTTGCGGCACTCATTTGACGTTCACCCGAGCACCCGCGACCTGGAAGAAACCTACCTGCCAGCATTTCGCGCGAGCATCGTCGAAGGCAAAGCGGATTCTGTCATGTGCGCGTACAACAGCGTGAATGGAGACCCCGCCTGCGTAAGTCCCGCTCTTCTGCAGGATCACTTGCGCGGAGCTTGGGGTTTTCAGGGCTACGTTGTCAGCGACTGCAGCGCCATCAGCAATATTGTGCGGGGGCACAAGTACAAGCCGGATCTGCCAGAGGCAGCAGCCGCTGCGGTCAAGGCGGGAACCGACCTGACCTGCGGCGACGAATACGCTTCGCTGGTCGAGGCCGTCAAACGCGGTCTGATTACAGAACCCGAAATCGACCGCGCCTTGCAGCGTTTGTTCACGGCGCGCATGAAGTTGGGGATGTTCGACCCAGCGGAACGTGTTCCCTATGCGGCCATCCCTTACTCGGAGAATGATTCACCCGAGCATCGTCAGTTGGCGCTGGAGGCGGCGCGAAAATCGATCGTTTTGCTCAAGAACAATCAGGGGATTTTACCCCTGAAGACAGGTCTGCGTCGGATCACGGTGATTGGGCCCGCGGCGGACGATCCCGACACTATGATGGCCAACTACAATGGAGTGCCTTCGAGCCTGATTACCCCGCTCGAGGGCATGCGTCGGCAGTTCGGGAGCGAGGCCGAGGTGCGCTTCGCCCTTGGCAGCAGCTTTTCAATCGTATCGTACTCACCCCTTTCCACTGAAGCGCTCACGCCGCCGACCAATCCGGGAAGAACTGCCACGCACGGGCTTCTCGCGGAGTATTTTTCCAATCCCGACTTCCAAGGCAAGCCCGTGCTCTCACGCGTCGAGCCGCGCGTGTATTTGCAACGCGAAGTGGAAGAGGCCGCGGTGGAATCACAGCTTCCTCGCAACGGCTATGCCGTGCGCTGGAGCGCCACTCTGCGGCCTCCTTACACAGGTGCGTACCAGATCAGTGTGATCCGATTGCGCTGTGGACACGGAGAGTGTCCGGCGGAGGACTCGGCGCGCGTCTTCCTCGACGACCGGCAGGTGATTGCCAATGAGATGGAGTCCGGGAGGAGGCACAGCGCACAATATTCAAGCGTTGATCTGATTGCGGGGCACGACTACCGGCTCCGCGTGGAGTACCGCCAGCGCACTGGCGGCGTCGGTGTGAAGTTCGTATGGAGGCCACCCGCCGAGCCTCTGCTCGCCGAAGCTCTGAAGGCCGTGAAGGATTCCGACGTCACGGTGGCCTTTCTCGGACTCAATGCGCAGCTTGAGGGCGAGGAGATGCCGATCAGCATCCCCGGCTTTTCCGGCGGAGACCGCACGAGCCTTGGTCTTCCCCAGCCGCAGGGAAAACTTCTCGAGGCCGCCATCCAGACGGGCAAGCCGGTCGTGGTCGTGCTCGTCAGCGGGAGCGCGCTTGCGGTGGACGCCGCTGAGGAGCAAGCAGCCGCTATTCTACAGGCATGGTACGGAGGAGAAGAGGCCGGCACTGCCATCGCTCAAACCCTCGCTGGCAACAACAACCCAGCGGGCCGGCTTCCCGTCACCTTCTATCGCTCGGCGGCGGACCTCCCGGCGTTCGAGGATTACGCTATGGAGGGACGCACGTATCGCTACTTCACCGGCAAGCCGCTCTATCCCTTCGGTTATGGGCTGAGCTATGCCACATTCCGCTACCCCGATTTTCACATCGAGCGAACCGCTGGAGACAACGGGCAGATTCGTGTTTCTGCTCGCGTGGAGAACCTCTCGCAGCGCGACGGCGACGAGGTGGTTCAAGTCTATGTCAGTCGAGAACCGCCAGGATTGGATGATCCCATTCGTCAATTACGGGGGTTCAAGAGGATACACTTGGCCGCGGGAGAGAGCCGCATCGTCGAGTTTGACTTGGATCCGGCTCCTTGCCCCACTGCTAGTCCGACGGCCAACGAGACTCACGGCTGCAAACTCCATATCAGTGTAGGAAGTGGACAGCCGCTTGGCGATACCCCGCGGGTCGAGGGCGTCTACTGATTCCGTGTCCAGCGGGGAGGTCGGACGCCATCTGGTTAAACGTCCCAGTCGTAATTTGCGATTCCTCCGCCCGGAATCGCAGGGGGCAAAGCACGGTCCGTGGATTTCGTGCCCCTGGTGATTACCAGTCAGCCAAGGTGTTCGGCAATTTTCTCGCGGGGCCAAATATGGAAGGCGAAGTGATTCTTACCGCCGAGATTGATCGCGGACAGATCATCCGCGGCAAGTATGATCTCGATGTGGTAGGCCATTACGCGCGACCGGACATCTTCCAACTGCATGTGGACGAGCGGCCGAAGCGTCCTGTAACTACGCATTCCGACGATACAACGGGCGAAGCAAAGCGGTCACTTCACGTTCGCCGCCACTCCGCTCCAACGGCAGGCAAATGACCTTGGTGACTACTGTTATCTGGCCGCAACCGCTCGACCCGCTTAACTCCACGGTGCTCTCCGCACTCGCGGCTGCGCTTCCTCTGATCCTCATACTCGTTTTGATGGGGGGCCTTCGCAAGAGCGGCCTGTTTGCCTCGGCTTGTGGTCTGGGCACGGCTGGATTGCTAGCGATGCTTATCTGGCACATGCCGTTCGCGCTTCTTCTGTGGAGCACCGCCTATGGATTCATCTATGCGCTCTGGCCGGTTCTGTGGATTGTCTTCAGTGGCCTCTGGCTCTACAACCTCACGCAAGACACGGGCAAATTTGACTTGCTTCGCCGCTGGATGGAGGAGAACGCCTCGGGGGACGCCTGCATCCAGGCAATTCTGGTAGCTTTCTGCTTCGGAGCCCTCCTGGAAGGCAGCGCTGGCTTCGGAGCACCCGTCGCGGTGACTGCCTGTCTGCTGGTCGGTCTTGGTTTTGAATCACGCCAAGCGGTCATTGTCGCGTTGATTGCGAACACGGCCCCCGTAGCTTTTGGTGGGTTGGGCATTCCCATCGTAGCGCTGGCTGGAGTCACGGGGCTCAATCTGTCTCAACTCTCCGCCATGGTGGGAAGACAGGTTCCTTTTCTGTCCTTCATCCTTCCGGCTTACCTCGTGTGGGTGGTCGCGCGGGGCAAGGGCTTGAGACGAACCTGGCCGGCGGCGCTAGTCGCCGGCAGCACCTTCGCCCTCGCTCAGTTCCTGGTGTCGAACCTTTGGGGACCGTATGCAGCAGACGTGATCGCCGCCTCGGCCTCGATCGCAGCCTCGGTAGCTTTTCTTCGGGTCTGGGCCCCGAGTGGTGCAAACCAAAGACCGTTGGGCCATGAGTCTCCGGTCTCGCTTGCTGTTTCGAAGCCTGCCGCACTCTCCTCGAAACAGGCTTTCGAGGCTTGGCTGCCGTGGGGCATGCTCTCCGCCGTGATGATTTTGTGGTCCTACCTCAAGCTCTTGCAGAAGGGGCAGGTCGCAATTCCAATTCCCAGCCTGCACAACGGCGTTTTTATTACTCTCTACCAAAAGCCCTACTCGGCTCTTTATTCCTTTCAGCCTCTTGGGGCAGGGACTGCGGTCCTTGTCGCGACCGTGCTTACCGCGCTGTGCTTTGGAGTGCGGGGCCAGGTCTTCTTGAGGTCTGGGTCGAAAACGCTGCGTCAGTTGCGACTTCCCGGCCTGACCGTCATGGTGATTGTCGGCCTGGCTTACCTCTACAACTACTCGGGAATGGCCTACACGCTGGGGGCGGCTGCGGCTCGGGTTGGCCCAGCCTTTCCTTTGGTGAGCAGCTACCTAGGTTGGGTTGCGTGTTTCCTCAGCGGCAGTGATACCGCCAGTAACCTCCTCTTCGGCAATCTGCAAGCGGCAGCGGCCCACCTGCTTCATTTCAGCCCCGTGCTGTTGGCTGCGACCAATTCTTCGGGAGCTGTCACTGGGAAAATGATCTCCCCTCAGAACATTGCGATCGGAGTCACGACAGTCGGTCTTATCGGCCAGGAAGGCAAAATCCTGCGCGCCACCTTCTGGCACAGCATCCTCCTTACTGCAATGCTCGGCCTTGTAGCTTTTGCTCAAGCGTACTGGGTGCCGTGGATGGTCCCCTAACACTGCAGCAAAGTTAGCCTGGCGTGCTTCCATGAGATATTGTTGTGTCAATACAGGTTCTGGGTAGAGTCGAGAACAGGCGCAGTGGCTGTAGTCGCCCGGTGGCTATGTGTGGCGGAGTAGAGTGCCAGATCCAGGTGCAAGAAGGTCCATCTCAACTTGGGTCTGCGAGGCATCTCAATTTTTCCTTGGGCGTACAGGTTCTCGACGTAAGCACGATCATTGAGCTGCGGATCAATGGACTCGATCATGCGCTCACAACGCTGCGCATACATGACAACGTGCATCGCGTGGCCGGAACACGTAACTGGCCCCGCAGGCGAAAATGCTCGATTCTCTGACAGCTACGGCTTCCTCCGACGTTGAAGTGCAGAGCGCGGAGCCAGAGCGGAGCCCTGCGCAGCGAAGCGGAGGCGGAGCGCAAGGAGCTGCCGCCTAAAAATGGCCTTTGTCAGATCAAGTTTCAGCTAGAACACGTAAAGTAACCAGGGAGTTGCTTACCGAGCGTGAGCGAGGCAAGCAGTTTCTTGTTGGTCTTTGTAGTCCGGAGGCGATTATCTCGTAGACGGTGGACTTCTCGCCGGCATCGGTGTTCAGTAATCTGGCGTCCACTACTTCACGGAGCGTTCTTGTCGCAAACGGTCACGATCAATTCAAGCGTGCCTCGAAGGCGTTGGCGAATCGCATTCCTGCTGGCTTTGGGAGTCCTGGTCAACTTCTTCGACCGGATCAATCTATCCGTCTCTCGCGACGCGCTGAATGTCTCGTTCGGCTTATCGTTGGTTGCTTTCGGCTATCTCTCAAGTGCCTTCAGCTGGGCTTATGCCGCAATGCAGATGCCCGCCGGCATGTTGCTGGACTGGTTCGGAGTGCGCCGCGTGGGACGAATCAGCGCGTTTTTGTGGAGCGTTGCCTCTTTCGCTGCTGCCCTTTCCCCCGGTCTCAGTTGGTTCTTCGGAGCACGCCTGCTCTTGGGTGTGAGCGAATCCCCCACGTTTCCGGCGAATGCCAAAGCCTTGGGCTATTGGTTTACGCGAGAGGAAAGGAGTCTGGCAACGGCCATCACCGATGCGGCGGCAAAATTCTCCAGCGCCATTGGAGTCCCGTTTATCGGCCTGCTGCTCTTCTATTTTGGCTGGCGTTGGAGTATTGCCGCCACCGGCTTCATCAGTTTTCTCTATTTTGCCCTGTTTTACCTGGTCTACCGCAATCCCAGCGAAGACACCGGACTGTCGGCCAGCGAACTCCACTTCATTCTTCGGGGTGGCGCTCAACTAGAAGACCAGGTCAAAGCACAAAGTGGCAGCTCGCTGGGCTATCTTTTGAGGCAGCGCAAGGTCTACGGACTCGCGCTCGGCTGGGGCGCCTACAACTACACTTTTTTTCTCTTGCTGACGTGGCTGCCCAGCTATCTGTCCGTTTCCCTCCACATGGACTTGCTCCACTCTGTTTTCTACACCAGCGTGCCTTGGTTGTTCGCCACCTTTACCGATCTCCTGGTTGGCGGATGGCTGGTGGACGCTCTGATCCAGCATGGTTCCAATGCAAATCGTGTTCGCCAAACCGTCATGGTGGCGGGTATGGCTTTCGGTCTCGCAATCTTTGGCGCGGCCAGAGCGCATAGTCCATCGACCGCGTTGGTCTGGATCAGCCTCGCCTTGGGCGGACTGGCTGTGGCAGCCCCAGTCGCGTGGACGGTTCCATCCCTGATTGCGCCGCGCGAAAGTGTCGGCACCCTCGCCAGCGTGGCGAATTGTTGCGGCCAGATCGCGGCGATCTCTGCCCCCATCGTCACCGGCTACATCGTCTCCGGAACGCACTCCTTTGCCGCTGCTTTCGTGACCGCAACCGTAATCCTGCTGTTGGGGATTGCGGGCTACATCTTCTTGCTCGGACGTATCGAACCGATCCCGGAACCGGAGGCCTCAGCGCGCAATGCGGGCTGAGCCCCCTCGCATCACAGCCTCGACTTCCGGGAGCGTCGCCATGCGGGTGTCTCCCGGTGTTGTCATGGCCAACGCGCCATGCGCCACTCCGCACTGGACGGCCCATTCGGCGTCTTTGCCCGTGAGCAATCCGTAGATCAGGCCCGAGGCGAATGAGTCGCCGCCGCCCACCCGGTCCAGGATTTCCAGCGGTCGCTGCGGGACGTGGATGGTTTTCCCCTCATAAAGCGCGATCGCGCCCCAGTCATTTCTAGTCGCGGTATGCGCCGTTCGCAGCGTGGTGGCAATGAGCTTGAGGTTCGGGTAGATCCCAGCGACTCGACCCAGCATCGATTCATAGCTTGCCACCGGAAGATGGCTGAAGTCGTCACTCCGGTCTCAAACTGTCCCATTTCCGCTGACGTGGCACACGAATTTGGGTACATGGCGAACTGCGAGCAGACAATCACTTCGGGGTTGCCAATGATCTGGGGGGTGTTCGCGCCGCAGTTGTAGAGCTGGAACTGGATGTAGCCCGCGGTCTCTGGATTGCCTCGGCCATCAACCAGCGTGGCTGAAACGGTCACGCCTGGCGACTGCGCGAGACCCCACACCGATGAAACTCGCGCCTTCCCGCAGGAACTAGTTACTGGGGGGCATTACGCCAGCCGGTCGGCCAAGCGCGTCAATGGAGATCGGGCGGTAAGCAATACCAAGTGCAGCCTAAACGTAGAATCCTCCTCGTCAGACAGTCCTGGGTGTGCCCCTTGAGGGTGCAGGCGGCGAAAAAAAGCTTCAAAGAAACCAGTGCCTTGGCCTGTCCACTCATTCAAACCGTGAAGAAAGAAAGGCGGATTCAATTGTGCCAACCATATCCGACGTTGATTTCCCGGTTGCGGGACCGCGAGCCCAAGACTTGCACCCAACCGCTCAGCTATACCGTCAAACAGCGCCTCAACGAAGGACCTGAGCTGCGCATTGGCTGCTGCCCAATTGCCCTGGGCATGCGTTGCGATCGCCTGGCCCAAATGTCCCGCTGGAACATCTAGACGAAATCGCACCAACATTGCGTGCACCTCATCGTCGGCTTGTGGGAGATCGAGTGCCTGAGGAAGGGTCCTTCGTAGTTGAGCATCTTCAACGGTAAAACCGTTCCGCTCTAAGGCGCGATTTAGGTTGCTGTATCGTTCAGAAAACCCCTGATAGTCGAACCGCCCATCGTAGCGAACGTATCTCCTGAGCAAGTCGTTCAACAAGAGCCCCGACAACGGTGTCTGTAAGATTTTGCCCATCTTCACCCAGCAGATCAGGATTCTGAATTAGGTAGCGGGCTGTCGCACTTGCCCGATCACGCATCGAGGCGCCCACAACGTGCTCCTCAAGCCCATGTTCGAGCAAAAAGCGTGTAATAGCAGCATGGCCGGCATTCTCAAGCAGATCGGTCGCCGCCAGTATGGTCCTTCTGGAAAACTGGGCCAGGGATTACAGAACCTCCCTTTTGCCATTTACCCTCAGGGACCTGATCATCAAGTTGCTGCTAATTCTGGATGAATTGTTGCAAACCGGAAGCTATCCATAAACGTTAGATCCCTATCGGAACTGCCCCGAAAGAACGGCTTGCATTAATCTGCAGGTGCTGGTCGGGCAGTTTCGATAGGGTCGTTTGAAGGGAGCCGCTAGCGTTTGCGGCGGATGCGGGATTCCCCATGGGATTTCAATCGATTTTCGCTTGGAAAGCCTTGCCAGAAGCGGCTTTTGTCAAAAAGGCAGTTATTGATGCTCATCGATCTAACATGAATCCGTCGCCTCAGGATGACTTCATCGTAGCGCAAGACCGATCCTTCCTCAAGCCTCGCTGGTCTGGAAAGTCTGGAACCTCCAATGACCCCTACTTCGAGCACGCGGCAGCGTCCGCCGCGCTAGCGGCTTAGTTCAAACGGGCTTGTGGGAAGTCAGTCCGGGAAGGTGTCAATCGTCGCGCAACGTTCGCAAATCAAGAAGGAGCGGTCGGTGCCGAGACCGCCCGCAAACGACTGAGAGAACCGGGCTTCCAGGAATTCGCCCAGTTTCGCCGTGGCCTTGAATTGAGGAATCGGGTCCAACTCCTTGAATGCAGACGTGAACGCATTGGAGAGACTCCAGATCGTTCGTGGTCGGAATTCCTCGTACTTCGGCTCGAAGTACAAATCATGCACGCTGCGGACGAGGTGTTTGGAGCCTCGAGTCTGCCCTCGATAAATGCAGCGTAGAGGACCACCTTGGCCACGACATCGGTGAGTTCCCTGCTCTGCCAGGCTTGCCACAGGTTGATTTGGTGCAGTCGCCGGGCCTCTTACTATTGGTAATGGATGTCGTCCCGGATTACGGCCTGGTCCCGGCCCGCCGTCGATATCCATTACCTGCGCGCCCAGAAATGCTGCCCCACAAAGTATTCTCTTCCACTCTCTGACTTTTCCCGTCGGGCAGGGTATAGTGGGTTCTTCGAATTCGTAAACGTGTGACCCGAATCGGCAAATTTGCGCATTTCGCGGTCCCAACACAGCCCAGGTTTGATATGATTCTCCGCTGCTTGGAGAAGTAGCCGATGCTGCCTCCTGGAAGAAACCTTCGCACTCTGCGCGAAAAACTCGGGCTCAGCATGCGCGACGTGGCGAATTCCAGCGCGCGCATTGCCGAAAAGTATCGAAACGAAGAGTTTTCCATTCCACCGAGCCGTTTGTCCGACATCGAAACCAAGGGGATTCTGCCCAGCATCCACCGGCTGTACACGCTGTCGGTGATTTACCGCCGCGATCTGCGCGAACTCCTCAACTGGTATGGCGTAGACCTGAACAACATAGCAGCTGACCTAGGGTCGGTTTCGCCGCCGAAATCACACCTCTCCGACGCACTGGCCAGTCTGTCATCCGTGCAGGTTCCCCTGCGCATGGATCCGGCGTTCGACGAACGCCGCACTACTAACTTCGGCCGCATGGTCGAAGAGTGGGGGCTGGTGCCGTTGGCCTACCTGGCGCAGTTCGCCAACCCCCGTGGTTTCACCTACGGCTATATCGGCACCGAGGACTTCACCATGTTTCCCATCCTGCCGCCGGGCAGTTTTGTGCAGGTGGATGAATCGAAGGACAAAGTGGTAGAAGGCTGCTGGCGCTCAGAATACGAACGGCCGATTTACTTCGTGGAAACCCGC
>Ga0181524_10001643_pt1 | contig 25093 bp, 14 predicted proteins | sample PEATcosm2014_Bin_34_FD_119761 | JGI IMG/M metagenome (GOLD analysis project Ga0181524, IMG submission 119761) | Peatland microbial communities from MTU Mesocosm Facility, Houghton, MI, USA - PEATcosm2014_Bin05_60_metaG | ecosystem: Environmental > Terrestrial > Soil > Wetlands > Peat | place... | reverse complement strand
GATCACGATCACTCTCGGTCCCTGCTGGAAGCGTGTTGACGTAGATCCTCGGATTGTCGCGCGTATCGAAACTGCGCTCGCTATGGAGATGCGTGCCTTGATTGGACCCCGGCGCTTCGGTGACAGCCTGGTGGTGCGGGGGTTTGGGGAGGACTTCTATGAGCCTCACCCGGCTGGCGCGGCCTTCGTGGCGGCGGCAAACATCACCAACACCCTTGACGCGGCGATCGTAGCGCGGGGTCTCGGCCGAGCGCAGGTGATCGAGCTGGCCAAATCCTTCAGCGAGCGGGACGGCGCCGTCGGGGAATGGTGGCCTCAAGGATTGGAGCGGACCCGGAGCACCGCCGAACGCAAGAAAGCTCGCTTGGCCATCAATGAATGGGCGGATGGCGAAGCTCTGGCGGCTCATGCCGGCTACGGCAACGACCTGTTTTGCACCGAAGACAGCGGCGGCGATCTGGGCGCCAGGTCGATCCTTCATCCTAGTCATCGTGCTTGGTTGTCGCAAACGCACGGCGTGACCATTGTAAACGTCGCCGAACTGGCCGAACGCGTGGCGAGGGTATCATAGGGGTGGAGATGTATCTGAGCTTGGGATGGGTCATTGGGCCGGACGTTCGCGAGGCCATGCGGTTCGTCGGATTCGAGAACGGAAGAAGACCGCCCGCCGGCTAGCCGCCCTGCTCGAAATTTTGCCTGACGGACACGCCTGGTGGCTCGTCGAACGGCATTGATCCGAACCTCTGCACGCCAGCCTCTATCCTCGGGCGAAACTCTTCGGCGTTGGCGCGTGCGAAGGGGTCGGCAGCCCACAAGAACATTAAACAGGCTGCTTTCAGTACTTCGACCATGTCTGATACGCTCGGGCCGACTTTAAATCCGGAAAATAGGCCCTGAGAGTCGTATTCCATGTGTCGGTGCATGGAGTTTATGTTGGTATGCGTTCCATCTCCCGAGAGTTGACGGTACAATAAATCATACAGATCTTGGCAATGCTTCATTGCGACATCCGCCCAGGTGACGTCGGCCAGCTTCTTCTGGCCCCTAGCGAGTCTTTCCCCATCTATGGCATCGACCTCCTTGATCGTCGCTTCCATCGCGGCAATCTGGTCCGGCGCATAGTGCGAACGGTAATCGGCGCTGCCTAAGGTGAGACGCGCGATCTTGCGCTGATTGAAATAATGGGCATCCGTTAGTTGGTCGAGAAATCCGATGTCGTTTGCGAGTGCATTCAGCGCGATGGCGCCTTCGACGGCACTTCGCAGAACGACACGCGCATCCCCCAGCATGCCCCGTTCGGCCAAGGTCAGCGCAGCCTGGAATGACTGGTGCGCGCGGACGAAGAGGGCAGCGATAGTCAGTTTCTGATTGTCATTGCGGGGTATGTCGCGATCCCGTTGCATATCGATGCCGAGCCTATTGAGGTCTTCAGCGAATTCGAACCACTGCCGATAGGTTGGCACCTTGCGCATTGAGGTGCGGAAGCGGTCTATCGTCGGTGACAGAAATCCGTCGGTCGCGAAAGACACCCGGGATCTCCCAAGTTGGCTGAACCAGGATAGACGACGTAATAACCAGCCTAGTGCGCCGTTGAGGGAAAGCTTCAAGATTTCACCATCCCAACGCCGGCTACGTCACACTCGGATCGGCATCTCTGAGCGGTCCAGCGCCGCTAGGCGTTCAGGCATGTCAAGCAGCTTCAACGCGGCAGCGGTCATGGCCTCGGCGATTGTCGGATAGGTTTCGGCCGAGCTGATGGATACGCCGTGCGAGAACGTCACAGTCGCCTGATAGCCGTTGCCCTTCGGGGTGGCTGAAAGCGTGATAGTCGGCATGCTCGCGCTCTGAGTCCTTGATTGGCGAAGTCGAAGTATAGCGCAGGCTCCCCGCCAGCGATATCTCGGCGGCCGGGCTTCGCTAGTGAAAGTTCCGGCTCTTCACCTTGATCGTGTCAACGCGAAGATCGGGAACATAGATGTCGCGCGTGCGCAGCCCTTTGGGCGGCAGCTCGCGCGGATCGGGGCCGCCGCCAGCATGTGTGACCTGGTCGCCGCGGCCGTGTGGTAGCGGGAAGGTCTGATCGCGACTGCCGACCGAGGCCAACTCGGCCGAGAGGTCGGTTAGCCGCTGCGCGACCAGATGGACCACTTCGCCCTCGCGCTGGATGCGGCCGCGCACAGCGATCATGCTGGCTCCCATCACCACGCGGCGAAACGTCTCGAACACCTGCGGCCAGACCACGAGGTTCGCGATACCTGTTTCGTCTTCCAGCGTGATGAACATGACGCCCTTGGCGCTGCCGGGACGCTGGCGGACGAGCACGAGGCCGGCCGCCTCGAGCCATCGCCCATCGCGCGCCTGCATGGCCTCGGTGCAGGTGACGACACGGCGCGCCGTCAGATCGGCGCGAAGGAAGGTGATTGGATGCTGGCGTAGCGTCAGGCCGACATGGCCGTAATCTTCCACCACCTCGCTGCCGGCGGTCATAGGCCGTAGCGCGACGGCGGGTTCGTCGACTTCCGGCACGGGCTCCTCCTCGTGTGCGGTGGCGGCAGCGAACAGCGGGAGCGGCTCGTCCCGCAGGGCCTTGATCGCCCAGAGCGCTTCGCGCCGGGCGAGCCCCAGCGTGGGTCGGAACGCGTCGGCCTCGGCGAGTTGGACGAGCGCGGCGGAGGGCACGCCGGCGCGTCGCCAGAGATCGTCGACCGACCGATAGGGCCGGTCGGCCCGGGCGGCGGCGATGGCCGCGCCAAGGGCGTTGGCAAGGCCCTTCACCATGCGCATGCCGAGGCGCACCGCGAACTGGCCTTCGTCGCCGGCGGGCTCCAGCGTGCAGTCCCAGCGCGAGGCGTTGACGCAGATGGGCCGCACATCGACGCCGTGCGCCTGGGCGTCGCGCACGATCTGCGCGGGCGCATAGAAGCCCATCGGCTGGGCGTTCAGAAGCGCCGCGCAGAAGACATCGGGATGCCAGCACTTCACCCAGGCCGAGGCATAGGCGATCAGCGCAAAAGAGGCTGCGTGGCTTTCCGGAAATCCGTAACTGCCGAAACCCTCAAGCTGCTTGAAGGTCTGTTCGGCGAATTCCTGCTCATAGCCATTGGCGACCATGCCGGTGATGAGCTTGTCGCGGAAGGCGGAGACGCCGCCTGTGTGCTTGAAGGTGGCCATCGACTTGCGAAGCTGGTCGGCTTCGCCGGGCGTGAAGCCGGCGCAGACGATCGCGACCCGCATCGCTTGTTCCTGAAAGAGCGGGACGCCGAGAGTCTTCCCGAGCACCTGCTCCAACTCAGGCTTGGGATACACCACGGGCTCCAGGCCCTCGCGCCGGCGCAGATAGGGATGCACCATGTCGCCCTGGATCGGGCCCGGCCGGACGATCGCCACCTCGACCACCAGATCGTAGAAGGTCCGCGGCTTGATGCGCGGTAGCATCGACATCTGCGCGCGGGATTCGATCTGGAAGGTGCCGAGCGTGTCGGCCTTGCGGATCATGGCGTAGGTGCGCGGATCTTCGGCCGGGATCGTCGCGAGATCGAGATTGATGCCCTTGTGCTCGGCGAGGAAGTCGAGCGCCTTCTTCATGCAGGTCAGCATGCCGAGCGCCAGCACATCCACCTTCATGAAGCGCAGCGCGTCGATGTCGTCCTTGTCCCACTCGATCACCTGGCGATCGACCATGGCGGCCGGCTCGATCGGCACGAGGTCGTCGAGCCGGTCGTGGGTCAGGACGAAGCCGCCCGGGTGCTGGCTGAGATGGCGCGGCGCGCCCATGAGCTGGCGGGAGAGATCGAGCGCCAGGCGGAGGCGGCGGTCGGAGAGATTGAGATTCAGCGCCTCGACGTGCTTGTCCTCGACGCCTTCCTCCGACCAGCCCCACACCTGGGACGACAGCATCTTGATCAGGTCCTCGGTGAGGCCGAGCGCCTTGCCGACGTCGCGGATCGCGCCCTTGGTGCGATAGCGGATGACGGTCGAGCAGAGCGCCGCGTGGTCGCGGCCGTACTGCTCGAAGATCCACTGCATGACGATCTCGCGCCGCTCATGCTCGAAATCCACATCGATGTCCGGCGGCTCGCGCCGCTCTTCAGACACGAAGCGCTCGAACAGGAGGTCATTGCGTGCCGGATCGATCGAGGTGATGCCCAGCACGTAGCATACGGCGGAGTTGGCGGCGCTGCCGCGGCCCTGGCAGAGAATATCCTTCGAGCGGGCGAAGCGGACGATGCTGTTCACCGTCAGGAAGTAAGGCGCGTAGCTCAACTTCTCTATCAATCCCAGCTCATGGCGCAGCGTCTGCACCACCTCGTCGGGGAGGCCCTCGGGATAGCGCCAGGCAGCGCCCTCCCAGGTGAGCTTTTCCAACGTCTCCTGCGGGGTGAGCGAGGGGTCGGCCCGCTCCTCCGGATACTGATAGGCCAGTTCGTCGAGCGAGAAGCGACAGCGATCGACGATCTCGACCGTGCGGGCCAGCGCCTCGGGATAGCGCGCGAACAGGCGGTGCATTTCCGCAGGCGGCTTCAGATAACGATCTGCATGGCGCTCGCGGCGATCGCCAAGCTCGTCGATGGTCACGTTGTGGCGGATGCAGGTGACGACATCCTGCAGGATGCGCCGACCAGACTCGTGGAAGAGCACGTCGTTGGTGACGACGGTCGGCACGCGCATCGACGTGGCGAGGTTGGACAGCTCGAACAGGCGGAGTTGGTCATTGGGCCGCCGGCGCAGTGAAAGCGCCGCATAAGCGCGGTCGCCGAAGGCCTCGCGCAGCCGTCTGAGGCGCAGCGCGCAGTGCTCATCCGCGTCGTCCGGAACGAGCACGACGATCAGACCCTCGCCATAGGCGACGAGGTCGTCCCAAGCGAGATCGCACTTGCCCTTGCCTCCGCGCTTCTTGCCCAGCGAGAGCAGCCGACACAGCCGGGAGTAAGCAGGCCGATCGGACGGATAGACCAGCACGGAGAGGCGGTCGCTGAGATCGAGCCGGCAGCCGACCACCAGACGCACGCCGGTGGTCTTGGCGGCCTCGCGGGCGCGCACGACGCCGGCTAGCGAATTGCGGTCGACGATGGCCAGCGCCTCGACGCCCATCACGGCGGCCGTGGCGAATAGCTCCTCGCAGGATGACGCGCCGCGCAGGAAGCTGAAGTGCGAGGTCACCTGAAGTTCGGCGTAGCGGGGGCCGCTCATCCGAAGATTCCGTGCAGAAACCAGCGCTGCGAGCCGGTCAGCGGGTCCTCGCCGTCGCCGGCGCGATACACCCAGTAGCGTTCGCCGGCATCGTCCTCGATCCGGAAATAGTCTCGCACGGCGGCAAGCTCGGGATCGCGCCGCCACCATTCGCCGAAGACACGCTCGGGGCCGTCGGCGCGTTTCACCCGCCGGCGCACACCCCGCCAGGTGAAGGACGCGGGCGGATGGTCCGGCAGCAGCGCGACGGTGTCGATCGGCTCCGGATGGGCGAACAGCCGCGATGGCCGCGGCCAATGGCCAGGCCATTCCGCGCCGGTCTCGGGCGCCAGCGCCGGGATGTGGCGCACCGACCGTTCGGGCACGTCGCTCGCCACCGGCGCCATGCGATAGAGGTTCTGTTCGCCGACCCGGTTGGCGAGGAGATCGATCAGGCCGGAGACGTCGGGCTCCGGCTCCTCGACCAGGCTTGAGACCGCCTGTTTCGGCGCGAGCGGCTCCGCCACCGTCGCCGTGAGTGTCATGATCTCGATGCCGAAGCCGGGATCAATGGTCTCGATCTTGTCGCTGAGCAGCCGGGTCATGCGTTTTGCATCGCGCAGCGGCAGGCCGGTGCCGACGCGCACGGCCTGAGCCCGATTGTCGACCCGATGGCAGATGAGATCGAGCCGTCGCGCGCCAAGGCCCTTCTGCTCCAAGGCGTCGCAGAGCTTTGCCGCGAGCTTGCCGATGTAGCGCGCGATGGTCTCCGCCGCGCCGATCGGCTCAGCGAAGGCGCGGCGGACCTCGATTAGCGCTTCGGGACGGATAGGCTCGATAGGCTCGGCGATGCGGCCGAGGGCCTGGTCGAGGCGACGGCCCAGTTCGGGACCGAAGCGCAGCGCAAGCGGTGCGCGTGGCTGCGCCAACAGGTCGCCGACGCGGTCGAAGCCGAGCACGCGGAGGCTATCGACCAGATCGGGCGCAAGCCGCAGCGCGATGATCGGCAAGCGGCTGACATCGGCCGCGGCCTTCCCCAGATCGGAGATGTAGGCCGGCCGGGCGCTGAAGCGCGCCAAGGCATGGGCCCCGCCCCAGGTGTCGGCGATGGCGGCGCGGGCGCGAAGGCCGACGCCGGCGAGCTTGTCGATCAAGGTCACAAGCATGGCGGCCTCGCCGCCATGCAGATGATCGGCGCCGGTGGAGTCGATGACGATGCCATCGGGCGGGTCGGCGGCGACGATCGGCGCGAACCGCTGCAGCATCCACAGCGCCAGCCGCTCCAGCGCCTCGGCGTCGGCGGCGGGATCGGCGTCCTGAATCACCAAACCCTGCACGAGCGCCTGGGCCTTGGTGGCGGGCATGCCGACGCGCAGGCCGGCGGCCTGGGCGGCGGCGTCCGCCGCCAGCACCACCCGCCTTCTCCCGTCCCGGCCCACCAGGATGAGCGGCGCCTCAGGCGGAGGCGCTGCGTCGCCCGTCTTCCGCCTGACCCGGTCCGTGGACAAGGTCGGCAGGAAGACGGAGATGACCCGTGTCATCGCACGCCTCCAATTCAAAATCGGCGCTCTCACCGGCGCGGCAACGAATCAGCTCGATCAGCCAGCGCGGCCGGCCGACCCCCGGAACGGGGAGTGGTGTGGAGGGCAGCGCCGAGACGCGCCAGCGCGACGTCGCGGCGGTCGGCTGCCCGAAATCAGATGCCTCGGTTTGCCGGCGCCAGCGCCGGAGCGCGATGCCAATCGTCCCCGATCCTTCGGCGGCGAGCTGAAGCCGCCGCGAAGCGGTCATCGGCAGGCGGGCGACTTCGGCCACCACGGCGCCCAGCCCACCGTGCCGAAGCCCCTCTTCAAAGCAAGCGAGGACGGTCTTGTCGTCACCGCCCTCGAGATAGATGACGCGATCGGATTTCAGGCCGGCTTGCGAGAGCGCTGGGGCGAACAGGTCTGGGCGGGTGACACACCAGAGCACTTTCCCGCGTGTGCGCGCCGCGATCCCGGCGGTGAAGAGCGCGGCGGCGGCGGCATCGAGCGCACCGTTTCCCCCGCCGGCGACTTCATGCAGCGCTCCGCACGGGAGTCCGCCGCCCGGGAGTCGTGAGTCCACTGCGGCGAGACCAAAGGGCAACACCGTTGTGGCGCGTCGGTGTCGGCCTTCGATTTGCCGAACCTGGACGCGCAAAGACTCAAGGGCGGACGGGGGCCGCACAGCGTATGGTGTCCTCCAGGGGCACGGTAAGGGATCATGTTCCTTATTTGTTCTCCAGGTTGGGCTGAAGAGTCAAGGATGATCCGACTCCGTCGCCCGGCCCCTTGAAGTGGCCGGCTATTGGCCGTACATTGGAAGAGGAGAAAAGCCATGCCTAATGCAGCATCGAGACCGGCCAGCAGGCGTACCCGAGCGGAGCGCTTGGAGACGCGTGTCACCGCAGAACAGAAGAGTTTGATTGAGCGGGCCGCCGCCTTGCAGGGACGGACCCTAACCGATTTTGTGCTGACGAGCGTGCAAGACGCAGCTCGGCGTGCGATCGAAGAGCATCAACAGCTTGCGTTGTCGGTTCGCGACAGCGAGGCCTTCGTTGATGCGCTGCTGAATCCCCAGCCGGTAAACGACCGTCTCCGCGACACGGTCCGCCGCTATCGCGAGCAGGCCGGCGTTTGACGCGTGGCGGCTGAAGACGAGAAGCTTCGCGTCGAGCCGCTCGGCTCTGACCATGATCGGTCGGGGTTTGAGAGCGGCGTCGAGCCGCTGGACAGATATTTCCGATTGCAGGCTGGTCAGGACGCGCGGAAGAATATGGCCGCACCGTTCGTCCTGGTTCAGCCGGATGGGACGATCGCCGGCTACTACACGCTCTCCTCGACGTCTGTGCAGCTCGCCGAACTGCCGGCGCAGACCGTGCGCAAGCTGCCGAAATATCCGCTGGTGCCGGCGACGCTCTTGGGCCGCCTTGCGGTGGATCGGCGACACCAGGGAAAGGGTTATGGCCGATTCCTCCTGGCTGACGCGCTCTACCGAGCCGCGCAAAGCGAGATAGCTTCGTTCGCAGTGATCGTCGACGCGAAGGACGAGAACGCCCGCTGCTTCTACGAGCGGGAAAGCTTTCTGCCGTTTCCGGACACGCCGATGAAGCTGTTCAGGCCCATGACGGATATTCGCCGACTCTTCGCTGATGGTTGATCTCGATATCTTCGGGACTCCCAATTAGTGGGACGTTGACTCCCAATCAGCGCCTATCGATCAGACCTGCCGCAACTTGGCCCGCTGGCGAAGAGTTGGCGCCTATCATTCCGTGAGAGCCTTAAACACCGCGTCAGCTCCGTCCTTGTAGAATTCGATGCTGATCTTCGTCCACAGGTCGTCGGGAAGGTCATTCAGTTGGCGGCGGGCGGAGACAGGCATGAGAAGTGTCTGCGCCTGCTTATCGATCGCGAGCTCGGCGATCCGGGTGGCGTTGGGGATGATCTCGATTGACCCACCGAGATTGAGCGCGCCGACGACGATGGTGCCACCCCGTGTATTCCGTCCAAGCAGGACGCCACATAGAGCCACAAGCACGGGGACGCCGAGGCCGGCTCCCGTCTTGTCGGTATCCATTGGGCGCATCTGAAGCGAAAACTCCTCCTCTCTGGGGTTGCGGTCTCCAACCAGCTCCTTGGCTCTAGTGTAGAGGTTCTGCTCGCCAACACGCACACTCTCGCGGAAAGCCGGTGGGGTCGGCTGGTTCAGGATTCTGACTCCGCTGCCGGGCCCACACGTCACCTCGATGCGATAAAGTCCGGGCCCCGTTTCACCCGTACCCAAGCTGACACCCCAGACCTGACCCGGCGGTAGCGGATCGGTCTCGATCGCTTCGTCGCTGTGCAATTCCGGCGTCGACACGAATTGCTCAGCGCCATCTGAGCCCATGATGTAGCTGAAATGCGTGTTGCGGAATTCGCTCTTGAAGACGCGCCGCTGCTGCTCCTTCACGCGGCGACGGGATTCCAGCGCTACTCGGACGATCCATTCGAGATCCTCGTCTGGCATGGGCATTTCCGGGTCGGGAAACAGGAGCTTGGTCAACCCGCTGACGGTCTTGTTGACGGCTTCGATATCCCGTCCGCTGAGTGCGCCGCCGAGATGAACGCGTCCCTGCAGTACCGAAACCCGGTTACCGGACCGCAATCGGCTCCAACACTCGCTGAGGAAGTCGCTGACCAACCCGAAATGATCGGTCAAATGCTCGCTCGGCTTCAGCTTCGGATAGTCCCAGCCAGGCGCATAGGCGTGGATACGATCCATGAAGGCGGTGTCATCGCGCATTTCAGGCGGCAACGGACTGAGGAGATGTCCGATCTGCTGCTGCTGCTCGACATCGACATCGAGATTGCCAACCATGACGATACTGCCCTCGGCGCGAATGTTCTCCTTGCCGCGACTGAACTGCCCCGAGGCCATATAGCCTTTCATAATGTTCACGCCGTCTCTCTGGTCGAAAGAGATACCGGCAACTTCGTCGAAGCACACCACGTCGTATTGGCAAACCAATCCGCGCTGGCCGGTGGCGTTGTTCACGAACATCTTCGCCACGGTGGCCTTGCCGCCTGAAATCAGGTGAGCGTATGGCGAGATCTGTTGGAAGAGATGACTCTTGCCCGTTCCGCGCGGGCCGAGCTCGATGAGATTGTAGTTCCGCTCGACAAAGGGAATCATGCGAAGAAGCACGACGCGCTTTGCCCTCTCGGAGAAGGCGGACGCTTCGAGACCGATCGACCGCATCAGGAAGTCGATCCATTCGGCTGTGCTGAACTTCTGGCGGGCTTTGGCGAAAATGTCCAAGACGTCGGACTTCGACATCTGGATCGGTCGAAGGCCCTCCACCTTGAACGGGCGTCCGCCTTTTTCCTGAGCGATGATGCCATCGTAGGCGAGCGTGACCTCGGCATAGAAGCCGTCGGTCAGCATTCTTTCGTTTTCGCGCACATGCTGGTCATCGATGCGGACATCCCTCAGGTTCAGGCTGGGAAGTTCCGCGACAAAGCAGTCATTCTTCGCGTCCAGGCGGGCGCGGAGAATATCGATGATCTTGACCGACCCCGTCTCCTTCGCGCGGGCCTTGAACAGCTCCTCCTCGCCGGTGCGGACAGTCCGGTCCTTGAGCTGCTTTTCGACGATTTCCAGGCCTTCGGCGATTTCACTCTCGTTGACGCTAGCGCAATAGCGCCCGAGCAAGAACTCGACCACATAGGTCGGCACCGGGTACTGGCGCGAGTATTTCCGCACGAGATCCTTCCGCACGAGATACCCGTCGAAGACCGATGCGGCCACATTATCGAGTTGGTCGAGTTCTATGCTCATGCGTCCTCTCCGACGGTTGTCGGCTTGTAATCGAGCACTCGTCCCGATGTATCGGAGAGGACAACCGAGGCTGCCGCGCCTTCATGTTTGTCATCCGCGACAGCAAGGCTCGCCTCGCCGTTCGATCCCACTTCCTTGACGGCCGCGACGATGCTGGATGCCGCCTGCTTCCAGTTCAGTCGCAGATCAACCTGTAGCCCGGCCGCGGCGGACTTGACCGTCACGCGACATCGCATGCCGCGCCAACTAATGCCGGCAATAGTGGCAGAGACGGCGGCCTCGCCCCGCTCCACGACAAGCTGCGGGACGACGCATTCCTGGAGGCTGATGCCCCCATGCGCATATTCCGTGTTCGCCATGAACGCGCCGATGCCCGGCGGTGAAGCGATGCGCAAAATTGGGTTCCAGTACCAAGGGTAAGTCGGAATATCCGGGGTCGAACCGCCCTTCACCGCTGCGCACCGCGACCATTTGGTGGCGACCAGGTGCGGTGAGAGCTCGACCTTGGGCAAACCGCCGGGGAGCAGCAGCCACCCGTGATCCGTGACGACACGGACCCGGCTCCATCCGGCGTTCAGCAGAGCGCTGATCCGATCGACCAACGCATCGACTTCCGGGTCGATCTGGCGGACGAGCAAGGCGTTGAGAGAATGGCCCAGCGTGTCGAGCTTGCCGGCCTCCGTCCAGCCGCCGCCCTCGCCGCTGACTGCCATGCCCGCCTGATCGTCATCGAGAATCACAGTGCCGGTGCGGGCCATCGCATCGCGAAGCCGGGATGCCGTGGCGGGCTGGCCACTGGCCGTGATGACGGGCGCGAAATCCTCTGCGTCGGCCTTGCCTGAGCACGAGCTATGCGCCGGAGAGGCAACCGGCTTTGCCGTCGCCGTGACGGTAGGAACCGGGGCGATGCGATGCGACATCCGCACTCGGAAGCCCCGCGCCTCCAAGCGTTCCTGAAGGATGGTGCCGACATCGAATCGAAGGCCATCCGCGAAAAGCACGCACGCATCGCGCTCGGCGCTGACGGAAGTCGTGAGCTTGTGAGGATCCACGCCGGACGCCGACATCAATTCCTGAAACCGACGCGCCGAGCGATCGAGCCACGGCTCGTAGAGGCTCCGGACGACTTTGGTGACAAGACCGCTTTCGCCGCCCTGCTTTAGGCGGCAAAGGGCGTCGATCGCCGCCCGATCGCATTGCCAACCCTGGGCGGCATAGTCTGCCGCCATGGCCTGGGCGGTGGTCCCTCCGAGTGTGACCTTGGCTGCCTTCGCCAGCTTGCCGAGCGGCTCCAGCACGATCGCGTAGGGACTTTCTCCGAGTTGGGCCCAGACCCAACCTCGCCGCTCCTTGTGCTCGGCGTCCAGCGCCACGATTCTGTCGCAGGCCTGCCCGTGCGGCAGCGAAAGCGCCGTTTCCAGCTCCTTGCGAAGCTTGTCTTCCTGCTCCTCATTGAGACCGGGCCGGCGGGAGTGATCGGCGAGGCCGAGCAGGTCGCGCGGACGAGCCTGACGCAATACGGTCGACACGCCTGGATAGAGGCGCGGCGCATCGCAGAAGCGCCGCCAAACATCGTCCCATTTCCCGCCGCCCTGAAGCAGGGCATCGGCAGCCCCTTGAATGCCATCCTCGTCAGGATCGAGGCCGAATTCACGCCAACAGATGTCTTTGAAAGTCGCCCAGTGGGTCGGATCGCAGCGGCTCTCGAAACCGTCCTTGTCGCTCATCCAACTGAGCAAGTCGCGGACAGGATCGCCGATCGCCAAGCGGTCGAAATCGTCTGCTTCCAGGCGACGGCCGCGCAGCCCGGCAATGGGTTCGGGCGCCAACAGCACCAAGGCCCGCAGCATCGCGTCGCGCGTGCGATTGTCCTTGGCGACGTCCAGCCCGACGCCATCTTCGGCGGTGAGGAAGGCCTCAACGGTCCAGTCACGTCCATTGCGCTGATGCCAGACGGCTCCCCTATATTGAAGTTCGATGAGGGGTTGCAGGTCGGCGGGGCAGTCGCCGCCGGCCCGGAGATCCTGCCGGCTTACTTTCGGCAGATACAGGATTGGCACGACGCCGTCCGGCGGGGAGACCTCAGGCAAGCTCCGCTCGACGATGCACCGGAGCCAGATCACCGGCCCGCGACGCTCCTCGGGCGCATAGGCGTCTAGCACGTAGAGCTGCGGCAGCATCTTCTGTAGGGTGGGGATCAACGGCGCCCATTGGTTGTCGGCATCGGTCCACAGCAATGCCGCTGGCAGCACCACGCCGTCGGGGGTGCGTAAGGCTTGCTTGAGCGACACATCGATCGCGTCCACGACAGTTCGCGGGGCTGTCTCGCTCACGGTTTTGTCCCCGCCTTGCCAGCGTGCCGATCCCGAGCCGCCTCCTTCACGGCGCGGCTGTAGTGCAGGTCGTTCCAGCGATTGCCATCGAACGTCGCGCCGCCAGCGAAATCGGTCGCGAAGTCTGGGCTTTCTGGCTGCCAGTTCCAGAACCAGGGGAAGTCGATCCTATCGCGGTGGGGTTCCTTACCGCGGTCGGCTTTACCTATATTGTTGAATTCACTACCTTTAGGTCGAACGCGCAGGATGCAAGGATCGCCACGCCGCGTTATGGTCAATAGTCGTGCGGTTAGGAACGGGCGAATGTTCAGGCGTACGCCGTCGTTAATATCCGGCTCCCAGCCGATGGGCTGGCGGTGTACCGGCTTCCAGCGAACGAAAATATCATAAGGCGCTTCGCCGTCGCGGACCTTCTCTAGCTCGGTCTTCAGATGCTCGGCGGCAGCGAGCCTTCCGTCAGCGCCCTCTACGCCCCTCTTTTGGGCGTCGCGCTGGCTGTCGATCCAGTCACCTAGGTAGCTATAGATCAGCTTTTCCAGAGTGCGCCGGCCTTCGCCGTCGGAGCCGGCGAGGTGATGGTAATTGACCAAGGCATGGAAGCCGTCACGCCGGCCGTCCCAGACATGCCAAATGAAGGGGCGTTGGTGGAACAGGGCACAATGCTGCTCAAAGAAGCCGTCACGCAACCAGTCGTCCAGGGTCTTACCGGCGAAACCGGCAGCATCGAGCAGACTGGAGAGACGCGCGGCTGACCATTGGACACCGAAGGCGGCCGCCAGAAGAGCGTTCAGCCGCTCTTCCGCTGCTTGCTCCCCCTTCAACGCGGTCAGGCAGACGATGCCGTCAGGGTCTGAATGGCTTTCAAGCCCGTCCGGCTCGGTTGCAGCCGGACATTCCATAAAGCTACTGCCCGTCTGCCGCGGCCAGCGATATCCCACCATTCGCGCCACAGCTACCTGCAACGGTTCATCAGAATCCCTGGGATGTCCGTTGAACAGCCACTGAGTCGGATCTTCGGAGTGCGGATTGGGAAAGCCGCCGGGATACTTTGCTGCCGCGACCGTTTGCCAACGGGGAAGATCAAACGGGACCTTTAGCAAGGTCGCATTCGTAACATTTAGAGAGGTGTCGAGCTTTCTAACCTCATTTGTATATTCATCCGATAGACAATAGGCCGCAATGCCCGGGGCGTCCTGCTTACTTTTTGCATAAATGACTGCAAGACTGTTGTCGAAGCGCTCGCCTCCATACAAAGAAGCACTAAGTGTGCGAACTTGTGCAATTGCCACTCCCCCTCGACCCCAAGCACGATTGCCACTCTCGTGCATGTCGTGGAGTCGATCTCGCGTTTCGTTTGCATATCCCGAGAGTTGCCCTCTGCCGTCCTCCCAGAACACAACATGCGAATTCCCGCTACCGGGCCGGTCAGCGGGACCGCACGTCCTTAAGGGCATCCATCCCCGTGATATTGCGGGATGTTCCCAGAAATTACTGACAAAGCGCTCTTTGTCGCCGGTCCGGAGACCCTGATAACAATCTGCGTATTGCGATAATTTGTCGCCAATCGAGGAAATATCTTGTGTGACAATGCGACTATCGGGGTTTTTCCTGAGATTCTCCTGAATCAACCAGTTGTATTTACTAGATTTTATGTTTTGTTTTTTCTGATCTACCCCCTGTACAGACGCAATATCGAATACGCTGAATTTGGTGCAATTATTGGGGGGGGAAGCGCTGAGCACAATCAGAGAGACAAAAGCACCAGCGGCCTGAGAGCTTTCAAATCCGCCCTCTCCGATCTGTACGAAGACATTCCACGTCTGCATTTTCAGCAGCGTTTCTCTGAACTTCTTATAGCGAGGCTGGAACAACCAACTTTGGGGGCTTACTATCGAGAGTGATCCGCCAACCGCTAACCAAGCCGTAGCTCTATCAATCAAGCAGCTCGCCAAATCTGCTCGCGCGGCCTCATGAATTTCTTCAGAATATTTCCTCAGCACGTCATCCTGTTTATGCCGCCCGAGATAGGGTACGTTCGTCGCCACCAGCACATATTGCTTCGCCAGCAGGTCCGCCGCCTTCGCCAAGCCTTGCGCGGATACAGCCATTTCAGCGAGTTCCTCGCTGTCGTCGGCCAACGCCCGTTTCAGAAACGGCTCCAGCGCGTCGAAATCGGCTGCAAAGATGTCGGCACCGGCCTGGCGTGGGTCGATAAGGCTCCCCAGCCAAGGGGCCCTGGCGAATAGATCGTACATCCGTTCCAGCCCGGTACGGACGCGAGCGTCCACCCCCGCGTTTAGCAAGGTTGTCTCCGTGCCCAATAGGTCGGACTTCGCCCCTGGATCCGCGAGGGCGGCGGCACGTTCGCCCAGCCGCAGCCACTCAGTCTTGCTGACGCCGATTGCGAGTCCGGAGCAGGCTAGGTGCATCGGCGGCAGTTGCCGATAGCCAGCCATCCGCCATGCTGCAAAGGCGAGGTTAAACGCGGCGATCTGGGTGCAGCGCGGATCAATCTCCAATCCAAATAAATTGTCCCGCAACACTGAGTCGATGGCGTCGCGTTCACTTAAGAACTCTTCGGCGGTGCGGAAGGCGACAAGGATCGGCAACGCGAATGCGAGGAAGTGCCCCGACCCCATGCAGGGATCGAGCACGGTGATATCGTTGGCCGCCTTGGGCCAGCCTTCGAATGCGCCTGCTGCCGGCCGCCAAGAGCCGTTGGCGCCGTCGTCCGCCGTGTCGCGCACGAAACGCAGATAGGCCCAATCGACATCGCCGACCCGGCAGGCCGCGCGTAGCGCTTCTTCGCTACTCGCTGATGCCGCCAATGCGGGGTTGCGTGCCAGCACCTTGCCGGCCCACCACGCACCGAGCGTATTATGCAGGAGGAAGAGGACCATGTAGTCCTCGGTGAAGAGCTGGGTGACCGCTGGGAGTTCGTCAGCGCCGATTTTTAAGCCCGACTTCGCGGCGTGGTTGACCTCCTCCTTCTTCTCCGCTTGCCAGAACTGATAGACCCAGCCGAGGCTATCGTCGGCCTCGAACACCGCCTTCGGCAGCGCCTTGAGGAGGTCCTCGAGCTCCGACCGCGTTTCGGGCGGGAGCGCGATGTCCAGCACCGGATCGTCCTTGCGGAAGATCTGCGGCAGCATGCGCTCGGCGTAATCGCTGGCAAGCGGCAACCAGTCAGTTCCGTTCTCGCGGGCGAGTTCCTGAACCTCTTCCAAGGTGATCGCGACCCCCGACTCCGGCTCGATCAGCAGGTCGGTTTCGGCGAGAAACCGCGCGAATAGCATTCGGTGCCAATGCTCGTATGCACATTCCTGCGCGAGATGGATCGTCACCTGTGCGCCAGTCTTTGAATCACGCCGATCGCCCAATATCCGGCTATGGGCGCGAAGCCCGTTGCGCAAGGCGCGCTGCTCGGCCGTCAGATGCTTCGGCGCTTCCGGGTCGCCGACGCCGAGCTGCGCTATCGCCTGCCGCGCGCCGGCCTCAGCGACATTGCGCGCCTTCTTGACGGCGCGCTCCAAGTCCTTGCGAAGGGTGCGTTCCAGCGACGCCATGCGGCCGTCTCCTCAGTTAACCAGCACGGGGCCGTTGGCGAGTTTTTCAAGCAGCGTCGTCTTCTGCCGCTCGGTCCAGGCGTTTACTTCCGCGGCGTCGCGCAGGGTCGCGCGCTCCAACGTCACCGTTTGCACCTTGGGTTCGAGGAGGCGCGCCGCGCGCTCTATGGCCTGATTGACCCGGCCGGCTATCGCATCGATTTCGGCCTGAGCACTGGAGAGTGGCTTTCGGTCGAGCGTATCCGCCAGCGCCTCGTCCGTCGTCACATCCAGCTTCGACAGCGGCGTCAACCCGACCGCCGCTTTGATGCTGTCTTGATCTGGGGCGGCCAGCTTGGCCCAAACTGCGTTCGCGGCAAGGGCCGCAACGGCGTTGGCAAAGGCCTTCTCATGCGCAGCGTGGCCTTTTTGGACGGCATCGCGGAGCAGTCCGGCGAGCGACTGACGAGCCGTATTGACCGGGTCAGAGGTCTCCAGCAGCAACCGTTGGGACTGGATCGCTTCGACTTGGTCGAGGGTGGGCTTGGCCTCTTCGATCATGCCGGAGTGCTTGGTCAATCGTTCGACGATCCTCCAGGCCGGGAGGCGAGCCGCGATCAGATCCCGCGTTGCACTCCAGTCCTTGATGCACCGTTCCCAATTGGTTGCCTTGGCCTTGATCGCTACGAGTTGTTCGTTGCCGACCAGCCGTTGGATGTCCTCGATCTCGACGGTTGCCGGAGCCACCGGCACCGGCGGACTGCCGCCGGCCGTGCCTGCCAGAGCGATCAATCCGGCAAGGAACTCCGTGGCCCGAACGGATTCCTCGCCGCTCTTGCAGGACAGGCCCAATGTCTGGAACAGCTTGCGTAGAATGAGTCTGTCACCGACTGATAAGGTCGCGTGCTCGACCCGGAACTCCGCCTTGGCGATCTTGTTCTGATCGAGCTGGCCAAGAGGGATGGCCTGGCCGTTCAAGGTGGCTGTGATGTGCTGGAGCCGATGAAGCGCAATCAGCGCGGCGTCGACCGCGTCGCGCGGCCAGCCAAAGGGCGTGCCGCTAAGCGTCTTTCGAACATCCGATCCTGATTTGCCGGCGCCGATCGTCGCGATTACCTGCTGGCAGACGAGGTGCTTCTCCGTCGCGTCCGTGTGTCCGGTCGGCTGGAAAGGATGATCCGCTCCTTCCCGCGCGCGCTTGATGACCGCCTCCCAAGCCGCCGAGTCAGCCTCCTTGAAGCGCGGAAACATCCGAACAAGCGAAGCATCGGTCGCGGCCTTGATGCGCTCTTCGAGCGATGTCAGTAGCACTTCGCTTCCGCCGCCCTGAAACACCTTCGCGTTGGCGACAATCTCGCGAATCAGCCGATCGCGATCGCCGACCGCCCGTGCGCGCCGGCTATCCATGCTCTGCCGAGCTTCCTGGCCTTCGGCCGTTGTGGGATTGCCCCTAGCGTCGAGCGTCTGCTGGGAAGCGTCCGCTTCGACGATCAACCGCCGAGCATCCTCAGCCGATTGACGTGGGATGAAGACGAACAGGACTGGGCTGTCAGTGCCGGCAGCGCGCGCAGCGTCGAGCAGGTCCTTCTCGGCGCACGACCAACCGTCGCGGATCCAGATCGGAACGCTGTTGCCATCGACAACCGGCGCGGTCTGTTCTCGATGGATCAGAAATTGCCGGGGCTCCTTGGCCGCGCCCTGGATGATGCGGATACCGCGTATCGTCTTGTCGATTTCGCCGTACAACAACTGGTCGCGCTTGAACTGGATGGCGGCATCGTCGTTGTTCAGCTTCGTTTGCCTATTACGGAATTCCCGATCCCATTCGCTGCCTTCACGCGTCTGAAGGCGGAACTCGTCGCCTACCGGCATGAGGACGCCCTGGTCGCTCAGCTTCTTGAGGAGATCCTCGACGTCCGATCGCAGCTTGCCGTTGTCGGCGGTCAGGTCGTCGATCAGAAGATCGGCGATATGCTCCCTAGTGGCGCGGACACCGATGTCGGCACCGGCTTCGCGCTTGAGCTTGCCGATCAGGAAAACCAGGCCGCAAATGCGTTGCGCTGTGGCTCCTTCCGAGCGGCCGACCTGGATGATGCGCTCGTTGATCTCCCGAAGGAGGACGCCCGTATTTACCATTTCGGGGGCGAGGGCTTCGAAAAGGTCGTCGGCCGGGACGACCGAGCCGAGCGGACGCTCGGAGACCTTCGCCACCGCATCGTGGATGATGCGCAACTGCGAGCGCAACTGGCTGTGCGTGCCGGCCGCATCGATCTGGCGGAAACAGTTCTCCCAAAAGCGGCGGCGAACCGGCAAGAGCGGATAATCGTCGACGAGGATCGCGCGATCCTCGATGGACTCGCCGATCCGTGTCCCCTGCAATTGACGCGATACCTCTCCGGCGTGCTTATCAAGAAGGTCACGCACATCCGCGACTGCGGTGGGTTTCTTTTGCAGAAGGACCCTGCGGGTGACAGTCTCGACCTCCGCATCGGACAGCGGAACGCGGATCGTAAAGCGGTCGAGCAGGTAGGTCAGAAGCTGAATTTCGGTGAGCGCGCTTTGACCTGCGGCGACAACCATGACGTGGCTGTCGAGCTGCTTTGAAACGGCCTCGGTGACTTCCGTGAGGAGCGAGGCGCGCTGCTGAGAGTCGCCGATATATTGCTGCGCCTCGTCAAGGATGAGAAGCGTGCACGGTAGCCGGCCATCCTTGCCTTTCAGCCGCAGCACGTCCTTCACGATCGACAAGAATTGGTCGGTAGTGATGTCCGTCGCCTGAGGCGGGAATTGCGCCTTAAGAAGCTGCTTCGCTTCCGCTTCGCTCGCGGCAAAGCCGGCGTCGCCAGCCATAACGGCGCGAGCGATGGGGCCACTTACGTAGAGATTGTTGAGCTCGCGCTCAAAGACCCTGCCTGCCGCTTCGACGGCAGCTTTCACCGTGTCAAACTGCCCCTGAGAATGAAGCCAAAGACAGAAGCGTGCTTGAGGATACTGCTCGGGCAGGCCGACAGCGCGAAGCAGGATAGCCAAAATCGTTAGGCGCACGTTGTCGGTCGTGCCGCTTGGCAATGCCCCGGCGGCGGCGATCAGGCCGCCGGCACGTCGTCCGGCCGTGTCGAGTTCACGCAGCAGAGCTTTGAGGTCTTCGGGAATCGATGGGACGAGGCTGCGTGCTGTGGCGCCATCAGGGAAGGCGGTGTCCTGCCAAAGATGGCAAAGCATTTTCAGAAGATGCGACTTGCCGCTCCCGAAGAAGCCGCTGACCCAAGCGCCGCGTTGGCTCGTCCTGCCGAGGTTGTCCAGGAACGATCGGATGATCTTCTGGACACCATCGGCGTACTGACCCTCGCAGACGAATGTTTCGAGTTCGCTGCGCAGTTCCGATTGCGTTCGCTCGTCCCGGGTGTCCGAGATGCGGGCTTGGCCCTGATTGACGAGAGGATTTGTCGCTGGGTCACGCTGGAGCGTGTCTTTGATCTTCATGTGCTTCCTCATTCGCCATGCTGCGTGATGGGTACGGCGAGGTAATTCCAGCCATCCCGCGCGTCGAGGAGGCGGTAATTATTCCGCTCGAATTGACCCGGGAAGAAGACGACGAGACGCCCCTGGATGTCCGCCTCGATCTTTTTCAGAACTTGAGAAATTCGTGCGAAGCCAAAAAGGGACCCTACTCCAATGACAGCCACCACAGTATTGGTGGTAACCTCCGGCTTTTGAAGCATGTCCCGTATTCGGCCGGCGACGAACTCAGGAAATTCAGCATCCAGCTTTAGCTGAAGGTCCTCAGGCGAGGAAAAGTATTCGTCGCGATAATCGTCGGCTGCCATCCATGCGGCGAAGGCGTCGGAAAGGTCGACCTCAAACCAGTCGTGCCCGGCCTCGCGGGTGGCGGTCTCGAAGGCGAGCTTGCGGGCCCTCAGCGTCCGTTCGAGCTCCTTGTCATAAACCACCATCACGACACGTTGGGCGCCGGCGATCGTTCGTTGCCAGTGAGTGGCGATATGGCGGCCGTAGCGCTCGGCGATATCTTCGATGCGAGCCATGGTCAGGTCTTTGCCGGGTGGGGGTCGAGGCGCGACAAGTTGAGTTCGACAACGTCGCCGGCCATTCGCAGGTCGAGCAAACCGGACCGCTTGGCATCGAGCGCCAGCGCTCGCGCCTGAGACGGGTCGCAGTCGAGCACCTTCAACCAGCCGGACGAGAAGATTTCAGCGCCGCGGAAACCGGCAGCATGGGCCAGGTAAATGGCGAAGGTCACCGCTGTCGTTGAGGGCAGCACAATGCGCCGCTTCTTGAATGTCCGCCCTTCCAGGTGGCCCGATTGCGCCCAGGTGCTCGCCGCATTGCGGCATACCTTTTCCAGCGTGCTCTCGTTCAGTCGATCTCCGACAGCGGATTGGACAGCTTCCCTCAAGGAATCACGCTGAAGCTCGGCGTTTACGGGCATGGCGACGATTGCGGGGCAGGTCGCCGCCAGCAGCGGGTCCCTGGCGATCGCCGCCAGAAGGGCGAGTAGTGGTCGGCCGTCAGCGCTGGTGTCCCACAGTCTGCGTAGGACCCGGAACAAGGGGATCATGGGATCCAGGCCGTACAGCTCGCCGAGCCTTTGGTTGCTGAGCCTGCGCGTAGAAGCTGTCGGCTTTGACAGGCAATTGCCGTCGACAATCGCGGCCGAGTAATCGCCCCGTCGCGCGCCCTCCCTCGTCGCCTCAAGAACGCGGCTGAGTTCTTCCAGCATCATTGTCCGGCTTGTGTGCGTACCCTTCGGCCCGAATCGGAAGCCCGCATGCTCCGCTTCCTGGGTTGGCCCCGAAAACAAGGAAAAAGGACCAGGCCCATCCATTCGACACTCCGTTCCGCCGGCAAACTTGCCGGCATAAAATGACCAGCCTTGACTCCCGTGTCAACCCATATTAGGGAGTTGTTCGCCGGCAAACTTGCCGGCTGCGTGACCCATGTCACTTTATGGTCGCTGGCTCTTGTGCCATCCGGCCCAAGGCGGAGGGATGGCTGTGAAAAAGGTCGGGGCTTCCTTTGAGTTCAGCGCGACCGACTTGGTCGGTCATCTGAACTGCCATCACCTCACGGTCCTGGACCGCGCGGTGGCCGACGGGGCGTTGCCGAAGCCAAAGGTATGGGACCCGCTTTTGCAGATCCTGTCGGAGCGCGGCACCGCCCACGAGCAGAGCTACGTCGAGCATCTGACAGAGGCTGGGCTAGACGTCGTCCGCATCGACGGCATAGACGTGACGGGCGCGGCCGTCGCCGAGACGCACGCGGCCATGCGGCGTGGCGTTCCGGTGATCGTCCAGGCGGCCCTGACGCATCAGGGTTGGAATGGGCGGGCCGATATCTTGCGGCGCGTCGAAGCGCCCAGCGGACTCGGCGACTGGTCCTACGAACCGATCGACACCAAGCTCGCGCGCGACACGAAAGCGGGCGCGGTCCTCCAACTCTGTCTCTACGCTGATCTGCTCGCGGAAATGCAGGGCCTTCCGCCTGACTACATGTACGTCGTGGCGCCCTGGTCAGAGTTTCAGCCGCAGCAATTCCGCTTTGCCGATTACGCGGCCTACTTCCGGAAGGCAAAGCGTGCGCTCGTCGCCGCCGCGGCCGTATCGGCCGCCGGTGATACTTATCCCGATCCGATCGAGCATTGCGACATCTGCCGCTGGCGCGAAACGTGTGACAAGCGCCGTCGTGACGACGACCATCTTTGCCTCGTCGCCGGCATCTCCAAATTACAGATCAACGAACTGAAGGCGCATGGCATCGCGACAGTGCAGAACCTGGGTGGCATGCCATTGCCGCTCACCTGGAGACCCGATCGCGGCTCCGCGGACTCCTACATCCGCGTTCGCGAACAGGCACGTATCGTAGTCGAAGCTCGTACGGCGGGCTCGGGCAAGTTCGAGCTGTTGCCGGTGGAGACTGGATTTGGGCTCACCCGCCTGCCGGAGCCTTCTGACGGAGATGTGTTTCTCGACCTCGAGGGCGATCCTTTTGTTGGCGAGCACGGTCTCGAATATCTGTTCGGCTATGTGTTCAAAGACGCGGACGGCAGCCTCGCCTATGAAGGGGATTGGGCGCTCACGCGCGTCGATGAAAAGCACGCCTTCGAGAAATTCGTCGATTTCGTTATGGCGCGATGGGCGCAGTTCCCTAGTTTGCATGTCTACCATTACGCCCCATACGAACCGGCGGCTTTGAAGCGCCTGATGGGCCGCTATGCGACACGCGAGGAAGAGATCGACCGGATGCTCCGCGCCGGTCTGTTCGTCGATCTCTACCAGATCGTGCGACGCGGTCTGCGCGCCAGCGTCGAGAGCTATTCGATCAAGCAGATGGAGCCTTTCTACGCCTTTACGCGCGGAATCCCGCTCGCCGATGCCAATGTCGCCCTCGCCAATTTCCAGGCTCATCTGGAGCTTAGCGACGCGCCGTCGATCGCCGACGACATCAAGGTCACGGTCCAGGCCTACAATGAGGACGATTGCCGTTCCGCCGCGAGCTTGTGCGCCTGGCTCGAAGCTCTCCGAACTAGGCTCGTCGCTGACGGCATTGACGTGCCCCGCCCGCAGCCCGGCGACGGGGCGCCAAACGAAAAGATCACCGACTGGCTGATCAAGATCAACGCCTTGATCGATAGGCTGACAGCCGATGTCCCGGTCGATCCCGCAGATCGGAACGACGAGCAGCAGGCTCGGTGGATCTTGGCCAACATCCTGGATTGGCACCGGCGCGAAGAAAAGGCGGTTTGGTGGGAGTTTTTCCGGTTGGCGGACCTTTCGGCTGAAGATTTGCGTGAGGAGCGCGCCGGCCTTGCCGACCTGAAATTTGTCGGGGTAGTCGGCGGCACCGCCAAAGCGCCGATCCATCGCTATCGCTTCCCGCCCCAAGAGACCGAGATTCGCGGTGGCGAGGAGCTTCGTATTCTCGGCGGCGACAAACTCGGCAAGGTCGAAGCGATTTCATTCGCCGACGAGACCATCGACATCAAAAAGCGCCAAGACACTGCCCACCTTCATCCGCAGGCCGTGTTCGCTCATAGTCATGTCGATACGAAGGTAATTGCCGAAGCGCTGGTGCGGATCGGCGAGCACGTCGCTGATCATGGCGTGGGAGGCGACGGGCCTTATCAAGCGGCGCGCGATCTCCTGCTCCGGGAGCAGCCGCGCGTCGGAAGCAAGCCGCTGCATCGCGCGGACGAGACGACCGTTGACGCCGCAGTTCGGCTCTGCGCGGACCTCGGCGGCGGCGTTCTGCCGGTTCAAGGCCCGCCAGGTGCCGGCAAGACCTTCACCGGCGCGCGGATGATTTGCGAGCTGGTGCGCCGCGGCAAGAAAGTCGGGATCACCGCCAACAGCCACAAGGTGATCCGTAACCTGGTTGACGCGACCATCAAGGCTGCGGATGAACTGGGCATTACCTTGCAATGCTGTCAAAAGGCCGATGAGGTCGGAAACCCGCAGCACCGCCTCTTCTTCGCCAAGAAAAATGAGGATCTGTTCGCGGCGCTAAGCGGTGGTTCTGCCGCCGTCGGGGGCGGCACGGCGTGGCTTTGGTCGCGCCCGGACGCCTTCGAGACGGTGGACGTGTTGTTCGTCGATGAAGCCGCGCAGATGTCGCTCGCCAACGTGCTCGCGGTGTCGCAGGCGGCGAAGGCGGTGGTGCTGATCGGCGATCCGCAGCAGCTCGATCAACCCATGCAGGGAAGCCATCCGGAGGGCACCGATGTCTCAGCGTTTGATCACATTCTTGGTGGCGAACGAACGGTATCGGCGGACAAGGGGCTATTCCTCGAAGAGACTTGGCGGCTCCACCCAGAGATCTGCGCCTATACGTCCGAGCTTTTCTACGACGGCAAGCTCCACTCAAAGCGGGGGCTTGAGCAGCAGGTCGTAAGAGGAGCCGGACCGATCAGCGGATCGGGCCTCTACTTCCTCCCGGTCGCCCACAGCGGCAACCAGAATTGCTCGCCCGAGGAGGCGCAGGCGATCGGCGATCTCGTGCGGTCGATCCTCGCTGGCAACGCAACCTGGGTCGATCGCGAGGGGCGGGAGAAACCGATCACGCTCGACGATATCGTCATCATCACTCCCTACAACGCACAGGTCTTCGAGATTCAGCAGTGCCTACCGGGTTCCCGCGTGGGCACCGTCGACAAATTCCAGGGCCAGGAAGCGCCGATCGCCATCTATTCGACCGCAACGTCGAGTCACGCGGATGCACCGCGCGGGATGGAGTTCCTCTACAGCCTCAACCGGCTCAACGTCGCGACCTCACGCGCCAAGTGCGTATCGATCCTCGTCGGTTCGCCGCAGATTTTCGAAGCGGAATGCCGGACGCCACGGCAGATTCAATTGGCGAATGCCTTCTGCCGTTATCTTGAGATGGCAAAACAGGTCGGCGTCGGGTGACGCCGGTCTTAGGCGACCCGTCGGGGGTCTTGGGCGATGCGCCCACTCTGCCGCTCATGTGCCGGTCGGATTCCGGTCGGGCGCCTCACGGAGCACGACTAGTCGATGTAAACTGCGTCATGAACATCGGATGGACGAGGCTGTTATGAAGAAAATCGTGCCAAATGGAGCGGTCGTAAAAGTATTACGTGAGCAACTCGAAAAACTCTCGACGCAAAAGGAGATGGCGAACGAGATTGGTGTCAGCGTTCGTAAGCTTCGAATGATCGAAAACGAGAACGCATCG
>Ga0181524_10001642_pt1 | contig 25107 bp, 24 predicted proteins | sample PEATcosm2014_Bin_34_FD_119761 | JGI IMG/M metagenome (GOLD analysis project Ga0181524, IMG submission 119761) | Peatland microbial communities from MTU Mesocosm Facility, Houghton, MI, USA - PEATcosm2014_Bin05_60_metaG | ecosystem: Environmental > Terrestrial > Soil > Wetlands > Peat | place... | reverse complement strand
TGCGCATTTCGAGCGCGGCCAGCTCCGGATTGGGGTTCACGTCGTCCAGGGTGCGGAACAACTGCGCTTTGGCGAGTTCGTAGCCGTGTGCGCGGTCGCTGCCGATGCAGACCCCCAGCGCTCCCGGCGCGCAGCCCTGCCCCTGCGCCCGCCACACGGCGTGCAGGATGCACTTGCGCACGCCTTCCAGGTTGCGGTCGGCGCGGCCCAGGTGATCGAGCTCGCACGGGACGGAGTACTGAATGTTCTTGTTTTCGCAGCCGCCGCCTTTGAGGATGAGCTTGATCTCGATCTCGTCCTCTTCCCACTGCTCGAAGTGGAAGACGGGGGTTTCGACCCCCAAGTTGTTGCCGCTGTTCTTGCCGGTGATGGAATCCACCGAGTTGGGCCGCAGTTTGCCGCGGCGCGTGGCCTCCGCCACGGCTTCCTGGATTGCTTTGCGAATGCGGATCTGGTTGACCCCGACGGGCGTGTGGATCACAAACGTGGGCATGCCGGTGTCCTGGCAGATGGCGCCTTCGTCCTCCTTGGCCATATCGATGTTCGAGAGGATGATGCCAAGCGCCTGCGAGGACTGCGTCCCGGGCGTTTCGGAACCGGCCGCCACGGACATGGCGACGCGGACATCGGGCGGAAGGTTGGTGGAAGTCTGGACGATCAGTTCCAACAGGCTGGCGGATAGGAATTCCATAGAGTATGTTCCGAGCTTATTGTAAGCCGTGGCAGCTGCGCCTTGGTGGGCGGCTAATCTTGGCTGCCGCCGGCTTTCAAGCCGCCGCGGGGCACGCGGTGCTCGGCCCGCGATACCTAGGTTAACGCGCCGCTGCTAACCACTGTGTACTATTAATCCCCCCGCGCCGCTTTCTATAACGGGTTATGAAGCTCGCGCAGTCCCTTTTGGTCCTCCTGCTCGCTGTCCGCGCGATTCCCGCCGCGGACCGAAGCCTGACCGATTTCTTCCCGGCTGGAACCAAGGTCGTGTTTGGAATCAACGTGCGAAAAGTGGCGGCGTCGCCGCTGGCGCAGGCCGGTTTGACGCAAGCCAAGACGCAGTTGCAGGCTCAGGCCGCTGCCGCGGACTGGCTCAAAATTGCATCGCTGGCCGGCTTCGATCCGCTGCGGGACATCGACGAAGTGCTGGTGGCGACCAATGGCGAAGGCCAGAATCCGCCTTCTTTGATCGTGGTCACGGGGCGGTTCGACGTGGAGCGGCTGGCGCAGGGAGCGAATCGTTACCTGGATGTGCCTGTACTGGGCGGCGACAACCCGACCGATGGCGTGGTCGCCCTGCTGAGCCCCTCGACGGCGCTGGCGGGCGACCGGCCCACCGTGCTTGCGGCCCTCGACCACCTGGGCAGCGGCGCGCAGATTGACCGGGATCTGGCGCAGCGCATCGCGGCGGCTCGCCGCCGCTACGACATTTGGGGGCTTGGCGACCGGCCCGAGGGATTCGTCCCTCCGACGCCGCAAGCCAGCGGCCTGGAATCGATCGACCGGTTTCAATTCGGCGTGTCGGTAAGCCACGGGCTGGAACTGGGAGCCGAGGTCCACGCGCGTTCCCCCAAAGACGCGGAACAGATCGGCGCCATGCTGGCGATGGTGCAAGCCTTCATCAAGGCGAAGCAGCCCACCGCCGGCAGCGCGAAGTTCGACGTGCATGCGGAAGATGGCACGTTCCAACTGACCATGACGATACCGGAAGCGGACCTGCTGAAAGCCGTGCAGATGCACACCGTCGCTCCGGCGCCGGCCGTGGCCGCGAAACCGGCCGTGCCAACCGCTCCGGCGGTTTCGCGGATGGTGTTCGATAATGACGGCAATACGGTCATCCTGACGTTGCCCGGCGGCAAAAAGTAGGACAGGCCTCCGGGCCTGTCACTTCCGCCTGACAAATCCCGGCCACGCTTGTCCGCCGCAGCCCGGCGTTATTCTGTGTACATGCACGTCTCCGAAATCGAAACGCCGGCGCTGGTGGTGGACCTGGACCGCATGGAATGCAACCTCGCGCGTGTGGCCGGGTACGCCAAACAGCACGGGCTGCGTTTGCGGCCGCATACCAAGACACACAAATCGGTGCGCATCGGGCGGCGGCAACTGGAATCGGGCGCGGCGGGGCTCACCGTAGCCAAGGTGTCGGAAGCGGAAGTCATGGTCGAGGCCTCACCGTCCGACCTTCTCGTCGCGTATCCGATTGTGGGCCGCGCCAAGTTGGAGCGGCTGATGGGGGTGGCGCGCCGGACGCGGGTCACGGTGGCGCTCGACAGCTTATTCGCGGCCCGCCAGCTTTCCGGGGCGGCGCGGGCGGCGCAGGTGGAGATCGGCGTGCTCGCGGAGTTCGACGCGGGGTTGGGGCGCGTGGGAGTGGCCCCGGGAGCCGCGCTCGTCGAACTGGCGCAGGGCATCCGCAATTTGCCGCACCTGGCGTTCCGGGGCATCGCGTTTTATCCCGGGCATATCAAGGACCTGGACGAAGGCGGCCTTCGCGCGCTGGCACAGCTTTCGGAGCTGACCGGTTCGATCCGCGAGGATTTCCGCCGGGCGGGGATCGAAGTCGAAATTGTGAGCGGCGGATCGACGCCCACGTTGTATCATTCGCACCAAATCGAGGGCCTGACCGAAATCCGGCCGGGGACCTATATTTACAACGACGGGAACACCGTGCTGAGCGGTGGGTGCGCGCTGGAAGACTGTGCCGCCACTATTCTCTCGACGGTGGTTTCCACGGCGCGCGCGGGACACATGATCATCGATGGCGGGTCGAAGACCTTCTCGTCGGACCGGCCGGTGAATTCGCCGGAAGTGACCTTCGGCTACGTGGTGGAGGCTCCGGGCGCGCGCTTCCATAAGATGAACGAGGAGCACGGCTTCATCGACCTGGCCCGCGCGGAGCGCCAGTTCGTGGTGGGCGACCGCGTGCGCGTCATTCCGAATCACATCTGCGTGGCCGTGAACCTGCACGAGCAGGCCTACGGCGTGCGTGGAGACCAGGTGGAAGAGATCCGGAAAGTGGATGGCCGGGGGAAGTTGCAGTAAGATCGCGGAAAAGATACCACCGCGGGCCGGGATCGCGCGAAAATGGGGGCTGCCCTTTCGCTTATGCCGCACATTGCCGGATCGCTGAGAGCGCTGGTTTCGAACCTGATCGATTACGCCGGATTGTATCCGCCGGCGGCGCTCCCGCTGGAACGGGTAGCGGAAAGGTACGAGGCCTACCGGACGTCGCCGGAGCGCTGGATGCTGAATCGCGTGGTGCTGCCGGCGGCCAAGCTTGCGGAGGCCAGGATGGATGAGGACTGGCGCGTCTCGCTGGTGGTGGAGCACGACCCTGGCGCATTGCCGCGGCAGGTGGAAACGCTGGAGACCAAATTGGCGCGTCGATTGGCGCTGCCGACGTATCGCGAAGCGCCCTTGGAAAGCATAACCGGTGGATTCGTGAAGGTACGCACGGGCGGTCTCGCGCCAGAGGCCATTCCGGAATCCGAGGCGGTGGCCGATTTTTTGTGCCAGGCGGCGGCGCGGCGTCTGCCGTTCAAAGCCACGGCCGGACTGCATCACCCGATTCGATCGCTGCATCCGTTGACGTATGCGGCGGACAGCCCGCTCGCGGTGATGCACGGATTCCTGAACGTGTTCACCGCGGCGGCCTTCGCGTGGCACGGCGCGGGCCGCAAGACCGTGCTGGCGGTAGTGAACGAGGAAGACGCGGGCGCCTTCGAGTTTCTGGATGACGAGCTGGGCTGGCGCGATCAGCGCCTTTCCACCGCGCAGGTACGGGCGGCGCGCCGCGATTTTGCCCACAGTTTCGGTTCGTGCTCGTTCGAGGAGCCGGTGGCCGATTTGCGCCAGTTGGGATTCCTGCCATGACCGATCAAACCCATTACCCGGCGCTCCGGAGCTGGGTGGAATCCGCCAATGAAGCGGGGACGGATTTCCCGGTGCAGAACCTGCCCTACGGCATGTTCCGCGATTCGCAAGACGGCCGGCCGCGGCTGGGCGTGGCGATCGGCAGCCAGGTGCTGAATGCGACGGCGGCGTTCGGCTTGGAATCGATGAAGGCGGTGATGCGGAAGCCGCGGGCGGAGCGCGTGGAGCTGCGCCGGCGCATCAGTCGGTTTCTGGTGACGCGCGAAGCGGGCGCGGAAAGCCTGCTGACGCCCATGGCGGCTGCCGAGCTGCTGCCGCCGTGCGAGATCGGCGATTATTCGGATTTTTACGCGTCCATCCACCATGCCACCAACGTCGGCACGATGTTCCGGCCCGACAACCCCCTGATGCCGAATTACAAATGGCTGCCGGTGGGGTATCACGGCAGGGCCTCGTCGATTGTGTTGAGCGGGACGCCGGTACGGCGGCCGCGCGGGCAGTTGGTGGACAATCCGGCCGGGCCGCCGGTGTACGGCGAAAGCCGTTGCCTGGATTACGAACTCGAAGTGGGCGCGCTGTTGGGGCCGGGGAATGCCATGGGCCAGCCGATTCCCCCGGAGCAGGCGGCCAGCCATCTGTTCGGCGTGTGCCTGTTGAACGACTGGTCGGCGCGCGATATTCAAACCTGGGAATACCAGCCGCTGGGACCGTTCCTTTCCAAGAGCTTCGCCACTTCGATTTCGCCGTGGGTGGTGACCATGGAGGCCCTGGAGCCGTTCCGGTGCGCGCCGGAACCGCGGCCGGCGACGGACCCGCAGCCGCTTCCCCATCTGGCGACCGGCGGCGAAGATGCTTACTCGATCACGCTCGAAGTGTGGCTGCGGTCGGCGAGCATGGCCGCGCCAATGCGTCTGAGCCGCGCGAATTTTTCGGCGATGTACTGGACGCTGCCGCAACTGGTGGCGCACCACGCCTCGAACGGCTGCCTGCTGCGGCCTGGCGACCTGATTGGCAGCGGCACGGTATCCGGGCCGCTGAAGGAAAACCGCGGCTGCTTATTGGAAGCTACGTGTCGCGGCACGGAGCCGGTCGAACTGACCAACGGCGAGGTGAGGCGTTTCTTGGAGGACGGCGACGAAGTGATCCTGCGCGGCTGGTGCGAAGCCCCCGGCGCGCGGCGCATCGGATTGGGCGAATGCCGCGGCGTGGTGGAAGCGGCGCTCGCGCAGTGAAACGACGGATCCGAGCCGCGACCGTTAGGGGGCGGTTTTTGCGGAATACGAGACTGCATTTATGAAACCGAGCACTTAGTTGCAGGCCGCGACAGGTTTGACTTGGCAGTCGGAAGCGCGGTACTTTGCAAGTAGCCATTCCCGTGGGGCGCGGTAGCCAAGTGGTAAGGCAAAGGTCTGCAAAACCTTTATTCGTCGGTTCAATTCCGACCCGCGCCTCCAACTTCTTTTTCCCCATCTTCCAGGAATTGCTGTATTTGGCCGAAAAATCAGCAAGATGCGGCTACTTCCCTTCATTGCACGATTTCTCCGCCGTTCCCGCCCGATCTGTGGAAATCCCCCGGATTCCCGGTCGCTGTGGGCCTAGCGTGGGCCTAAGAGCGCATCGATTCCGCGTACTGGCGCTTGCTCTCCTGCCGGATTTTATCGATACGATCCATTTCGGTCTGTTGATGGTCTTGAGTGGGGTGAACGTATTTCTGTACTTGGCGCAACGAAGAGTGGCCCAAAACTGAAGCCAGTGTCGGCAGTGGCATCCCATCCTGTGCGGCCCTCGTCGCGAACGTGTGCCGAAGGTCGTACAGGACGAACGGAATGATCTGGCCTTTTTCCTCGCACGCATCCAGAACCTCATTGTGGCAGTTCTCCAGACCAGATAGTGGAATGTGGCCTTTGCCGAGTTTCCCCGATCTGCGTGTTCTGCTCGATCGGTACGACATACCTGTTCGAAAGGGGCGAGATGCAGCCGGCGCCATATTGTTCGCGTGCTAAATACACAGGCATATACAGATGCGTATGCACTCACTGAGGAAAAGATGAAAACGACTTTCGCTGATTTTGCCAAAGGCTTCTGGGACAAACCGGCACAAACCTCCAAGCCCAGACCGACCACACTAAAATACACTGCCAACGGTGATCCCGAAGCCCTGCGCGACCGAGAGCAGTTGGCTGGAATCATCCAGGAACTTCACAATCTCCCTGAACCCACCGACAACGACCGCCGCGTTCTGAACATCAGCAGAGCAGTTGCATTCCTGCTGGAGGGTAGGTAGGTATATGCAATACCAGAAATTTGACCATGCCCTCGCCCTGAAGATGACCAGCGATATGCGCGATGACATTGACCGGGCCCTGATCTTGGTCCAGGATACGTTGATCCGTACTCGTTCCGAATTTTTACGCGCGGCCTGCCAGTATGCGCTCGACAGTCTCGCGGGCGGTTGCGGTGATGCGCCTATCAGTGTTGATGAAAGGAAGGAACGGGTGTTGTCGGGCAGGGATGAGTTGGATGCGTACCGTTCCGAGCAGATTCCGGCCGAGAGTGGTGCCGAGAACGACAGCAACTGCCCACGGCCTCGTTGCGCGTGATTGACATGCCTTGGGTAGCCGGTTTGTGACGCGGAGGGGTGCGAGAAGACGCGACCTCTTGCGGCCCGGGAGGCACAGTGATCTCTGAAAGGGATGCCGCTACTTGTCCGCAACGTCCAGGCCCAGAGAAAGAGAAAGTCGACGGAACGGTTGCTTGAGCAGATCGGAGCGGTGGCGGCTTGATCGTCGTCACCGTAGTCCATCGTCAAGTAGGTCTAGCCGCTATTGATGTGTCACTCTGACCACTTACTTGACAGACTACGACTCCGTGAGATCATCATAATATGAAGGACACAAGACAATTAATCAATCAGCAGCAACACAGCAATATATCATTTGACTATCTGTATCGGGATACATCGAATTACAAGGACTCCGGATGCGTAGTGTTTCTGGGCGACGGGATGTCGATCAGAAAGGCGAACCAACGACTAGCATTGGCATTTGATTCAGGGCAGTATTTTATAGCTCACCAAATCGGCATTCCCGAAGTCTTCTTGTGGAACCGATATCCCATCTCAGATGACGATCACTCCTGGCTCGAGTTCGCGGGTTTGGAGGTGACCACGGCTCAGGCGACGGATTTACGCACGCTTACAGAAGTTGTCGAAGCCGTCGAGAAGGCCGCAAAGCAGGGTTGGCATGAATTCGAACCGAGCGACCGGGAGAAGGTCGAACGGCTGGCATGGTCGGAAAGGCACGGGTCGGTATGCGACTTAGGACACATGATGAGTTTGACAAAGGCCGCTGCCGGAAGAAGACAACCGGACACAAGAATCACCGAAAGCTGGAAGCTAAGGCCGGACGGAATTGAAACTGCTGGCCTTGAGGGAAGTTCGGCAAAGCCCGCCTCCGGCGTTCTGGTTCGAAAGCAGCGCTGAACTATTCACTTGCGGCCGTCAATTGGCCTGCAGTCACGCCACCCGCGAGCCAGTTTCAGGTCTCCAGCCACTGTGGATTCCTTCAACGTCACCGGCCGAGACGATCGCTGTGGCCGGCGCATCGTAATCACACCGAGCACGAACCGGATATCCCAGCAGTACTCACTTTCGCCCTGCGCCTTTCTTCGCTGGTTTTGCCGCCCGTTCCCGCTGCAGGCGTTCCGCGGTCCGCTTCTTCGCTGCCGCCTCTGATGCCTTCTTGGCGCGCGCCGACCGTTGTTCAGGCGTCATGTTCTTCGCCGCCTTCTTGCCACCCTGACGGCCGAAAGTGCGCGCGATCTCGGTCATTGCGGCGCGAACTTCAGGCGGGATCTTCATGCGCATACCTCAAACAGTATACCTAAGCGGGTATGGTGCGAAGATCCAAGAGGTGGCCGAAGGACACCTTTACATCTTATAGGGTAAGGTGTATAATGGGTATGTTTCTAATGTTCGATTAGTAAACGGAATCGAACGTTAGGATAGAAAAACGGGACCGCGACAGACTACGAATCTGGCACGGCCCCTAAACACCAAAGCTGCCGAGGAGCTTCGATGTCTACACACGAGAATACCGCACCGAAAGCGGACGTTCATCCGAAGGTGACGCACGCAATCGTCAGCGCTGTACGACCGGATAAAGGCTTCAGCTCGATATCCGTTGGTTCCGTGAAGGCGGCGGCATGAAACCGGACACCCAGGTTGTCGGGCCAGTGGAGGTCAAGGGAGCGGATGCGGTTATCCTCCCCGCGCTCCCCTCCGAACAGGTCCGTCAATTCATCCGCGCATCCAAGGCCGAGAACACCCTCCGGGGCTACAGTCTGTTCGCGGGTTCCTCCCTCCCCCTACCGGTCCGCAAGCTTTTGGCTCGAGGCGCCTCAGCCAGAGTTTGCCTTTGCCGGAGTCGGGCCCCGAGGGTGTGGTGACGTGGGAAAGCTCCCAGCCGATTCGCGAAGCTTTGAAGACACCCCTGCCGAGTGTGTTTACAGATTGCTACGTCATCGGCCTGGACAGCATTCCGTTGGGGGCGGCATCTACGGACGATCTGAAAACGAAGGCCACGCTCCATTCGCAGGGAAAGGTGAAGTGGACCGTGCGCCCTCAGGTTGTGCGCGATTTGGTTCGCACCAGCCCGGTGTGCTTGTTCGGTTTTTCCCGGGCAGCCGCACCCATCGGGCCGGAAAGCGAAGCGATCATGTTCGAAGCTCGGTTCCAACGGTAGCTGGTCGAATCCAGGTTCGAGCCCCGGAAAATGTCGTACCATGGGCGACTGGCGGTGTAGGGTTACGTCGTCTCCGTGTTTTTGGCAAATGCGATCATCCCACAGAAGCACCTGCCAAATGGCGAATTAATCTACGCTACATGTGCGCTCCCAGCCAGAGCGAATCTCAATGCCATGAAAGTGGGCTTTCTGGAAACTTGCCCCAAGGAGGACGGCCCCCTTGCTCGACACGCAATACTGTCACGTTGCCGGCCGCAAGCTAACGATATTCACTGTTAACGCCCGCGCCCCGGCTACGAGCGCGGCACTAGAGAGTCTTGGTTTACCCCGATAAGCGGAATCGTCACCGTTCCCAGATTGCCGCCGTTGCGGTCCCGAACAACCACGCGAAGCGAGCTCGCCTTGGGATCGAGCACCAGATTCTTGCTGTACGGGAGACCGTCCTTGAGCATCTTTTCGTAGCTCTCCTGCCGGAGATTCAATCCGAGTGTCTGCGAAGAGGGGCTGTAAGTATTGCCGGAATTGTCTCGCCCGACTATGTCTATCGGGTTTCAAGCCGCGCAAAACGTCTCCGGGAGCAACAGCAACAATATCCATGTCGGCAGTCAGGGTGCCTACGCTGATGACCACACCATTCGCGTAGGAGATGTTCAGACCTCGACCTTCATCGCCGGCATCCAGGGGACAACTACCGGCGCCAGCAATCCGGTGGCTGTGATGATCGACATCAACGGCCAACTCGGCACGGTCAACTCCTCCCGCCGCTTCAAAGAAGACATCCACGACATGGGCGATGCCTCCAGTAACCTGATGCGCTTGCGCCCCGTCACCTATCGCTATAAGCAGCCATACGCCGATGGATCCAAGCCTCTGGACTATGGCCTGATCGCCGAAGAGGTGGCCGAAGTATACCCGGACCTGGTAGTTACAGACAAAGAGGGCCAAGTGGAGACGGTCCAGTACCAGAAGCTCACGCCCATGCTGCTGAACGAAGTGCAGAAGCAGCGCCGGGAGTTGCAGGAGCAGAACCAGCAGCAGCAGGAGCAGATTCGGAAACTGGAGGCGCGGCTAGCGTCGGTGGAGGCTTTGTTGTCCAGTAAGGTCCCTGCCACGGCCACCGCTGGGCAGTAACTTTAGTGGTCTGGATAGCTTCCGATATCGCGCCTTAATGCCGGGCGCGGAACGGGCACCGTCTCGCGCCATGCGATACTTCCCAGATGCGGAACTTCGTGGAACCTTGCCGACCACATCGGGGTTCGGGCGTTGTACGGCTAAGTGATGCCGATTACGTCCTCCTACACCAGACGGGAACTTGATCGTTACTCACTCATATCGCAACGCTCGCAACGGATCCAAGCGCGAAGCACGGACCGCCGGTACGTATCCGGCTACCAGCGCAACGCTGCCCAGAGCGGCCATGGCGGCAACAATCGACGCGGGATCGAAGGGCTGGATGCCGTATAACAGACTTGCCACCAGCTTCGAGGCAAACCACGCCGACGGCAGACCGATGCCGAAACCGACGGCAACCATCACCATCACTTCACGCATCACCAGCCAGACCACGTTGCCGCGCTGCGCGCCCAGAGCCACGCGAATCCCTATCTCATGCGTCCGCTGCTGGACCGTGTAGGCCATCACGCCGTAAAGCCCGATCACCGCCAGCAGGGTGGCCAGTCCGCCGAACATAGCGGAGTGGCTGGCCACCAGGCGCTCGTTCAATAGAGATGCATCGATGGTGTCTTCGAGCGTGCGCATGTCGTACACGGGCAGATTGGGATCGAGGTTCGCCACCGTGCGGCGAATGAGGTTGAAGGCCTGCTCAGGCGGCATGGATGTGCGCACATACGAGGTCATATCCATGGCGAACGGAAGGGCGAGGTAAGGAATCAGCGCCTGGCGAGTGATCTGATCGCGCACCCCAAGGTACTTGAAATCCTTCACCACGCCGATGATCTCCATGTCCGCCACCGCGCCAGGCTCGTTCCCGAACCCGATATGGCGCCCGACGGGGCTGCGACTGCCGAAATAGTATTTCGCCATCTTCTGATTGATGATGATCACCTTAGGAATTGGGAACGGAATTCCCTTGTGCATGATCGTGCCGGTGTCGCGCTCGCTGAAATCGCGGCCCTCCATCAACGGCACACCGAGGGTGGCGAAGTAGCCGGGGCTGACGCAGTTGAAGTTCGGGTTCATGTCCTCCCCGGGTTTCGACGTGTAGCCTTCCACGTTCACGGTGCTGTCCCACTCCTGGTTGGCAAGAATGGCGTTGGTGGCCAGTGCGGCCGACTGCGCGCCGGCGGTGGTGCCGAGGTTGCGGTTCAACTCCTGGAAGAAGGCCATGGAGCGCGGCCCGCTATAGCCATTCAGCCTAGGATCCACGGTAAACGAGATCAGGTTGCTCGCCTGGATTCCGGCGCCCGATTCGCGCAGGTTCCGCAGACTCCGGAGGAACAACCCGGCGGCGATCAGCAGCAACAGGGAGAGCGTCACTTGTGCCACGACAAGCGACTTGCGCAGGCGCGCGTGACCGGTGCCGGCCACCGAACTGGCCTGATCCTTCAGCGTGCGTCCGACGTCGGGCCGGGTCGCTTGCAGCCCGGGAACCAGGCCGAACAGCAGACCGGTGACGAGCGCCACGGCGAAGGTGAACAGCAGAATGCGCGCGTCGGGTGCGGCCGAGAAACCCAGCGGTGTGCTGCTCTGCGGCAGGAATCCGAGCAGCGCTTTGGCGCCTGCCCAGGCCAGCCCCACGCCGGCCACACCGCCGGCCAGCGACAGCATCAGGCTTTCCACCAGCAATTGGCGCACAATCTGCCGGCGCGTTGCCCCCAGCGCCAGACGTACCGCGATTTCCTTCTGCCGTCCGGCGGCACGCACCAGCAGCAGGTTCGCGACGTTGCCGCAGGCGATCAGCAGCACCAGCGCCACAATGGCCATCAGCACCTCCAGCGGGCGCGACATCTGATAGCGCAGAAAGGAGCGGCCGGTAGCGGCGGGGAGCAGGTCAATGGTGGCCTTTAGGAACTGCTGGCGGTCGTACTCGGAAGCTTTGGCGATCATCGGCTCCTTCGCTTCCTCGACGATGATCTGATGGAACAGGACCTGCATCGATGCCTTCGCCGGCGCCCGGGTCATGCCCGGCTTCAGCCGGCCGACGATCTGCAGCCAGGAGGCCCGGCGATCAGTCATCTCCTCCATACCCGGGGCGTTCTGCATGATCCAGGACTTCATCGTGATGGGCACGAAGAGCTGTGTGACCGAGCCGGGCTCGATGCCGTCGAAGCCGCGTCCGGTCACGCCGATCACGGTGAAGTTGTGGCCGTTGAGGATCATGGTTTTGTTCAGTACCGACGGGTCGCCGGCGAATCGGCTCTGCCAATAGCGGTAGCTGAGGACAACCACAGGACGGCCCAGCAGCGTGGTGTCGTCGTCGGGAGCGACGGTACGGCCAATGGCCGCCGGCACGCCCAGCACGTTGAAGTAGGAGCCCGAGACCAGCTCGCCGGCGGTACGTTCGGTCTGGCCATGGAAGCTCATGCTGACAGGCGAGGCGACACGAGCCAGAATTCCGCTGAAGACCTGGTTGCGCGCCTCGAAGTCCTTGTACATCGGGTAGGAGAACGAATTGGCGCCGCGATTGTTCCCATAGTGGTTGCCCTTGCTGTCCAACAGAACCAGCTCGGAGGGATTCTTCACCGGCAGCAGGCGCAGCATGAGCTGATCGATCAGCGTGAAGATAGCCGTGTTGGCGCCAATCCCAAGTGCCAGCGACAGTACGGCGACGGCGCTGAACACGGGGGCTTTCTTCAGGTTGCGCAGGGCGAAGCGGACATCGGACACGAGATTCACCGATCTCTCCTTAAACGTAGATACGAAAATTCGGCCGGCGAGTTTGCAATTCTTTTCTGCTGAGGACGCCCAGGAGGGTGGCATGTCCTAACCGACAGGTTGGGTCCGCTGGGTAGCCGGCGAGAACAGCCCTACTCACCACCGATGTTCCATGCGGTCCAGATACGCCGTTGGAGGAAGTGTGACGCTGGCGGGGCCGATATGTGCCGATAACGTTTTCGTGGAAGGGGTGCCGGTCGTACCGTCAAGGGCATTCTGCGACGTAGCCGCTTCCCGCCGCAGCCTGATAATACGTTCCGGAAACTGGCCGCGGGCGGATACCAGCCGGCGTCGAACGTGTTATACGCTTGCGGCAGAGTGGTACTTCAACGCCTCCCTCTGGCAACGCCAATACTTTATTGAGAGCCCTCGCGGGGGCCAGAGCCTGCCCGCAAACGAGCGGCCCACGCCAGCAACGCTCCCGCGGCCCCGCTCACTGGCATCACTGCGGTATGCCAGAGCATCACGTGCAGGGCTTGGAAATTCGCGCAGTGAAGCTCCAGCATGGTCACGCCGGCCAGACCCGCCAGGGTGCCCGCCACCAGCCCGGAAGCAACGGGATTTACCGCAAAACCGCGACGTAGAAGAAACCAGCTCGCAAGGGCGGTTGGAATCGCGTGGAGCAGGCCCGCAGTCAGGCAGGCGACCCCTTGGGACACGAAGCGGTCCGTCCGGTAGTCGCGGAACAGGACTGCAAAGACAGCAAGCAGCGCCAGACTGCCAGTCCCTAGAAGGTACCCCGGAGCCACGCGACGCCTACTTCCAGGGATCATTTCGGTGACGCATGCCGTGGCCGCCAGCCACATGAGGATTGCCAGCGCGGGAAAGATTAGCGTGCCTTCCAAAACGCTAAGCTTTTGAATGCCGTAGAATCCTGATCGGGCCGCGCCGGCCAGAGCAACGGCCACACAGATCAGAACCAGCCCGCCCGCCAGGACCCATGCCGGCGGGAGCGGACGGACCGGACGCAGCGAGGACCCGATTGACCTGGCGACCCGATCGAGCAGAGCCGGGTCCACGTCATGGGGAGCCTGCCCGGCCTGTCTCAGGATTTCGTCGATCTCTCTATCCCTCACGAAAGACCTCCCGCACGTCCTCTACTCAGCCCCATGCCGCTCAGCCGTTCCCTCAATTTCTCATAGGCCCGGTGGGCCTTCTGCTTCACTGATCCTACGCTCGAAGAAGTGGCGCGCGCCACCTCCTCCAACGACATCCCCTCGATCTTCAGCATCTCGATCACTTCGCGCTGGCTCTCGGGAAGGGGCGCCAGAAGCGCTTCCAGATCCGAAGTTTTGCCGGACCCCGCCGGGGGGACCGCCGCCAGTTCGGGCATTTCCTCCAGCCGCTCTTCGCGGGCTGCTGTGCGGCGTGCTTTGCGGTAGTGGTCAACGCGAATGTGCCGGGCAATCGCGTAGAACCACGGCAGCACGGGCTCGCCGGCGCGGTAGGTATGCCGCACCTCGTGAATGCGCAGCCAGGTTTCCTGCAGCAGGTCATCCGCATCTCCCCGGCTCGCGAAGAGGACAACGAAAAACCGACGTAGTTGCGGGCTCAGGCGATGGATCAGGGCTGTGGCCGCGGCGAAATCACCTTGTTGATAACGGGCCATCAGCATTTCCAGATCGCTGTCCGGGTACATGGGGGGAAAGCTGCTCACCCAATTATTGCAGGATCAACCAACTCGGGCGGCCCGTCTACCGGCGCCACACCCGCGGCACAGCAGGTCTTTCATTAGATCTCCGTACAGAGTACTACGATGGACGGCGTCGCAAAGTTACGCAGTGGCTGTTCGATGCCGCTGTGGTAGTCCACATACGCCTCGCGATCGGCACCGTAACTTTTTTCCGCTCGTCATCGAACAAACTTCCGACGAGGGATGCTGCGTTCCTTTGGGAGATAACCAAGTCGTGATGCCCCGGGGCGCACATTGACCACACAATTTAAGGAGAACATTCCCCATGAAGAAGTTCAGTTTTTTCAACGTAGTGGTGCCGCTCATGGGAGCGGTTACGGCTGTCCAGGCCGCTACCAATCAGGACGCTTTGGTGGTTACGGCATCAAACGCTACCAACAACCAGCTCCTGGTTTACAGCTCGGCCGGCAAACTGATCCAGGCGGTTGATACGCAGGGTAAAGGTGGCGTCAGCGGCAACGCTGGCGGCATCGAGGTGCAAGGCAGCATGGTCGCTGTCGTGAATTTCGGCTCGGAGTCCGTATCCATATTTGAACGTGTGGGCAATGGCTTCCAGATGAAGCAGTTGGTGCCTACGGCTTCCAGCCCGGTCAGCGTAGCCTTCGGTGCCGACCATCTATACATCCTTGGGACTACCAAGGTTGAATCCCACCAGGTTCATGGTTTCAATATAGATTCCACTGCCGATGGAGTGGTGAGCCTGCTTCTGGCGGATGGGTCCGCAGCCCAGGTCGGTGTTTTGCCAAACCAGCTCATCATCACGGAAAAAACCGGCGCGATCGAGACGGTGAACCTGCTTTCCGACGGAGCCGTGAGCGGGTTTGCCACACTGGTACAGAACATTCCGCCCAACCCCTTAGCACCCTTTGGATTGGTTACACGCGGCAATGATGCCTATGTCACCATCGCGCATTCCAATGAGATCACGCTGGTCCGCAATGGAAAGGTTCTGACCGTCACCGGCTCCGGCACGCAGAATGCGCCCTGTTGGCTGACATTGGAGGGACCGTTTCTGTTCTCCAGCAATTCGCCGAGCATGAGCGTTTCACGGTATGCCGTCTATGGGCAAAAGATCGTGCAAGACGCGGCCGTTGCGGCGACATTGAACGGCGATCCGACTGATATCGTCTGGGGCGACGGATTGGTGGCCGTGATTGACAGCAAAGGCTCGGTCTCGCATCTGTCGATCTTCAGCGTCGACGAGGACGGCAACCTGACCCTGTTGCAACCCGCGGACACCATCAACAGTGCGGCCAACGGCGTCGCGTTCGTTCGCGGCGAGGACTGAACGAAGCGCCTCGCTGCCCGGCTTATAGCAGCGGCTGGTGAAAACGGGCGGCCGATTGATCAAGCTTTGCCGGCTATTACTGGCTACTGCTGGCCGAGAGCCATCTGACGCGGCACCTGTTTGGAAGCATGGCGCGGCGGATTGAGGCGTTGGTGGTGTCGCTCGGGATGGGAAAAATCAGACGAGCGACTCCGATGGAAGCGGTTGAGAGTATGATCGCTAGTGGCCAGGAGGCGAAAACGGAAATCCTGGCTAAGGATATAGAAGTGGCAACAGCATGCTAATCAAAAAGTCTGTGGACATTCCCTACGCGGAGGTAACTCCCAAGTCGCTCTACCTGAACCGTCGCAGGTTCCTCACCGGCGTTCCTGCGGCGTTTCTCGTCGGCCGCGAGTTGCTTTCACCCTCGCAGCGCGCCAGGGCGGGCACCAAGCTGCCCAATCTCGTCAAGAGCCCGTTTAGCACCACCGAAAAACAGAACTCTTACAACGACATCACCCACTACAACAACTTCTACGAATTTGGCACCGACAAGGAGCAGCCCGCCAAAACCTCCACAGGCTTCCGGATCAGCCCTTGGACCGTCTCCGTGGAAGGCGACGTCGCCAAGCCCCGCAAGTTCAGCCTGGACGAAATCATGAAGGTGGCGCCACTCGAGGAGCGTATTTACCGCCATCGCTGCGTGGAGGCATGGTCGATCGTCGTACCGTGGGTGGGCTATTCCTTAAGCGCACTGCTCAAGCAGGTGGAACCGACGTCGAAGGCTAAGTTCGTCGCCTTCGAAAGCCTCTGGGATGTGCGCCAGATGCCCCTGGCGCGGCCGGAAATCGCCGGCATTGAATTCCCATATGTGGAGGGCCTGCGCCTGGATGAAGCCATGCACCCGCTGGCGCTTCTCTGCGTCGGTATGTACGGCGAAACGCTGCCGCCGCAGGATGGCGCTCCCGTTCGCCTCGTGCTCCCATGGAAGTACGGCTTCAAGAGTATCAAGTCGATCGTAAAGATCAAACTCACCGGCAGTCAGCCACCCACCACGTGGAACATGTCCAACGCCCACGAGTACGGCTTCTACTCCAACGTCAACCCAACCGTGGACCACCCGCGCTGGAGCCAAGCCACGGAGCGTCGCCTCGGTGAGTTCCGCCGGCGTCCCACCCTGATGTTCAACGGCTACGGCGACCAGGTGGCCAGCCTCTACAACGGTGTGGACCTGAAGAAGAACTACTGACCGATGCTGAAGCGCCGCTGGGCCAAAATCCCAATATTCCTGCTGTGCCTTGCGCCCGTGTTGTGGCTGGCGTGGCGCGCCTGGCAGCAGGACCTCACACCCAACCCCATCGAATACATCACCCACTTCACGGGCGACTGGACCATCCGGCTCATTGTTATTACCCTGACCGTGACGCCGTTGCGAAAGTTGCTCCGGTTGCCCGACCTCATCCGCTTTCGCCGCATGATCGGTCTGTTCGCGTTCTTTTACGCTTGCCTCCACTTCCTGACTTACTTCTGGCTGGACAAGTTTTTCGATTTCCACGAGATTTCGCAGGACGTCGTCAAGCGGCCCTTTATCACGGCCGGCTTCACCGCGTTCGTCTTGATGTTGCCGCTGGCCTGCACCTCCACCGCCGGCTGGATTCGTCGGCTCGGCGGCAAACGCTGGCAACGTATACACCGCCTGATCTACTTCACCGCCATTGTGGCCGTGATCCACTACTATTGGCTGGTGAAGTCCGATACCCGCCGGCCGGTGTTTTACGGAAGCCTGGTGGCCATCGTGCTGGCATATCGCATGGTGGTGTGGTCGCGCGCCCGCCTCTGGCCACCACCCGCGCGGAGGCGCGCGCAAGCGGCTGTGTCGTAATCGAAATCAGCCGCTACAATCGCATCATGCGATATGCTCTGGCGCTCGCGCTATGGCTGAGAGTTCTCGCTGCCGCCGGCCGACCGGTCCACGAGAATGGCTTCCGATAAGGGCGGATAACAGCCCGCACGGCCGCACCGATTTGGCGCTGGCGTGCGGGTAGCCAACTTTCCGATAACCCTGTTTTTTGTCGATTATCGGAAACAACCACATTTTCGGCCACAACTGCCGTGCCAAGCCGATTCCGCCGCATGAGGTTTGCCCCGCGGTCGCCCTTGTCGCCGGGGCCCGGATGACTTTCGGCGGTCCGCTGAGAGACGAAGCCAAAAAGCTGCCATCCTATCGTTAATATGCTGAAGTAGTCAGTTTGAGGGAGAGATCTCCACACGAGCCGAGGATACCATTCAGTTCAGAGAGGCCTTGGTCAATGAACTGGCTACGTTTCTGGAACAGGTTCTTAACCGGGGTAGTTCGAGCGTCAGGATCGCAATCCCGGGCGCGCTCTACGCGCGGGGAACCGCCCGAGCCACGCCAATGCTAGAATGGCCACGCCTGCGCCTCGTCGTACTCTTCGCTCTCGCGGCCTGCGCCACTGTACCGGGGCAACCGCGGCTCTCCGAGGAACAGACGCGCCTATTAGAGCTTGCGCGCGAGACCGCCATCCACTACAGCGCCAGTCTTCCGAGCTTTATCTGCGAAGAGTCAGTGCAGCGGACGGAGATCACCGGTCCCTTTACCACCTACAGCCAGCTTTCGATCGAGCTCACCTTTGACCGCGGCGAGCGATATAAGCTCATCGCCATTAACGGCAATCGCACGCAGAAGTCGCTGGATTCGATCGGCGGCCTGATCTCCGGTGGGGAATTCGGCAGTCTCTTACTTCGCGTTTTCGAGCCTTCCGCAGCGGCCGATATTGAATGGAAGTCCTGGTCGACCCTGCGCAACCATCTCACGGCGGTGTTCACCTACCGCGTCCCACGCGAAGGGTCGCACTATCTCGTGGGATATCGTACCGACAACGGCCGCCTGATCTCTGCTGCTGCCGGATATCGCGGCGAGGTGACGCTCGATGCCGAAGTCGAACCTGGCCGCGTGCTGCGTCTGACGGCAGACGCGTACGATATTCCGAAGAACCTTTCCATCCTACACTCCACGATGGCTGTCGATTACGATTTCGTGGACATTTCCGGGCGTGAGTTTTCTTTGCCGGTTCGCGCCGAGTCCCACCTCGAGCGGCCGCGCCGCGACTCCCGCAATGTGGTGAAGTTTATCAATTACCGGAAGTTTGAGGTCGATTCAACACTCGCCTTCGGCCTCGACAAGCCGCCGCTCAATCGCTTTGCGCCTCCACTCCCCGCGACGCCGGTAGCGGCCCCCGTCACGATTTCGGATCCGCCCGTCTTATCGCCTCCGCCAGCCCCGACCGCGGCCCCGGTGGATCTTCGCATTTTCACCGTACCGCCTCCGCCGCCAATGCCCGTCGCGGCGCCGCCCACGCCGGTCACCACGAAACCGCCTAATGACATCCCGACTACGACCTTCCGCACGACCTCCCAGCTCGCCGTCGTCGGCTTTCAAGTGCTCTCCGCGAAGGGACAGTTGATCCGCAACCTCAAGCCGGACGAGATTGAGCTTCGCGAAGACGGCGTGCCGCAAAAAATCGCGCTTTTCGAAGGCGGCGCCGGTCGGGCTGGCACCACACCGGTCGACATCGCGCTGCTCTTCGATTGCAGTCGCAGCGTAGAGGTGGCCGGAGCGCTCGATACCAATGTCTTCGAGCAGAATATCCTGGAAGAGTTCGAAAATGTGAGAATCGCGATTTACGGGTTCAGCGACTACCTCATTCGCACCACCGCGCCCACGCGCGATGCGGCGGCCTTGAAAAAGGCAGCCGACTCGGTCCGGACCGTTACCCCCGGCAGCACGCCCCTCTTCGGCGCCATCGCCGATACTGCACGGGATTTCGGCGCCACCGCCAGGCCCGTTGTTCGCATGATGGCGATCCTTTCCGACGGAGAGTCCGCCTTTCTCGGCGACGGGGACCGCGTAGGTGAGGCGATCAGCGCTGCGCGGGAGTCCGGCATCGCCCTCTACCCAGTAATGTTGGCAAAACCCGCGGTGACACCAGACGGCCTTTCCGCCCCTACGATCGCTCCCACCTTCAGCCAGAGCAACCTGCCATCGATAGCCGCCTTCATGGACCTGGCGCCGGCAACCGGCGGTCGTGCCCTAAGCGGCCTCATGAACACGGACGTCCTACCTTCCATCGTCAAATCGCTCGCCACCCAGATCCGGGGCTCGTACGTCGCGGGCTATTACCCCGTGCAATCGGCAACGCCCAAGCCGCACAAAGTCGAAATCGTGCTCCTCGACAAACACCGCGGCCAGCTTTACGGCGGGGTCCGGACAGTCGTGCACTGAAACGACTGTCGTCTCTGGCTGACGTAGGATGCATCCCATGGGATTCTAATGCTGTTGAAGTTAGCGGACCAGACCGGCAGCTATGAATTGAGGGCGACGATCACGCAAGAAAACAGCTAGGCGGAGAGGACACTCCAATACACCCTCGGCTCGGCAGTGTGCCAGCTCAATGGCTTTATGGCACACTGAATTGCGTCGCGGACAAAAAGTGGCTTTCCTTCCATTACGCCTGGCCGGCGCCCGGAGACGACGTGCCGCCCGGCGAGGTTCGACAAAAACCTGTTTTGCAGCCCGAATCTTAGCTCGCCACGGCGCCACGGGGACTTTACGCCGTCGCGAAAACAATGCGGCCCGTACCCGATGGGCTCGAAGGTTTCGATTCGAGCCTGCTCGCCTGCCCACAGGCAGACCAATATGGGTGCTTGAGGCAGGGCATAAAGAGCTATGGGCCTGCAGCCTACACGGGATGTAACGGGATGTACAATATTTCTAGGATTCTGGGAATTTTATGATCCGCAGCGTGGCTGTCTTCCTGCCGGTTTGTGCCGCCGCGCTTGCGCAAAACCAGAGCCCCACGGTGATCCGCATCGACGTCAACCTGGTTCAGGTGGATGCCGTCGTCACCGATTCCAAAAACAAACACATCAGCAACCTCAAAGCCGAGGACTTCGAGGTCCTTCAGGATGGCAAGCCTCAGACCATCACGAATTTCTCCTACATCGCTTCCGGTATCGCTCCGCCGGTCATAACCCCGAGTCCGTCGAACGGGCGGAACCCATTGCCCCCGCCTCAGCGTCCGCTACCCACGGCCGGCAGCGTGCGCCGCATGTTTGCTCTGGTCGTCGACGACCTGGGGCTTTCCTTCGAAAGTATCGTTCACGTTCGCGATGCGTTGCGAGAGTTCGTCAATCGCGAGATGCAGCCGGGCGATCTGGTGGCGATTGTCCGTACCAGCGCCGGCATGGGCGCTCTCCAGCAATTCACCGCCGACCCGCGGATTCTCAACGCGGCCATCGACCACATCAAATTCACTTTCGGCCGCGTCGCGGAGTCTTCCTTCGCTCCCGCCATCGCGCCATCGGATCTAACGAGATTCGACGCGATTGACCAAACGGTCGATGAGTTTCGAAGTGGCATGCTCATGGCAGGTACGCTGGGCGCTCTTCGTTACGTAATCGATGGCCTCCACGACATGCCCGGCCGCAAGGCAGTGGTTCTGTTTTCCGAGAGCATGGCGCTGCCAGACTCGAGCCTTCGCGGCTTGACCGACGCCGCGGGGCGCGCCTCGGTGGTCATCCACACGATCGATCCGCGCGGCTTGCAGACGTTTTACGATGTGCGCGACACCGACTACAGCCCAACGGTTCAGGAGCAGCGGGACGCGGAAATGTTCGAGTCCCGCCAGGGTCTTGCCGGGTTGGCGGAAGCAACCGGGGGGCGCTTCATTAAGGACAACAACCGGGTGGACGAAGCCCTTCACGAAGTGGTTGAAGATAGCGACGGCTACTATCTCATCGGTTATCGCCCCGATTTCGCTACGTTCGATTCCAAAGACGGGCAGACCCCGTATCACCGGGTGCAGGTTCGCATCCGAGTCGCCGGTCTGCGCGTCCGGTCGCGGGCGGGCTTCTTCGCCGACCCGGATACTGTGCGCGACGCCCCGCTCCAGGGCAGTGCCGCGTTGCTGCATGCGCTAACTTCGCCCTTTTCGTCCGGTGACATCCACGTGCAACTCACCACCCTCTTCAACCAGACGTCCGACGGGCGCTCCAACCTGAGTGCGTTGCTCCACATCGATGCCGGCGACGTCAAATTCGACGTTCAGCCCGACGGCTCGCGGAAAGCCAGCTTAGAAGTGGTGGCCATGACGTTTGGCGCCGACGGCAACGCCGCCGGGCGGACCGATCGCATCTTCAACCTCGACCTTGACCCCAGCCAATATGCGGCCGCTTTCTCCAAGGGCATGGTTTACCTGATGAATCAGCCGGTTCGGGCGCCGGGCGCGTACCAGATGCGCGTCGCTCTCCGCGACCAGGGTTCAGAACGGATCGGAGCCGCCAACGAGTTCATCGAAGTGCCTGATTTGACCAAGAGGCGCCTCGCTTTGTCTTCGCTCTGGCTGCGGCTGGACACCCGCCAGAGCCTTTCGGGGGCAAACCCGATTGAAGGCAAGGCGTCGGACAACGATCCGGCCACCACTGCCGCTTTCCGCGTCTTCCAGCCCGGCGATCCGCTCTACTACGAATATTTCGTCTTTAACGCACAAACCGGCGCGAGTCATAAGGCGGATCTGGAGGTGCAGACCCGGCTCTTTCGCGATGGAACTCTCCTCTACATCGGTCGGCCGATGGTTCCCGCCGGCGCTGGAGAGGCAAGCACGGGCCGATTGCTCGCCGGAGGACACCTCACACTGGCCCATGAATTTCCTTCCGGCGATTATATGCTGCAGGTAATCGCTACCGACAAGCTGGCGAAACAGAAATACCAGGCCGCCTCGCAGTGGATCGATTTCGAAGTGAGGAAGTAGTACGGGGGATGGTCGCTTGGAGACTGAACAGTCGGCTGCGGTATGGCTGCCGATACGCGCCTTAACACCCCGTTAGGCGGCGGACACCCGAACCAGGGACGGCCGTCCATTTCTACGGGTTGGCTACCCAGCCAAGTGGCGTTTGAGCGGTGATTTCCACTTTCTGGAAGGGTAACGTCTTTCTTCCACAAAACCCGTTCCTCGCCTGAACGGGCGCCGTCAATCGTCTTCATCCGCTTCGCGCAAGCCATCCTCGATCGCGCCCAGGGGCCACCTGCGCTGCCTGCGATGTAGATCACACTCCGGGCTTGGAGTTTCGGCCGATAATAAGAACGTATGCGCTCGCTGGAAACGTGTCGAATGGCCATGTGGCTGTTTTTGCTCGTTTCTTTTCTGCTTTTGCAGCCGGTGCGCGGGTTCGAAGCCGGTATATCCTTTACTGGAGGCCTGGAGCGAGTGGGAGACCAGTCCATCTCCGTCAAACTGGCCGATCACAGGGTCATTGACGCTCTGCTTCCAAACACATCGGCTCTCGGGTCAACGGCGATCGCTGCGCAATACAACATGGGCGACGAGGTGGAAATCAAATGCGAGCCGATCCAGCCGGTTTGGGAAGCGGCTACGTCGAGGTTCCAGTCCCTGGAGGTCACTGCGATCCGGTTGGTGCGACGGCCCTCGACGGAGGAAGTATCTAAGCTGCTCGAAGCGAAACCCCGAGAGGGGAAGAACCTGCTCCAACGCCCAACGGTGGTTGTTGCCATGCCGAAGCGATCCGCCGATTCGGATGTCGCGGGCAGCAGGGAGTTGGAACACGCGCGGCGGATCAATTTGGAATACGCGGCGAATATGCCCAATTTCGTGGCCGACGAAACTGCGAAGCGCTACAGGAGCACCACACGATTGCCGGATTGGCGCCCTTACGATACCGTTGAATCGGAGATCACTTTCCGGGGGCGCCGCGCGGCGAGGCAGCAAATCCGAAGGAACGGGAAGCCTTGGGACCAGCCCTTTGATGCGCTTCCCGGCTTTAAATGGTACGAAGGCTTCGAGACCGAAATCAGCCCGCTGTTTGACCCGCAATGCCCCACCACGATCGAGTACCAAGGCCGTTCCGACGCTGGTGGACGGCGGCTGCTGGACTACCGTTTCAGCTCGCCGGTGGATGGATGCTTCCCCTTCCTCTACTTTGCCTACCAACGATACAATCCCGCCAGAACCGGGCGCCTCTTCGTGGAAGACCCGGGCGGCAGTGTCATCCAGGTAGACGACGAAGCAGGTGAGTTCCCGGCCGATTTCGAGTTTGCCAGGAGGCAGGAACACATGTTCTGGGACTACGTGAAAATCGGGGAGAGTTCCCACTTACTGCCAGTCCGCGCCGACTTCCTGGTGGTCTACTCCGACGGTACCCGGTACCGTGTGGAAGTTGAGTATAAGAACCACCGGCACTTCGAGGCGTCGACGAAGATCACGTTCCACTGAGAAGCGCTGGTCTATTGCTGGGCAATAAACTTTTCGATCACGAATGCGAAATGCTGCCGCGGCGGTGCTCCAGCAGGCGTCAGCGGAGAGAAGTCTATTTTCATGGCGTCCTCCACGGCTGCCTGACTGTTCGAGTCGGACGGCTGTAAGGCGTGCGCCTCGACGAGATGTCCCGTGGGAGTCACCATGCCGAATACACAGACCGCACGGAGCGTCATAGCCGAGGTAAACGGACCCTGCCCGTGAATGCGCGTGACTTTCGTCGCCGATGTCATCGCGACCGCCGGTCCTTTTGCCTTCATCTCATCGGAGGGTACAAACAGGCCCGGATCGGGCGCGCTAAGCCCGCCCAGGCTCTCAACTGTGACCTTCGACACGATTCTGCCCGCTTCCAAGATCGTCACGCTTCGAGGCAGAATGTGACCGGCGAGTTGAGGGGCGTCCGAGTAGTCGTAAACGACGTAGCGGCCGGGCACTTCCGAATGCACCTGGAGCAAACCGGCACGTGGGTCGATACACTCCTCGGCTTCTTCCCAATCCCGTCCAGATGCTGGGTGGGCGGTATTTCGGGAACGGGACAGCAAAAGGCATGTCACCGTTGCGCCACGGAAGGTGGCTGTAGACGTTCGAATCGAGCCCTGATCGGCGTAGGCCGGAGACTGAAGCGGGTCGAATAAGACTCCACGCGCTTCGAGCAGGCGGAGGGGTACGGCGCTCGATGCCCCGTCTCCGTAGACCTTACCGGCTGTTGCGATCCCGGTGATGGTATAACCGGACGCGGCCGTAGCCGTCCAACGGTGTCCTTGCTTGGGGGCGAACAGATCCTCCATTTGCCAGGCGCCGTCATAGTTCGTCTTGCCGAGAGAGTCCACCGCGAAACTCACCTTGAGATCGTAGGCTTGGCCGTTGCTTCGCAAAGCAAACTGATTGCGCGCGCGGGCGAGAAGCTGAAGAGCGGCTTCCCGACTGGCAGGTGTATTGGCGGACTGGATCTGACCCGTCGCCAGTTCCAGAGGATCAGGCGGAACTGGCGCGATCCTTGGCGCATTTTGGGACGCCGTTTGGCCGAATGCTGTAATCGCAGGCAGACAGCCCCAGATAATCGACCACAACATTCCCCTTAGTAGGCCGGAGTTGGAACTCATTGTTCACCTCGCGAAAAACGTAGTCTGCCGCGGCGGGACAAGGTCGAAATGAGTCTCGACCCGGCAGGCAAGAATGCCTGCGCCACGGTTTAGCCGCCGTCCCCGCCGTCACCGCCGTCGCCGCCACCGCCGCCCACGCTTTGGGCCAGGATGCCGTAGGAACGGTCCCCGGACGTGCTGATGGTGGCCGCGC
>Ga0181524_10001640_pt1 | contig 25121 bp, 20 predicted proteins | sample PEATcosm2014_Bin_34_FD_119761 | JGI IMG/M metagenome (GOLD analysis project Ga0181524, IMG submission 119761) | Peatland microbial communities from MTU Mesocosm Facility, Houghton, MI, USA - PEATcosm2014_Bin05_60_metaG | ecosystem: Environmental > Terrestrial > Soil > Wetlands > Peat | place... | reverse complement strand
CCTGGCGGCCTCAGCCCTGGGCTGAGTTCTGGCGGCCCCTTGGGCCGCGGCGCAGCCCTCCAGCGCTTGCCCATTCCATCGTTTTTCATTTCATAGGCTCTGCCGCAATTGTTTCTCGACCCAGGCCTTGGTCCTGGTCATCTCGGCTGGTTCGGCCTTGATGTGCTCGATGATGCAGGGCAGCGGGCGTTTGAGCTTCCGGAGCTCGGAGATGAGCAGCGGGTAGTTCATCACTCCGCCCCCTGGGCCGGGCAAGTCAACGCTCTGGCCCGTGGGATTGAGCTTCATGTCCTTGAGGTGAACGATATGGATGCGCTCGCCCAGTTCGCGGAACGTCCGGCGCATCTCTTCCTCACGTTTCGGATAGAGGTCGGGCGAGATGAAGTTGGGCGGGTCGAGCAGCAGCCCGACGCGCCGGGCGGGAAAGGGCGCCAGCACCTCTTTGGCCAGTTCCACCGTGCCGAGGACATGCGGGAAGTACGGCTCGAAAGCGACGCGCCCGCCCATGGGTTCGAGGATGGGCAGAACGACCTGGCGGATGGCGCGGTGCAGTTGCTTGACGGCCTCAGGAGTGTGGTTGCGCGGCTCCGCGCCGTCGAACCGCGGCGAATAGCTCCCGCTCCACGTGACGAACTGCTTGCAGTCGAACAGCCCGGCGTGCGCGGCGACCAGTTTCATCGCGGCCTGGCTCGACCCCATGAAGCCGGTGTCGTCGGGGCGGAAGAGGTTGAAATAGGTGCCGAAGGCGACCGTCTTCAACTTGAGTTCTTTGAGCGCGCGGGCCAGCGATTGCAGTTCCTGCGCGGTCGGGTGGAAAAAGAATGTGACCTGGACTGTGTCGAAGCCGACGGCGGCAATGGCCTTCGCTTTCTCGAGCAACTCGGCGGCCGAACCGCCCTGCAGCATCATCCCGAGGCGGATGTTGTCTTTCGGGGGTTGGGCGCCGAAGAGATTGGCCGCGCCCAACCCGGCGGCAGTTGCTCCAAGGGCGCCTAGAAAATGCCGGCGTGAAAACGCTGAAGTGGTCGTTGCGTTCATGCGCGCTATAGTGCCTGGGGAGGGCGGGGCGTCAACACGATTCCAAGGGCAAAATCCCAAGGGCGAAATCCGAAATCCGAAATCCGAAGGAAATCCGAAATCCGAAATCCGAAGTCCGCATCCGATCCCTCAGTCGGTGCGGTCGCTCTGCGACGCGGGCGAGGCCGCAGCCTCAGTATTGGGTGCAGAGCCAACGCCCGAAAGCTCCGCGATCTCGCCCTTCGGATTTCGGATTTCCTTCGGATTTCGGATTTCGGATTTCCGGGCTGCGCCCGGAGACATTTTGGTTCGACAAAAGCTTAACATCCATCCATCGTTCCTTGAGCTACTCATGACCAACAGACGCGATTTCTTGAAACAAACTGCCGGCATGGGGCTGGTTGGACTCGGGGCCGGGGCAGCGTCAAACTGTCTCGCAGACACCCAGCCTGCACCCAAGGATAAGGCCGCAGCGGCCCTATCCAACCCACAGATTGCTTTGCCCCAAACCGGCCTCGACTACATCGACACTGGCTTCGAAAACGCGTCGCCGCTCTGGTATGAATTTGCGCCCGATGGCAGCATCAATGTCTGCCTCCTCTACGACCACGAGCGGTCTTCGCCCAACCGCGCGGCCGGGCACTTCCATTTTCTGCTCCAGGGCAGGCCCGGCGCCCGGCTCACGCTGGAATTTAAGAATCTGGACAACGTCTATAACGGCCAGCCCGGCTCCGTCGCCAAGGAATTGAAAGCCGCCGTCATCTCGCAGGACGGGCGGGATTGGAGGCCGATGGCATTGGAGAGCCTGGCGGGGGACCGCGTGCGGCTCGCCGTGCAGATGCCCGGCCCCAGGCTCTACGTGGCGCGTGTCGAGCCTTATCGCCTTTCCGACCTCGATCGCTTCCTCGATTCCATCCGGGACAATCCGCGGGTGAAGATCGATTCTATCGGCAAGACTGTGGGAGGGCGCGATTTGGAGATTGTCCGGATTGGCGACGCGCGGGCCCGGTATCGCGTCTTTCTCAGGGCGCGGGCGCATCCGTGGGAAGCTGGCAGCAGTTGGGTGGCGCAGGGACTTATCCAACGGCTCCTCTTGGAGGACGAGCAGTCCAGGAGCTATCTCGAGCGCTACTGCGTGTATGTCCTGCCGATGGCCAATAAGGACGGCGTGGCCCGGGGGCGCACCCGTTTCAACCTGCAAGGCAAGGACCTCAATCGCGATTGGGACAAGCCCGCCGACCCGCAACTCGCCCCCGAGAATTACGCCCTCGAGAAGTGGCTCGAGGCGATGATCCGGGCCGGCCAGCCTCCGCATCTGGCGCTGGAAATGCACAACGACGGCGGCGGCCGACTGCACCTCAGCCGGCCCCCGGTGCCCCGCTTAAAGGAGTACCTGGAGCGGATGGCCACCCTCGAACAGTTGCTCCGCCAGCATACCTGGTTCACCGAAGGCAGCACCGGGGAGGGCTTCCGCAACTCGGGCACCCTGGGCGATGGTTGGCTGGAGCGCTATGGCATCGACGCCGCCGTTCATGAACTGAACTGCAACTGGATTGCCGGCCTCAAGGACTACCCGTCGGCCCGGCACTGGCAGGACTACGGAGCAAAACTGGCGACGGTATTCTACCATTATTTTACCGTTCATTGAGCCTTGGCCGCCTCGATAAAGGCCCGGACCTTGGCCGGGTCCTTCCTGCCGGGGGCGGCTTCGACGCCGGTGGAGACGTCCACGGCGTAGGGTTGCGCGCGGCGCACGGCATCCGCGACGTTGTCCGGGGTCAGTCCGCCGGCCAGGAAAATCGGGCGGCCAAGTTTGCCGGCCTCGAGGGCGAGGTCCCAGTTGAAGGTTTGGCCTGTGCCGCCCGGCTTGTCCGGCGCGCACGCGTCCAGCAGCCAGGCGTCGGTTGGGTAGTCTGCCAGGCGCTCGATGGAATCTGCGTCCCGGATGCGGAAGGCTTTCATGCTCATCAGGCCGAACTGCAGGCAGTAGTCCGGCGGTTCCTCGCCATGGAACTGGAGCAGGCCCAGCCCGCACTGGCGCATGGCGCTCAAGACCAGGTCGCGGGGCGCATCGACGAATACCCCCACCTTCACCACAAAGGGCGGCAGTTCGCGAATGATAACCGACGCCGCTTCGGGCGAGATATAGCGCGGGCTGGGTGCGTAAAACACGAATCCCAGCGCGTCGGCGCCCGCTTGGGCCGCCGCCAGGCCATCAACCAGGCTGGTGATGCCGCAGATTTTTACCTTAACTGGCATTGTCACTCGGGGAAGACACGAACTTCACGAATTGGCACGAATTGGCGGCAGATTCTGACTTTAGCCGGCATTGAGCCTCAGGCCGTGTTTATCCGTGGTTGTTTAAATGTACCACCTTGGCCGGCGCAAAGCCGTTGAACCACGTGGCCGAGGCGCTGCTGTAGGCGCCGATGTTCTCGGAATAGACCAGGTCATCAATCTCCAACTCCGGCAGTTCCTCGGACAGAGAGATGGTGTCCAGAGCGTCACAAGTCTGGCCGAAGACGGCGCAGACCTCGGTCTTGCCCGGTGCGAAGCTCTTCAGATGGTATTGGCAATGGTCGAAGATGATGCCACTGAAAGTGTGATAGACGCTGTCATCGATGTAGTAGCAGGTCTTGCCGTCGCGGACGGCCTTGCCGATGATGCGGGCGACGGAGGCGGCGGCCGTGGCGACGAGGAACCGCCCCGGCTCGGCCAGGATCTGGATGTCGGTTGGGAAGAGACGGTCGATCTCGGCATTGATTTTCGTGGCCAGGGCGCTGAAGGGTTTGACGTGTTTGTTATAGGCGGCAGGAAAACCCCCGCCGATGTCGAGTATCTTGATTTCATGGCCGCGCGACTTGGATTCCCGCATCACGGCCGCGGCGATGTCGAGGGCCTGGACGAAGTTCTCAAAATTGGTGCATTGGCTTCCCACATGGAAGCTGAGCCCCTCGACGACCAACCCCATAACCAAGGCGGCCTGGATGAGGTCCACGGCTTCACCCGGGTCACAGCCGAACTTGGAGGACAGCTCGACCATCGAGCCGGTGTTGGGCACACGCAGGCGCAGCACTACGCCGGCGTGAGGGGCGAATTGCTTGATCTTCTTCAACTCGGCCAGGTTGTCATAAGTGACCAGCGGTTTGTATTGGTCTAGCGCCCGGAGCGTGTCTTTGGGCTTGGTCGGATTGGCGTAGATTATCTTGTCCCAGATGAAGTCCTGCTGTTCCTTGGCCGACAGGTGCTTGATGTTCTCATAGACGAGCATGAATTCCGGCAGCGAGGCCACGTCGAAGCTGGCCCCGGCGTGGTAAAAAGTGCGGATGATGGCCGGTTCAGGGTTGGCCTTGACGGCATAATAGGCCTGCACCTTGGGCAGGTCTCTCTTGAATGCGGCGTAGTTTTCCCGGAGGACGTCGTGGTCGACGACCACGATGGGCGTCCCGTGCGTGCGGGCCAGGCTTTCGAGCTGTTGGGTCGTCATGGCGGGGGCGATGTCGGTTCGATTCAGGTGTCGAGGGGCAAGTGTCGAGTGTCGGCGCCTCGTTCCTTCGGCCCTCGACACCCGGCCCTCGACACCCGGCCCTCTGCGGTCTTGTCAGTAAGCCGTTTTGTTCCCTCATACAAGCGAAAAATTGCATGGCTCTCTTGGCGACGGCAGGGTAGAATCTGCGCCAGGATGAAGATGTGACCACAACTGTCAAACGGAGTTTTTCGCATGATGCCCCTCTACGAGTACGAACTTTGCAAAGGCGATTGCCCGGTGTGCGGCGGCAAGTTCACCCTGCGCCGGCCGCTCTCGGCGCCTCCCCTGACCAAATGTCCGGCCTGCAAGAAGCCGGTGCGCAAGGTCTTGTCCACTTTCAATTCGCCCAAGACGCTCTCGATTTCGGACGCCAAAAAGGCCGGCTTCAGCGTCCTCAAGCGCGTCGGCAAGGGCGAGTATGAGAGGCAGTAGTGTCGAGCGTGAGAGCGTGAGAGCGTCGGAGCGTGAGAACGTGGAGCGTGATGGCATCGTGGCACTTGCCAAGCTCCCAGTCTTTACGCTCTCACGCTCCGACGCTCCGACGCTCCACGCTCCCGTTATCAGCATCCGGCCCAGTATCCCAACTCGCGCAAGGAGACATAGTCCTGGGTCCGTTCCTGGGTGGCGCAGCCAAGGATGATATGGTCGAGCACATCGATCTTGAGGAGTTGGCCGGCGCGAATCAGGTCGCGCGTGACCTTGATGTCCGCGTCCGAGGGAGTCGGGTCCCCGCTGGGATGGTTGTGGAGGAGGACGACGGCGGCGGCATCGGCGGCGATGGCGGACTTAAAGACATCCCGGGGGTGAATCAGGATGGTGTCCAGCGTGCCCTGGGAGATCGGCTGGACGCGCACCAACCTGCGCCGGGTGTTGAGCAGAAGGATTTGGAAGGTCTCGACCTTGCGGAGCCGGCTGTCCTCGCGCATGAGGTTGGCAATCGCCTCCGGAGTCTCGAGCAGCGGGGCGTCATCACGGAGTTCCTCGGCCATTTTGCGGGCCAATGCGAAGGCGGCGACCAATGTGACGGCCTTGTCCGGGCCGATGCCTTTGACGGTTTGAAGCTCTTCGAGCGAGGCGTGAGCCAGGGAGTTGAGAGAACCGTATTTGGACATCAACTGCTTCCCGATGTCCACCGCGCTGGCGCCTTTGAGACCGGTCCGCAGCAAGATGGCAATCAGCTCGGCCTGGCTGAGGGCGCTCGGGCCTTGGGCTGCCAGCCGTTCGCGCGGGCGCTCGCCCGCAGGCTGGTCCTTGATGCGCAGGCTGTTCATGGGCCGCACTATTCAATTATGAATTATGAAGTATGAAGTATGAAGTATGAAGTATGAAGTATGAAGTATGGAGAGGGTAAGCCCAGCATGGTCTCTGAACTCATAATTCATAATTCATAATTCATAATTCACTATTCATACTTTTGGCCTCACGCCGTCTGCAATTCGCGGACGACGAACGGCGCAAATTCCTCGTGCAGGTGCGGGGGGATGCGGGCCTTGAACCGGGCAGTTTCGCCGTTGTAGTCGCGTTCGACGACCTGGCCGACCTCATGGAGGCGGGCGATGACGCCGGCCTGGTCGTGAGGGACGGAGAGTTCCATGAACTGGCGGATGGGCCGCAATTGGCTGCCCAGCTCGGAGAGGAGGGCCGGGATGCCGTCGCCACTGGCGGCGGAGAGGGCGACTCCGCGCGGGTAACGTTCCAGAAAGCGCGTAAGCACATCCCGGCTGCCGTTGAGTTGGTCAATCTTGTTGAACACCATGAGGGTCGGCTTGCCCTGCGCGCCGATTTCGCCCAGAACGGCGTCGACGGATTGGATTTGTTCCTGGGCCTGCGGGTGGCTGATGTCCACCACATGCAGCAGAAGGTCGGCCTGGGAGACCTCTTCGAGGGTTGCCTTAAAGGCCTCGACCAGGCCGTGCGGCAGTTTGCGAATGAAGCCGACCGTATCGGTCAGGAGGACATTTTGGTTGGTCGAAAGACGGAGCCGGCGGGTAGTGGGGTCCAGCGTGGCGAACAATTTGTCTTCGGCAAGGACATCGGCGCCGGTGAGCCGGTTCAGGAGCGTGGATTTGCCCGCATTTGTGTAGCCGACGATCGAGGCCAGGGCAAAGTGATTGCGCTGGCGGGAGTTGCGCTGGGTGGCTCGCTGCCGGCGCACCGCATCCAGGTCCCGCAACAGGCGGGCGATGCGGTCCTGCACGCGGCGGCGATCGGTTTCCAGTTGTGTCTCACCCTCGCCGCCGCGCATGCCGATGCCGCCTTTTTGGCGGGACAAGTGGCCCCAGAACCCTGTCAGGCGGGGCAGAAGGTGCTGGAGCTGGGCGAGTTCGATCTGGAGTTTGCCCTCGCGCGTGCGGGCACGCTGGGCGAAGATGTCCAGGATGAGAGAGGTGCGGTCCAGCACCTTGCAGTTGAATACCTTCTCCAGGTTGCGGCTTTGGGCTGGGGTTAGCTCGTCATCGAAGATGACCGTGTCGACATCCGCTTCGCGGCAGTGCGCCGCGAATTCATCGGCCTTGCCCTTGCCAATGTAGGTAGTGGCGCACGGGGCCGCCATCTTCTGGAGGCCATCTCCAACCACCTCCCCTCCGGCACTGGTGGCTAGTTCAGAGAGCTCATCCAGTGAATCGCGGATTTCCCACCCGCTGCGGGATTTAAGTTCTACGCCAACGAGAAAAACTCGTTCTGTCCCCCGGTTCCGGGTCTCGATGAGTGCTTTCAATTCGGTGCGTCTGTCAGTCTGCTTTCATCTTCTTTGAAGATAACATGCCTTTCAGGAAAAGAAAGGAAAAAGTCCGGGGAGTTGTGTGCGCAAATCCGTTCCACAAGACTGCGCCCCTGTGTGCCTTATTCAAGTCCGCGTTCGATGACGTCGTCTTCGTCCAGGCCGAGGTAGTGGCCGAGTTCGTGGAGGCAGGTGGTATGAACTTCTTCGCGGAAGGCCGCGTCGTCGCCTTCGGCCTGGTCCCACAAATTCTCCAGGAACAGAATGATCTGAGGCGGGAGCGGCATGGCGGCGGTCTCCTCGGCCTCAAACTCCGGCCCGACGAATAGCCCCAGGGTGTCCGGTTCGATGCCGTCGGCGCGCTGGGCGGCATTGGGATGGCGTTGAAGAGTCACGGGCAGGGCCTGCGCCCGCTCTCTCAGCGGGGCGGGAAGGGCGGCCAGCGTGGCCTCGACCTCCTGGGCAGCCAAGGCGCGCAACCTCTTCCATTCCATTTTCATCTTGACGCACAATCACCGCGCAGAAGCCGAACCCTGCCCTGCGGGCGAGGAGGTTGTTGACGATTCAGAGGGCGGACGGGCCGCGTGAACGCGGCCTTCCGGGCGCTGCGCTCCAGGCGAGGAATTGGTTGACGATTCAATGGTCCTGACGGCATTGCTGGCCATGATGCGGATGTCGTGATACTGGTCCCAGGCCATTTGGCGCAAGGCGGGCAAGGCGGCGACGGCTTTGTCTCCCAGTCCGGCGAGGGTGGCGAGGGCCTGGAAGCGGAACGGTTTGTCGGGGTCGCCGAGGACTTTGATCAAGGCAGGCACAGCGGGGGCGGCATTGCTGCCTAACTCCCCCATTGTCTTGAGGGCCTGGAGCCGAATCCCCGGTTCCGGGTCATCAAGGGCGCCTATCAAAGCAGGGAGAGCAGGCCCCGCTTTGGAGCCTAACTCGGCCAGGCTCCTGGAAGCTTGGAGCCGAATCCTCACGTCGGAATCTGCAAGGGATTTGATTAACAACATCATGGCTCCACCATAGCTTTCCGCCAACTGCGCGATGCGAGGCAGGAGTTTCGCGCGCAGTTCCGGACCCGCCTGTTCCAACCCGGCGGCCAGGACGGGCGCGACTTCCGGGAAATTGCCGTCAATCTGGACCCGGACCGCCGCGGCCTCGAACCGCAAAGGGTTCGTCGCGTCTTGATATTCCCGCACCAGCAGCGGGATGGCGTCCCGCGCGGGAGGACCCATTTCCCCGAGCGCCAGGATGACCTGATGGTGCAACCCGCCAAAGCCGGAGACGCGGTCAATCTGAGGTCGTGAACCGCCCCTGGCTGCAACTCTGTAGCCGGTGGGCGCGCCCAACGTTATGGCGGCCCTGACCGCGGCTTGGGACGACGCAGTGACGAGGGGCACCGCCGGGAGGGCGGGGACCAGCCCCGGACCCGGAGATTGGCCGTAGCGGAGCGCCATGGGTCCTTGGCGCGTCATCTCCTTCACAAAGCCCGCATAAGCCTCGAACCGGGCCTTCTGCGCGTTGTCCGGGAGGTCTTCCCATTCTCTTTCGGTCGCGCGAAACAACTCCAACAGCTTGGGAAGCGCCTCGGCTGCCGCCGCGCCAAGCGCCCCGAGTTCTCGGACGGCCTGGTATCGGATTCCATAATCCCGGTCCCCCGCCAACCTGAGCAACACAGCCAGCCTCTCTTTCGGGTCCGGGCAACTTTCGGCCACCGATGAAACCATGTACCAACAGTCTCTCTGCGGGAGGACCTTCCGAATCAACTCGAAAATCGGCAGTGGTTCCGGCGCGCACCGTATCCATTCGTGAGCAATCTGCGTTGGCGAAAACATTGGTCCGGGGTGGGCTATGAGTTCGAGGAGGGCCGAGACGACCTCGGGGTTTTCCGGCGCCAGGGCAGCAAGGGTGGCGGCGACTGACCCAACTTGCATCGCGAGGAAGTAGTTGGTCGGGCTTTGGTGGCCCGGGTCCTTCAGAATGGCCAGGAGCGCCGAGACGACCTCGGGGTCTCGCGGAGCTATGGCGGCAAGGGCGCTGGTCGCAAGTCCACCCTGCATCACCAAGGACAGGTTGGCCGGACTTCGATAGGCCGGGTCCTTCAGTGTGGCTAGCAGACGGCCCTCGGCGGCTCGAGCCGGCGGTCCGATTGCGCTTAAGGCCTCCATCGCGCCGGAGCGGACGTCATTGTCCGGGTCATCGAGCGCCTTGATCAGATAGGGAACGGCGTTTGTAGCGGCCGCCCTGAGCGAGCCTAGCCGGCTGCACGCGTCGCGCCGGATCTCCCGCGCCAGTCTCGGCCTCAACGAACCACAGTAGCTGTGGACGAATGTCGGCAGATGTGCCCAGAGCGCCACCTCGAGGTCATTCAATCTTGAGTCCTTTGTCTGCAAGGCCCGGATTGATGTGGACATCGAGGGCCGGCTCCTGGAGACCCATCCTCTGGGCGGTTGGACCCAGAATATGAGATAGGTCAGCGACAGAAAAACCGCGATCATCCCCAGCAGCCAAGTCCTTGTCCGCAGGCGCTTCATGCGCCTCTTATTAGCCGCGAGGCAGCGATCTGTCAAGGATTGTCCGATTGTCCGCGGCCAATCACCCCTGCGCTTCCTCGACCCAGCGGAGCATGCGGGCGATGCCTTCCTCTTTGCTGAGCGAGGGCCTCCAGCCAAGGAGGCGGGCGGCTTTGCGGACGTCGGCCACGAAGACCCTTTGGTCGCTTCGGCGGGGCGGGTTTTGGGTGAAGGACAAAGTCAGGCCCGTCAGGCGGCCCAGCAAATCGAACAACTCGAGCAACGAGAGGCTGTTGGCGAGTCCGCCGCCGATGTTGAAGATGTGCCCGGCGACCTGGCTGCGCCGCTCGTAAGCGGCGGCGTAGAGGCGCACCAAATCCTCGCCGTGGAGCACGTCGCGGACCTGCTTGCCGTTTCCGGCGATGGGGAAGGGCTTTGGCTCTTGGCCGGCCCGGGCGGCTTGGCGCTGGCGTATGGCCTGGAGGCAGAACCAGCCGATCCAGCCCTGGTCGAAGGTGGCGAACTGCCTGCCGCCGTAGATGGAGGAATGGCGGAAGACGACGGTCTTGAGTCCGAAGTTGCGGTGCCAGTCGCGGACGTATTGGTCGGCAGCGCCTTTGGAGCAGCCGTAGGGGCTGGCAAAATCCAGCGGGATGGACTCATCGAATCCCTCGGGATAATCCGGCGTTGTGTAGCGCGTGGACGTTTCCTGGCAACGCACCCAATCGAGATCGCCATAAACCTTGTTGGTCGAACTGTAAGCGACCAGGGCGTTCGGGCTGAAGTGGCGGGCGGCTTCCAGGACATTGAAAGTGCCCAGCACGTTGGTCAGAAGGTCGCGCCGGGGGTCGGAAAGCGACGTGGTCATGGCGACCTGGCCGGCAAGGTGGCATATAAAATCGAACGGGCCATGCTGTCCAAATGCCTGCCTTACGCCCGCTTCTTCGGCCAGGTCCTGCTTCAGGAAGGCCAATTGGTCCTGCCGCGCCTGGGAGCGAAGCCACCCCAGGTTGGCCTCCGCGCCTTCCCGAAAAAGGGCGTCAATGATCGTGACCTGCCAGCCTTGCCGCAGGAAATGAACCGCGACATTGGAGCCTAAAAAACCGCAGCCGCCGGTAACGAGAAGTCGGCTCATATCAGTTTCTCTTCCTCGATCGTCCGCGCGAGGCCCTCGGCAAGTTGGACCAGCGGGCGCCAGCCCAACGCCCGCAGAGCGGAGGTGTCGGCGCGGGTGAGCATAGGCTCGGCGGGACGATAGGGAAGGGCGCCGAACAACAGACGCGAGCGGCTGCCGGTGAGTGTGTGGATAAGTTCCACAAGCTCGCGCACCGGCGCCGGGTTGCCGCTGCCGATTTCAAAGTTGACGAATCTGCCGCCATGCCGGTTTTCAGCCGGATTGCCTGGAGCGGTGGCGCGGGCATCCTGCCCGCGTCCGTCGGGTCGAGGGGCAGACGCCCCGATCGCGGGGAGGATGCGCACCCCACCGCCCGGCGCCTCGGATTCCAGCAACGCGAGCATGGCGCTGACGACGTCGCTCACGTAGATGAAGTCTCGCTGCTGCCGCCCTTCAGTGAGGCGAATTTCCGGGACATTGGCCAGGCATTGGGTGATAAGCCCCGTGACGAACTTGGCGGGGTCGTCGCCGGGCCCGTAGAAATGCTGGACTTTCAAGTTGAGGACGCGGGTGGGGCCGCAGGCTCGCATTAGCCATTGGGCGGCGTGATGTTTGCCCAGGGCATAGAGGCTGGTCGCCGGGTCGAGGACAGTATCGGTGTTCAGAAACAGGGGCGCGCCCCGTTGGGCGGCCAGGTCATAGAGGCGCACGGGCAAGAGCGCGTTGGCCTCGAGCATCTGGGCAGGCGATTCGCCGCGGCGGCCATAAAGGGCCGCGCAGTGGATGACGGCATCCGGGACTGTTGGGCCTGAAAAGGGCGCCTCCAGTTCGTCCGGGGCGTAGTGCCAGCGTACCTGCCGGGCCAGGGAGCCCAGCCGCCGGAGATCGCTGGAGCGGCGGCGAAAGGCATGGACCTCGCGCCCGCCCTCAAGCAGCGCCCGGCACAGATGACTGCCCAGAAAACCGGTTGCGCCCGTTAACAGAACGATCTGGGGCATAGGCAGATAGTCATGCTCAGCCGCGGCTTCTTACGAACTCGGCAATGGTCTGGATCATGTAGTCGAGCATGGGCGGCGTCAGGCCCGGATAGGCGCCGATGAAAACCGACTGGTTCATAATGCGGTCCGCGCCGGCTAAATCGCCGACGACCCGGAACGCGGCAGGATTGTCTTTGCGGAGTTGCACGAAGGCGGGTTGACGGACGAGGTTGCCGCCAAAGAGCATGCGGTTGCCGATCTTCTTTGCGTCCAAAGCCCGCGCCAGTTCGGTGCGGGTAAAGGGCGCGCCGGGCTTGACGAGCATCATGAAGCCGAACCACGAGCAATCGGCGCGGTGGCCCGAACTGTCCCAGGAAAAGCCCTCGGGGGACCAGCCTATGGCGTGGGTCGGGAGCATGAAATCCAGGAACTCCTCCAGTGGCGCCAGCCCGCCCCGGAGCCGTTGCCAATTGGCTTTTCTGGCCTGGATGAATTGCGGGAGTTTGAGGAGTTGGGCGCGGCCAATGGCGGCCTGCGGGTCGAGCGGCTTCAAGTTGTAGCCCAGGTGCGAGTAGATGTATTTGTGGTCGTAGCCCTCCGGCAGTTCGCCCAGCTTCCACTGGAAACGGCGCCCGCAGGTGTTGTCCTTGCCGCTGGCGCACCAGCAATCCCGGCCCCAGTCCCGGAAACTCTCGACCAGGACCCTGAGCTTCAGGTTGTCGCGGATATTGACCGCCCCGCCCTCGCCCATGGTCAGATGATGGGGCGGGTAGAATGACTGCGTCGAGAGGTCGCCGAAGCTGCCTGTGGGCCGTCCGTCATAAGCGCAGCCCAAGGCATCGCAATTGTCCTCGATGAGCCACAAGTCATGGCGGCGGCAGAACTCGGTGACGGTGGCCAGGTCGAACGGATTGCCAAGCGTGTGGGCCATCAAGACCGCTTTGGTCCGGCCCGGGACGTAAGCCTCTTCCAATTGCTCGACCCGGCCGTTGAGGGTCAGCGGGTCATTATCGATGAAGACCGGGACAAATCCATTCTGGAGGATGGGGGCTGCTGTGGTCGGGAAACCGGCGGCAACCGTGATGACTTCATCCCCCGGCTTCAGCCGGCGCACGCCCAGGCGCGGGCTCGAGAGGGCCGCCACGGCCAGCAGGTTGGCGGAGGAACCCGAATTGCACAGGACGCTGGCCTTGACACCCAGGAACTCGGCCAGGCCCTTTTCAAAGGCCTCGCCCTCGGGCCCCAGCGTCAGCCAGAAATCCAGCGTGGCCCCGACGGCCGCCGCGACCTCCTCCTCGGTAAATACCCGTCCGGCATAAGGCACCGGGGTTTGTCCCGGAACAAAGGGCGGGCGCTCGACTCCGCATTCCTCCGGCGACTCGTAGCCGGGGCGATTGGCCGCATGGGCCAGACGCGTGAATTCGCGGGTCAGCCGGAGGATTTCTTCTTTCAGTTTGGCGGCCTCGGAATGCATCTGGCTTTTCTATGCCGTGCGGCATGCATGGCTCTCATTAGATCAAAATCGCTCATCACGGGCCTGGACGCCAATGGGATTCCGTCCTTCGCTGCCAGGCGCCGCCCAGGCCAGGCTCTGGCGCCGGGCGGATTCCACGTAGGTCTCGATCTGGCCGCGCGCAAGGGCGGCGAGGTCCGGATGGTTGGCGGCGTGGCGCGCCTTGTACCAGGCCATGGTGTGGTGAATTGCCTCCTGGAACGTCCAGACCGGGCGCCATTCGAGGAGCGCGCAGGCCTTATCAATGGCAAGGGCGAGCAACCCCGCCTCGTGCGGTTGGCTGGGGTCAGAGCCGTCCACCCACCGGCCGGGCCAGTGGGTGAGAATCTCCTGGACCACATCGCGGACGGTGTGACGGGCGGTGGGGCCCGGGCCGAAGTTGAATCCGCCGGCCAGGGGGGAGTTCTTGCCCTCCACACTGAGCCTTGCGCCGAGCCATAGGTAGCCGCTGGAGCATTCCAGCACATGTTGCCAGGGCCGCACTGCCCGGGGGTTGCGCACCAGAATCGACCGCTTCTCGATCAGGGCGCGCACGCAATCGGGCACGAGGCGGTCTTGGGCGTAATCGCCGCCGCCAATGACATTGCCCGCGCGCGCAGTCGCCAGGCAACCGAGTTTGGCGTTGGGCAGGAAAAAGGATTTGTTCCAGGCCTGGCAGAGCAACTCCGCCACCCCTTTGCTCATGGAATAGATGTCGTGCCCGCCCATGGGATCATTTTCGCGATAGGCAAATTCCCACTCGCGGTTCTCGTAGCATTTGTCGCTGGTAATGATGACCAGCGTGCAGGGCAACTCGGCCCGCCGCACGGCCTCCAGGAGGTTGGCCGTGCCCAGGGCGTTGGTCTGGAAGGTCTCCAGAGGCTCGCTGTAAGAGCGGCGGACCAACGGTTGGGCCGCCAGGTGAAAGAGGATGTCGGGCCGGACTTCTCTGACTGTGGCAGCGAGCAGTTCGAGGTCGCGGATGTCGCCTTGTATGTCGCCGGCAAAGGCCGACGGTTTGATGACCTCGTAGAAGCTGGGATCGGTCGGCGCCGGCAGGCTCAGGCCCCACACACGCGCCTCGAGCATCTTCAGCCAAAGCGAGAGCCAGCCCCCTTTGAATCCCGTGTGGCCGGTGACCAGGACCCGTTTGCCTTTGTAAAAATCGTCGAACATGCAAATTCAAGGGCCGATAGACCCGGTCGGATTGTCCAGGTTATTTCGCATTGGCGACTCCAACTTCCTTTTGCGCGCCGCACTTGCTCAGTTTCTGCATAACATCGCACACATAGCGCGCAAAAGGGATCGAGCAGGTCCATGCCGGCGAGACGGCGTTCAATACGTGCAGCGATTTGGCATCTCCCTGGATGACAAAATCCATCTCGAGCTTCCGTGTCTTGATGTTCATCAACTGGGCGCGAATGCCGGGCTTGCCCCAATGCCGATAATCCTCCAGTTTGACTCCTTCCACCAGGGGCGCGGCCAGCGAAACGAGCCGCCGGCGGAAATACTTGAGCGTTTCTTCGGCCGCGATGCGCTTGAAATCAAACCCCGCGAAGAGCAGCAGGCCCAGGTCGCGAAAGAGGATTTCCGCAAACTCGCCGAGCTTGAAATTCTCCATTCCCTTGTATTGTTCCCGCCAGAAGGCAGGGATGGCGGTCGGGCCAATTTTGGATTTCCCGGCGACCGTGACCGTGAAATGAACCCCCAAAAAGGGATTTCGCAGGTCGGGCACCGGATACACATTGGTGCGCAGTGTGCCGGGCGGTTCCTCGGAATACAAGTATATCCCTTTAAAGGGGACAATGCGGTAATCTTCCGAAAAACCGAAATCGCGCGCGACGCGGTCGGCATAAAGGCCGGCGGCGTTGATGACGCAGCCCGCCTCGAAGTCGCCCGCCCGCGTGGCCAGGCGCCCATTGGCGCGTCCCAGGTAAGCGGCATTCTGGTGGATGACGATACCCTGGTCCAGCGCGTCCTGCTTCATCGAGGCGAGGACCTGCGCGGGATCGGCGGTCGAGGTAGTGGGCGAGAACAGGGCGCGTTCGACGGTCCGGACGCGCGGTTCGATTTCTCTGGCCTCGGCGGCGGTCACACATTTCAATTCCACGCCATTGGCCTTGGCGCGGCGCAGCAATTCGTCTAGTTGCCCCAGGTCCGAGGCGTCTCGGGCCACAACCAGTTTGCCGCAGCGGTTGACGGGGATGTTGCGGCCCTGGCAGTACTCGTGAAGAATGCGGTTGCCGTCCCGCGTCAGCTTTGCCTTGAGGCTGTCCGCCGTATAGTAGAAGCCGGCGTGGAGCACACCGCTGTTGCGCCCGCTGGCGTGGAGGCCGCAGTCGGTCTCCTTCTCCAGCAGCACGATGCTGCAGTCCGGGAATCGGCTCTTGAGTTCGCGGGCGATGCTCAGCCCGACAATGCCGCCGCCAACGACCAGAAAATCCGCCGTCTTCATTGTCGTGTCTGCCAGACCTTCCAGGGGGCCTGGCCGCCGTTCCAGAGGCTGGCCAGCAACTGCTGCTCGCGGTAGGTGTCCATGCACTGCCAGAAACCGTTATGCGTGAAGGCGGCGATCTGCCCCTCCGCCGCCAGCCGCGTGAGCGGTTGCTGCTCCAGGACGCAGGCGTCGCCGGTCAGGTAATTGCCGATGCCCTTGTTCATGACGAAGAAGCCGCCGTTGATGAATGCGGTCTGTTTTTCGGCCTTCTCTCTAAAGGCGCTCACGTTCTCGCCCGTCATCTCGAGGTCTCCGAACCGGCTGCCCGGTTGGACCGCGGTGAGCGTCACGATCTTCTTGTGCCGATGGTGAAAGGCAATCGAGGCGTTGATGTCACTGTTGATCAGCCCGTCTCCGTAAGTCAGCAGGAACGTGTCCTCCTCGATGAAGCGCAGAACCCGCTGGAGCCGTCCCCCCGTCATGGTCGCCTGGCCCGTATCAACGAGGGTGACGCTCCAATCCTCCTCGTCGTGTTGACTGTGGTACTTGATCTGGGGGCGCGCGCCGAGCCGGAGGGTGACGTCGCTGGTGTTCCACTGGTAATTGCGGAAGAAATCCTTGATCACTTCGCCTTTGTAGCCCAGGCAGAGGATGAAGTCCTTGTGGCCGTAGTGGGCGTAGATCTTCATGATGTGCCAAAGGATCGGCCGTTCCCCAACCGGCACCATCGGCTTGGGCCGAAACTCGGTTTCCTCGCGCAGGCGCGTGCCCAAACCACCGCAGAGAATCACTACTTTCATTAATAATCGTCAGTTTTTGCCCCCCGCGCAACGGCAGACAGACGCCGCCCGTTGCACGGTCGGTGCCACTTAGATACCCGGTTTGCTGGAGAGAGACAATAAAGAAGACCTACGGCTTGTCGGAGGCGGCGGCTTTGCGGCCTTGTTCCAGGAGCAGCTTTTGAAGCTCGGCCAGCGAACGGGATTGCGAAGAGCCTTCGACGGTTTTCTCGGCGATGATCTGGACCTTTTGGTAAGCGGCCTCGAGTTGCTGGGCCAGCTTCGTATTGGCGGCCAGAAGGTCTTTGTTGGTGCGCTCAAACGCCTCGTTGCGGGCAGCCAGCACATTGCGCTCCCCCTCGAATTCCTTGCGCAGGAGTTCCTCGCGGTTTTTGGCCTCGAGTTTGAGGCGGTCGGTGGTTTCCTTGACGGCCTGGCTGAGGGCGGTCTCGAGTTCTTTGGGGAAGGCGGCGGCCCTGGCCCGCAGTTCGGCCAATTCGCGCTCCTTTTCAGAAATCGCCTTTTCGCGCTCGGCGAGGTCCTTTTCGCCGGCCTCCCTCTTGAGCTTGATTTCTTTCTCCAGCGCGGCCTTTTCATCATTGAGTTTGTCTTTGATGGCCTGCTGGTCGCGCTTGAAGGCGTAGTTGAACTCCTCCCGTTCGCGCTCCCGCGCCTTCTTATCGGCGGCATCCCGCTCCTTGACTTCGGCCTCGCGGGCCTTTTTCTCCTTGTCCCATTCGGCGCGCAGGAATGCGATTTCGGTCTGCAATTCTTCCCGTTCCCGCGCCATCTCGGTTTCGAACTCGGCTCGCTTCTGATTCTGCGCCTCCAGGAGGGCGGCGAGGGTCACCCCGGCCTTTTCGATGCCGTAGAGTTCCTTGAGCTCGAGCTCTTTGCTCTCGACCGCCTTTTGGACGCTGCTGAATCTGCTGGACTCGGAGCCTAAGCGCTCGGAAATCTCGGCCAGGAACTTGCCAAGCTCCGACTTGAGCTGGCCGATTTCGCGGTCGATGCCCTCCGGTTGGATGGCCGCCGCGACCCTGACCGCCTCTTCGGTTCTTTTCTCCTCCGCCCGCCGTTCCGGGGCGAGCTCGGCGGCGCGTTTTTCTTCGAGTTTCCTGGCCAGCGTCTCGTAGGCGTCCAGCATTTCCTGCTTGGTGCTCTTGTCAGAAATTCGTCTCGTTGGTGCGGGTTTTTCAGCCATAAATTGATCTCTTTCTCCGGGCCGGCCAACGTTATTATTTAACCGCCCCATAATCAAGCCCGAATCTTAATCTTGATCTTGCCCTTAATCCTAATCTTAATCTTAATCCGAATGAATCGCCTGTTCGACCATGAAAAACCGGATACCGGTGGCAGCCGGCTGATGCGGTGGCCTGATGCGCCGCGCGACGATAACCGAGTAGTAAACCTATGAAAAAAACCCAGACAACCCCGTCGGTCAGTTACAGCTTCATCATGCGGCTGAACTATCCGAATCGAATCGGCATGTTCGCGCGCATCGTGAGCACGATTGGCAAACAGGGCGGAGACCTCGGCGCCGTGGACATTGTCTCGCCCGACGCCAAGTTCATGACCCGCGACATCACCGTGCGAGCGCGTGACGGGGCGCATCAGGAGCAGATTGTTTCGTCGGTCCGGAATCTGGCCCAGGTCAAAGTCGTCAATGTGTCCGACCGCGTTTTCCTGCTGCACCTGGGCGGCAAGCTGGCCATTCAGAACAAGGTGCCGGTTACCACGCGCGATGCGCTCTCGATGGCCTACACCCCGGGCGTCGCGCGCGTATGCGAGGCCATCGCCGCCGACCCGCGCAAGGCCTGGCAACTCACCATCAAAGCCAACTCCGTCGCCGTGGTCAGCGACGGCACCGCCGTCCTGGGCCTGGGCGACATCGGCCCGGAGGCCGCCATGCCCGTCATGGAAGGCAAGGCGATGTTATTCAAGCAATTCGCCGGGATTGATGCCTACCCGATTTGCCTGCGCACCAAGGACCCGGAGGAAATCGTGACGACAGTGAGGCACCTGTCGGTCGGCTTCGGCGGAATCAACCTCGAGGACATCTCCGCCCCGCGTTGTTTCGACATCGAGCGCAAGTTGCAGGAACAGCTCGACATCCCGGTCTTTCACGACGACCAGCACGGCACGGCGGTCGTGGTCCTGGCCGCCTTGCTCAACGCCCTGCGGCTCACCAAACAGAAGTTGGAGCGGCTCAGGATTGTCATCGCGGGCGCCGGGGCCGCCGGCATGGCCGTCACCCAAATCCTCCTGCGCGGCGGCGCGCGGGACATCGTTGTCTGTGACCGTGCGGGTGTCATACATGAAGGCCGGTTGCCGGAGTTGAACGAAAGCAAGGCCTGGCTGGCGCAACACACCAACCCCCGCAAGGTCCGCGGCCGGCTGGAGGACGCGCTCCCCGGCGCGCACGTATTTATCGGCGTGTCTGGCCGCGGCCTGTTGCACGCAAAACACCTCAAGCAGATGGCCCGCAAGCCCATTGTCTTCGCCATGGCCAACCCGGAGCCGGAAATCATGCCCGAAGAGGCCGCCCGTGTGGCCTTCATTGTGGCCACAGGCCGGAGCGATTACCCCAACCAAATCAACAATGTGCTGGCGTTTCCCGGCATCTTCCGCGGCGCGTTGGATGTGCGGGCGCGGAGGATTACGGAGGACATGAAGCAGGCGGCGGCGCAGGCGATTGCGGGCTGCATCGGGCCGGGCGAACTGAGTCCCGAATACATCGTGCCGAGCGTATTCAACCAGGAAGTGGTCCGGCGCGTGGCGGAAGCCGTGAAGCGCGCCGCACTCAAAGCCGGAGTGGCCAGGAGGAAGAACTAATATGCTGGACAGGCCGGGGGGCAAAACGGAAATTGCCTGGCGCCGCCGGAGTCGTTGAGGGCGGCAATCCTGCTTCAAGCCGGCACGGATGAACGATGATCGCTCGCATCACTTTGGAACTGGCCCTCCGCAAGGAGTTCGATTACCTGGTTCCGCCCGAACTGGCGGAGCAGGTCGAGGTGGGCACGCGCGTCCAGGTTCCGTTTGGCCCTCGCAAGGTGCTGGGCTGTGTGACCGCCCTGGCTGAGGAGTCGGCCCGGACGAAGCTCAAGCCGATCCTGAAGGTCATCGGCGCCCCGGCGCTGGTGACGCCGAAGGTCCTCAAGCTGGCGCGGTGGATTGGCGAGTACTATTGCTGCACGCCGGAACTCGCCCTGAAGTGCGTTCTGCCGGAGGCCGTGCGCCATGAGCAGGCGGGCTGGCGCGAGCGGCTTTATGCGCGGGCGGTGCCGGCGAGCGGCCCGCCGCCCAAACTCTCCAGGCGCCAGAGGGAGGTCTGGGAAATCCTCGAACAACGCCGCGAACTGCCGCTCAAGGAATTGCTCGAGTTGGCCCGAACCACGGCGGCCACGATCCGACGCCTCGAGGACAAGGGCCTGGCGGCCATCGCCGCCCAGGTCTCGGAACGCGACCCTTATGCGTCCGAGCAAATCCTGCCCAGCCAACCGCTGGCGCTCAATGCCGCGCAGGCGGGCGCCCTCGCGGCCATTACGGCAGCGATGGACGACGCGCGGAGCGCGAAGGGCGACGCGCGGGGCGCGAAGGGCGACGCGCGGGGCGCGAAGGGCGAAGGGCGAAGGGCGAAGGGCGAAGGTCGGGGGGCGGACGTTCAGCCTTCAGCCTTCAGCCTTCAGCCTTCAGCCTTGGAGACACAGGGAACTTTGTTTCTGGAGGCCGCGGCCGAGGGGAAGGGGAGAAGGTCGGAGGGGGCTGCTGTGGAACCGGGCGCCCGGGCGGACGCGGAGGGTCGATCCTCGGGTTTGCAGGGCGTTTTGCAGGGGTCTCGCACTTTTCTGCTGCACGGGGTGACCGGCAGCGGCAAGACGGAGGTCTATTTGCAGGCCCTGGCCCACGCACTGGAGCGGGGCCAGGGGGGCATCGTCCTTGTGCCGGAGATTTCGCTGACGCCGCAGACGGTCGAGCGGTTCAAGGCACGGTTCAGCTCGGGCGCGTTGCGCACGGTGGTGGCGGTGTTGCACAGCCATTTGTCGGCGGGGGAGCGGCACGATGAGTGGCATAAAATCCGCGAGGGCCGCGCCCGCATCGTTATCGGAGCGCGCTCGGCCATTTTCGCGCCGGTCGATCCATTGGGGCTGATCATCGTGGACGAGGAGCACGAGCAGACCTACAAGCAGGAGGAGACGCCGCGGTATCACGCGCGGGACGTGGCGATTGTGCGGGGACGGATGGAGGGGGCAACGGTGGTGCTGGGGTCGGCGACGCCTTCGATGGAGAGTTTCTACAACTGCAAGATCGGCAAGTACCGGCTCCTGGAGATGCCGGAGCGGGCGGACGACAAGAAGATGCCGGTGGTGCGAGTGGTGGACATGCGCCAGACGCTGCGGGGCGGAAAGGCCGTTCCGATTTACTCGCCCCAACTCAAGGAGGCCATCGCCCAGCGCCTCGAACGGAAGGAGCAAGTCATCCTCTTTCTCAACCGGCGCGGCTATTCGACCTCGCTGCAATGCCCGCTCTGCGGATACGTGGCCGGGTGCCCCAACTGCAGCATCTCGCTGACCTACCATCGCCAGGACCCGAAACTGATGTGCCACATCTGCGGCCACACGGAGCCGGTGCCGGCCTTGTGCCCGAACGAGCGGTGCCGCAGCCCCCAAATCCGCTTTGCCGGCATGGGCACGCAGAAGGTCGAAGACACCCTGGCTAAACTGTTCCCACACGCCCGCATCGCGCGCATGGACTCCGACGCCCTCAAACGAAAGGACGATTATCGGCGCATCCTGGGCGATTTTCGCGCTGGGAAAATCGATGTGCTGGTCGGCACGCAGATGATCGCCAAGGGCCTGCACTTTCCCAACGTGACCCTCGTGGGTATCGTCTATGCGGACCTGGCCCTGCACCAACCGGATTTCCGGGCCGGCGAGCGGACCTTTCAATTGCTCACCCAAGTGGCCGGGCGGGCGGGACGCGGAGACGTCGAAGGGGAGGTCTTCGTCCAGGCCTTCACCCCTTTCCATCCGGCCATCCAATGCGCCCGGCGGCATGACTTTGCGGGTTTCTACGAGCAGGAATCGGGGTTTCGCCAGCAACTTAAGTATCCCCCCTTCAGCCGCATCGCCTTGCTCACACTCAAAGGCCGCAACGAAGAGAAGGTCAGATTCTCCGCCGACCATCTCAAGCGCGAGCTGGACAGGTTGACGGCGGATTTGAAAGACCTGATCCTGGCCGGCCCCGCACCGGCGCCGCTGCTGCGGGCCGAGACTTTCTACCGCTATCAGATCATGCTCCGCACTCAGCACATGAGCGGGCTGAGCCGGCGCCTGGCCCAACTCAGCCAAAGCCTCGTCCTGCCCGAGGATGTGACGTTAACCGTGGACGTTGATCCTGTGGGGGCCTTGTAGGAGCACGTGGACGGCAACACGGTTTCCCCGCAGGCTTGTCCATTGAGTGTATGACAGTGAAAATGAAATGGCGCATGTTCCTGGCGTTGGTTGGAACGGTAATGGCAGCCGCGGTCCTGCTCCGCCTGCGCGGCGAGCCGGCATCGCCCGCGCCCGATGCGGCGACCCCGCCCACCGGCCATCCGGAAGAGGCAATGCCGGTGCGGCAGGCGGCCGTCGGCGCGGCACACCTGGAGCAAGCGTCTCCCGAGAACAAAGGGCGCACAAACCTGCTCGATCGAGTGCTCAAGGGCGATGGCGTCAGATTGACACCGGAGCAAATCAGCGCGTTTCTCGCCGCCAATCATCGCAGCGTGGAGAGCCTCCTGGCCGCTTCCCGCGCCAGCGATGACCCGGCGGCGTACCTGAAGGAGGCCAAAGAGAGGTTCCCCAACGATGCGCGGGTGCAGTTCGCGGCCATATTCAGGAGCGATTCGCCCGAGGAACGCACCCAGTGGCTCGACCGGTTGAAGCAGACCGCCCCGGACAACGCCCTTCCCGATTACCTCTCGGCCCTGGACGACCTCAAGGCCGGGCGCACGGAACATGGCGTGCAGGAGTTGAACAACGCGGCCGGAAAGACGGGGTTCCAGGACTATGTTCTCGACTTCATCCAGAGTGCGGAAGAGGCCTACCGCTCGGCGGGCTACTCGGAGGCGGAAGCCAAGTTGGTTGCCGCGACGGAGGCACAATTGCCGCAGCTCGCCCAGCTCAAGCAACTGGGCTTGAGCATGGTCGACCTGGCCAACTCCTACCGCCAGGCGGGTGACACCGCCTCCGGGCAGAACGTGCTCGACATGGCGGTTCACCTTGGGCAGCAACTGGACGCCAACGGCCCCGGGGGGCAGTTCCTCATCAACAATCTCGTGGGCCTTGCGATCCAGTTTAACGCCCTCAAGGCAATGGACCCGGCCAGCCCCTACAGCGGGTCGGACCAGACGGTTCAGGCCTACATGGACCAGCTCACCCAGCAAAGAGACGCCGTGAAGCAACTCGGCCGGCAGACCGAGAGCCTGTGGCAGAATCTGGCGCCGGAAGACCTCATTAGCTTTTTCGACCGCCAGAAACTCTATGGCGAACAGGCGGCCCTGCAGTGGTATCTCAACAAGAGCGGACAGAACTGATAGCGGTGGATCCGGTCTGCCAATTGCCCGATAACGGCTTCGGTGGTAGGGTAGCGGCAGACGCATGAAACTTTTCGGCCTGCTGCTTACCGTTGGTCTCTCCGCGCTGCCGCTCTCCCTCCGAGCGGACGATTGGCCCCAGTGGATGGGGCCAAAGCGCGATGATGTCTGGCGCGAACACGGGATTGTCAAGCGGTTCTCCGGCACGGGTCCACCGGTGTTATGGCGCGCGCCCATTGGCGATAGCTACTCGGGTCCTGCGGTCGTGGGCGCCCGTCTCTATGTTATGGATCGGCCCAAAGAGGCTGAACCCCGGTCAAAACCGGGCGAGGAGAACCCGCCGAAGCCACCGGCCCGTGAGCGGGTGCTCTGTCTGGACGCCACCACCGGCAAGACGCTCTGGGAGCACGCCTATGCCCGCGCTTACAACATCGGCTATCCAGCGGGACCCCGCACCACCCCGACGGTCGCTGAGGGCCGCGTCTTCACGCTGGGCGCCATGGGGGATTTGCTGTGTCTCAAGGCGGACACCGGGGAGATTGTGTGGGCGCGAGACTTCCTTCAGGATTATCAGCCCGTCAAGCCGCCGGTGTGGGGTTGGGCCGGCCACCCGCTGTTGGATGGGGAACGGCTGATTTGCCTGGTGGGCGGCACGAACACTGCCGTCGTGGCCTTTCACAAGGACACAGGCAGAGAGCTTTGGCGCGCGCTGACGGCGGTGGAAATCGGCTACGCCCCACCGGTCATATACACCATCCAGGGGCGCCGCCAACTCATCATCTGGCACACGGACGCCGTAAGCGGTTTGGACCCTGAGACGGGCAAAGTTCTCTGGTCGCACGCCTATCCGGTAGGCGGCGAACCCCAACGCCCCGAGGTGACGATCGCCTTGCCCCGGCTCGAAGGGGACAAATTATTCCTGAGTTGCTTCTACCAAGGCTCATTGCTGCTGCAACTTACGCCGGACGTGGCGAAAGTAGTGTGGAACCGGCGCAGCACCAGCGGCACGGAGATGAACGATGGGTTGCATACGGTGCTGGGCACCCCGTTGTTCAAGGACGGGTTCATTTACGGCGTTTGTGGTTTCGGCGAGCTCCGCTGTCTGGACGCCAGGACCGGCAACCGGAAGTGGGAAACCTACGCGCCGACTGTGGGCAAGAAGGCTTTTTTCGCCAACGTGTTCATGACGGAAAATGAAGACCGCACCTTCCTCTACAACGACCAGGGCGAATTAATCATCGCCAGGCTCCGCCCCGAAGGCTACGAGGAGTTGAGCCGGGCGAAGCTGCTCGAACCGCTCGAGAAGACCCGCGGCCGAACCATTACCTGGTGCCACCCTGCCTACGCAAATCGGTGCGCCTACGTGCATAACGGCAAAGAACTGGTCTGCGTGTCCCTGGCGGAGCAACAGGGGTGAGGTGGGCGTCGAGGCGGGCGTGGCGGCTTGGGCCTCGGTAGCAAGCGGTCAGTATCCGGTCGGGCCGGGCAGCCAGGGCCTCTGTTTCGAGGCCGTGGCCGCCAACCGGTGGGCCATCGGCATTGAGGCGGGCCGTTTCAACGGCCAAGATTCAACAAGCGAATCAGAGCTTCTTTGATTCATCTGAATTCATCCGGCGTCAAGGCTCCGAGTCGCGCTTCAAAGCGCGCGAGCGAAATGGGTTGAATTTGTTGAAGGTGGAAGACTCCGGGGCTCTTGAGAAAAGGCTTCGACACGTCGAGTTCCCAACGATTACCGCGCACGGCGGTCGTATGCGGGATAACCACGAGCAAAGCCAACTCGTCGTCTTGAGGGTAATCACTCAGAACGAGCGCGGGCCGGACTTTTGCGGCCAGGCCGAAATCCACCCGCCATATTTCACCGGGCAGCGTTCTTTTCATCCTCGGCTTCCATGGCGTCGAGCATTTGGAACCGCTCCAGTGCCCGCTGGTCACACTCGGCCAGGGTGACGGCCTCCTCCTCTGCT
>Ga0181524_10001639_pt1 | contig 25165 bp, 25 predicted proteins | sample PEATcosm2014_Bin_34_FD_119761 | JGI IMG/M metagenome (GOLD analysis project Ga0181524, IMG submission 119761) | Peatland microbial communities from MTU Mesocosm Facility, Houghton, MI, USA - PEATcosm2014_Bin05_60_metaG | ecosystem: Environmental > Terrestrial > Soil > Wetlands > Peat | place... | reverse complement strand
GATCGTCAGGTACAGCAGGAAATCCCTGCGGATGGCGTTGAGCTCATAGAGGGTATCGAGAGGCCCGCTCCACGGGAATTTCAGGGCGGGCGCCGCCGCCGCGCGGCGCGGCACGCCCAGGCTGGCCAGCACTCCGACCACGGCGACAACGACCACCGTCACCGCCACGGTCAGCCGCCCGCGCGGAATCCCGTAGAGCGCCGCGCCCGGCCGCGCCAGCGCAAAGCCGGCCAGCGCCACGCCGGCGAGCACGTTGCTCGTGATGATCGGCCGCAGGACCGCGTTCGCTTTGAGGACGCCGGCGGCCGGGTAAAGCTCGGCGATGGAGGCGTTCAGCGCGGGGTTGATGAGCGTGGCCTGCAATCCCATCACGCCGAGCATGATCAGGATGAGCGCAACGTTGATCTGCGGCATGCAGAGGCCGATCGCTCCGCAGATCATCGCCGCCAGTTCGAGCACCTTCGAGCTGATGATGATGTTCCGTTTCGGGAATCGGTCGGCCAGCCAGCCGGCCTGCGCGGCGAAGAGGAGGAACGGCAGCGAAAAAACAGCCGTCGCCCATCCCTGCATCGAGCTGCGGCCGATGGCGATGGCGATCAGCAGCGCCGCCTGCTTGAAGAAGTTGTCGTTGAACACCCCCAGGGAGAACGCGATCGCCATGGCGATGAAGTGCGCCTGGGCATGCTGAGCGCGGCTCGTGACCGTTTCGTCGCTCACTCGGTTTCCTGGGCTGATTTCGCGATGGCGGCGGCCGGCACTGCTTCCGGCCGCCGGATGGCGCGGCTCTCCCCGGCATTCCTGCGCCCCTTGAGCGGGCGGAACTCCGCTCGTCCAATGCGTTCCCTCGGCCGGGGCGGCGGCGCCGCAAGCCGCCTGATTATCGGAGAGTTTCATCCGCGTGTCAACGGCATCGAGATGGAAGCGCTGCTGAAACAGAGCAGGCGGGGATGCAGATCGAGCAGTCCTGCCGGAAAAACATCGTCGGAAGGAAGCGGTCGTCCGGGAAACCTCCCGGCCGTCAGGCGCGCTTGCGCGCCCTCAACCGGGCCAGCGCCGCAGAGCCCGCCGCGCAAAGGAACAACAGGCCGGTCGCAGGTTCGGGGCAACTGGTCGAAGGTCCATCGCCGACCGGATCATTGCCCGGATCTCCGCCGAGCGAGCCGCTGCCGAAACTGACGATCGGGTCCAAAGGCGGATCATTGACGGGATCCGCGACGATCGGGTTGCCGCCGGAACTGGCGATCGGGTCCGAAGGCGGATCATTGACGGGATCTGTAGCGAGCGCGGTGGTTCGCGAAGGCGGATCATTGACGGGACCTGCGACGGCCGCGGTGCCGCCCGAGCCGGCGGTCGGGCTCGCAGGAGGATCATTCGAGCTGTCGCTCGAACCCGGCGTGCAGCCGACCAGGAAGAGAATAACGGCGCCGACAAGAACCGCCGCCAGTTTTCTTACACTATTTCCTGACATGACGTCCCTTTCTAATAACCTGCATTACCCACATCATGCTGAGCCCCAGCAGATGATGGCGCAGGTTCGATAACCCCAACTGCTTAACAGAGGCTAGCAAGTGCCATGCCATGCCATGTCACGGCGCGGCAAAATCGAGAGCTAAAGTCCTATATCCTTACGGAGGCGCATGATATGACTGCGACTCGGTGATATAATACGCGGGCCGTGCAGGCATGGAGCGTTATTTATACAAGAATGCGACAGGCCTTGTACAAGAATATCCACACAGCCGCCTCGGACTTGTTGATATCCAGAACAGGGTGCAGATCGCCCCCGCAGGCATGGCCTTTAGCATTCATTTATCCGCTGCCGGTCTGCAAGCCAGGCGTTGACTTGTCCGGGCCGCTCCGGGTAAGATTTGTCGGCATCGCGCCATCGTTCATTGGGCGCCATCTTTCCAGCCGACGCACCCAGATCCGCCAGGCGCGGCGCGATCGTCCCAAGAGGCAGAGCGCACCGGAATGGAGGCCCAAGTGACGCACGCCGGACCGGCAGGCCTGCTGGTCAGTGTGGTCATCCCGGCATTCAACGGCGAGCGCTTGATCGGCCGGACCATCGAGAGCGCCCTCGCGCAGACGTATTCGAACGTCGAGATCATCGTCGTGGACGACGGCTCGACCGACGCCACGCAGGAAGTCGTGCGCCGCTTCGGCAACCGAGTCAGATACCTCCGGCAACCCAACCAGGGCGGGGCCGCGGCGCGAAACCAGGGCATTTCAGCCGCGCGCGGCGACTGGGTGGCTTTCCTCGATCAGGACGACCTCTGGCTGCCGGAGAAACTCGAACGGCAGACAGCCGTGTTCCTGGAAGAGCCGTCCACCGTTATCTGCTTCACCCGGTGGAGCCACATTGACGCGCAGGGAAACCCGATGACGCACGCGTCTACGACTGAGCGGGATCGCCTGCTCGATTCGGTCAGCCGGCAGGGCAAGCCTGTCGGGGGCGGCGCCGTGCTGCTTCCGGAGCAACCTTTCATCGCAGCGCTTGTGAAGCGGTGCCTCGTGAATTCTTGTTCCGGGGTCGTCGCGCGGAAATCGGCGCTCACGGAGGCCGGAGGTTTCGACGCCGGGCTTCGAGGGCCGGACGATTGGGATCTCTGGATGAGGCTGGCCGTCCGGCATTCCTTCGCGTACATCCCGGAGGCTCTTTACCAGTACCGGCATCACGCGCGGCAGCACACGCAGCTCGGAGGAACGCAGATGCTCCGCGACCTGCTGGTGGTTATGGAACGGTGGCTCCGGTCGCCGGAAATATGCGGCCGGGCCGGGCGGCAGACCATCCTCTCGAGCATGGCCAGGCTGCACGACAACTGCGCAACGGTGCGGGTCAGCCAGGGCGAGATGCGCGAGGCGCGCGCCCATTACATGGCCGCGCTTCGAGCCCGGCCGAAACTGGCAACGCTCGCATTGTGGAGCGCCACGGTCTGCCCTCCGATCGCGGCGAGGCTCGTCTCCTGGAGAACGAAACGTTGGGATCGCGCCGGGTCGCCGGAGGAGCGCGATCCGGGCGAGTGAGCCCGCCGTTCGGCGCATCCCATGCCCGGCGGCGCGGCTATTTCGCTTCCGGCGCGGCGGGCAGCGGCGGCGCGGGCGGCGCAAACGGTTCCTGCGCGGCGCCTTCCGGCGGCGCTTCGAGCGTGCCGATGGCCTGCTCCAACTGAAGTCGCGCCAGCTCGTGGTTGTACACCGCCGTCGCGTAGGTGGCCTGGGCGCTCGTGAGCGCGCGCTGCGCGTCGAGCACCTCCACCTGCAAGCGCACGCCCTGGCTGAAACCGAGCTCGGCCAGCCGCTGCGCCTCCTGCGCCTCCTCGACGTTCGCCTGCTGGGCCACCACTTCCTTCGACGCGTCCTCAATGCTGAGGATCGCCTGCTTGATCTGCAGGAGCGTCCGCTCCTCCGTGTCGCGCAGCGTGACCTCGTACTCCGCCAACTGCGCCTCCGCCTGCCGCACCTGCGATCGCGTCTTGAAGCCGTCGAAGACGCGGTACGTCAGCGCCACCCCGGCGCTCCACGCGTTGCCCCACGAGTTGTCCGTCTCGTTAATCGGGTTCGGCTTCTGCTCCTCGCCCTGGACGAACGCGTCCATCTGCGGGTAATATCCGGCGCGCGCGACGCTGACCGCCTCGCGCTGGAGCCGGATCGTGAGCTCGGCCTGGAGGATATCGGAGTTCTGCGTGAAGGCCGTATGCACCGTCTCGTCGAGCACGGGCGTCAGAGGCCGGTAATGCAGCGGCTCGGACAGCTCGACCTGGCTCTCCTGCGAGACGCCGAGCACGTTGAGCAGCGTGGTCAGCGCCACGTGATAGCGGTTCTCGTCTTGCACGTTCTGCGCGATGAGGGTCTTGAGTTCCACCTCGGCGCGGAGGTGGTCGAAATCGGCCAGCTTGCCGGCCTTGACGTTCTTGTCCACGTCTTCGAGGTGGCGCTGCGCCACGCTGACGGCGTCGGCGCTGGCGCGTCTGAGTTCCAGCGCCAGGCGCGCGTCGTAGTAGGCCTTGCGGGCCGCGAAGATCACCGCCTGCCGCGTCCCGCGCATCTCCTCGTCCACGAGGACGGAGTAGATTCGGGCGCCGCGGACGCCGGCGGTGATCGCGCCGCCGCGGTAGAGCGGCTGGCTGAGCCTCGCCGTCAGGGCATAGTTGTCCAGGAAGCCGACCTGAACCGTGTTGCCGCCGAAGGTGACCTTGGGCACTTCCCCGAGGCGCTGGTAACTGGCGCCCAGGTCGAGGTCCGGCAGCGCCTGCGACCACGCCTCCTCAACCCGCGCGCCCGCCTTCACGCGCTCGAGCACCGCGATTTCAATCTGCCGGCTGTTCCGCAGCGCCGTCATGATGCCGTCCTCGAGCGAAAGCTGGCCCGAGAGCGTCGGGCGCTGGACTTCGTCCCGGCGCTCCTCAGAGCGCCAGCCCGCGTAGCGGCTCTCGCGGCCGGCCAGGACATCCGACTTCAGCCCGCTCGTGTCGAAACAACCTCCCGCGAGCAGCGCCGCCAAGGCGGCGGCGAGGACGGCGCATGGCGTGCGAAGTCGGTCCGGCATCGGGGCGCTCCTCCCGGAAAGCAGCGGCCGCAACGAAAACATGCTCATCCTTTCACCGCGAAGCACACGCTTTTACCACGACGGCACGACGAGCACGACGCACGGAAAGTTGAGGTTAATAATCTTAATCCGTACGTCGTGCCCGTTGTGCCGTCGTGGTGAGCCATGACTTGTGCTCCGCGCAATATTCCGGCGACGGCCAAAAATACCCGCCCGCGCGGTCCGTGTCAACTCTGCGGACCGAGTGCGCGGCCGCGGCGGTTGCATTTTGGCGGCGGCGCGCCTATACTCGCCTCCTGCCTGCTTCAAGCGCGATATCGCGAAAAACCGGAGATCCCTGTGAATCGAGCGCGGCATTGGAGGCTTCGCGGGCTGGCGTCGCTGGCCGGACTGGCGTTGATCGCCGGCTGCTCGCACCCGTGCGGCTACGTGGATGTCCGGTCCGTGCTGACGCCGCTCGGCGAGGGCCGCATCACGAATGCGCCGCTCGAACGGCCGCTGCGGGTTACGCGCGAAGTCTCCGAGCGCAACGCCGTCCTCGAAGTGCGCGTCGAGCTGCTCGAGACGACCACCGGGCCGGCGCAGCTCGAGAGGTTCGGCAAGCCGACGTACGTGCCTTGGCGGTGGTATCATCCGCTGTTCAAGCTGCCCATCGCGGTGACGATCTTCCCGCCGTTCTTCCTGGCGTTCCATGATCCGACCACGTACGGCGGCGGGACTTGGACGCGCTGGGATTATTTCCACGACGTGGGCGCCTGGTTCAACCTCTGCTCCGGCGTGCCGACCGGCGGACGGGAAGTCCGAATGGAGGAAGAACGGATCCTCCTGGAGAAGGTCGTCGCGGTGACCCGCGAGCGGCGCGCGCCGGTCGCCGGCCGCGACGTGACGCTGAGCCTGGACGGCCGCCCGCTCGGCAGCGGCGTCAGCGACGCGGAGGGCGCGGTGCGGTTCGACCTCGCGCCGTTCCTCACGCCGGAACTGGCGCAGGCCGCCCACACGCTCCGGATCGTCAGCCCCTCCGGAACCGGCGAACCGGCGGAACTTTCGCGGAAGCTCGACGGAAAAACCGTGCAGCAGTTTCTTGAAAACCGGCGGCCGGCGACGGAAACAAAATGAAGGATGAAGGCGGAAGGATGAAGGATGAAGAAGGAAGAGGAACTGGGGCGCCGGAGGATTTGAAGACTCGGACGAAGAGATTTGCCCTTGAGGTTATCCGGCTCTACTCATCTCTGCCAAAGTCTGCGGAAAGCCAGGTGATCGGCAGGCAGATGCTGCGGTCGGGAACGTCGGTCGGGGCGCAGTATCGCGAAGGCGCACGAAGCCGTTCCAACGCCGAAGTAATCAGCAAGCTGGAGAGTGCTCTTCAAGAACTTGAAGAGACGCGCTACTGGCTTGAGTTGCTCGCAGAGGCCGCACTGATCAGATCGGAGCGTCTCACGAATCTCTTCAAAGAAGCTGACGAACTTACCGCGATCCTCGTCACCTGCGTCAAGAAGGTGAAGGCCCGGCATTCATAGCCCGCCCTTCCGTCTTCATCCTTCCGCCTTCACCCTTCCGTCTTCATCCCGCCGTCTTCATCCTTCCGCCTTCATCCTTCATCCTTGCCGTTCTCTCATTTGATGCAACTCGGCGTGGACACGCGCGCGTAGGCGACGATCGGCAGGTCGCCGGGCGTCCTCGGGCCGATCTTTTCAAGCCGGACCTCGAGTTCGGGGATTTCGAGGACCTTGCCGCCGAGGTAAGCGTACAGCCGGTCGGACAGGCTCTCCAGCCGCGCCCGCAGCCCGCCATAGCGCTTCTCGATCACCTCCAGGCCGAACGGCTTGTACGTCGCCAGCCACAGGTCGCGGTGGCATTTCCAGAGTTCGTCCACGGCCTTGCGGAGCGCGACGAGGTCGCCCTCGAGGATCTTCCTGAGCTTCCTGCGGTTCCCGGCGGCGTACGCCTCGGCCAGGTTCCGGCGCAGGTCGCACTTGAGCGCCAGCGCCCGCGCCAGGCGCGCGGGGAAGATCAGCCGGCGCGAGGCCGGCGTCTTCTTCGCGGCGCGGAAGAGCGCGGCGGAGAGCTTTTCATAATGCGCGCGCAGCGAGCAGCCCTCGATCTCCGGGTCCATCAGGGCGAGCAGCGGGTCCTGCCAGAGCAGCCACTTGCCGGCGTTGGTCCGGCTCTTGGCGGGGTCGGCGAGGCAGGGGATGGAATCCACACCGGACGCCTGGACCCAGTCGTCGAGGACGGCGTCGCACGAGCCGAGGAAGTTCGCGCGCAGCAGCGCCGGGTCCACGGCATCCGCGTAGCCGTGCTCGGCGAAGAGCTGCAGGCCCGGCAGCGCGGAGAACACGTCGCACTCCATCCCGTCGTCGCCCCACATCGTCATGAAGACCTCGCGGAGTTTTTCCTCCCGGCACGCGCGCATGCAGGCATTGACCGCGCTGAAGCTGTGCGGCAGCGCGGCCCAGAGATGGTCATACGTCCAGACGCCGCCGGCCATGATCGGCTCGGCGCCGAGCGCGCGGTGGCGCCGGATCATGTCGCGGTAGAAGTCAGTTTCGTAATGATAGTAATCCCAATACACGAGCTGCACGTCCCTGGGGATTTTCGCGGCGACGTCGGGCGGGATGACGCAGTCGCGGTCGTAGTAGTCGCCGGTTTTCGAGCCGAGCCGGAAATACATGTCGCTCCAGATCATCGGCCGGAGGCCGCGCTTGCGGCAGAGGTCGCGCACGCGGGCGAGGTGGTCGTTGAGGATGTCGAACGGGCGCTTCTCGCCGTGGAGCTCCTTGAACCGGCCCGAGCCGATGCCCCAGGCCTCGTCCATCCCGAGGTGGATGCGCCGCGAGCGGAACGGGGCCGAGGCGGCCGCGATCATCTTGTCGAGCAGCGCGTAGGTCTTCTCCTCGCCGGCGAGCAGGACGGTGTCCGTGTCGCGGTATTCCGCGTAGGCGGGCCATTGAAGGATCTGCTGCAAGTGGGCGAGCGCCTGGATGCAGGGGAACATCTCGATGCCGAGCGCGTCGGCGTAATCGTCGAGCGACTTCATCTCGTCGTGCGTGCAACGCCCGCGCAGGTAGCCGAAGAACGGCTCGCCGGGGACTTCGTAGGTGTCCTCCGAGTAGAGGATCGCCATGTTGAGGCCCATCAGCGCGCAGCGGCGGAGCATCGCCCGCGCCGCCGAAGGCGTCAGGACACCGTTGCGGGAGATGTCAATCATGATCCCGAGCAGATCGAAACGAGGCGTCTCGGAGAAACTCCCGCGCCGCGCGGAACCGCAGGCGGCCTCGCCCATCAACCGGCCGAGCGCGCGGAAGGCGTCCGTCTTGCGCCCGTACCGGATGCGGCAACCCGATGCGCTCTTCGCGACCGCCAGTCCGCCGCTCTTGAGCGCAGGGTCCCGCTCGAACGTCAGCGGCGTGCCGAGCCGTTTCGCGCGCGTGAACCGCTTCGGATATTCCGCGGCGATTTCCGCCAGGCCGCGGCGGAGTTCAGCGGGACATTCTTTCAAGTCCATCCAGAATTTTCGCATGGGATTTTCACCTTACTGAGTCGAGTCCGGCCATGCCGGCCTCTTCATCTTGTGGACTTCAGTTCACCGATCCGGAGGCCGAGTTCCTTCATCTTCGCCCAGATTTTCTTCATGTCCTCCCAGACTTCCTTTTTCTTATTTGGGTCTCGGAGGAGATAGGCGGGATGGAAGGTGGGCATGAAGAGGATGCCGTCGCGCTCGACGAAGATGCCGCGCGTCTTCGTGATGCCGACGGTCGTCTGGAGCAGCGTCTGCGTCGGGACGTTGCCGAGCGTCACGATGATGCGCGGGCGGATGATCTCGATCTGGCGTCGCAGGTAGGGCAGGCACAGCGCGGACTCCTCGGGCAGCGGCGCGCGGTTATTCGGCGGGCGGCACTTGACGATGTTGCCGATGTAGACCTCGTCGCGCGTCAGGCCGATCGCCTCGATGATCTTCGTGAGGAGCTGGCCGGCGGGTCCGACGAATGGGATGCCCTGCTCGTCTTCCTGCTGGCCGGGCCCTTCGCCGATGAACATCAGGTCGGCGTCCGGCCGGCCGACGCCGAACACCAGGTTCGTCCGGCCCTTGCCCAGCTCGCAGCGGCAGCACGGCTCGAGTTCGCGGCGGAGCTTCTCCAGCTCGGCGGCTTTTTTCTCGGCCGCGTTCGCCCCGGCGGCCGCGCGGCGCCGGCCGCGCAACTCTTTCACGCGCTCCGGGTTGAACGGCAGGTGCTCCGCGCCGAGCGAGCGCTCCATCTCCAGGTGCATCCGCGCCGACGCGATGATCCCGGTCAATTCGTCGCGGCGGCCTTCGGCAGGGCAGCGCGCCATGGTCTCTCGCAATTTAATGATCGCCGCCGGCGCCGAGCAGTTGCGTCAGCTCCGCGACGACGGTCCTTTCGACCTCGTCCATTCCGCCGGGCACCTCGCAGCCGGCGGCCTGGCGGTGGCCGCCGCCGCCGAGTTTGCGTGCGACCGGCTCGACGTTCACGCCGGCGTGCGCGCGCAGGCTCACCTTGACCTCCGGGGGCGGCCCCATCTCGCGGAGCAGCACACCGATCTGCGCGCCTCGGACCGAGCGCGGCTCGTCGGCCAGGTCATGCGTGTCAATCGGGTCCACGCCGGTGCGCGCGAGCATGTCGAGCGTCAGCCGCATCACGGCGATGCGGCCGTCCGCGTACAGCCTCAGCGAGCGCAGCGCCTCGCCGCGCAGCGCGATGAACGCGGGGCTGTTCTCCTGGTAAATTCTCTCCGCCGCGAGCACGTGCTGCGCCCCGTGGTCCACCAGGTCGGCCGCGGCGCGCAGCGAAGCCGCCGTGGTGTTCGAAAACGCGAACCGGCCCGTGTCCGTGAGAATGGCCACGTAGAGGCAGGTCGCCGCGTCGGCCGGAATCGCCCAGCCGGCGGACGAGGCGAGGCGATAAACCATCTCGCCGACCGAGCTGCACGAAGGGTCCACCCAGGCCGTATCGCTGAGTCTTTCAACGGGCGGATGATGATCCATGGCCACCGCCGGCAGATTCGCCGGCAGCCGCTCGCGGATGGCCTTCGCGCGGCTCCAGCTCGGAAGGTCCAGGGCGATCACGAGATCGTAATCCCCGCGCAGATCGGCGGCGGAAGTCCCCGCCTCGTTCACGCCCGGCAGGAACCGGTAAGCCTCCGGGATGGCGCTGTCGTTGACGATGTGCGGGTCCTGCCCGCGCGCGCGGAGGATGTGCGCGAGCCCCAGCTCGCTGCCGAGCGCGTCGCCGTCCAGCCGGATATGCGCCACCAGCAGCGGCCGGCGGCACGCGGCCACGCGGCGCTGCACCTCCAGCGCCGTCGCCGGAAGCGGAGGATGCGACGGAGGATTGATCTTCATGCCAGCCGGGGCGCCGTTCGAGCCGGAGGGATTGTTCATCGCGTTTATGGCCGCACAGCTGAGGGAATCACGAGAAGGTCGGCCACGTCATACTGTCGCAGCGTCATCGGCTCCATCGCGCGCACGTACTGCCGGTCGCCCACGAGCACAATCCCGTTGAAGAGCACGTATTGCAGCCCGGCCTGCCGCAACGACCAGGCCAGGGCGTCCTGCGCGCGGACGTCCTTCAACTGCAAGGTGACCGGCTTGTCCGCGAGGTCCGATGCCGAGCGGTCCAGCACCACGTCGATCTCCAGCCGCCGGCGGAAGAACTCCATCACCTCGCTCAACGACATTCCCTGGAAATTGACATCCATACGGCTGTCGAGCTTTTCCCGGACCGGCAGGCCCTTCAGGGGAATCGAGCCTTCCTCGGACGCGCAAGCCATCGCCGGCCCGAGGATCAGCGCCGCCAGCAGCACCATGTATTTTGCCCTGCTCATCCGGTCACTCCTGATTCCCCCAGGATTATATCCGCGCCCGGCGGACCAGTCAAAGCCCGCGGTTGACTTCAGGGTCATGCGCGGGTAGCTTTCCGTCTGTGGCCGGCAACGAAGTCGTCCATGCCGTCCACAAAGTCCACCTCGTCCATCCTGATTAAAGGAGGCCGCGCGGTGCCCAGCCATGAGCCTTTGCTCCCCAAGCACGGCGGCTACCGCAAGCTCAAAAGCTTCCAAATCGCGCAGTTGGCGTACGATGTGACGGTCCGGTTCTGCGACCGTTATATTGACCGCAAGAGCCGCACTCACGACCAGATGACACAGGCCGCGCGCTCTGGGGTTCAGAACATCGCCGAGGGAAGCCAGGCCTCCGGCACATCGAAGAAGATGGAATTGAAACTGACGAACGTGGCCAGGTCGAGCCTGGAGGAGTTGCGGCGCGACTACGAGGATTTCCTGCGGCAGCGCCGTCTGGCGCAGTGGGGCCGCGACGACCCGCGCCGCGCGCAATTGATCGCACGCCGTCCCGCCACCGCCGACGATGTGGCCGCCTGGGTCCGAGAGGTGCATGAAAGCGCTGCGCCAAAGGACAAGCGTGTACTGAATGGACAAAGTGGACCGTCCACAAAGTCCACGTCGTCCACCAAGTCCACACTCCCGCCGTCCTACGCCGAAGCCGCCGCCAACGCCGCCCTGGTTTTGATTGCCGTAGCGTGCAGCCTGCTGGACCGCCAACTGGCCGCCCAAGCGGCCGCGTTCGAGCGGGACGGCGGCTTCACGGAACGGCTGTACCGAACACGCCAGCAGCGCAGACGCGGCGGCGAAGATCAGTAGATCGGCCGGGGTTACGGGGCCTTCGCCGCCGCCGCTGTCCGTTCCACGCGCCAGGCGATGTCGTCGGCGGGTGATTTCGGGGGTGTTCCCCCGGCCCGCGATTGGTCATTCACTCCTCCATCGTCTTTGCCATTGGGGCCAACACTGTAGATGAGGACGCCGTCGGGCAAGGACTTGAGGAGCAGCGGCTGCCCGCTGAAGGTGTCGTTCGGCAATGTGGCCAGGTACTTCGGCGCCAGGGCCTCCAGGCTCTTGGGATAGGCGCCGTGATCGAGACGATACAGCTCCGCTGCGATCCCGCACTCCGCCACATCGCGGCGGGCGACATCCTCCTTGGCCATATTAAGAAGTGGGTTAACAGACTGCAGGAGCAGCCACGACAACGGACGCGAAGATCGAGGATCCGCATAGTAAAAGGGACTGTCAGGAACCGTTGGCGAGGTCTCGGCGTTTTTTTCGAAACTCTGGAGCTCGGCGCGCGTCAATGAAGGCACCCGCGCTGCGTCTTCCACGAAACGATTCATAACCGACAAGTAGTAAGCCTCATCCGGCGGCAGCGTATTCAATGCCCGCACCTTGGCGGCGACAAGAATACGCATGAATCGCTGCCAGCCCGTAGCCGTGCCGCCCTCGACAGCTTGGAAAACGCCACCGAAGCCTTCCTTCCGGGCCACTTCAAAGAGGTCTTCGCCTGTGGCACGCTCGCTCTCCGCGGCGAGGCGGTAGGACGCCGGATTGCGCGACTGTAATTCGGTCAGGATCAACCGCAAATCCGCCTCCTGCGGTTGGAGGGCAGGCAGGATGCACTGCAAGGCGCGCAGCGTCTTGGAATCCCAATCCATGCCGCCGACTTGGCTCATCTCGAGAGGCTCGTTCTCCAGGGCATGCCTAATCCTGAGCGCGGCCCAGACCGCCTGCAGAGCTTTGTGAGGGTCGCCCTGTTCGGCGGCCAGCCAGGCTTCCAGACTGAGCAGGCGCGTCCCCAACATCAGATGTATCATAAAAGAGGAAAGCTGCATCCGGTAGCCTTCGTAGTAGGGCAGTTCGAACCATGAGCGTTCACAATGGGCGGCTTGATGCAGCAGTTGAAGCGGCATGGCGCTGTCGCGCAACCAGGCTTCCAGCCCTGCGCGGTTCTTCGACACCTGTTTGGCCCTCTCGCTCGGCTTAGTCATGAGGAAAGCATCGTAAGGGGCTATTCCCGGCGTGTTCGGGTCGCAGCGCATTTCCAGCAGGGGCCCGGCTGCCTGATATACGAAGGCCGCGTTCTCGTACTCCGGCACTGGCCTGAGGTCCTCGTTCTTCACGCTTGGGTCTAATGTGACGCCCGCGCAGCGGGCAGCCAACTCCTGAAGGCTGAGTGAACTGCCCTCGGCGCGCACCTGCGCCTTCAGGTGCCGGAGCTGGATGCCGTAGATGACGCTGACGGCGGCGTAATGGACCAGCCAGAGGATGAACAGGCCCAGGACGAGGATCAGCAGTACGCGGTACCTTCGCGGGAGTCTCATTGGATGTTCCTTAATAGAAACAGATCATTGCGAAAGAGTTCGTGGCTTCCAGACGGCGCCTCCGTCCCGGAAAGCTGCGCGATGAGCCGCCGCTCCAGCACCGGCCCGTCGCCCAGCGACGCGGCGAGTTCCTTCGCCGCCGCCACGACGATTGGATCGGCCGCGACCGGCGCCGCCTGGCGCGGGGTCGCTCCGGCGGGCGCGACGAAGATGGCGACAAGGCAAACCAGCACGACGGCCGCAGCCGAGCGCCAGAACGCGCGCGACTCCCACAGCCGGTCCAGCCAATCCCGCTTCTCCGCGGCCTGCTGCAGTTCGGCTCGTGCGGCGGCCAGCACCCTTTCGCGCGCGCCCTGCGGCGGGGATTGAATCTTCAGCTTCCGAAGCAGCTCTTCCATGTCATTTCTCCTGCAGCAAGTCCGGCGGCAGAAGCGCCCGGAGTTTGTCGAGCGCATAACGGTACCGGCTGGTCGCCGTATTCGCGGGGACGCCGGTCACATCCGCGATTTCCGGAAAGGTCATGTCCTGGTAAACTTTCAGCAAAATCACTTCCCTCTGCTCCGCCGGCAGCTTGGCCAGAGCGGATTCGATATCTGCGGCCGCGCCTTCAGGCAACCCGGCCGGTCCGGGCCGTTGGAAGATCGCGGCCGGATCAACGCTGAATTCATCCGATGCGTCGCGGCGCAAGCGCCGCCAGATCGCATTCCGAAGCATGACGAAGAGGTAGGCCCGGACGGAACGGACGTGTCCGAGCTTGCTGCGCGAGCGCGCCAGGTTGAGAAAAAGCTCCTGCAATCCATCTTCAGCCGCCTCCGGCCGGCCCAACATCCCCAAGGCATATCCGTAGAGCTGCGGCGCAAACTTGTCATAGAGCATCTCCAGGGCGGAAGGATCGCCTTCCGCTAGTCGCTCCAGCCATAAGCTGGCTCCATCGTCCTGGTCGGCGCCGATCACTTCCATCACCTATATAGAGCCGCGCGGGAGAGAAATCCGTCTATCCGCCGAGAAAAATATAGCACCAAGTCGAGCGGGAGAAAACCGCCAGTTCCAGCAAGACCGGCAGACCAGTCCAAGCCCGCGTCGCCGAGGCCGGACGGTTCCGTTCCGGTTCGCGGCGGTCGGAAGGCGCACCACAGAAATTTCCGAAATATGTCTTGACAGCTACCTTGTTATACAGTATACTATGCGCAACCATATAGCTGAGGCCGAACACATGGACGACTCGTTCCTGACGAATTGGTTTACGCAACTCCGGAAGGGAATCCTCGAATACTGCGTCTTGAAGTCGCTGGAGGACGGCCCGCTGTACGGTTACGACCTTGTCCGACGGCTTCGCTCGCTCGACGTGATCGTCGTCAGCGAAGGGACGATCTATCCTCTCCTGAGCCGCCTCCGAAAAGAAGGGCTTCTGAAGACCTACTTGGAGGAATCATCCGAGGGGCCCGCGCGAAAGTATTATGAGCTGGCGGCTCGCGGCAAGAAAATGCTTCCGGAAATGCGCGTGGCCTGGCTGAAGATGATCGAAGGCGTCGAGAACTCCGGCAGGATGAAAGGAAGCCAGAAATGAAGGTCGAATACAACGCCGGCGCAGAGGCCCGGGTGGCGGATTACCTCCGCCGCGTTCGTGAGCGCCTCGGAGCCGCCGAATCGGTCGATGCCGAGGAAGTGGCTAATGATCTTCAAGCCCACATTGAACGGGAGCTCTCCGAAATGCGGCAGCCGGTGTCGGAGGCTGACGTCAGCGGCGTGCTTGCCCGTCTGGGACCGCCCGAGCAAGTCGTAAGCGAAGAGGATATGTCCCAGGGGGCAAAGGTAAAGATGCTTCTCCGGAAGCGCAGACGCCGCCTGCTGGTGCTTGGCCTGTTCCTGGGCGCAGTGTGGGGCATCCTTGCCCTGGCCGGATACAACCACGTGCTGATCGTGCGGGACGTTCAGTGGAAAACCGCTGACTTCGTAGTCGCTGAAGACGACAGATGGACGCTCGCGACGCCTACGGAAATAAGAGCTTCATCCACTCTCTGGGTGGAGAAGCACCCCACACCCTGTAAGGACGTCGTGATTCAGTTTCCGTTTGAAGACGTCGTGGTGAATGCCGTGCACGGCGGCAGTGCGGCTTTGCCGTTCTCCAAGAAAAGCAGCAGAAGCTGGCGCATCGATCTGTCCTCCTGGCGGCATGGATTGTGGAAGGACCAGATCACGGTAGATTGGAGTTTCCCGGCATCTCGTCTTGCCGCTTCCGGAATAAATTTCAGATTTCCTTTAAACAGTCTCTTGCCGTCCGCCTCTTTCAAACTCATGTTCGGCCTCGCGCCGGACAGCGGTTATCGGTTTCGCGACGCCACGACCTCAAATCCGACGTTTCTCTTCTCCGGCGACAACAAGCTCCCAACTGCAGACTATGGCAGTTGCGGCAGTCCCCCGTTGGAAAAAGCCCCGCCGCTCAACGAGGTTGCACCGTCGAGCGCTCCAACCGCGTCCCCTGCGCAGCGCCCCTGAACGTTGCCGTTAGCCCTCGGCAGCGAGCGTTCTACACCTCATTCTTGACAAGAGCCGCCGGTTGTGGTGTTATCTCTCGGACGGCCGATAGCTGAAAGCCGGCGTTGCTTCTTGCGCTTCTTCGCGGCTGAAAAGCGGCTTTGACGGAGGTTTCATGGCAGTCCTGGTGACGGGCGGAGCGGGGTTTATCGGCTCGACGCTGCTGGATCGGCTCGTCGCGGAAGGGGCCGATGCGGTCTGCTGGGACGATTTCAACGATTACTACGATCCCCGCCGCAAGCGCGCCAATATCGCGCCGCTGGTGGAGCGGAAGAAGGTCCGGCTGTACTCGGGCGATATCTGCGACGTGGCGCTCGGCGAGGAGATTTTCCGCAAGGAGCGGATCGAGACGATCGTGCACCTGGCGGCGCGCGCCGGGGTGCGGCATTCGCTGCAGCATCCGCTGCTCTACGAGCGGGTGAATTGCGGCGGCACGACGGCGCTGCTGGAACTGGCCCGGAAGAACGGCGTGAAGCGGTTCATCTTCGGCTCGACGAGTTCGGCGTACGGGGCGACGAAGCGGATCCCGTTCACGGAGGATGACCCGGCGGATGCGCAGGTTTCGCCCTACGCGGCGTCCAAGCGCGCGGCGGAGCTGCTCTGCCGCGCCTGGCACGAGATTTACGGGCTGCCGGTGATGTGCCTGCGCTTCTTCACGGTGTACGGCCCGCGCGGCCGGCCGGACATGGCGGTGTTCCTGTTCACCGACGCGATGGAGCACGGGCGGCCGATTGATGTGTTCGGCGACGGATCGAGCCGGCGCGATTACACGTTCGTGGAGGACATCGTCTCGGGCATCCTCGGCGCGGTGCGGGCGGAGTTCGGCTTCGAGATCGTGAACCTGGGCGAGTCGCGGACGGTGGAGCTGCGCCGCCTGATCGAGCTGATCGCCCAGGCGACGGGAAAGACGCCGCAGATCAACCGCCTGCCGCCGGCGGCGGGCGACGTGCCGATCACGTTCGCGAATATCGAGAAGGCGCGCCGGCTGCTGGGCTACAACCCGAGCTTCCCCATCGAGAGCGGCGTGCCGCTGTTCGTGGAGTGGTACCACAAGACAATGCACGACGGCGGAGTTTAGACCACGGCAAAATTTGAACCACAGATGGACACAGATGAAAACAGATACGGATTAATCCGTTTTTCTTATCTGTGCACATCTGTGTTCATCTGTGGTTCCAAGTTTTTCGTTTTCGCGTTTTCGCGCTTTCGCGTTTTCGCGGTCAGGTGACGTTTCCGTTTCCGAGGTTGAATGACATGATCGCGCCGGATGTGAAGCTGGGCAAGGACGTGGCGATCCGGCAACCGGACCTCGTCAACCTCTACGGCTGCACGATCGGCGACGAGACGAGAATCGGGGCGTTCGTGGAAATCCAGAAAAACGCGGCCGTCGGCCCGCGATGCAAAATTTCGTCGCATAGCTTTCTCTGCGAGGGCGTGGTTCTTGAGGCGGAAGTGTTTGTCGGACACGGGGTTATGTTCATCAACGACCGTTATCCGCGCGCGACCGCGGGCGGCCGGTTGCAGACGGAGACGGACTGGGCGGTGGCGCCGACGCGCGTGAAACGCGGCGCCTCGATCGGCAGCGGCGCCGTGATTCTGTGCGGCGTGACGATCGGCGAGGAGGCGATGATCGGCGCCGGCGCAGTGGTGACGCGCGACGTGCCCGCCCACGCGATCGTGGTCGGCGTCCCGGGTCGCCTGCGAGGCGATATGCGCGAGCGGAAGTAATTTTTCACCACGACGACGCGACGAGCACGACGTACTGCTAAGAATTGTTAATCTGCCTTTCCGTACGTCGTGCTCGTCGTGTCGTCGTGGTGAGAACTGCCGTTGTGGTTGCAGATGAGGAATCTGAGGAGAGGCGGTTATGGTTCGAGTCGGCGTGATCGGTTACGGCTACTGGGGACCGAACCTGGTGCGGAATTTCGCGGAGACGCCCGGCTCGGAGGTCGTCGGCGTCAGCGACCTGCGCCCCGAACGGCTGGCGCTGGTGCGCGCGCGCTACCCGGCGATCCGCACGACGCAGAACGTGGACGAGCTGCTGGCCAACCCGGCCGTGGACGCCATCGCCGTGGCGACCTCCGTCTCGTCCCACTTCGACCTCGCCATGAAGGCGCTCGCGGCGGGCAAGCACGTGCTCGTCGAGAAACCGCTCACGGCCACTTCCGACCAGGCCCGCCGCCTCATTGACGAGGCCGCCCGCTGCAAGCGCGTCCTCATGGTGGACCACACTTTCGTCTTCACCGGCGCGGTGCGAAAAATCCGCGCCCTGGCCTCCGGAGGCGACCTCGGCGACATCTATTATTACGACTCCGTCCGCATCAATCTCGGCCTGTTCCAGCACGACGTGAACGTGATCTGGGACCTGGCCGTCCATGACCTGGCGATCATGGACTACGTGCTCGGGCAAATGCCGTCGGCGGTGTCGGCCGAGGGCATGAGCCACGTGGCGCGCGCGCCGGAGAACGTGGCGTACCTGACGCTCTTCTTCCCGACCGACCTGATCGCGCACATCCACGTCAACTGGCTCGCGCCGGTCAAGGTGCGCCGGACGCTCATCGGCGGCAGCAAGAAGATGATCGTCTACGACGACCTCGAGCCGAGCGAAAAAGTCAAAGTCTACGACCGCGGCGTGACGGTCGCCGACGACACGGAGAACCTCTATCGCGTCCGCATCGGCTACCGCACCGGCGACATGTGGGCGCCGCGGCTCGACGGCAAGGAGGCGCTGGCCGCCGAGGCGGAGCACTTCATCCGCTGCATCGAGACCGGCGAGCCCCCGCTCACCGACGCCCACGCCGGCCTGCGCATCGTCCGCATCCTCGAGGCCGCCACCGAGTCCATCAAGGACCGCGGCCGGCCCGTCCAAATCCGGAAGGAGGCCTGACGCGTGATCCCGCTCGTGAACCTCAAGCTCCAGCACCAGGCCATCCGCGCCGAACTCGACGCCGCGCTGGCCCGCGTCCTCGACACCTGCCAGTTCGCGCTCGGCAGCGAAGTCGCCGCCTTCGAGGAGGAATTCGCCGCGTTCTGCGGCGCCCGCCACGGCGTCGCCGTGAACTCCGGCACCAGCGCGCTGCACCTGGCGCTGCTCGCCGCCGGAGTCGGGCCCGGCGACGAGGTCATCACCGTGCCCTTCACGTTCGTCGCCACCGTGGCGGCGATCGGCTATGCGGGCGCGCGCGCGCGGCTGGTGGACATTGACCCGCGCACCTACACGATGGATCCCGCGCGCCTGGAGGCCGCCATAACGCCGCGCACGAAGGCGATCATCCCGGTGCACCTCTACGGCCAGCCCGCGGACATGGACCCGATCCTCGCCATCGCGCGCAAGCGGCGCCTGGCCGTCATCGAGGACGCCGCGCAGGCCCACGGCGCCGAGTACAAAGGCCGCCGCTGCGGCAGCCTCGGCGATCTCGGCTGTTTCAGTTTCTATCCCAGCAAAAACCTGGGCGCTTGCGGCGAGGCCGGCATGGTGACCACCGGCAACCCGGAGTTCCTCCGCACGCTGCGCATGCTCCGCGACTGGGGCCAGGAGGCGAAGTACCAGCACGTCCTCAAAGGCTTCAATTACCGCATGGAAGGGTTCCAGGGCGCCGTCCTGCGCGTCAAGCTGCGCCACCTGCCCGCGTGGACCGAAGCCCGCCGCGCGCGCGCCGCGCAGTATGGAAAACTCCTCGCCGGCTCCGGCGTCGAGCCGCCCGTCGAAATGCCCTACGCGCGGCACGTCTATCACGTCTACGCCGTCCGCGCGCAGCGCCGCGACGCGCTCAAGGAGGCGCTCCACAACGACGGCGTGGACTCCGGAATCCACTACCCGATCCCGATCCATCTCGTCAAAGCGCACGCCGACCTGGGATATAAAGAGGGCGATTTCCCCGAGGCCGAACGCGCCGCAAAGGAAACCCTCTCGCTGCCCCTGTTCGCCGAGTTGACCGAAGACCAGGTCCGCATGGTCTGCGAGGCGGTGCGGAAAGAAAGCGCAAGAAAGTAAGAAGTCAGAGTGATGAGCGATGAACGGGAGCGCTTGCGCGCCCCTCTCGTACTTCATCGCTCATCATTCGTGCTTCTGACTTGAAAAGAGTTCTTATGAATATCGCGGTAATCGGCGCCGGGAAGATGGGCCTGCCGCTCGCCTGCGTCTTCGCCGACCGCGGCGCGCGGGTCATCGCCTGCGATGTCAACTCTGCGGTCGTCGAGGCCATCAACTCCGGCCGGTCGCCGATTGACGAACCCGGCGTCGAGGACATCCTCCAGCGCGCCGTCCAGGCCGGCCGGCTCAGCGCCACCGACGACACGCCTGAGGCGGTCGCGCAGAGCGAGGTCGTCGTCGTCATCGTGCCGGTCCTCCTCACGCCCGAGAAGAAGGCCGACACCCGCATCATCGAAAACGTCACCCGCCAGATCGCCCTGCGCCTCCGGCGCGGAATGATGATCTCCTACGAAACCACGCTGCCCATCGGCGGCACGCGCGCGCTGCTGCCGCTCCTCGAATCCGGCCGGCTCCGCGGCGGGCGCGACTTCGACCTCGTCTTCTCGCCCGAGCGCGTCAAGAGCCAGCTCGTCATCCAGCGATTGACGAAGAACCCCAAAATCGTCGGCGGCCTTACCCCGGAAGCGGCCGAGCGCGCGGCGGCGTTTTATGGAGAGTACCTCGGCGCACCGGTCATCAACGTCGGCGCCCTCGAAACCGCCGAGATGGTCAAGCTCGCCGGAATGGTCTACCGCGACGTCAACATCGCCCTCGCCAACGAGCTGGCGCGGTATTGCGAAGCTGCCGGGATTGACTTCCCGACCGTCGTCCAGGCCGCCAACAACGACGGCGAGGCCAATCTCCTGCACGCCGGCATCGGCGTCGGCGGGCACTGCACTCCGGTCTATCCGCACTTCCTCTTCCAGGAGAGCGAGAGATTCGGCGTCCACGCCCCGCTCGCCGAACTCGGCCGGCTCCTCAACGACCAGCAACCCGCAAAAGTCCTCGACCGCCTCGAGCGCGAATGGCAGCCGCTCCGCGGCAAGCGCGTGCTGATCCTCGGACTCGGATTTCGCCCGCAAGTCAAGGAAGACGCCTGCTCGCCCGCCTACACCCTGGCCGCCGAACTCGCCCGCCGCCGCGCGCGCGCGGAACTCCACGACCCGCTCTACACATCCGACGAGATCAGGAACCGCGGCTTCAGCCCCGGCGTGTTCGCCGTCAAAGGCGCCCGCTGGAAAACCCTGAGCCGCGAGGAGGGCCCCATGCACGAACTCCTGATCCTCAACACCGCCCACGCCGCGTACGCCGACCTCGACTTCAAGAAACTCGCCGCCCTCGGCCTGAAAGCCGTCCTCGACGGCCGCAACTTCTGGAAAGCGGAACAGGTCAAAAAGGCCGGACTGTTCTATCTGGCCATCGGCCGCCCGTAGCCGGCGGGTCTTGTAATGAGTCGCGTCCGGGTTTATACTGGATGTAACATCCGCGGGGCGCTTCCGATTCTTTGATCATGCCAAGGGAGTCATTTCATGGACTGCAGGGTCGAGAGCAACAAGGAAAAGTGCGCGTGTCCGAACACCGACTGCGAGCGGCGCGGCACCTGCTGCGAGTGCCTGAAAAACCACCTGGGCAAACGCTCATTACCCATGTGCATGCGCAAATTGGATTGGATCAAAGTCGCGCAGTAGAACAGGGCGGCGCCGAACTCCGCCGCCTTGCGCCTTCCTACTTCTTATAAACGCTTAATATCGGAATGCCGTTGCCCTCCTTGATCGCGAATACCGGAGTTTCGTTCGAGTAGTGATAACTCCACGCGATCTCGTCAAAGCTGCCCTCTCTCTCAAGTATGACCACATAGTCTGCGTCTTTGTAATCACTGCATTCGACAGACGTACTTAGCGTCTCCAGCGCCTGATATATCATCAGATGGTCGCCCATAACAGGCACATAAAGCTTGCTATGAGGATGCTCATTCAGCCACGGTACAAGCTCCTGGTAGGCGCAGTTCTCATACTCGGTCTCGAAGGCCGCTTCCGTATGGCTCACCGCGACGATTTCGTTGTAATAGCATTCCTGATATCTATGATACTTGCCTATTGCAAATACAATGGAAACGCATGATATGATAACGCATATGGCCAGCCGGGCATGTGTATATCGCTTCAAGTATTCATAGAAGCCCAATGATGCCATCATGGCGATAAAGGGGAACGAGGACAAAAACAGCCTTACACCGTCATTCTTGCAGGGCGAGAAGAAAGCGATCGCCGCCATCGGTATGAAGGCGCTGGCAATCAAGAAGCCATCTATCGCCTTCTTCCTGGTGGTCATCGCATAGTACACGACCGCCGCCAGAATGATGCAAGGCAGCGTGACCATGGTGAGTACGAACGGATAGTGCCATGGAGTATTGCCGTAATAGATCTGGCCGAAATAGTACAGAGGTATGGGCCGATGATCCTTCAATCGAATAAAATAGCCGAGGATCCTCGCCACGGGATGATGCCACAACCAGGGCCACAATAAAACAAAAAGCGCCGGTGGAATAACTATCAATGACAAGATGTACGGCAGCCGGTTCTTCAACTCCTTTCTCCAGGCTATGACAAGCCACGGGATGAGAAAGACATATAGAAAAGCCCCGTTGATCTTTGTCGCCAATGCGAGGCCCGTGAGAATTGCGGCGGTAATGATATGCCTGGGATTGGTCAAACCTTTCCAGAACGCATAGGATGATATGAAGATCAGCACCGTGACGGGATAATCCAGCATCCCGATATGCGCGCTGAAGTACATCCTGGGCAGAAAGAACGCCACGAGGACGGCGGCGACCGCCATGTATTTATTGGTGATCTCCTTCATCCACAAATACATGATGAAACAAAACACAAAGCAGTAGATCAGGTTCTGCAGTCTGAAAGCTTTGAATAAGCCGACGGTGCCAAGTTTGTCATGGAATACATAGCAAGTGAGCCCGCCTAAAACTTTTCCAAAAGAAGGATGCTCCTGGCCATACATCCAATAGGAATCCAGTTTATGTCTAATGGGGTGCTCAGCCCATACGACATAGATGCGTCCTGCAGTGAGGTAGACCGGCTCGTCCAGGGTGACTCCATAAAGATTTATCGTGAGGCACAGGATGGCGCAAAGAAGAAGGCTCAGGTAGACCGGAATGCGGTACTTGCTGTCTATCAGCATGGTCTTATGCCGTATGCGTCTGCCTGGCTTTTTTCTCTTTGTGCAGCAGCATGAGGTTGCGGATATAGACCAGGCTGTTCGGGGCGAAGGCGAAGATGACCACCAGGTCCTTCGTGTGGATGGCGTACACCGCCAGGATGACGCTGCCGATGATGCTCAGGATCCAGAATTGCACCGGGATGATGCTCTTCCCCGCGCGCTCGGAGGCGATCCACTGGATCATGAACCGCGAGAAGAACGTCGCATTGCCCGCGTAGCCGATCACCTTCCACAACGACCACTGTTGGCTGAGCCACTCCACTATCGTTCCTCCCTGCTTTCATATCGCAGCCAGCGCGATTGCATCCACCGAACGCCGAACAGGTCGTACAGTCCGCGGAACAGGCGGTTCCAGACGCCGTACTTGGAATGGCCCTTGAGGCGCGGCCGGTGATTGACGGAGATCTCCGTCACGCGCGCGCCTTCCATGCGCAGGAGCGTCGGCAGGAAGCGGTGCATGCCGGTGAAGAGCTTCACTTTTTTCGCGTACGAGGCGCGGACGACCTTCATCGTGCAGCCGACGTCGGTGATGCTCTCGCGGGTGAGCCGGTTGCGCGACCAATTCGCCACGCGCGACGAGACGCGCCGCACGAACGAGTCCTCGCGCTTGGTGCGCACGCCGCAGACGACGTCCCAGTCGTTCATCATCGCGACCATTTTCGGGATGTCGGCGGGATCGTTCTGGAGGTCGGCGTCCACCGTGGCGATCAACTCGCCGCGGGCGGCGTGGAAGCCGGCGTCGGTGGCCGCCGTCTCGCCGGAGTTCTTCAGGATGCGCACCACCCGCAGCGCCGGGAACTGCGGCCTGAGCGCGCGCAGCCGCTCGGGCGTCGCGTCGGTGCTCCCGTCGTCCACGACCACGACCTCGTACGTCTGCCCGAGCCGGTCCATCACCGAGCACACCTCGCGGACGCACTCGCCGATGCACTCCTCCTCGTTGTACGCCGGGATCACCACGCTGAGTTTCGGCGCCGCCATGAGGGCTCCTGAGATGGACCCACTTGGACTTCTTCGACGTGCGCACATCTTAGGAGCCGGGCGGCGCGCCTGTCAAGGTGGGCGAATCGAGTGCTGAGTGCAGAGTGCGGAGCGCGGAATAGGAATTCGTCTTTCGTCGTGGCCGTCGCGTTCGTCGTGTCCGTCGTGCCGTCGCGGTGAGGAATTGATAAGAATGCGGAATGTCAGTCGCGCCAGCATCCGGCGCGCGCGTCGCGCCAGATGGGATTGCACCAGGCCTTGCGGCCGGCGGCGTCCACAATTTCCAGACGCAGGTATTTCGAGCGCCCGACGAGGCGCCGGAGCGCGAACCGGTCCCGGCTGTGCGTCCCGCGCCTGGCGATGAGGGCCTGCCCGTGCGGCCCTTCGGCGTGCCAGACGATCTTCCGCGCGGGCGAGCAGGTCAAGTGGGCAGTGCCGCCTTTCACGCGCAACGACCGGATCGCCGGACCCTGCGTGGCATAAAAATATCCTTTGCGGATCGCATCGAGGATGGCTCTCGGCGTCAGCTCGCGCGCCTTGACCATGATCCATCCGCCGAAGGCGTCGCGCGCGAGCCGGTGCGCGTCGTCCACCGCGAACGCCGTCCAGCGGATGCCCGCCGACAGCGCCTGGTCGAAGTGCGCGCTCGAATCGCCCAGGCCGACCATCGCCTCGCACACGGAGTTGAACACCTCGACGCCGGAGGTGCGCTTCCCATCGCGCATCAGGCCGAGGTCATGCCCGCACCAGTAGGGATGGGCGTACACCGCCACGCCGCCTTGCCGCTCGATCCAGCGGATGACCGACGCCGCCGTGGCCTTTTCCACCCACCCGCGCGCCGGCGAACGCTCCACGCCGATGCCGACGATGTGATGCGGCTCGTCACGCCGCCGTCCGGGCGCCGGCGGATGCAACTCGATGCCGTTGATGACCAGGAAACGGTCGTCGCCCAGGCCCGCGAGAGTCTCCTGCGCCCGCCCGTGATCGGTCAGCACCACGAAATCGTATCCTTCGCGCCGGTACGCCTGCGCGACTTCTGCGGCGCTCGACTTGCCGTCGCTGAGGAGCGTGTGCGTGTGGCAGTTGCCGCGAAACCATCGGCCGGGCGCCGAAAACGCGCCGAACGTCGCCATTTTTCCCTCCGCAATTCAATGACCGGGAACCCGGAAGTCGCCCTGCCGCGCAGTCACGCGCCGGCGGTCAAGCTCTTCGAGGAACGGCAGCAGGTACTTGCGCGACGCGCCGAGCAGATCGCGGGCCTGCGCGATGTTCATCCGGCCGTTCTTCGCCAGGAACTCCTTCACCCGGTCGCATGCGACGTTGAAGCTCTCGGGATGGACGTAAATGCCCGGGGCGAGCAGGACCAATTCGCCCGCCTCGGCCAGGGCATCGAGCGCGCGCCGGCAGTCCGGCTCGGCGAGACCGACCCGCGCGGCCCATTCGGCGACGGCCGGCACGGCGAGGCCGCTCTCGCGGGACTGCGCCAGCAGCTTCTCGCGAGCCGCCGCGAAGCGGCCGACCCACTGCGGCTGGTGAATCGCCAGGCGCAGCCGCTCGCCGGCGGCGACCACTTCGCCGCGCTCGCGCAGTCCGTCGAGCGCCAGGCGGAAGCACTCGCGCGACTCCGGCGTGGGCGCGGCGCCGGCCGAGACCTGGTTGAGCGCGGCGAACGGGCGCAGCGGCTCCTCCGCGTGCAGGCGCGCCAGCCGGGCG
>Ga0181524_10001637_pt1 | contig 25175 bp, 17 predicted proteins | sample PEATcosm2014_Bin_34_FD_119761 | JGI IMG/M metagenome (GOLD analysis project Ga0181524, IMG submission 119761) | Peatland microbial communities from MTU Mesocosm Facility, Houghton, MI, USA - PEATcosm2014_Bin05_60_metaG | ecosystem: Environmental > Terrestrial > Soil > Wetlands > Peat | place... | reverse complement strand
TTTCCCGTGGGGCTTAGCGGGCTTTACGGCCTGCCCTATGTCGACAACCCGGCTTCCGCAGCGTTCCTCGTTCCCACGGCTCTGTTGCTGGCGTTTATCCTGGCGTTGGCGGGGGGCATCCTCCGGCTGAAGGACGCCCGGTTGGCTCTGTTTGCCTGCTGTTGGATGGTGCTGCCGATTCTTCCCGTCCTCTGGCTGCGTGCCTATAGGGAGGGCGATATTGCTCATGACCGTTACTTGTATGTCCCTTCCATCGGCTTTGTCCTGCTGGTGTCGTTGTTCTTGGCCGAGATCGCCAAGCACTGGCACGCGAGCCAGAAAAGCCTGCAACTCGCCGGCCTCGCGGTGCTCGCCCTGGCATACGCTTTGGGGACCGTGACGCAACAAACCTACTGGGCCAGTGACCTGCTTCTCTACGAAAGAGCTTACAGGATTGCTCCCCACGACAATTTGATTTGCAACGATTTGGGGGCAGCGCTTATGGACGCGGGTAACCCCGGTGCCGCGATCGCTCTTTATTCGCAAGTCTTGGCGCGTGAGCCCGGATTCTGGCTTTCCAACTACAACCTCGGCTATACCTATTACAAAATTGGAAAGCTTCAGGACGCGGAGTTTTATCTGCGGCGGGCCATTAATATCAACGCCGCGGATTCCGATGAGTACATTTACCTTGGCCTCAGCGTTTGGCGGCAAGGGCGGGCGGAGGAAGCGGTGCAGTACGTGCAGCACGCGATTCAAATTCGCCCTTCTGCCCCCGGCTACCATTTTGCTCTAGCAATGATCCGTCGCGATCAGAACAACATTCCTGCCGCAGAATCCGAGTTCAACCTGGAACTCCAATATCATCCGGAAAGCACCGCGGCGCGGCAGCAGTTGCAGGCGTTGACTTCAGGGACAGCGGCCGGGTCGAGGTGACCCTTGATGGAGCGATGGACGACTTGGCTGACGAATCACTCCCGTTGGGCGGGGGCGCTTCTCGGCCTGCTCACCTTCGTGGTCTACGCGGGAACGCTTTCCTGTCAGTTCGTCTTCGATGACATTCCCCAAATCCTCGAGAATCCTTTCATCACCAATGCGAGCTTCTGGCCGCGGATATTCCTCGGCTCCGTTTGGTCCTTTCGCGGCGCTGGCGAGCATGACAATTTTTACCGGCCGCTGCAATTCGTGATCTACTGGCTTTTGTATCGCGCCAACGGACCTAACCCCGCGGTATTTCATCTTTTCCAACTCCTTTTGTGCGCCGGGACGACGTGGCTGGTTTTCCAACTCGGGCGCGAATTGTTTCGCCACGACCTCGCGGCATTGGGCGGCGCCTTGCTTTGGGCCTTGCATCCCCAACACGTGGAAACCGTCACGTGGGTTTCCGCCTTACCGGACGCGGGCGCGGCGTGCTTCGGAATTTTGGGTTTCCTGCTTTTTCTTCGCGCCGAGAAAGCTGACGACGGTCCACGGGCGCGTTACGCCCTCGCCGCTCTGGCCTACTTTCCCGCCCTCCTCTTCAAAGAGTCGGCGCTCACGTTCCCGCTGCTCGTGCTGGTCTACTGGTTTTTCTTCCCCGGCAGCTCGACGTGGAGGCAGAAGGTGGTTCGCTGGCTGCCTTTTGGGACGGCGCTCGCGGTGTACGTGGCCATCCGCATCACCGTCCTGGGCCGTTTTTCGCAGGCGCCGCAGGCGTTCAAGTTCTCGCGGGAGTTATTCCCAGCGGCGCTGGGAATGCTGGGCCAACATGCCAGACTTTTCTTCTGGCCCGTGCGTTTGAGTGCGTTCCGTGTTTTCAATCTGGGCCCGAGCTTGCGTTCCCCCTGGCCCTGGTTGGTGCTCCTAGCGCTCGTCACGGCCTTGTTCCTTCGCCGGCGGGAACCGGTTTTGGGTTTTCTGGTCTTCTGGTGGGCGGTGACTTTGGCGCCGTGTCTCGACGTTCGCATCGTGAGCTTCCCGGTGGCGGATCGATTCTCGTTTATGCCCTCGGTGGGGCTGGCCCTGGCCGTTGCTTACCTCCTGCTGGTAAAGCTCCCGAAACTTTTCCCCATGCGGCGATTCGCCCCCGCGCTCGCCGGCGTGGTCGCGTTCGTGTCAGTTGCCTACGCGGTTCAGGATGTGCGCTTGGTTCCCACCTGGGGGAACAATGAAGCTTTGTGGACCTATTCTCTGCACGCCTCTCCTGACGCGGCGATCGTGCACCTCTTCCAGGCGACGCTCCTGCGCACCCGCGACGGCAACATGCCGGGGGCGGAGCGCGAGTACCAAACCGCTTTGCGGCTGAACCGGGAGAGCGTGCGGCCACTTGCCGGTGTCGCCTATGAGTGCTACCTGGGGTTAGGGCAAATCGTGCTGCTGCGCGCTCACACGGCCGAGGCCATTAACTTCTATCAAATGGCCATTCGGCTGGGCCCCGATCACAGCCCCGCGTACAAGGCCCTGGGCGCGCTTTACTTTCCTCAGGGCAACTACAAGCTAGCGGCGGAATACTTCACCACCGCCGTCAAACTCAACCCGCAGGATGTTGAGTCCCGATTTTTCCTGGGCACCTGCGAGCTCAAGCTGGGCCACCCGCGCGAAGCCGCAGCGCAATTTCATGCAGCGCGCCAGGTCGATCCGGCTTATATTGAAGCCTACGAGGCCGAAGCGCGCGCGCTCGATGCGGCCGGTGAGGCCCCGGAGGCGGCACGCGTCCGCTCGCTGGTGGCGAAACATTGACCGGGGGCGCGTAAGCCCGGCTGAGGCAAATCTGGTATGGAGAGGCTGGCGGTGCTGAATCGTGGCGATGTTTTACTCAAGAATCATTCGGTGGTGGCGAAGTGGCTCCTGGTCTTGTGCGCGGTTGTGGCTTATGGCAGCACGCTGGGCAACGGGTTTGTTTACGACGACGGCAAGCAGATTCTGGAAAATCCCTTCCTGAGCAATCCCCACCTGTGGCGCCGCATCTTCACCGGGTCCGTCTGGTCCTTCCAGGGGGCGGCGGCGGAGACGAATTTCTACCGGCCCTTGCACATCTTCTCCCATTGGCTCGTCTGGCAGGTGGCGGGAGCTAACCCCGCAGTCTTTCATCTCTATCAACTGGTTTTTTACGCCATCAACATCCTCCTGCTTTACCGGCTGGGCCGGGATCTCTTGCCGAATCATGTGACGGCGTTCGCTGGCGCACTCCTTTGGGCCTTGCATCCCTTGCACGTGGAACCCGTGTGTTGGATTTCCGGCGTCCCCGACTGTGGCTGCGGCCTTTTCTTCCTGCTGGCCTTCATGATTTTTCTTCGCGGCGAGAAGACGCCCGGGCGGCGCTGGGTGTGGCACGTTTTGGGGGCGTTGGTTTATTTCCTCGCGCTTCTCTTCAAGGAAATGGCCATCAGCATGCCGTTGCTCCTTGCCGTGTACTGGTTCGTCATGGCGGACGCGGAAAGCTGGTGGCGCAAGGGCCTTCGCGGGCTGCCGTATGTGACGGCGGCAGCCGCTTACATCAGGCTACGGATTGTCATCCTGGGGCATGTGTCGCACGCTCCGCATTTATGGAAGATCACGCCCCGCGTTGCGGGGGGGGCGGTGGGGCTGCTGGGGCAGCACACCAAGCTTTTCTTTTGGCCCGCCGAATTGAATGATTTTCGGAACTTTGACATGATCGCGAGCCTGGGGTCACCTTGGCCGTGGATCACGCTCCTGGTGCTCGGGCTGGCCATCCTCTTCCGCAAACGCGACCCCGCCTTGTGTTTCCTGATTTTGTGGTGGCCGGTAACTCTGCTGCCTTGTCTCGATGTGCGGCAGCTCAGTTACCCGCTGCTGGCCGACCGGTTTTCCTATCTGCCTTCGATGGGACTTTCCCTGGCGGTGGCGTCTTTCGCCCTGTACACTCTTCCCGAGCGGTTTCGCGACCGCCGTCCTGCCCGCGTGTTAGTTCCCGCCTTTGGGCTCGCGTTGGTCCTGCTCAGTGTGCAGGATTTGCGCGCGGTGCCGCGCTGGCGCAACAACGACACGCTGTGGAACTATTCTTACGAGGTGGAGCCCAAAGCAGCCCTGGTGCACGTCCATCGCGCCCTTGACCTGCAATATCGCTACAACAATCTGGCCGGCGCGGCGCAGGAATACGAGACGGCGATCGAGCTCAACCACGCGGCGTTCGTGGAGTTGACCACGGTGACCTACGACTGCCTGATTGGACTCGGCCAGATCGCCTCGGTCCAGGGACGTACCAGCGAAGCCCTGGCGTATTTCCAGAAAGCGGTTGACCTCACGCCGGGCTACAGTCCGGCCTACGATGTTCTCGGTTCCTTCTATTTCCCGCGCGGTGATTACGCGCGCGCGGCGGAATACTTTCAAAAAGCGGTCCGCGTGAACCCGCAGGACCTGGGGGCGCGATTCTTTCTGGGAACCTGTTGGATGAAACTGGGCAAGCCGGCGCAGGCGGCGGAACAATTCCACGCGGCGCGGGAAGTTGATCCCAGCTATTACCAAGCCTACGTGGCGGAGGCGGCGGCACTGGATGCGGCGGGTGACAAAGCCGGCGCCGCAAAGGTCCGAGAATTGGTTAAAAGAAAATGACGCCAAAGTCCCGGTAGGTGGGTTGACAATCCCTTGAACGATTCCGTGCAACCAGAAACTTCTCCAGCGCCCGAATTCTCCCCTTCCCGGCCGCGCCCGGCAGGCCTATTGCCGGAGCAATATGGGGTCTGGACTTTGCTGGCGCGGTGGAACGATCAAATCGGCAAGCACCCACGGCTGGCGGGCGGAGTGCTCTTCGCCCTGACGGCGCTCCTCTTTCAAGGAGTTCTGGCAGGCGCGTTTGTCTTTGATGATGTTCCGCTGATTTTGGAAAATCCTTCCGTCACCAAGCCCGGCCACTGGAATCTGCTCTTTTTCGGCTCGATCTGGTCTTTTCGCGGCAAGGCCGATCTCAGCCACTTCTATCGCCCGCTGCAAATCTTCGCCTATTGGATCCTTTACCGAATCGCGGGTCCGAACCCGGCGCCCTTCCACCTTCTTCAACTCTGCGTTTACGCCGGCGCGGTGTGCCTGGTCTTCCGCCTGGGTCGAGAGTTGCTGCACCACGATTTGGCCGCCTTTGTGGGGGCGTTGCTTTGGGCGCTGCATCCCTTGCACGTGGAAGCCGTCGCCTGGATCTCCGCGCTCGCGGACGCGGCCTCGGGACTTTTGGTGATGGTGAGCTTTTGGCTTTTCCTGCGGGTCGAGAACGGGCCAGCCCCTCGGCTGGCGCGCCACGCTTTGGCGGCAGGCGTGTATTTCGCTGCGCTCTTATTCAAAGAGATGGCGCTCAGTTTTCCGCTGCTCATTCTCGTGTACTGGTTTTTCCTGGGCGGCGAGGAATCGTGGTCTTCCCGCGCCGGGAGGTGGTCCCCTTACGCTCTGGCCACCGCGGGCTATGCGGCGCTGCGGATTTCAGCCCTGGGGCGGTTTTCCACCGCGCCGCAGCCCTTTGAGATTTCCCTACGCACCGTCGCCGCGGCGATAGGACTGCTTGGCCAGCACGCCAAGTTATTCGTGTGGCCCTTCCATCTGAGTACATCACGCGACTTTATTCTCTCCGCCAGCCTGCGCTCGCCTTGGCCTTGGTTGGCGCTGCTGGCACTCCTGGCGGCATTTACCTTCCGGAGGCAGCAACCGGTTTTGAGCTTTCTCGTCGCGTGGTGGGGGACAACCCTTTTACCTTGCTTGGACATTCGAGAACTCGTGGGTTCCCCGGTGGGGGACCGATTTTCGTATCTGCCCTCCGTGGGCCTGTGCCTGGCGGTGGCGTTTGGCGCCTTGGTGCTCTTGCCCCAGAGCATGCCGCGGTTCAAACCGCTTCGCGTCCTGCTACCCGTTTTGCTGGTGATTCCCGCGCTGTGGACCCTTCAGGATATTCGAAGTGTTCCCCATTGGCGTAACGAAGATGCACTCTGGAGTCACGCTGCCGCCGCCGCACCCGATTCGGCTTTCGCCCACCGGTTTCGCGCCAATTCTCTCGAATATGAAAAGGGGGACCTTGATGGCGCAGCGTACGAGTACCAGACAGCACTGCGCTTGAACCAAACCAGCTTGCAGCCAAGTGCGGGGATGGTCTACGAGTGCGATCTCGGTCTAGGACGTATCGCCCTCATGAAGGGGCACACACAGGAGGCCATTGATTACTTCGAGGCGGCGGTGAAAGCGGGCCCCAACCTGACCCCGGCTTACTTGGCGCTGGGTGCGCTCTATTTTTCCCAGGGCAAATATGCCAGCTCGGCGCAATATTTCATTCGCGCCGTCCAGGCCAATCCACAAGATGTCGACGCGCGATTTTTCCTCGGCACTTGCTGGAAGAAGCTCGGCAAGCCGGCGCAGGCGGCGGAACAATTCCACGCGGCGCGGGAAGTTGATCCCAGCTATTCCCAAGCCTACGTGGCAGAAGCGCTGGCACTGGAGGCGGCGGGTGACAAGGCCGGCGCCGCGCGCGTCCGCAGCGAAATGCCCTCGCCGTAACTTCTTTGCGACAGCGAAGCGGCGGGCGCCGCTTGCCCCTACACCTTGTGCCGGCGTGCGCCCGATCGGAATGCAAAGCGTTCCTAGCCTCAAGGGACGTTTTCACACACAATCTGAAACCGCCCTTGCGAACCCGTGGTAAGAAATCCGGGTGAGGCCCGGATGGTTGGGCTATCACGGGCGCCCGCTTGGGGGATGCGCCGACAATTGGCTCTCAATCTCCTTCACCTGCGTGGCCGCTGCTTGTTCCCCCGGATTGTTTCCCAACTCCTCCTTGAATTCCTGGAGAGCGCCGTTCAGGTCGCCCTGAGTTTTCAACATCACTCCCAGCGCAAAGTGATAAGCAAACCCATTAGGGCGAATCACGATGGCCTGCCGCAAGCAAACAATGGCCTCGGCTGTCCGGCCGGATTTGAAGCGCGTCATGCCCAGGTAAAAATATTCGTCCGCTTTGTTGGGATTGGTGCGGATCGCCCGGAGAAAATACTCTTCCGCTTCCCGCATCTTTCCCATTTTGTAGTAAGTGAGGGCCAGGTTGTAGATCGCAGCATAGTAGTTCGGATGGTAATTCACCACGTCGAGGAATTTTTCGAGAGCAGGGCCGTACTGGCCGTCCTCCGCCAGGACGGTGGCGTAATTGGATTCGGCGTCGGGATTGCGAGGTGCCTGGGTAAGGTTATAGGCGTAAAACGTTAGATTGTCTCGGAAGTAGGAACTCTCGGTGATGGTTCCATAACTCAGCGCGGCGGCGAGGCACAAACCCGTAGCGAGAAGTGATGCGGGGATGCCCAGCCATCGCCGCGGTCCCATGCACACCTTCTTCAGAAGCATGGCCATGAGGACGGCCAGACCCACCGAGGGTAGGTACAGGTACCGGTCGTGGGCAAAGTCGTTGGCAACAAAAACGCGGAGATTAAGGAGAGGGATTAAGGGCAGCACCAGCCAAACTGCGAAAAAGGCGGCTGGACGCGAATTCCGGACGCAAACGAACAGCGCGAACCCCACACCGACAACGAAGATGGTAGGGAGAATGAAATTCCTCAGCGTCGGAATGATTACCGCAGGAAAATTATAAAAGGTACTGAGGTTGGCAGGCCAGATCAGGTGGCGAACCCAAAACCCTATCAACGACGGCCAAGTAAAGACCAACTGCGCCGTGCTGAGCGGCGTCACCACGTGGTTAAACCCTTTCAGAGCGTGAATCCGCGCGGGAACATAAAGGGCGATGAGGAAAAAGTAAGGCCGGATTTTACCCAGCGCCTCTCCGCACCACGTGAGAATTCTTCTCGCCTCGAGCGGTCTACCCCACTCCGTCCCAAAGATCCACTCATAAACAAGCAGAAGGCCGGGAAGTATCAGTGCAGTCTCTTTCTCCAGCATGGCGAGAGCAAACAAGACGAGGGAAATGATTTTCCATTGGAGCGCGTGCGCTCCCCCGCCACGCCACTGCACGTAAGCAAGGAACGAAGCGATCAAAAGGATTCCCAACAGCGGTTCAGTAACACCGGAAATCCAGGCGACGGCCTCGATATGGGCGGGATGAAGGCCGAAAATCAGGGCCGCTAAAACCCCCACATCATGGCCGATTCCCAAGCGCCGCGCCAGGAGGTACACCAGAAGTGTGGTGAGGACGTGGGCCAGTATGGTGGTGAGATGCCAACCCCAGGCCTGATTTCCAAATACCACTTCATTGATTCGCAGCCACAACAGGAAAAGTGGACGGTAATAGTTCCCCAGTTCGTCCGGCATAACGGCTGCCCATACTTGCGCGGTAAAGTAGGTGGGGACGGCATGCCAGGAATGAACCGCGGGATTTTCCACGATCTGTCCGCGATCGTCGTGTACGAACTGGTAGCGAAGCGTGGGGATATAGACCGCAAACGTCAGGGCGAGAACAACGGCGATCCCCCACCACGCAGGAAGACGGGGAGCGGTGGCAGGAATCCTTGCGGGTTGGCCCCCAATCTCCTTCCGTTCGGATGAGCGTGCGTCAGAGTTTATGGAGTATGAATCCGCCATTCTTTTCAACCTGTGTCCATGAATTATCGGGCTTGCCCGCAATTTTCACCACGCTTGGAGGCTCTTGGGGGCTGCCGGAAGCGGGCGTAGCGCGGACCTGTTTGCCCCTCGATGGGAGCGATTTCACGGTCACGAAAATGTAGCGATCATAAGGGAACAGGTGCCGCAACCTGGACATGCGACCAATCTACGCGCGATGCCATTCGAAGGCAATAGTGAGCCGAATATGCGAGTGCTGACCGGCAGTGCTGACCGGCACGAAAAGCTTGCCGAGCGCGTCGCGCGGAAGTCCGCGCGATGCTTGCTCCACCCCCGGAAAGCTCACCCTTAATCTGAGAAGGCTATTCTCGTGCCTGCTCGGCAAGAGCCGAAGGGTCAAAATGGCGATCCCGAACTCATTTTCTTTTGAACTCTTTGGCGCGAAAAAACGTAATATGTATGTTCTGTCCCGCCGCCGGGACCGGTGCGAGCGTGGGGTTGCAGAAAGGGTGAACGGCGTGAGTAGTGTGGCTGAGGCTTTGGCGTTGGGATTCGGATCGGGTCCCGTTTGCCTCGCTTCTTGTGGCCCGGTGCTGCTGCCCTGGCTCGGGGCTGAGCCGCGCGAATTGCGAGCGACCGGCCGGTTGCTGGCCCTCTTTTTGGGTGGGCGGCTGGCAGGCTACCTGGCGTTTGCGGTCGTGGCTTGGGCGGTCGGCGCTGCCATTCCCGTCGACCCGCGCACGCGCACGCTGGTGTTTGGATTGGCCAACTTCGGCTTGGCCGCCCTGTTGGGGATCTCGGCATTCCTTCCCCGCCGCCATTGCCCCCTGCTGCCGGGTGAAGGCACGCCGCGCCTCTACCAGATCGGCTCCGCGGACCGCTTCCGACCACCCGCCGCACTCACGCTTGGCTTCCTCACGGGCCTTAATCTCTGCCCGCCTTTCCTCGCCGCCGGGGTGCGCGCCGCCGCCACCCGGAGCCTGTCCGGGGCGCTCCTCTTTTTCGCGGTGTTTTTTGTAGGCACCGCTGTGTGGTTTTTGCCCTCGCTCGCCATTAGCCCGTTGCGCCGCTTTAGCGTGGTTCCCACCGTGGCCCGCATGACCATGGGCGCTCTGGCAATCTACTACGCCTACCTGGGAATCGTGTGTGCGGCCTCGTGGCGGCTCGCTCCCATCCGGGCCGGGGGGCTCTTCATTTTCATCACGGGGATGGTGTCCCATGCCTGACCAAGCCCGTTCGATCGTGCTCGCGCCTCCACGCGGAATCGGGCGCTCGCTGCTTTTGACCCTGCCCATCGCCCTGTTCACTTTGCTCCTGTTCACCCCCGTGCTGCGCCAACCGGGCCTGCCCGCCAAACTTGCGGCGCTAATTGCCTGGGGCTTTATGCTCACCTTGTTCTTCTTGATGATGCGCACTCGTGAAACCTATCGCTGGCGCCGCATCTTCTTTATTACCTTAGCCTTCATGTTTCCGATCGGTTTTATCTGGGACCTCATCGCGCTACGCTCGTCGATGAGTATCCCGATCGAAAAGATGATCTCCGGCGACACACCCTTCTGCTTCATGGTGATCCCCATATTGCTGATCCCCGCCGCGCTGACCAAGACTCTCATCTTTCCGGGCTCGATCCTCCCGACCCCGTCAAACCCCCACAGCATCGCCATGATGGTGGCGCTATGGCTGCTCGCCACGGTGGTTCTCGGCAAGGCGTGGTGCAGCTATGGGTGCTTCTTCGGCGGGCTGGACGAGGGCTTTTCCTCGGTCGCCAAGAAGGCGCGCCTCCGCAAAATCAACCCCCAGTGGCGGCTGGTACCCTGGGCGATTCTGGTGGCCGTGGTGCTGCTCTCGGCGGCCACGTATGAACCCATCTACTGCATGTGGCTCTGCCCCTTCAAAGCGGTCACCGAGTTCCCCGCGGTGCGTTCCGTTCAGACGGGGCTTCAGTTCGGGATCTTCATTGCGCTCTTTCTGGGCTTGGTAGTGGTGCTGCCGTACCTGACCAAACGCCGGACGCAGTGCGCTTTCTTCTGCCCGTTCGGGGCTTTTCAATCGATCTTCAGCCGGACCAGCATCTTTGATATCCGGATCGATAAGGAAAAGTGCGCCGCCGGCTGCGTATTGTGCCAAAACCACTGCCCGACGCTCTCCATCGACAAGGATTCGATTCAGGCCGGCAAGACCCTTTCCACCTGCACGCGGTGCGGGGCCTGCGTCGACGTCTGCCGCAAGGATGCCGCGGTGTGGCACATCAAGGGCACACCGGTGGGCCTCTCGCCGGAGCGCGCACGGTTGCTCTATCTTTACGCCGCTTGGGTCTTTGCCAGCATGTTCGGTGGAAGCATCATCGCCAACGCGCTGCAAAAGCTGATTGGCTTGCTCGTGTAGAGGCTGCCCGGGAGGAATGCCATGAAACGTCTGCCCGCAATTCTCGGTTATGGGGCCGCCGTGCTGACTATCGCGGCAGCGGTGGTGGGACCGCTCTTCTGGTTCGGCGTCTTCACCCGCGCCGCCGCCACGACCGCACTGCGCATAGACCCGATCTATTCGGGCGGCGAGCCGGCTCGCACCCTCGCCCGCGACGGTTACCAGATCGTCGTCTATAAGCCCGTTCCCAAACGCTCCCCGCTCTCGCCATCCGGGGCCTTTGTGCAAATTGTGTGGACACCCGCCTCAAAGCTTCCCTCCGCCATCTCCGAACCCCTTGACCTGGATGGCAACGGCCGGCCGGATTGTGTGGTTTCCTTCCAGGTCCCCCGCGATCCGAAGGCGAAACTGCAGGTTACGGTCGAGCCTTTGACCGCCCTCGTCCTGCCGATGCACCAGGTGAGCGACGATTCCTTCTCCTCTCTGATTGCGCGGGTGAACGACACCGTTGTCGTCCGCGTGCCCCTGCGCTAGGATCGCACCCACTCTCGAAACGGGTGACCACGGAGGGGCAATTTCACGTCGTCACCATGGTACTTGCCGCGCCCGAATTTGTTGCCAAGCTCCGTGGGCATCGGGGTATAATCAGCTCGGTGCCGCAGGGCCGGCAACCAGACCACCGGGCATCGTGAAAAAAGAGGCTCAGGCATGGGATTCATCGAGAATCGCTTCGAGAAGAACTTCATCATCACGTCCGTGGATTATGTTTTCAATTGGGCGCGCAAGTCTTCCCTGTGGCCGCTGACGTTCGGTTTGGCGTGCTGTGCGATTGAGATGATCGCTTCCACCACGTCGCGGTTTGACATGGCGCGCTTCGGCGCCGAGGTCTTTCGCCCCAGCCCTCGCCAAGCCGACTTGATGATCGTGGCCGGGACGGTGACGCTGAAGATGTCGCCGGTGGTCAAGCGCATCTGGGAACAGATGCCGGACCCCAAGTGGTGCATTTCCATGGGAGCCTGCTCCAGCGTGGGCGGGCCTTTCAATACTTATGCCGTGTTGCAGGGCGTGGATAAGATCGTGCCCGTGGATGTCTACGTCGTGGGCTGCCCGCCGCGCCCGGAAAACCTCTTTTATGCTCTTCTGAAGCTACAAGAGAAAATTGACGGCATGACGGTGGGGAAGCGGCCTACGGACGTTCGTCTGGACCAGAGCATGATCGAGGATTTTACGAAATCCGTCCGCATCGGCAAAGCGGGGACACCGGAATTTGTTCAGATTGGCTGAGCCAAGCGATTCTATCCACAGATTGCACAGATTACGCAGATAGAAATAAAAGACGGCAAAGGCAAGTCGTGACGACCCGCCGTTTCCATTTAGGCGGCGCGGGTCCTCTGAGTTTCTCTCGCGCGCCCCGCAGCCCGTGCGGTTCGCGCGCGCTTTTTTTATTTTGAATTCTCTTCAGGTTACCTCATCTGTGAAATCTGCGTAATCTGTGGATGATGACCACATGCCGAGGAGGCGTAGATGCCTGACTTTGTGAAAGTCGCGAGCCTGTCGGATTTGAAGCCGGGAACGGCAATGACCGTAGTCGTGAACGGGAAAGACATCGCCCTCTACAATGTGGGTGGGAAGGTTTACGCCACCGATAACACCTGCGTCCATCAGGGCGGCCCTCTCGGCGAAGGCATCCTGGAGGGAGAAGTAGTAAGTTGCCCCTGGCACATGTGGGAATACAACGTCTGCACGGGCGAAAAAGTCGGGAATAATTCCATCAAGTTGGCGACGTATCCCGTCGAGGTGGATGGCGCCGACATCAAGGTGGGAGTCTGAAAGGCCGGGACACGGGACACGGGATACGGGACACGGGGTTAGGGATTCGGGGTTAGGGGTTCGGGCGAAGCGTCGATTCATTGAATCTGCAAATCGGACTCGAGTCCCGTGTCCCGTACCCCGTGTCCCTGAGTTTCTATGCCGGAACTTCCGGAAGTTGAAACCATCGCCCAAGGGCTCCGACGGCGCGCGCTCGGGCGCCGCATCGCCGCCGTGGAAGTTCGCCATGCCGGCGTCATCGCCGGCTCCCCTGAGGAGTTCGCTTCCACCATCGAGGGCAGGAAGTTGGCCAAGGTGGCGCGCCAGGGCAAGGCGATTGCCGTCGAGCTGGCGGCGGGGGACGGCTCGGCGCCGCGCTTTCTGCTGGTGCGCTTGGGAATGACGGGCCAGCTCACGGTCACCCCGCACGAGGCGCCCATTGAGTCGCACACCCACGTCTTCATGGTTCTTGACGATGGCCGCGAAGAATTGCGTTTTCGCGACGCGCGGCGCTTCGGCAGATTGCGCTCCCTGACACAGCCGGAGTTGGAAAAGGTCCTGGCAGCGCTCGGCCCGGATGCCCAAATGGTGACCGAACCGCAATTCCTGGCGGCAATGCGCGGCCGCAAAGGCGCCATCAAGAGTTGGCTTATGAACCAGAATCTCGTGGCAGGCTTGGGAAACATCTACGCCGATGAGGCCCTGTTCGAAGCGCGCATCCATCCCCTCTCACAGCCCGGGCGCGTTTCTCCCGCCAAGGCTCACCAACTCTATAAGGCCGTCCGCAAGGTGCTGGACCGCGCCGTGCGGCTGGGGGGCACGACCTTCAGCGATTACCTCGACATCGAGGGCCGGCCGGGCGCATTCCTTAGCAAGTTGCGAGTGTACCAGCACACCGGCGAACCCTGTCGGCGGTGCGGCCACACCATCCGGCGCATCGTGATTGGGGGACGCAGCAGCCACTTCTGCGCCCGGTGCCAGCCGCGGCCGCGGGTCACCGCCAAAATGCGTGGTCCGCGGGGCAAGCCAAGGGGAAAGCGGCGGTTCCCACGCATACCAACGGGTGACATCCCGCCAAATCCCAATAATGTTTGATCGCATCGTCCGGTCAGGCGGGACGCTGAATGAGCCCCCCAAGAGTTCCTGCGATGCACCGCGGTGACCATCACGATAAACTAGAGGAATAATGATGCAAAAGGGAGCCCCTCGAAAAACCCTGTTCACTCTCACTTTGGTTTGCGGCCTGGCGATGCTTTCGTCGTGGACGGAAGCAAAGCCGCCCCAATCCGCTGCCGCGACAACGGGCACGCAAGCCCACGCCGCCGAACTCCTCGCCGCGCGCGAACAGGGTACGACGCCGCTCCTCGACGATTTACGCGAACTCTGCGACGGTATCGGCGGCCGGCCGACGGGCTCAAAGGCCAGTGATCGCGCGGTGGATTGGGCTGTCGCCCGCTTCCGCGTCGCGGGCGTGGAGTCCACCTGGACGGAAACCTACACGATCCCCGCGTCTTGGGCGGGAGGGTCCGATCACGCCGAGTGCCTGGCTCCCGTGGAGTTCCCCATCCGTGTCGCCGCCGGTCCGTTTACCGCCCCCACGCCGGGAGGGCACGCTTTGGAGGCTCCTCTGGTGAATGCGGGCGACGGGAGCGCGGAATCGTTTGCCCAACTCGGCGACAAAGCGCGCGGCGCCATCGCCCTGGTGCTCTCGCCGGAAATGAAGACGGAGGCCGACCTGTTTGCCGAATACGGGCGCGACGGCGCAATGTTCGCTGCGGCCCGGCGGGCCGGAGTGGCAGCGCTGCTGGTGCAGTCCACCCGGCCAGGAGTTCTCCTCTATCGCCACCCCATGGGATTGGGCGGTAACAGCCTTCCCCTTCCCGCCGCCATCGTGGCGCGTGTGCATGCGGCACGGTTGGCGCGTCTTTCCGAACGCGGCGAGGTGCGGGTGCGATTGGACCTTCCCAGCCTCATCGGCGGTCCCTATGAAGCGCGAAACGTTGTGGCGGAAATACGCGGCCGCGAGCGGCCTGAGGAGATCGTGCTGATCGGCGCGCATCTGGACTCCTGGGATCTGGGCACCGGGGCGGAGGACAATGGTGTGAACGCTGCCATAATGATCGACATCGCGCGCAGTTTTAAGGCGCTGGGCGTCGTGCCGCGCCGCACCGTGCGCTTCGTACTTTTCACCGGCGAAGAACAAGGCATGCTTGGCTCCCAGGCCTATGTTTTGCACCACGCTGCGGAAATCGGCCGCCACGTGGCCATGATCACGTTTGACACGGGCTCAGGACGCACCAGCGGCTTCTATCTGAATGGCCGCGAAGACCTTCGCCGGCCCGTCGACCACGCCCTCGCCGCCGTCCCGGGACTGGAGGCGACCGACGATTCCCTGGAGGCCATCGATGGCACGGATAACTTCGATTTCCTCCTCTCGGGCGTTCCTAACCTGATCGCCAAGCAGGAGTGGACTCCTTACCTGCCGAATTATCATGCGGAATCCGACGTTTATGAAGCTGTAAATCCGCAAGAGGCTAAGAACAATGCCGCCCTTGCGGCCGCGCTGGTGTGGGGACTGGCCGAAAGTCCTGAGCGCCCCGCCCCGCGCCAGACCCGCGCGGAAGTGGAAAAGCTTTTGCACGATGCGAGGCTGGACGAGCAGATGAAGGGTTTGGGCCAGTGGGACGACTGGGTCGCGAAAAAGCGCGGCGTGAGCCAATGAGGCGCGACGACCCCCTCCCCGATATGTTTACACGTTGCTCCAATTGTCCTTGAAACGTGTCCGCATCACAGAGGAAGCGTAAGGCCGTGCAGGTGCGGGGGAGGCTGCAATCTTGTCATTGAAAACAGGATGCGGCGAAAAGAGGATGGGCGAAATTCAGTCAGCGTCCCGGACCACTACCCACAGTACGAAAGTACGACCCATACAATATCTTCCGGGGCTTTTAAAAAAAGCCCAACACCTTGTATAGTCGGCAGAACTATTTTCATCTTCATGCCTCTCGCCCCTTGACCCGATTACCTCCCGCTCTTTATCATCGATGCAACTGGGGCGCACGTGGAGGCCCCAAACGAAGAAACTTCGTGAATCGTGCCAATCTCGAAAGGAAGGCTAGGTCAGAGGGGATTGGGTCTTGTGGGAATTGCGAGAGCTGGTCAGTGCCCATAGGTTTACCGGCCAGATGGAGCGATCGATCCCACCACAGGAACGGTCCTCAGCAAGTTTCCGGGATGCAGGTGGCGGGGCGAGAGTAAAGCTGAGGGGCTCCTCTCCCCCGCTCACGGTGCCCGGAACATCGACAGGCAATGCTAACGGGGTCTCCATCCGGGAGGCCCCTTTTTTTGCGGTTTTACTTCCGCCTCGGCACCCATGCTCCGCGCCTCGCTCTCGTCGCGAATAGGGACGATTGCAATCGCCAAGTTGGCTACGCTATAATCCGCCCGCGTTCCTCGCATGGAGTGGGTGCCCTATGCCTCTCAGCTTATTCTTCCGCCGTACTTGCTCGCTGTTGGTCATTTTTCTTCTCTTTCCCTTTCTGAAAGCCGAGGCCATCCAAGTTGTATGGGCGGCCAAGCCCGGTAAAATCTCTTCGCCTCCGCAAACCGGTGAGGCGCCCAAGCCCCAATTGTTGAATGCCGATTCCAACCCAACTTTGCGGTATCCCGTCTCGGTCTGGGAATCCTCAATATCCTGTGGGTGGCTCGATGTGACCCGGAGCGGCGTTAGCTACACGGTGGTCGAGTCGGGAAGGAAAGGCAGAGAGTTGCGGTATAAGAAGTTCGCGCCGGGAGGCGGTCAGTATCTGGTTGCCCCGGCGAGTGACGTAGGCAGCGAGGGGTTTGAAGTCAGCTTGAGCGAAATCAAAGCCATCGGGCTCAAAGGGAACATCCTGATAATCGCCTTTTCCAGTAGAAGCCCACAGCTCATCTACTTACCGCAAGACCAGTGGGGAACGGCGGAAAAGCCGCGCCAATTCCAGGAGGCTGGGGTATTGAACCTGGCAGGGACGATGGCCATCCAACGCGCCATGCAGAATTTCAACAGCGTTCTGGCGGAGGTGAAACCGCCAGCCCCCGCCCCCCTGGATGTCAGTTTGCACGCCGAGCCGTCCTCGGTAGAAAAAGGCCGCAGTGTGACGCTGGTCTGGACTTCCAGCAACGCCACCAGCCTCGATCTCGAACCCGGCATCGGCCGCGTGGCAGCGGCGGGGGGAATGTCGCTGCAACCGCAGGACTCCACGAATTACACCCTGACTGCCAGCGGCCCGGCGGGGACGAAGGCCACCAGCGTTTTCGTAACCGTGACGACATCCTCACCCGCCTCCCTGCCCACCATTGTTTTGATTGAGCCCTCCGCCGCCGGCGAGGGGCAAACTGTGGAGGTCGCCAGTTCTCCCCTCATCATCCGCGGCGTGGTGATGGACGCCACCGGCATTCCCGTCGTCACCATTAACGGGAGGTCCGTGACCATGCGCCCCACCAGCGCCCAAGCAGCGCAATTCAGGTCTGACCCTTTCGTTCTTCAGCCCGGCGAAAACAGGTTTGAAGTGAGTGCCGTCAATAGCGCCCACGGTCAGGCTAAAGTAGCCTTTATTGCTCACCTCACCTCCTCATCGCCCAAAGCCCAGCCCGCCGAACCCACCAACTCCAAGGGACTGGGTAAGGGTGAAATCCTCAGCTTGTTAAAAGGCGATGTGCCCAGCGCGCGAGTGGCCGAACTGGTGAAGGAACGCGGCATCAAGTTTACCCCAACGCCGGACGACTTGAAGGAAATCCGCAGCGCGGGTGGCGGCGATGACCTGATCGACGCCATCAACCAAGCTCCGGCCCCCGCAAGGAATTAGCAGGCCGCCGTGGCCGCGCAAGCTCCCACTGTTAGGCTCGGCTGAGGTCCTTATCGATGCTTCCGCCGCACCCGCCTCTTTACGAACCCCGCAGTCCTCACGCTGCGCGCAGGGACTTCAGGCAGTTGGGGCAAGTGTCCTCCGTCACCTTGACCTGCCTGCCGCAGGCAGGGCAACGAAGCGTGGCTGCCGAAGGCTCCTGCCGCGCGCGGTCGGCAAAAGGCAGCACCTTGGCCGGGATTCCCTGCTCCTTCGCCGGTGCAAGCTCCACGCGTTGCCAGTACCCCATCACCAGCGACTTTAATCCTACCGCCGAAAGCGCGACACCCCCAATCAGAAGCAGGAAGGAAAACGCCAGCGAGCCAAACTCGATGATGCCAAAACGAATGTCGCGCGGGTCGCGGGGATTGTAGCGAAGGGGGTGATGCGTCCCCGGCGCGTACATCCGAACCAGATTCGCAGCGGCCTTCTCGTAAGTGTCGGCGGCGTAAACCGAGGGAGCCTCGGTGGTGAATTCCCTGCCGTTCACCGTGTAGCGAAATTCAATTGTCGGTGTGTAGCGGTGAATGGGCATTCCACCCTTGGCGTAGGGAACCTCCAAAACCTCTTGCACGGCGCCGCGCACCACCACGCCATCGGTGCTCGGCCAAATGTTCCAGACAATGTGAAGTTGGCGGCCCGCCCAGATTCCCGCCAGCATCAGCGACAGCCCCACGAGGAGTTCCATCACACCCTTGCTGACCAGTTCTCCCCTGCCTTCTTTGTTGTCCATCGTATTATTGTGCCCGGAAGGATGATAATCCTGCCAGCACACCTCCATTGCAAACGCACACAGGAATACACGATCGGCGGGGACGGGATCCTCAGGGGATTGTACCACTCAGGAAAACAAGTGCAACTCAAGATCCTGCCACGCTGGCACAGCACGTCGCCAAGCTCTCCCCGAAAATCAGGAGTATGATGGCAAGCCGCTGGGAGCCACAAGGAAGGTCCCGGGCAATGCTGCTTACGCTTCTGGAGAGATCATGCGCAGAACTACTTATCTGTTGGGTCTTCTTCTCATCATTTTCCTCTTGGGAACCCTCCCCCTGGGAGGAGTTCCGCCCGGACCGTTGCGGCTGGCGTCGCCGGATGGGGCGGTACATATCACTTTCCGACTGACCGCCGATCAGGCCCCGACTTACAGCGTGACGTTTCGAGGCAAGCCCGTTGTGGAGGATTCCCCGCTGTCTCTCGAATTCCGCCAGGGCGGCGCGTGGGGAGCCGGCCAGGAAATCACCGATGTGCGCCGTGACGCGCACGACGAAACCTTTCCCATCGTGGTCGGCAAGTCGAGCCAGGCGCGCGACCATTACCACCAGATGATTGTCGCGCTTCGAGAGACCACCGCGCCCCACCGCAAAATCGAACTGCACTTCCGCGCCTATGACGATGGAGCTACCTTCCGATACTTCATCCCGAATCAGGATCTGCTCAGCCAGTTCGAAATGCTTGCGGAGCGCTCCGAGTTCCGATTTCCTGCCGACTACACGTGCTGGGCAGCGCAGTATGGAAGTTTCACGACCTCGCAGGAAAGAGAGTTCGACCGAATCTCCCTCGACCGCATTCAACCCGGGGCGATTGTCGGCCTGCCCCTTACCATCTCGTTGGGCGGAACAACTACAGTTGCCCTGACGGAAGCGAACCTCCGAGATTACGCCGGCATGTACGTAGAGGGCGTCCCGGGACATCCCCACACGCTGGTCACGCGCCTTTCCCCCCTGCCGGACGGCGGCGGTGTAGCCGTCCGGGCCCGCGCACCTCACTATACTCCCTGGCGCGTCTTGATGTTGGGCGGCAAGCCGGGCGACCTGATTGAATCCAACATCGTTTTGAACCTCGCCGACCCGTGTGTGTTGAGCGATACGAGTTGGATCATTCCTGGCAAATGCGTTTTCCCGTGGTGGGCAGGTTTCCGGGCCAAGCCGCCCGTGCCCAGCTCCATGACCACCGAAAACCAGAAATACTACCTCGATTTTGGGCAGGAAATTCACGCCCGGTATCTGGAGTTTGAGCCCCCCTGGTACGGACCCGAAGTGCAGGCGGTCAGGAATCCGGAATCGCTCGACATCACCAAGGCCATCCCTGAACTCGACATGGCGGAAATCACCGCTTACGCGCGCCAGCGCGGCGTGGGGCTAATTATCTGGATGCACTGGAAAGCCCTGCGCAAGCAAATGGATGAAGCGCTAGCACTTTATGAAAAGTGGGGAGCCAAGGGAATCAAATGCGACTTCATGGACAGCGACGACCAAACGATGGTGAATTTCTACGAAGAGGTCGCACAAGAGTGCGCGCGACACCATTTGATGATCGATTTCCACGGCGCATACAAACCCACCGGCTTGCGGCGAACCTACCCCAACGTCATTACGCGTGAAGGCGTGATGGGAGCTGAATACAACCGCTCCACCCGCCGCGTCACGCCTTTGCACAACGTCACACTCCCCTTCACGCGGATGCTGGCAGGTCCGATGGATTACACGCCGGGAGGATTCCGTAACGTCACCGCCGAGGAGTTCAAACCTGGTCGCATCGATACCATGGTAATGGGCACACGCTGCCAGCAGCTTGCCATGTACGTGGTGTACGAGAGCCCTCTGATGATGGTTTCCGATAGCCCGGAGGCGTATCGCGGCGCGGTGGGTACGGATTTCATTCGCCAGGTCCCGACCAGTTGGGACGAAACTCGCGTACTGGCGGGCGAAGTCGCCGAATACGTGGTCATCGCGCGCCGGCTCGGCAAGGATTGGTATATCGGCGCCATGACCAATTGGACACCGCGCCATCTGAGCATTTCTCTCAAAGCCCTGGGCAGCGGCAAGTGGGAAGCCGATGTCTACAACGATGGCCCTGATGCGGCGCGCACTCCCACTGACACCACGCACGCTCAGATGACCCTGCGATCAAGCCGCCCATTGAAGATTGACTTGGCGCCCGGGGGCGGTTGGGCGGCACACCTGAAGCCGGTGGCGAAATAGAACAGCTCCGCTGTCGCGCCCAAAGTCGATGACCGGTGGCAGGGCAGGGGAGGCACAGATATTAATTTTCCCAAAAAAGGGCTGGCTAAAGTTTGGGGGCCCCTGGAGGTGTGCCCAATTCGCGCCTGGCGCCGCTTTCCTTCAATCGCGCGAACATGCTGCGAAGGTCCTGGCTGCCACGCACCAAAACAATCACCGTGATCAGGACGAAAGCTGCTCCCGCCACGATGAAGTTGATCGTCCAGAAGTAATACCAGAAACCCATGGTTGCAGCCACGCTCCCTCTGCTTGCCTCGCGCGGACGCGGATCCCGTGCTGGGCGATGATCCTCGTCGGCATCATTCTCGCCATTTCACCGCGGGAAGGCCAGCGATAAGTTGCGGCGCGGCAAATGCAGATCCTTCGCCCATCCCCCTGCGCAATATCCTTACAGCACAATCAATGCCCTTGCCGCGAATTTCAGCTTGCTTTCCTCGATCCTGCTTTATAGTCTTTGCGCCAACCATCGTCCGCCCGGCAAGCGCGTGGCAGGGGCCGCGCCACAGCTTGCGGGTATATCCGTGTGCCGAGGAGGATGTCATGCGCAGGAGGAATTTTCTCGCCGCCGCTCTTTCGCCTCTTATTCCCGCGGGAGTTCCCGCGTGGACAGCCCATGCCGACGCCACGAGCGCTTCTCCGGGAATCAAACCGCAGGACGTCATTATCGTTCTTAACCCCAAGGATTCGGCGGAGACGGTAGCGGCCCAGGAACTCCAGAACTTCGTGCGCCGAATGACCAATGTTCAAACCGGAATCGTGTCAGGCGAATCTACGGCGAGCGGCGGCGCTAGCCCCGTCCACTTCCTCGTGGGGCGCACTCCGGCAACGCAGGAGCTGATCGCTCAGGGGCGAATCGAGGACCCCGCCCATGGGAACCCTGAGGCCTACGTTGTCCGCGCCATCGAATCCGGTGGGAAACCCAAGGTGGTGTTTCTGGGTGGAACGGGGATTGCCACCCTTTACGCAGTGTATCATTACCTCGAGCAGTATTGCGGTTGTGGATTTTACTGGGATGGCGACCACGTGCCGCGCCGCGAGACCTTACCTGCACAGGGCGTCAATATCACCGCGGAACCTTATTTCCGTGAGCGCATGTGCATGAACCTGACGCTTTACTGGTACTCCGCTCCCTGGTGGGAGTGGATGGACTGGAAGAGGTACCTCGATTGGGCGCTCAAGGCGCGATTCAATATCCTCAGCCTGTGGGATACCCCCGGCGAGGACGTGGTGTGGAAGAAGGTTTGGAAACGCTTTGGCGTGGAGGTTGCCGACAGTTCCTGGTCCGGCCCGCCCTATGAGATCTTCGCTCCCATCAAATATGGCGTGCGGGGGCCCAATTCGGATGAATGGCGCGAAGGTCAGAGCGCCTTGACCCAGAAAATCCTCCGCTACATCCGCGAGCGGGGCATGCGCGCGTTGGCGCCTGCGGTGCCCGGCATTGTGCCTCCGGAATATACGGCCGTGCATCCGGAGGCGCGCACCTTCGAGCTTTCCTGGTCCCATCTGCCCAAGCAGCGTTACCTCCATCCGCTGAGCCCCGAATACCACGATGTGGGCAAAGCCTTTCTGGAGGAGTACACGGCGCTTTACGGCTCCGACCATCTCTACTGGCTGGAAAACTATTTGGAATGTGACATCGTGGGGCCGGAAGAACTTCAGCGCGAGGTGCGCAGGGAGATCCAGGGAGCGAATTTCAAGGTGGTCGATGAGATCGATCCACAAGGCGTCGGCATCTTCTCCGCTTGGACCTACCTCGTCGCGCCGCAGTATTGGACGCCGCAACTCATCGAGGAGAGCCTGGGGCGCATGCCGGCCGACCGTGTGCGGGTTCTCGACCAATTCGCCGAGATGATTCCGGAGCACAAGCGCGCGAATTATTTTGACGGGCGACCTTGGTATTTCGGCGCCGTGTATGCTTTCGGCGGCCTCACGCAGATGCATGGCAGCCTGCCTTTCATCGAGAAACAGGTTCACAGCGTGCTTCGCGACCCCAACGCCAAGCAATGCGTGGGCTTCTATCCCAACGAAGAAACCATTCGCCACAACTATTTCTATTATGAATTCCTCTGCCGCCTGGGTTGGAACCCCCAGGAAGTCCACCTGCAATCCTTCACGCGGGATTACGCCCGCGAGCGTTACGGTGAAAGCGGCGCGCCGGCGATGATGTCGGCTCTCGAAGAGCTTTTGGCCAGCGTTTATGGCTCTGATGACCAAACGCAGCCCGCCTACTGGCATCGGCTCAACCGGAACCCGGGCAATCTTCATTTGATGGAAACCTATCGCCTGCCTTTCATTCCCCACTTACGCAAGGCGCTCGAGCACGCGCTGGAGGCTGCGCCGGTCCTGAAAAGCAATTTTCTTTACCGGCATGACCTGAATGACATCGCCCGCCAGTATCTGGCCGACCTGTTTGGCGCGCACCTGATCAAGCTGGAGGCAGCACATGCTGATTTAGACAAGGCCGCCTTCGAGCGCGAAGCGGGACTGCTGGAATCCCTCCTCAGTTCGATTGAAGAACTTTTGAGCCACGATGACTTTTACTGGATCAGTCCGTGGATTCGCCAAGCCCGCACGCTGCCGGGCGCGCCCGCGGATGTGGACGTGCGCGCGCGCGACATCCTAACCCTCTGGGCCGGCGTGATTCGCGACTATGCCTGTCGTGATTACTACGAATTGGTCCAGGGGTATTATCATCCGCGCGTGAGCGCCTACATCGCTGCGCTGCGCGACGCGCTGGCGATGGATCAGCGCCGGCTTTATGACTCCGCTGAACTCGATCGGCAGTACGACGCTATCGAAAAGAAATGGGTGGCGGAAGGCTTCCCCCTGGTCGATCGGCAGCCCGACCCCGAGGAAGTCATCCCCACGGTCAAGAAGTTGCTGGCGAAGTTTGCGTGAGAGGTCTTGTGCACTTTCATCTTGTGGATTGGATCATCGTTATTGTTTATCTGGCGGGCACGATGGCCGCAGGTCTATATGGAAAGAGGTACATCTCCGGACTCTCTGATTTTCTGGTGGCGGGCCGCCAACTGGGCACTTTCATTGGGGTGGCGACGCTGGCCGCGACGGAAATCGGCACCATCACCTTCATGTACTACGCGGAGCTGGGTTACAAAACCGGCTTCGCGTCCTTCGTCAATGGCCTGATCGCCGGTGTGGTGATGATTTTCATTGGCCAGACGGGATTCATTATCCGCAGGCTGCGCGCCCTGGGCCTGATGACCATCCCGGAATTCTTTGAGGTGAAATACAGCAGGAATCTCCGCGTGCTCACCGGAATCCTGGTGGCGACGGGTGGCATCCTGAACATGGGGGTGTTCCTTAAAGTTGAGGGAACCTTTCTGGCCATCATCGCCGGCATCCCCCTGAGTCATCTGAAGGCAACCATGACCGCCATCCTTCTTCTGGAGCTTGTGTACACGGTTCTGGGTGGGATGGTTTCCATTGTCATCACTGACTTCCTCCAGTTCATCGCCCTGAGTCTCGGCACCATCTTGATCACGGTTTATTCGATTCAGGTGACCGGCTGGGGACACATGCGCGACACCGTTTATGCCACCATGGGGTCGCAGGGATTTAATCCCTTCACCAACGCACAGTACGGATGGGCCTACATTGTCTTTCAGATTCTCCTTTGGATGGCGGTTGACACCTGCTGGCAAACCACCGCCATGCGAACCTTTTCCGCGCGCGATCCGGAGACCAGCCGCAAAGTGTTTTCCTGGACAGGTTTCATTTATCTCGGCCGCGGCATGATGCCCATGCTGTGGGGGATCGCCGCCCTGGCCATGCTGGGGCCGAAGATGAATTCCCTGGAAGCCATGCCCCTCATGCTCACGCGGATTCTGCCCGTCGGCATTTTGGGACTGGTGGTTTCCGGCATGCTGGCCGCCACCATGTCCGTGAATAGCTCGTATCTTCTGGGCTGGAGCTCGATCATTGCCCAGGACATCATTCATCCCTTGCGCAAGACGCCCCTCAGCTCGAGGAGCCAGGTGCTGCTGAACCGCGTCGCCAATCTGTTTGTGAGCCTGTTCGTGCTCTTCTGGGGAATCTGGTACACGCTGCCGGGTCCCACCTACTTTTACCTCAACATCACGGCGTCGATCTTTCTGGCGGGAGCGTTCGCCGCGGTCGTGGGCGGACTCTTTTGGAAACGCGCCAATACCCTGGGCGGCTATTGCGCCATGATCACCGGAGCCGCCGGCGCCGTGGCCTTCTTCTTCTACCACGTTCCTGCCAGCTACGCCGGGCTGGGCTCATTCACGCTGGCGGGATTGGCTATGGTCGTTGGCTCGCTGCTGCCTCTCAAAAGATTCCGTAGGACTTGAAGACATCGGTGGCCAAGCGGCCGGCGGCGAGATCTTTGAGGGCGGTCTTTTCCTTGCGCGATTTTTCCAGGGCGGCGGTGATGACGTCAGCCTCCATTTCCCGCGGCACCACCAGGACGCCGTCGATGTCGCCAAAGATAATGTCACCCGGCCCTACGTGGACGCCCTCAATTTCCAGTGGCACGTGGTGGGCAATCACCTGCCCGCGCCCGCGCTGGTCCTGAGCGTAACAGCCATAGCTGAACACGGGAAAATCGATGGCGAGAATGCCGCGAGTGTCGCGACTCATGCCGGCCAGCACGGCGCCGGTGGCGCCGCGGGCG
>Ga0181524_10001635_pt1 | contig 25191 bp, 23 predicted proteins | sample PEATcosm2014_Bin_34_FD_119761 | JGI IMG/M metagenome (GOLD analysis project Ga0181524, IMG submission 119761) | Peatland microbial communities from MTU Mesocosm Facility, Houghton, MI, USA - PEATcosm2014_Bin05_60_metaG | ecosystem: Environmental > Terrestrial > Soil > Wetlands > Peat | place... | reverse complement strand
GCGGCGTAACCATGTCCAGAAGACCGTCGTTAAGCCGTGTGCGGGAAAACCGCACGCACGGATTGAAAGGGGGATGGGGAACCGGGTCTGCTGTGCAGGCACCGCGCCCCTGACTACCAATGCAACGTGTTCTGGTGATAATCCTGCTCATCCTCGGAGTCGCTGCCATCGCGGCTGGTGTTCTGTACGTGACGCAGGCGTCGCACTCGCTTCCGACGTTCTTCCCCGGGTACGCGGCTCACGTGGTCGCCAAGCATTCGAAGCGTGGCTACGCGGGCATCGCGCTCGGCGTCGTGTTCCTCATCGCAGCGCTCGTGGTGGCATTCAGAGGTTCGTGGCTGCAGGCCCGGCCCTGAGACCCTGACGGCGCCACGGCCGGCGTCGCCGGTCCCCTGTCTTGCGCCCGGCCGGGCCATCGCAACGTGGGCGAACCTGGCGGGCGTGCACCCGTCCACCGAGCCTCCCCGGAGTCCCTCGCCCCGTAGGTATTCTCTGCTGCTGCTCGCCCTCTGGCTCTGCCTGCTCACCAGTGGCCCACGGGAGGGCCCGGGCAGGCCGAACCCGTGACCAAGGGATCACGAGGCGACTCTGAGCTGTCCGGGAGCGTTTCGCACCGTCTGGAGGTATCCGCAATTGGCTTTCGGAGCAGCCGGGCGGCTCTCAGCCGGTAACCGTTGCGCAAACGTGCGGGAGCGGCACCGCCGCGCCGGGCCTCAGCTGCCGAGTGGCGACGAGGACCGAGTGGCGTTGCGACTCGGTCCCGAGAAGCTACCCGCCCAGGCCATCAAGTTTCCCGTCGCTCATCGACTGCAGTCACTCCAGAGGCGAGAGCCGATGTGCCGTCAGCGGCTCGCCCTGTTGAGGTCGTGACCCCGTCTCTCCACGGTCGCGTGCGCGCCGTCCAGATAGCCACGGCGAGCAGAGCCGTTACGCACAGGATCCATCCGAGCGCCGTGGTGCTCACCCCGATGTACTTGAGGCCCGAAGCGAAGATGACGAACGTGATGATGGGACGCACGAGCCGGTCGGGCGCCCTCGAAGAGAGAAACGATCCGACGAGCACCGCCGGAACGCTTCCGACGATGATGGAGGTCGTGACCGAGAATTCCACGTGGCCAAAGGCCAGTGCGCCGAGCGCCGCCGCACCGGTCAGTGGTACCGCTTGAGCGAGATCAGTGCCGACGAGCTGGTTGGCTCCAAGCAACGGGTAGACGAACAGCAACAGGACGATGATCAGCGATCCGGAGCCAACCGATGTCATCCCGACGACGATCCCCCCGAGCATCCCTATCGCGACCGTGGGGACCGGACGGACAACAACCTCGTGGACCACGCCCGTGCGTAGCCGACCTCCACGACGATCAAGCACGTAGCGCAGCGACATGGCGGCGGCGCCGATCAGAAGGGCTGCGCCGAGCGCTCGCTCCACGTTGTCCTGAGCGACATGGGACTGGCCCATCAGGTGGAGGAGATACGCACCGAGAAAGGCCATCGGAACCGAGCCCATGACCATCCACCCGACAAGGCGGAGATTGACCGTTCCTTTGTGGAGGTGCACCGCAGCTCCGAAAGGGCGCATCACGACGGCGGCGACCAAGTCGCTCGAGATCGCGGTCGACGGGTTGACCCCGAACAGCAGGATCAGCATCGGCGTCATCAGAGCGCCGCCTCCCGCGCCGGTCATGCCGACGAGAAAGCCGACGACGGCACTTCCCAGCACGATGTAAGAGTTCAAGTCTTGCAGCCCCCCAGATCGAAACCTATCAAAGTCGCAGACAGCGCTCGCGGAACAAGGCGCCGTCGCACCGTAACGCCAGGTCATTTGTGTCTCTTGCCTCGGCTCAGGTCGGCTACGTGGCCGGCCACCCGGGTGACTTCTTTGACACCCGGAACAGCGGGAGGTCGCGGGCCGGGATTGTGCACGCCCCCTTCGCGCTAGAACAGTTCGCAGGTCCCTGGAGTGACCTGCCGTGCAACGGCACGGGCATCTGTTCGGCCTGCAGCTGCTCGGTGTTGGCGACGGTGCGGCTGCCAGCTCGTAGCTTCCGGCGCAGAGCGCCGACGGCGGCTCGTCGTGGTCGACGATGGCGAGCGACCGGCCCGAGGTCTCGGCTGCGCCCGTCGCCAACCTGGCTGCTATCGGCGCAGGCCTGGAGGCTTGATGGGACGTGTCAGCCGAGGTCAAGGCCGGAAGTGCCCGTGAACGGACCTTTCAGGGCACCTTGTTCGCTTTGGAGGCGTCGTTGATGCGTAACATGGGCGTGCTCATGACCGAGATCGCTTGGCTCGACAACCTGGCTGGCGACTGTGCGGAGGACGGTCATCACGGCTTGCTCTTCGCAACGGGTCCTCTGAAGGTCGTCGGTGACTGTGGCTCGCCGGTCAGTCCGACTGTCGTCAGGTGACCCCAAGCTCAGCATCAGCGGGCCGTTTCCCTGTGAAAGGTTGAACGTCATGGCGAACGTAGCGATGTTGAGGGTGAACAACGGAGTCGTTCTCGAAGTCGCTGAGACGGTGGAGCCTGATCAGGTCGATGACACGACGGAGCAAGCGGTAGATGAACTACAGGACCGCAGGCCGGGAGGATTGTCGATAGCATTCTCCCTCCCAGGTCGACGATCGAGTTTGTGCGCCCCATACGCTCGACAGGCCTTGGTTCTCGACCGGCTCGTATCAGCACCAGCTCTGGATCGCGCGTAGAAGGAGAGGCACACGATGGCTAACGAGACTGTCTTCAAACGCTACGCCGGCAATCCCATCGTGACCGCGAGCGCGGTTCCCCGGGCCAACAGCATCCACAACTCGGCGATCGTCAAGAGGGGCGAAGGCGACTATGCGGCCGTGTTCCGCGTGGACGAGATCAGCTTGGACTGTGTGCTCCACGTCGGGTTCAGTCAGGACGGGATCAATTGGGACATCGATCCTGAGCCAATTCAAATGCGAAGCAGCGATCCTGATGTCTTCGTCACCAACTTCAGCTACGACCCTCGCCTCACGCGGTTGGAGGACACCTACTATCTCACCTGGTGTAACGCCGGTCCCCAGGGTCCGAAGATCGGGTTTGCCACCACCAAGGACTTCAGGACCTTCACCCAGGGTGAGGACCTGCTGCCTCCGGCCAATCGCAACTGCGTCATCTTCCCCCGCAAGATCGATGGGAAATACGCCATTTACCATCGGCCCTCGGACCGCGGCCATACGCCGTTCGGTGACATCTTCTATGCGACAAGCCCTGACTTGGTGCATTGGGGTTGCCATCGGTTCGTTTTCGGACCGATGGGCGGCTGGCAGAGCCTGAAGACTGGCCCCGGTCCCGCACCCATCGAGACCGACGAGGGCTGGCTTCTCATATACCACGGCGTGTGGCTGAGCTGCAACGGCTACCTGTACTACGTCGGTGGAGCACTCCTGGATCTGGACAAGCCCTGGCGGGTCCTCTACCGCACCAAGGACTACCTGCTTTCTCCGACCGAGAGTTACGAGCGGGTCGGTGACGTCCCCAACGTGTGCTTCCCCAGCGCCGCCGTCATGGAACCAGATGAGACGCTCCGTATCTACTATGGCTGCGCCGACACCTGTGTCTCGATGGCCGAGGCCAAGCTCTCTGACGTGATCGAGTTCGTCAAGACCCACAGCTTTTGAATCGCCGGGGACCGCTCAGCGCCGCCAACAGTCGAAGGTGACTGGCTCCCAGACGAAGTCCGCGGCAACCCGCAAGGAAATCATGCTGATCACGTCCTCTCCGACCGATCTCCCCGATCGATGCCGCCTTGGACCTCCACGTCGGCGCGTCTGGTCGACGGGTTGGCTGTGCTCCGGCGACACGGACGTCGGATACCTCGGGGAAGCCGCTGGCTGAACCCTCGTGTGGAGACGACCGATGCAGGATCGTCCTGGCAGGTTCGCGGGGTGGTCCCGTTGCAGCCGGCCCCGCCGGCCGAGTGACGAAAGATCCGCAGGCGGGGCTCGGCGCGGTGTCGGGACGAACGCGACGCGTCACCCGGTGATGGCGTTCAACCTGCCGATCGAGCGCTCATGTCCGGGAGTTCGGGGTCCCAGCCTCGCCGCTCGACTTCCGCGGAATGAGGCCGCTGCCAGCGCCATGAGCGGCCGGAAGCAATGGTTCGGAACCTCGGTCGCGGGAGGTGTTGAAGCGGCAGGCGGCCGGAGTTGCGTAGGGTCGTCTCAATGGACGCGCGGATGGAGGAGATCCACGACGGTGAGACGGTCTGGCGCTTCGATCGCGACTTCCTGGAGTCGAGGTGGGCCTGCCTGTGGGGTCGGGGCTGCCAGGGCATCGGTGCCGAGCCGGCGGAGCATCTCGGCCTCGGCTGTTGTTCGGTCGGCGCTGAACTCGGCGATGTGGACGAAGCTCGGATGACCGCCGCGCTCGCGGCAACGCTGTCCCCGGCCCGCTTCGAGCGTCACGCCGAGGCCGGCGACGGTGGCATCTTCAGCGACGGCACCCGCACCCACACCCGAGTTGTCGACGGTGCCTGCATCTTCCTCAACCGGCCCGGATTCGTTGGCGGCGCCGGCTGCGCGCTGCACCTGGCAGCCATCGAGGCGGGGGAGTCACCCATCGATTGGAAGCCGTCAGTGTGCTGGCAGCTGCCTATCAGGGTGGACTGGGAGGCGGCTGCTGACGATACGGAGGTAGCGACTGTGCGCCGCTGGACGCGCAACGACTGGGGCCCAGAGGGCGAGACAATGGCGTGGTGCTGCACTGAGGGTCCGTTGGCCTACGTGGCCGATCGTCCGGTGATCGACTCGCTGGGCGCGGAGCTGGAGGCGATCGTCGGCACGGAGGTCTACGTCGAGTTACGACACCGGATCACGGGGCATTAGCCGCCCGATCGGCGGTCACGCTCTGAGTGGCTGCACAAGCCTTGACGGCGGACGGCGGGAGCCGGTGCGGAGGAGAACGGGGCGCCAGCCAGCCAGGTCGACGGAGAGCCGGGTTGGACCGGCACCAGGCCTCCCAGTGCGATTCAATGGTGGCCGTGGCTTCACGGTTGCGTTTGGAATCGGCGCTCAGTCAGGCCGGCACAACGGTGACGGCGTTCCTGGAGCAACTCGTGGGTGAGCCGGTCGACGCACACGAGCGGCACCACGTCATGATGAAGGCCGGCACACCAAACTTCCTGGGTGTTGGGGAGGGGCACCCGTTGCTCCGGCGGTCAAGCGTGCTGCAGGGAAGAAGGTCGGCGCAGCCGTACATGCACGCCGAGAGCTTGCTCGTCCCGAGTCGTCTCCCCGCCGCCTTCTGCTTGCGACTCGAGACCAGCAGCGATCCGATCGGGCGAGTCCTCGCCAAGGAGGGGATCGGCTTCACCCGGTCTCCACTTCCCCGTCCTGATCGAGATCACGAGGCTGTATTTGGCGATGCTCCGGTGCCCGACGAGCACCTGTTCGCCCGGACGTATCGGATCGATGTCGACGGCGTACCGATCATGGTGATTGGCGAGTGGTTCCTTCCCACTCTCGAGTCGTTCCTGGGTCCGTCTTGATCAATGGTCAGGCGCTGAGCCCACTTCGGAAGTGACTCTCCGACCGGTAGTCACCGGAGCCCGAGCGCCGGACCTGGCTGAGCATTGTGGCAAGCGTGTGCGGTGTGGCTGGTAGCTCGGCCAGGGGCACGCCGAGCAATCTGATCAGGAATCCGGCAATTGCGTTGGGCTTCCCGTTGCGTCGAGGGATTCTGACGGGCTGGCTCGCTCACAGTCGATCGGTGTCGCTCTGAGACTGGGAGTCGTGTCATCGGGAGCGATGCAGATCGAAGATTTCGGGACACCGCGGAACCTGCACGAGGTGAAAGAGCGGTCTTCTCAATCTCCACCCACCTTGCCGTCCGGAACTTCGGGCCGGGCGGGCAGCTGCGTCAGGCGCGGGCTCGGGCGTCAGAGCGCGGGTCGCTGACCAGAGTGCCGCTGTGGAGATCACCGGCCATGGCCCGCTTCCGCCAGGGCGCGGTCGAGTCGTACAGCTCCTGTTCAGTGTCGACGGTCGATACCAGTACTCCTGGTTTGTTGCGCAGCAGCCGGCCGACTGTGACACCGTCGGCGCGTACAAAGAAGGCTGGCCAGCAGCTCTGCGGGGCCGAGGAGTTCGGACAGCTGATCCAGATGTGGTTGCAAGCAGCGGCAGTGGTCATGGCCGCTGGCATGGTGAGGCCCGGATAGGTGTGCGTGGCAGCCGGGTTGAGCCTCTTGAACTCCGGCCCGATGGCCCTTCCGATCGTGGCGATCCGATCCGGTGAGGCGTGAGCGGCGTGGAAGGAGTGGAATACGAGTTCGACGCCCTGCTTCTTGTACTCGCGGTAGAGCTCGGGGTAGCCGTAGTCGTGGCAGATCAGGGCACCGCAACGGACGCCGTCGATGGTCCAGACGCTGAAATGGCTGCCTGGGCTGTAGTGAGCCAGATCACCTGATCGCTCGTCGGGCCCACCGGAACAGAACCTCTTGTCATAGCGCTCGACGATCTGACCTGAATCGCTCAAGACATAGGAGCTGTTGTGCGGCTTGTGGGTGGCGCTGAGCCGATGGGCGGAGCCGAGAACCGCCCACACTTGCAGTTGGCGGGCGTGTTTTGCCACCTCGGCCGTGGCTTTTTGGAGCTCATCCCAGTCAAAGCCGGCGAAGGTTGCGAAGTCGGTTCCCGCATAGCCCGACAACGAGCCCTCCGGGAAGTGGACGACCCGCGCGCCTCCCTGCTTGGCCAAGCCCATCTGACGCTTGATGTAACGAAGATTGGTGCCAATGTCTGCGCCGACGGGAAACTGGCACGTAGCGACCTTGAGCACAGGCATTCCCTCATGATGCCAATCCACCACGCCTGGTGCCATGGACTTGGCTCGTGCGGTGGGCGTCTGCGCCGGCGCGCCTGCCTATGAGTCGCGGGTTCGGCCACCCTCGCACGGCGGCACGGCCGTCGCGCTCTGAGATCGTCCCTGGCTGACAAGCGACCCGAACCCAGATACCAGGTCTGTGGTGACAGGACGTGAGAGGCGGTTACCGAAGCTCGGGCGCGTGATCAGCGACAGGGGAGGGACCGGAGGGCTGGCCAGTCACCCTCGCCATTTGCCAGACATACCATTAGCCACTGTCGATTCGGACGATTCGGCGGCAGCACCCAGGCACCGACCTACGACCGTATCGGAGGCGGTGGAGCAGCGGACAGCTCGTTCAGAACTAGTTCCCAGCGGCCGGACGAACCTCGAGGTTAATCATGCTGGCTTTCGAGCCGATACTCACATAGTGAAGCCGACACGCCGAACGGAACTCAGTGACGCCAATGTGGCGGCGTCCTCAGTTCAGAGCCGGCGATGCAAGCGCGCGGCTCTCGGTCGCGAGAGCCAGCAGCTCGCAGCGGGAAGACGGGGCCGGTTTCGGCCGAGTACCGCACGATGGCCGCAGGTGGTTGCGTGCTCGACGAGCACGACCGGACCGGCCTCCCGGGCGGGAGCGGTGGCGCCCCTGAGTTCTGGTTGGGCGTCGTGATCGTGCCCACCGAAGGCCAGGGGGCGACCGAAGCTCTGAAAGAGAGCGAGGCTCGCCTGCAGGCGCTCCTTTCCTCACTCGATGATCTCGTGTTCGAGCTCGATGAGAACGGCACTTACCTCGAGATCTGGACCGCCAATGACGCCCTGCTCGCAGTGCCCCGGGGCGAACTGATCGGCCGAACACATCGTGAGGCGCTCGGCGAAGAGATCGGCCTAAGCCTGGCCAACGTCATCGCCCAGGTCCTCGAAACGGGTCGCCCGCAGTTCTGGGAGTACCGCCTCGAGGTTCCGGCGGGCATCCGGTGGTTCCAGGGCAGGGTCGCACCGATCGCCGGATCGGAGGGCTCCTTGAGGAGACTCTGCCTTGCGGTTCGGGACATCACGGAGCAGAAGGCCGCCGAGCATGCTCGCGACAAGGCCGAGGAGCAGCTCCGGCACCAGGCCATGTACGACGGGCTCACTGGCCTGCCGAACCGCATGCTATTTCATGACCGGGTTCAGCACGCACTCGCGGCGGCGCGGCGGGAGAACGAGGAAGCCGCAGTTCTCATGCTCGACCTCGACAGGTTCAAGGAGATCAACGACACCCTTGGCCACGCAGCCGGGGACGAGGTGCTGAGAGAGGTGGCGCGGCGGTTGTCGAAGGTGACGAGAGGGGGTGACTCGATCGCGAGGCTAGGGGGCGACGAGTTCGGCGTCCTGCTCCCGAACACACCTGAGACGGATGCCGCCATGGTCGTCTCACGGGTGTCGAGTTGTCTCGAGGAGTCGATCGTTGTCCACGATCTGCCGCTCAATATCGACGTCAGCGTCGGACTTGCAGCCTTTCCGAGAGACGGAGGAGACGCGGACCTGTTGATACAGCATGCCGACGTCGCCATGTATGTCGCCAAGACTGCGAACGGTGGGTTCGCGAGGTACGAAAGCTCCGCCGACCCGCATAAGCCGGACCGACTGGGCCTTATTGGAGAGCTGCGTGGCGCGCTCGAGCGAGGCGAACTCGTCCTCCACTACCAACCACAACTGACTCTCTCGACAGGCAGCATCATGGCTGTCGAAGCTCTGCTGCGTTGGCAACACCCTCAAAGGGGCCTCATCCCGCCGGACGAGTTCATCCCCCTTGTTCAGGAGACCGGCCTGATCAAACCGCTCACGCACTACGTGCTCGACTTGGCACTGCGCCAGTGCCGGTCCTGGATGGACCACGGCCGCCCGATGAGGGTGGCCGTCAACCTGGCGATGCGCAACCTCATCGACGCCGACCTTCCATGTGACGTCGCCGACCTGCTGAGACTCAACGGAGTTCCCGTGGATCTCCTCGAGCTCGAGATCACCGAGAGCGCCGTCATCGCCGACCCGCTGCGGGCCAAGGCCGTGCTCGCACGCCTCGCCAAGATGCGTGTCCGGCTATCAATCGACGACTTCGGAACGGGCTACTCGTCGCTGACGTACCTGACACGTCTCCCCATAGACGAGATCAAGATTGACCGGTCGTTCGTGACAGACATGAGCAGCTCGCTGGACAACGAGGTCGTCGTGCGGTCGACGATCGACCTCGCACGCAACCTCGGGAAACAGGTGGTAGCAGAAGGCGTCGAGACAGCTGGTGTCCTGCAACGTCTTGCGGAGCTCGGCTGCCATTTGGCGCAGGGCTACTACGTGAGCAGGCCGTTGCCCATCGAAGAGCTCGATGTCTGGCTCGCAAGGTCGGCAAGCCTGTCGACGGTGTGACCGGAGTTGATGCTGTCGCGAGCCAGGTCCTGTCGGGGGAAAGTTCACGCCGACCAACAGGTCCTCTTACCACTCGTGCGGGATAAGTGGAATCCACCTGGCTCGCTCCCTGCGGGCTACAGCCGTACAGGTCCGCAGTGAGCGTGCGTCACGGGCGACTCGCAGCAGTCCCTGATGTCCGCGGCAGACAGGGCGCAGCCATCGCGGGCCGGAACGTGCGCTCACCGAGTTCCCCCTAGCTGTGGCGCTCCACGAGAGTCTTCCCGCCCCCCTCTCCCGACGCTGTGCAGGCGGTGGCCAACGGCGTGCACGACACCGAGTCGAGCTCGCCCTCCGTGATCCCCTTCGGGTTCACGACGGTCTCAGTGGTCCACTTCTCCCCGCTCCAAGTCTCGGCAAGCGGCGCGACGGCACCGAGGTTGTTGAACCAGGCGCCGACTGCCGTGCAGACAGTGGCCGAGGAGCATGACACTCCCTGTAGGTACGTGTTCGCTGCACCCGTGGGAGCCGCGAGTGGTCCGACCGTCCGTTTGGTGACGTTCCAGATCGCCGCAATGGGGACCTGATTGCTGCCGCCCTCGAGGAGCACGACATCGACGTGGAGCCACGACGGGTCCAAGAGTGGCGGCGGCTCGGGCTCATCGACGACGAAGTCCGGTCACAAGGCCGCGGCCGAGGTCGGCTTGCCAGCTATCCCCCACAAGCGATTGACCAGGCTGGCCTCGTCTTTGAGTAAGGCAAGCTCAGTCTCGTCACACTCGCCTTGTCCGGAGTGGGCGCAACCCGAGGGCGAAGGCACTCCGCAAGGCCTTCAAAGACGTCATTGAGCGTGACGTGAAGAAGGGCAACGCGATGGTCTCGGCTCGCAATCAGAGAGCCAAGCGTTACGGCGAGTGGGTGCGCCGCGGATCGGCGTCGATGGCCAAGGAGATCCCCGACGCCGCTGAAAGGCTTCAGGATCTCGCCCTGGCAGAGGCCAGGGAGCGAGTCCATGACTACGGAAAACACGAGACGGGACCCTGAGGACCGAGGCACTACCGGCGCTCTGCTCAAGGTCTACCAACGAAGCGAAGGAGTCTCCGACGGCCTTCTCCCGGGCGTCGCGATCACCGCTACCCGCATCCTGAAAAGGAACGGAACCCACGAGCGACGCCGATCGGACCTACTCCGTAGCGTTTGCGGCCCTCTACGACGACACCGATCTCCGGCAAGTAATCGGCTCTTAGATGTCAAGAGCGGGCGTGAGCTTGGACTACTTGCCGGCCTCCTAGAGAGCTCTATCGACGCTTAGCAGTGTCCACTCCGTCCGCGCTGCGAGGGTCCCGTTTCCGGCCGTTTGGGGCTGTCCCCTCTTCCTGGTGTCAAGTTGTGGGAGCTGAAGGACTCGAACCCAATGTTGAGCGGTAACACGGCCGTCGCAGCCATGTCCGGTGCTCTTCGAATGAGTCTGCTCGCTGGAAGTGTCCGGTGTGCGGGTCTCGGCTGACAACGTTTGATGTGTCTTGGGCGTCAAGCTTGACGCAATGACCGCCGAGCGCGAGCCAACACCCACCCCCGACACCAGCGTCTCGTGCGGCTGGCCCGGCTGCCAGGTCCCGGTGCGACTCGGGAGGCCGGTCTGTGCCGCGCACGTTGACGAGATGGATCGCAGCGCAGCTCCGACGGGACACGCGCCGCGCGTGCTCCGGAGAGCCTTCACAGTTCGGAGCGCTTCTGCACGAGACCGATCGTGCCCTTTGTTGCCGGGCTTAGGGCTCAACGCCTCTGCGCGGCTTGTCCGAGTCGGCAAACGATGTCAGCTTCGGCATGTCTCGGAGATAGGGGTGTGATGAGGTCGGTTGGCGCCGTGGCGACGGTGTTGGCACTTGGCGCGGTGCTCGCTGGATGTGGCGGTTTGCGCTCGACCGTCAGCACCACCAGCATGACCCGGCCGGTCTCTCCGACGACCTCGACGTCCACGACCTCGACGACGACCTCGACGACGACCACCACGACCACGACTGTCCCCCCGCCGGCGTCCGGCTGCCCGACCCCCGATTACGGCCCCAACTTCTACGCCCCGACCATCCCATCAGGCGGGAAGACGGTCGCCCTCACCTTCGACGACGGACCGGGAGCGAGCACGGCGACCATCCTCTCCATACTTGAGGCATACGGGGTCCGGGCAACCTTCTTCAACATCGGGGAGCAGGAGGCGGAGTGGCCCTCGGACGTGAAGGCGGAGGCGCAGGGCGGCTTCCTCATCGGCAACCACACCTGGAACCATCCCGACATGACCAAGCGGTCGAAGGCGGAACAGGCATCGGAGCTGGACAAGGTCACCGCGGAGCAGAAATCGCTCGTCGGGACATCGCCTTGCGTCTTCCGGCCTCCCTACGGCGACTACAACTCGACCACGCTCTCGCTCGCGCAGGCACGTCACATGGCGGTCTGGATGTGGAGCGTCGACACCGAGGACTGGGAGGCCGAGGGCTCATCGTCCTCGTACTGGGTGAACCGGATCGTCTCCCTCGCAGAGTCCGAGGGCGGGGCGCTGCAGCATCCCGTGGTGGAGATGCACAACCAGGCGGTCCCGATGCCCGCCACGGTGGCGGCGCTGCCGATCGTCATCAAGTACTTCGAGAGCCACGGCTACACCTTCGTCGACCTGCTCGGCCGCACTGGCCCGCCGACCGGCGACGTCAGTTCAGGATGAGAGCTGGTTCACTCACACTCCGGCTGGTCGGCCGGCTCACATGTTTCTCTTGTTTGTCCGCTGTTTGTGTGCTTCTAGCTCTCCCTCTCGCCAGTCCCCGCGTTGCGTTGTTGGGTGGGCCCGGCAGGGATCGAACCTGCGACCAAGGGATTATGAGTCCACTCTGACCGGTACGGAGGCGTCCCGTAGCGTCTGGTGGAGTCCTTGATTAGCTTTCTGAGCAGGTCGTACCTGTCTACGGTAGGACGCGTGCGGACGGTCGAGGACGAGTTGGGAAGCCCAATGTTGGGTGAATGTTGGGTGGTAGGTCGGTCGGGAGAACTAACTCAATGATCGAGTCAGCGGTTAGTCCTGCTGGCGAGGTTCCTGGAATCAGCGCAGAGCTGCTCGAAGAGCCGGGGCTCACGGTGTGACGTCTGGTCTTCCAATAAGTCGCGCTCCTCGGCAGTGCAGTCGGCGAGGAAGGTGAACCGCTGCCGCACTCGCAGGCAAATGTTGGCGGCGTCCGCCTCCATCCGCTGGGGCACCAGGCCGGCGATGTCCTCCCATCTGTAGTTTCTCGGAATCACGGCATCCAGGAACTGTTGCGGCGCATAGAGCGGCTGACGGCGTTGATCCGTCCACGCTTTCAGGACGGCCACCCGCCGTACCAGCCCTTCGTCAAACGGCCGCTGCGACCAGAGGAACAGGTCGTAGACATCCTTGGCCGAGCCACCCCGACGGCGGTTGCAGGCCATGATTTTCTCCCCGATCATCTCGTAGGGATCGAGACCGTGAAGGCGCGGCGGCGGGAACTCGACTCGGGCGAAGTAGGTCTGTTCCTGCAGGACGAGATCGACCGGATCAAGGATCGGGGTGAGCCGGTAGCTGATCTGCAGTTCGAAGTTGCCGGTGCCGTTGTCGTGCGAGTAGATGACTTTGCCGCTGAAGTTGTCGTCCTGGGAATAGCGGAAGCTGGGAATGGAGAAGGTGATTCCGTAGAAGGGGGAGTGCGCGGCGAACGCGGATTCGATCTCAGCCTCGAAGCCGTTCCTACACGTGGCGTCGAGATCCACGTCTTGTGAGAATCGTCCGGTGTGGCCGAACACGCACTTGCGTAGGGCCGTGCCACCCTTGAAGAGCAAAGGGCCGAGGCTCGTGCTCGGGGGCCGGGTTCCGATCAGTCCGCTCTGGTTTAGTAGTTCGAGCGCATAGTGGAGCACGATCTCCTTGTCCGCAACGTCGAGGCCGATCCTCTGGCTGGCCGCGTATTGGCGGACGTAGGCGACAGGGACCATCAGCGGAGAACCTCGTCCGCGATCGCGGCCAGATCTACGTTCACGACAACATTCCATTCCGGCAGCCGCTCACCGCGGGCGCCGTGTGTCTTCCGGTCTCCGAGGTACAACGCTGTTTCACCGGGCCTCGCCGTGGCTTCTTTGGTGAGAGGTTCGGGGACATCGTGACCGAGCAATTCCAGGACAGCCGCGATGCGGCGCAGGCTTGTCCGACCGTGGGACGCGTGGTCCGCGAGCCGGACGACCTCCGCCCAGTTCGCCCGGTCATGTGCGCGGTCGACGACGCGGGCGAGCCCGAGGACGCCACCGATGCGATCGGGTTGCGCGCCGGAGTCGACGAGGATCTTTTCGACCGAGGCGATCCGTAGGCGAAATCGATGCCATTCCTCCTCTGCAACGCCCTCGTCCGAGAATTTGGTGAGGTAGATCAGGGTAACCGGCTCGTCCTTCCACGCCTTAGGAGGCTTTGCTCCCACTGGGACGCACGTCTGCACGCGTCCGGGCCGGTCCGGTGTGAGCCCGCGCTCGTACGCGGCCGACTTGAATCCGACGTAATACCGCTGGTGCCAACTGCTCAGGGCGGCCCACGGATTGGGAAGGAACCACCCGCCAGTGTCGGCGAGTACCGTTTCGTATCGTCCCTGAGCAGTTCGCTTGAGCCAGCCCTTTGCCGCAAGTCGGGAGAGGGCAGAGTTGGTGACCGTGGACGACCATCCGAAAGTTTGCCGAACCTCTTCGGTAGTCACGCTCGGCCGGCGATCTGTTTCTAGCCAACCGACAAGTTCTGCCTCCCTCGTGGACAGGGTCCGGGGAGCTGGGGGGTTCTTGCTGGTCATAGTGCTCAACTATAGACGCTTATTTCAATATCTGACAGTGTCATCTCAAACTGAGCACTGTTTAATTAGAGAACATACTCGCGAAGTACACCAGTAGCTTCTATAATTGAGCATCGCCAAGGTGCTTGATTCGGAAGTGACGTCCCTCTGCGGCCCTGCCACTGTCGTCCGTAACCACGACAAACGATTGGACGGAAGTCACCTAGTCTCCTGCCCGCGAGCGTGTTCTCCGTTAACTCTGTCACCTCGTCCTCGACGAGCTCGCTCAGCCCGAAGAGGCATACCAATCGCCGCCCAGGCTGGTGGAGCGCCCAGGCCGCAACGAAGCGAGTGCAGGTGGACGTCACTTGCCACCTTGGCCCTATCTCGCATGCTCGCAAAGGCGTGGCTCATCACGTCTGGATAGGGAGGCGTCGCACCCCCGGGCTCGAAGGAGAAGACGAAGCTCTCGTCGGTCAGCTCGGTGTCGCACATCGCGGCGAGCTCGCGTTGTTCGTCCCGGAGAGCGGCGAGGACCTCGACCGTGCCGGTGTCGATGCTGAGCCGGCGAATACTCGCTCTGGTCTTCGGGCCTTTCACGATGGCGCCTCCACGCGAGGCCACGATCGACTCGTCGATCGTGATCGTCCTCGCCTCGAAATCGACGTCGCTCCAACGAAGCGCACAGGCTTCACCTCTTCTCACCCCGGTCGCCGTCACGACGCGGACGAACGCCGCCACGCGTTGGTCCTCCTCCGCACACGCTCGGAGCAATGCGGCGACCTCCGTGGCCTCAGGCGCCCGCACGACGCGATCGGCGTCCATCGACCAGTTCGGCAGCTCTGTCTCTGCGACCGGGTTCGGAAGAACCCCTCCACTCCAGCGCCGTGCGAGGCGGCAGGTGCGGTTCAAGATCGCTCGCGTCTGTCGCACACTGGCTCTTGCGAGGCCATCGGCCTTCAGTTTGCGGAAGAAGCGCTCGAAGTCGTAGGCGCTCAGCTCGGAGATCTTGCGACGCCCGATCGAGCGCTCGACGTGAACCTGCCAGATGCTCTCGTAGCGGCGCGTTGTGGACGGCGAGAGGTCCTGCCAGCCGTTCAGCTTCCACGCGTCGAAGGCGGCGTTCAAGGTCGTGCTCGACGCCCAGATGTTTTCGGGATCGACCACATCCCTGGCTTGCTCGACTTCAGTTACCAAAGCGGCGAGGGCTCTTTGTGCGCCTCGTTTGTTGCCGGTGAAGCGCTCATAGCGATGTTTCACGCGTCCGGACAAGTCGCGACCGACGTAGACGCGCAGCTCGTACACGTCGGGTGCTTTCACAAGCCGCAGGCTTCCCGCCACTCAGTTCGGTGGGCCCGGCAGGGATCGAACCTGCGACCAAGGGATTATGAGTTGACTCCTGTCTGTGCCGGACCGTCTCGCATCGTCTGCTGGCGTCCTCGATCAGCCATTTGGACGGGCGGTTCTGGCTCGCATCGGGACGCCTGTGGACGGTACCGGACGAGTTCGGAAACCCAATGTTGGGTGAATGTTGGGTGGCGCCAGCCGATTTCTGGCCCTTCGGCTGTCAAATCTTAACCGCCTGAAAGAGGCAAGGCCCGATGCACGCGGCCCCAACGAATTGGCAACAGGTCTCTGGTTCGGGAGGCAGACTTTCGTCACTGCACCATGCATACCAATCACCATGAAAGTTAGCGGTACACTAACTTTCATGGCCTCTAGTACGCGCTTTGCTGGCCTTTGGGACGAGTTCCTCAGCGAAGGGCAGGTAACGCTCACCCAGGAGCAGGTTCGCGACCGCTCAGGATCTTCGCCGGGGTCGGTGCGAGTCGCCGTCGCCGAGGCGCAGCGACGGCGCCTGCTTTTCAGCCCGGTAAGGGGTCTCTACGTCCTCATCCCTCCGCAGTACCGGCACGAGGGCACCGTACCGGCCGATTGGTTCCTCGACGACCTCTGCCGTCATCTCGGCCGGAATTACTACCTTGGCTACCTGTCTGCTGCCGCCCGTCACGGCGCTGCGCACCAAGCGGCCCAGGTAACCCAGACAGTCGTCGACCGTTCGGTGATCGACAGAACGTCCGGGCCGAGGCTGCGTTTTTATACTGATGCCCAGATGAGGAAATGGCCGGTGGCGATGGCGACTGGTCCCACCGGGTCCCTTCGGGTCGCGACGCCGGAGACGTGTGCTTTCGACCTCGCCCAGACCCCGGGTCGAGGGGGCGGCGTCGGCAACGTGGCAACTGTCTTGCGTGAGCTCACCCTTGACGCCGACAGACTCGCCGAGCAGACGTCGCAACGGTCGCGGGCGGCTACGCGCCGACTGGGGTTTCTACTCGAGAGCGTCAAGAGCGACGTGGAACTGAGCGCGCTCGAAGAGTCCGCCAAGGGAGACCGGAACCGCACGCTGCTTAACCCAAAAGGAGGGGCCCACGGCGCGATTGACCGACGGTGGCAGGTGATAGTGAATGTCGCAGTGGAGCCCGACGAGTGATTCCGCCGCCGGTCCTCACTCAGTGGCGTCGCCAGCATCCTTGGTCGACCGAAGAGCAAGTAGAGCAAGACCTTTTGCTCTCACAGCTGGCGATCCTCCTCGCCAGCCACGACGAGCTTGGCCGTTGCCTCGTGTGGCGCGGCGGCACATGTTGGCACAAGCTTCACCTGCCAAGAGCGAGGAGATACTCGGAGGATCTCGACTACGTGCTCGTCGGCCGCGCCGGACCGACCGGCTGGCTCGTTGACGCCATCCGGTCGGCGGTCGTAGCGAGCCCTCTCAAGGAGGTGAGTCGCAACGTCGTGCACGGGAGCGTAAAGGTTCTGCTGGAGGGTGAGGCCAATTCTGGAGTTCCGCTGCGGGTCAAGATCGAGGTCAACACCGACGAGGTTCCGCCGGCACTTGCCCTAACCCGGATTGCTCACCGCGTCGACACGCGTTGGTGGTCGGGCGAAGCCGAGATACCGACCTTCCAGCCCGGCGAGCTCGTGGGGTCGAAGTTCCGTGCCCTTGCGCAACGACGAAAAGGGCGCGACTTGTGGGACATGTGGCTCGCCCGCCGGGAACTCTGGATCACCGATACCGACCTAGCCGTTGCGGGTGACCACTATCTGAGTGCTTGCCGTGTATCGCCGGCAACGTTTCGTCAGCGCCTTGCGGCGAACGCGACGGACCAGCAGTTCCGTGACGATCTCGAACTGCTCGCAGTCGACGGACTGGCTGAGTACGAGGTCCATCATGCGGCGACCGAGTTGATCCTTTGGAGTGACCAGAATCTGGATCCGCTTTACGATGCCCGACGCTCGGCGACGGCCATCGATCGCGAACGCGCCAAATGGGCACGCAACGGCTGGGCACCTGGCAACCTACGGTGTCCTCATTACGACCTCGCAACAGGCGCCGCGATTCGTTGCCCGTACTGGTACCCGCCTCGTGGCAGGTGTCCCGGCCATGCTGAAAGCTAAGAGGAGCTGGATCTGACGACCAACGACCGCTCGGGTGAACGTCGCCCAGACGACGACCTTGCTGAACGAGTCGCGGAGCTTGAGGCGGAGAACCGTCGCCTGCGTGATCTTCTCGGCCTGGGGCGCGAAGACCGTGCCGCACCTGTAAGTGCTTGGGAGCCGACTCTGTTTCCGGCGGACCGTCCAGCCTTGGCCTCGGGTGTGACGCAACGCTCTTCGTCGCAGCAAAAGGTCGAGCTGTTCCGAGCATTATTCCGAGGCCGAGACGACGTCTACGCGCTGCGCTGGGAGAACGTTCGGACCGGCAAGTCGGGGTGGGGGCCGGCGGTCAGGGGCGGATGGTCGAACAGTCGCAAACCCGACAGGGAGCTGTTGTCCCTGAACGGAGAGGTGACCGCGGGCCATCTCTCCGGGACGATCAGTGTCGGCCTTTATCCCCTGATGGGTGACGATTCGTGCTTCTTGTTGGTGTGCGACTTCGATGGCGCGGGATGGACGCTTGACGCTCTTGCCTACCTCGATGCCGCGCGAACCGCCGGCATTCCCGCTGTGCTCGAGCGGTCTCGATCCGGAGATGGCGGTCACGTCTGGGTCTTCTTCAGCGAGCGGGTACCCGCCAGTTCGGCTCGACGGCTCGGCGCGCACCTCCTGCGCGAAGCCATGACCGTTCGGGCAGAGATCGACCTCGTGAGCTACGACCGGCTTTTTCCGGCCCAGGACTTTCTACCGAGGCAGGGCTTCGGTAACCTCATTGCTCTCCCGCTTCAGGGCGAATGTCGCAACAAGGGGACGACCGTATTCCTCGACCCATCGACGCTGGACCCATACCCGGACCAATGGGAGTTCTTGGCGTCTGTCGACCGCCTGAGTCGCGAGGCCGCGCTCGCGCTCGCCGAGACCCTCGGCGATGTGCCAGTAGGCCCGGACGCGCGTAGCTACCGCCGTCCCACTCGCGCCCCGGGTTCGCCCCCTCCGCCTGCGTCGATACGGGCGTTGGCTTCCGCGATGCTGGCGGTGGACCGCATCGGGCTGCCACCGTTCTTGCTGGCCGCGCTAAAGCATGTCGCGTCATTGCACAATCCCGACTTCTACGAAAAGGAGAGGAACCGGTTTTGGACTGGCAACACGCCACGGCTCATCCGCTGCTACCGAGAGACGCTCGACCAGCTGCTACTCCCGAGGGGCGTTCGTCCTCAAGCTGAAGCGATCGCGACCGAGGCCGGGAGTCGGCTCGAGATCATCGAGGCATATGACTCGACAGAAGCGGTCGAGTACGAGCCGCTCGCGACTCTTCGCCCGGACCAGCAGACCGCCGTTGATGCACTTGTAGCTCACGAGCAAGGCGTACTTGTTGCGCCGCCAGGAGCCGGGAAGACCGTTATTGCGTGTGCGCTAATCGCTCTTCACCGTGTGCCCACTCTGGTGATCGTCGACCGCCAGCCCCTCATCGAACAATGGCAAGACCGTTTGACCACATACCTCGGTCTCGAAAAAAAGCGCGTCGGACAGATCGGTCCGACGCGAAAGGCGAGCGGTGTGGTCGACCTGGCGATGGTTCAAAGTCTTGCCCGCCGAGACGACCTCGCGGAGGTAACGGCCTGCTACGGACTCGTAGTTGTCGACGAGTGCCACCACGTTCCGGCCGTTACGTTCGAGCGCGCAGTTGGCCGAATGCCTGTGCGCCGATGGCTCGGTCTGACGGCAACACCATTTCGACGAGACGGACTTCAAGCCATGATGACGATGCAGTGTGGTCCAATACGGCACCGGATGCAGGAACCGTTTGGGAGTCAGCTGTTGCAGCGAGAGCTTGTCGTCCATCAGACTGCTCACGCTGAGGGCCCGGGTTTGCACTTTCAGGAGACACTTCGGGGCGTTGTGACCGACGCCAGTAGGACGAGGTTGATCTGCGACGACGTTTCGACTTCGGTCAACGAGGGACGAAACAGCCTCGTGCTCACCCGTTGGACTGAGCATCTCGACGCGATCGTGGAGGATCTCGCGACTCGCGGGATCACTGCCCATGTGCTCCAAGGGGGCATGAGCAAGAAAGCCAGACGGGCGGTCGTCGATCGACTCGCTCAGCCTGGGCTGGTTGGCACCGTCCTCGTCGCTACCGCTAGCTTCCTAGGCGAGGGATTCGATTGCCCGGCACTGGACACTGTCTTTCTGGCCTTCCCCATCAAGTTCAAGGGGAGCATCGTCCAGTACGTTGGTCGGATCCTACGACCGACACCCGACAAGGCACGCGTTGTCGTGCACGACTACGTCGACGTCGAGGTTCCGGTGCTCGCGCGGATGTATCGCGAGCGTGCCCGCGGATACATGAGCCTTGGCTTCACTGCACCTAAGAAACCACCGAATCGGTAAGTCGTCGTCCGACTCGGAGTGGCGCCAGGAGGAAGATCGAGAAGAAGAGTCTCCAGTGAAGTCCAGCGGGATTCTCTCAACTCGGACTCTCGTATCTGTTCACACCAGGATCTGTCTCCGGGACTCGTTGGGATTCTCCGGGATTGTTCTCTGGGGATTCTGGGGTCTCTGGGACTTTATTGGGCGAATGTTGGGTTGGAGGTGTGGGGAATCCGGTCTAATAATTAGGCTCTGACCTGCGGCTTAATCGGTGGGCCCGGCAGGGATCGAACCTGCGACCAAGGGATTATGAGTCCCCTGCTCTGACCACTGAGCTACGGGCCCGTGCTGGATGTTCACACGCCACTGGCTGAGCCTTCCCTCGGGCTCTCGTGTATGCAGGAACGCTACTCGGCACAGTCGTCCGGCAGACCAACCCGATCTTGTCCAGGGTCTTCGAAGCGATCCGCTGATCACGCTTGATCTGGCACATCGAGACCTCCTCGACGAGGAGCTTTCCGCGGATCTCAGTCCACATCTCCATGTCGGCGTGCACCCTGTCTCCTGTTTCCCCACCCAGCTCAAGGCGAGAAGCCCGAGGGGCAGGGCGAGCGCGCCCAGAGATGGTCGGGTGCTCCTGTTTTCGATCAGCGTGAAACGGTTGGCAGGTGCACCTGTTCTCGATCAGCACTTACATCGGCACGACATCGCCTGATACTGTCCCGCGAAATGAGTGCCGAGGCTCCCAGCGGCGACGGACGCGCAGCACCCGACGCCGCCAGCCCGACCGCACAAAGTCCTTCCGGCGGGTTGCCGAGTTCGCATGACGAGCCCGGCTGGGGCGCCTCTCCTGCAGTCGACACCTCCACGTCGCCGCCGGGCAGCCCGCCAAAGCGGTCTGGGATCCGGCACATCGGACCGCCGGTGCTGTGCATCCTCGTCTACAGCGTTCTCGCCGCTTTCACCTACGGCGTGCACCCCCCGGCAACGAGCGCCACTCTGCCTCCGTGCGCTTGCGGTGACATCTCGTCCCAGGTTTGGTTCCTTGCGTGGCCGGCCTACGCCCTCTCGCACGGCCTCAACCCCTTCTATTCGAGCTGGGTCGACTACCCCCACGGGGTCAACCTGATGAACAACACGGCCTCCCCGCTTCTCGGAATCGTCTTCACCCCGATTACGCTCATCTTTGGCGCCCTGTCGGCGTTGAGCCTGCTGATGCGGTTGGCATTGGCGCTCTCCGGCATTTCGATGTGCCTCGTGTTGCGGCGTTGGACCGCATGGTGGCCGGCGGCGTTCATCGGAGGCCTCCTCTACGAGTTCTCTCCGTTCATGGTCGGGCAGTCGCAGAGCCACCTCTTCCTGACCTTTGTGCCCTTGCCTCCGATCATGATGGCCCTCTTCGACGAGCTCGTCGTGCACCGCCGCCACCTCATTCGTAACGGCATCCTCCTGGGTGTCGTTATCGCTGCCCAGGTGATGATCTCGCCCGAGATCATGGTCATTTCGCTGATCGCCGCCGTGTGCGCCCTCATCGTGATGACCATCCGTCACGCGGTGGCCGCCCGTGAGCGGATCAGGGATCTCCTTCGCGGCTTCGCCACAGCCGCGACGACGACGGTGATCCTTGCCGCCTACCCGATCTGGATCTATTTCCGCGGGCCCTACCACGTGGTCGGTCCACCCCACCCGATTTCCGCTCTCGTGCAGTACCACTCCTATCCGGCCTCGCTCATCTACCCGACGAGTCTGCAGCGCTTCGGGTTCGGCAGCTGGCTTGCCAAGGGAACGGCGCTGGCCAGGAGCAATACCGTCGAGCACACGACCTACGTCGGCATCCCCCTTCTGGTGCTCTTGGCCTTCATCGTGATCCGATGCCGGAGGGTCGGCCGCGTGCAGCTGTTGTTCCTCGTCGCCCTCGGCGGCTGGGTGTTCACGCTCGGGCAAGGGACCCGCAGGATCAAGCTTCCCTTTGACCTCATCTTGAGGATCCCAATCCTCAACGGCGCCTTCGACCTGCGCTACTCGTTTCTCATGTATCTCGGGATCGCCGTCGTGCTCGCCATAGGACTCGACCGGATGCGAAGCGAAGGCATCTTTGCGAACCTCGCCAGGTCGCGCCCGACCAAGGCGCCGACCGGCGAAGCAGCCGGCGCTCCAGTGGTTTCCCGTCGATGGTCGCAACGCCAGCTCGACCGACCGGTTGCGTGCCTTGGGATCGCTGTTGTCGCCCTCGCCCCGCTCCTCCCGGCGCTACCGTACCGATCGACCCCGTCCGAGGTGCCGGTGCTGTTCACGGCGGCGAACTCACCGCTCAAGTCGGGAACCGTCGTGCTCTCCTACCCGCTGCCCATCACCTACGGGTACGCGGGCCCGAACGACCAGGCGCTGCTGTGGCAGTCCGCCGCCCGTATGCGCTTCAAGTTGATCGCCTTCAGGGGTGCGGTCGCCGGACCGACGGGCCGCCCGATCCAAGGTGCGGCCATGTTGTTGCCGCCCTTTGAGGCCGAGCAGGTCCTCGTGTGGGGGCTTTACGGCAAGCCGAGTCCTCCTCCGGCGAGGGATGCTTCCACTGCCAAGGCGATCCAGATCTTTCTCAAGACCTATGGCGTAGGCGCAGTCACCGTTGTGCCATGGGGGCCTCGTACCAACGCCGTGCTCGCGTACTACGCGGCGGCGCTGCAGGTGCCGCCGGTCAAGTTCGGCGGTTCCTACATCTGGCCTGACGTGCAGCTGGATCTCAGGAGGCTTGGTCTCGTAGCCGGTTGACGAAGCGGCTCGTCGGCTCCGGCCGAGGCATGATCTCCACAGGAGCAGCCCCTGCTGACCCCTCTTCGATCTGCGGTGGCACACCGCCCGACTCGTGCTCGGCCCGTGCACGGAGGCGGATGTGGGGCAGTTGACTGCAATCCTTCCGGGCGACCTGGAGATGGCACCGAGGAGCTGGAGGGGACCGATCTTGCCGAGCACGACGTCGCCGAGTCGTCGTCCTGGTTGGTGCGCGGGGCGCGCCGCCACGGGGTGCCACCTGTTCTCAGCGTTGCCCACGCGATCGGGCTAAGTCTGGTGCGTCGGCCATCGTTGTCGGGTTTGGCTCGACTCCCTTCGGGCGTTACCTGACGTCCACGGCTATCTTCGGCTCGAGCCTGCGGAGCGGGCCTGGCGGGGAAGCTCGCGCAACGAGCGAGGGGCCGACAGTCGCCGTCGCCGGAGCCGCTGGACTCGTGGCCCTTGGCTACGCGGCAACTTTCGCGAACACCCTCGCGGTTCCGCCGCCGGCCTAACTCGCCGTGAATCTGGCGGCATGGTTCGAGGATCACCGTCTCAAGAGAGGGATCGGTGGCTACTCGAGCTCATCAATCGTGGCTGTGGAGTTCTCCGAGGCCGTCATGATCCGCCCGCCTGTCACGCGTCTCGACAGTCTGCACATCGCCCGATACATGAAGGAACCGAGCTCGTTGTGGCACGTGGGAGGTTTCGAGTTCCTCGTCTACAACGCGGTCTTGGCATGGGCAGACGTCGACGCGCGGTCCGCCCAAGCGTCGTTCGGGTCGCCGCGTCACGTCGCTGTCGTCGGTCCCTACGATGTAATGACCTGGGCACACGACCTCTCGCCCCGCGCTGACGGCAGTCCAGGCTGTCGATGAGCCGATAGCTGGCCTGTTGGTCTCGGCTACGACGCCAGGCGCACGGGGCATCAACAGGAGCGCCCCGTCGCAGGACCTTGCAGCTCCGGGGGAGAGACTCGAACTCTCAACCGCACGATTACCAGTCGCTCATCGCCTGTGAGGTCTGCCGAGTCTGGAAGTGTTTGCGCAGGTCAGGCTAGGTGCGCCCTCGGCCCTCGTGGGGTCTAGAAAGGCTACGCGTCGATGTCGACGGTATCCGCGCCGAGACGGAGACAGCGAGCAAAGGTCGCCTGGCCGTGCCGGTGAAATGGTGTCGGCAAGATCGGTCGTAGTCGGAGCGTCATTCGTGACTGCGACACCGAGCGCGAGTGCCCAAGTCGCCGTCGTCGAACCAGGTAGCGCCGCCTACGATCGGCTGCAAGAGTATTGATATGACGTCTGATGACCAAATGGGTGACCAGGGCAGGGCGACCTGCAAGCTCTGGCATGAAACGTAAGTCACCTACGCGACCGCGCAAGTCGGGCTACCTGTTCGTCGCTCCGTATGTCGTGCTGCTCGTGGCCGTCGGAATCTATCCGGCGGGCTACGTGGTCCATCTGGCGCTGACGTCGCTGACTGGCCACTTCACTGGGCTCGGCAACTTCATAGACGCCACCCACAACTCCGAGTTCGTGCCGGCGTTCGAGAACATCATCAAATTCTTGGGGATCTGGCTCACAGCGCTCGTCGTTTTCGTCGTCAGCCTGTCGCTGATGCTGCATTCATTGAATGAGCGCGTTGGCGCCGCTTTTCGTTTCGTGCTGTACCTTCCGGCAGCGCTTGCCGGCTCGGCAAGCGTGATGCTCTGGCTGTTCATGCTGCAACCGGGTAAGAGTCCGTGGGGCTTCGTGTTGAGCTGGCTCGGCTACCACACGCTCGGCGACTCGCTCGCGCCAGCCCACCTCCCGGTGATCTTCGCACTGATCGCGTTCTGGAGCGGTGCCGGGAGCTGGATCGTCGTCATGCACGGCGCACTAGCGACAATTCCCGAAGAGGTACTCGAGAGCGCGAGACTCGACGGCGCAAGAGCATGGCGCACCGCGGTCAACATCAAGCTGCCTTTGATAAAGAAATGGATCGCCTACATGGTGATCGGCGCGTTCGCCGCCGGGTCGCAGCTGTTCGCCGAACCGCAGCTCATTAGTGAGGCTACGGGCGGGATCGCGAATCAGGCCTGGTCGCCTAACCAGCTCGCTATCTTCCTTGCGTTCCACTACGACTACTTCAACTACGCGGCTGCGATCTCCGTCGACTTGCTCGTGGTCGCCGTGATCTGCGCGGCCGTCATCCTGTTACGCACCGGCTTGTTTGACGTCGGCCACTGATGCTCTCTCATGCGAATTCGGCCGCGCGACGGACTTCGACGGGCCAGGTTGTTATGTACGTCCTGCTCGCACTCTTTGCGGTGTTCTTTGCCGTGCCCATCATCTGGCTCGTCTTCGAGGCGATCGGCGTCCACCTAGGACTGATCGGCGGCAACCTCGGACTGTGGCTGTTCAACTCGACGATCTACTCTGCGGCAGGGGCTGCGATCGCTATCGCAGCATGCATTCCCGCTGGTTACGCCATTGCGACGCACGAGTTTCCTGGTCGACGTGCGCTCTTGATCCTCACGATGCTCGTAATGCTGATCCCGACCAGCGCGCTCGTGTTGCCGCTCTTCCTCGAGGCAAACGAGGTGCATCAGCTGACGAGCCCGTT
>Ga0181524_10001634_pt1 | contig 25191 bp, 17 predicted proteins | sample PEATcosm2014_Bin_34_FD_119761 | JGI IMG/M metagenome (GOLD analysis project Ga0181524, IMG submission 119761) | Peatland microbial communities from MTU Mesocosm Facility, Houghton, MI, USA - PEATcosm2014_Bin05_60_metaG | ecosystem: Environmental > Terrestrial > Soil > Wetlands > Peat | place... | reverse complement strand
GCGGCGTACTTCGACCCGTTCGCCTGCGGCTCGCCCCTGGCGGGGGTCGGTCCGGCCGACGTCCACAGCCGCGAGCCGAGAGAGATTCCCCTGGTCTCAGGCGGAGCAACCCTCTTCGGGGACGGCGTCCTCGCCTCGAGCGATGCAGGGAACATTGTCTTCTCCCAGCTTGCGCCGTGGCAATACGACAACCGGCAGCAAAACGTCAAACGTACCTTCCGGCACATGTCCTTCCTCATGAGCCGATTGCTCGGCAATATGGGCGTGTCGGGGACGACGCCGCTGCTCGACCGGTTCCATCGCCCCGTCGCCGCCGGAATGGACGAGAAGCGGTTCCTGGACGGTTTCTACCTCGACGTGCCGGTGGAATGGGATGACCCATACCGGTTTTTCCGCTGGTGAGGCGTCCCTGCCGCCTGTAAAAGCGGGTGTCAAGAAGGGTAACGGCGCGGAATTGTGACCTCCGCCAACTGAAATATAAGGACGCGAATGTCGGCAGACTTTATGCTTGGCATAGACTGCGGCGCGAGTAAATGTGCCGGAGTCCTGTGCGACTTGACCGGACGGATACTCGCATGGCGACGTGCGGGCGGCTGCTGCATTCAGCAAACGCTCTCTCCTGCGGGTCGTGCTGAACTCATCGGCCTCGTGCGCGACCTCTGCGCCCAGGCATCCATATCCCACGCCGCCGTACGCTACTGCGCGATCGGCATGAACGGCGTTGACTTCGAGGAAGAACTCAAGACGCAACTGGCGGAAGTTGCCAGGGCCGTGGATCTTCCGGTCTGTCGGCTCGGGCTGGTGAATGATGGCATCGTGGCCCTGTGGGGCCTGACTTCAGCCTCCGCTGCGGCAATCCTGCAACATGGGTCGGGCGTCACCGCGGCGTGGCGGCGCCGCCCCGGTGGAGAAACGTTATTCGATCACCTCAATACCGGTAAGCTGTTTGACATGCGATCTGCCGTGCTGGCCGTGGTGGCCCGGATGATTGACGGGCGGAAAGAAGCTACTCCACTCAAAGGCGGATTACTTTCCCACCTTGGAATCGCGGACGAAAGGAAGTTCAGCGAAGCGGTCTGGCGCGGCCGGATACCACGGGCCAAACTTCATGGCACGCCTGTGCTGATATTCCAGGCCTGGCAGGAAGGGGATCCGGCGGCGGAGCAACTCGTCCGCTCGGCCATGGAGGACTACGCGCTGACGGCGTACGCCCTGGGTGTGAAAACGCGGAGCAAGACAGCGCACATCGGCTTTGGCGGCGGCGTGATCCGGCAAGCGCCTCCGCGGTTTTGGAAACTCCTGAGGGAACGAGTTCAATCGTTCATGCCGGGGGCAGTTGTCGCACCCCCGGAGCTGCAACCGGAACTCGGCGCGGCGGTCATGGCCGCGTTCCGCCTCGGGCGCCGGCCAGGTCCCTTCTTCCTCAAGCTGGTGAAGCAAAGCAAGGAAAGCGAGGTGTGCCCTGCGGTTCGTAACCATCGGGGAGGGTAAGCAGGCCATTCGCGATTCTCTTGGACGAGAGCGCAGCGGAAGCGCTGGGGGATGAGCAATGAAGGACAGCCTTCGATTGTGCATCGTTGGGGCCGGGAGTTCCTACACCCCGGAATTGATCGAAGGGATCTTGACGCACGCACATGACGATCTGCCTGTAGACCAACTGAACTTGTGCGACATAGATGGCCGGCGTTTGAATATCATGGCGGGGCTTGCCGAGAGGAGCTTCAGGCAATCGGGTCGGAAGATCGTGGTTCGCAGCGACACGCGCCTGGAACCGATGCTGGAGAGAGCGGATTTTGTCATTGCCCAGATTCGCGTCGGCGGCATGGAGGCGCGCCACCTGGATGAGTCCATCCCGCTCAAGTACGGCATCCTGGGCCAGGAGACCACAGGCCCCGGCGGCATGTGCAAGGCGCTGCGTACGATTCCGGTGATTCTGGAGGTTGCCAGGGCCGTGGCCCGCATTGCTCCGGATGCCTTCATCCTTAACTACACGAACCCCAGCGGAATTCTGACGGAGGCCGTCACCCAACACACGCCGGCCAGGTTCATCGGCCTGTGCTCAGGAATTCCGGGCATTCAAAAGAAACTGGGTGAGGAACTTCGCGGCTTATATCCCGATCTCAAGAGCTACTCGGTCGGGCTCAACCATCTTGGTTTCCTCTATCGCTTCACTTCAAATGGGCGCGATGTAACACAGGAGGCAATCCGGCGCTTGTGCGAGACGCGCCCAAATGTCCTGCCGTGCGAGGCGCGCCTGGTGGAGACGTTGGGCGCGGTGCCGATGAGCTACCTGAACTATTACTTTCACCGCGCAAAGTCAGTCAAGAATAAACAGGCAGAAGGCGAAACGCGCGCTCAGGTCGTCCAGAGGCTGCAGGAGGATATACTCCGACAGGCCGCCGACTCGAACTTTGTGGGGAAGCCCGATGCGCTGAAGAAACGCGGAGGCGGCGGTTATTCCGGCATCACGTTCGACGTGCTCAAGGCCATTCTCCGCGACACCGGCGATGAACTCGTCATGAGCGTCCCGAACTGTGGAACGGTGGACGGAATTCCGGGCGATGCCTCCGTCGAAGTTTCATGTCGGGTGGACAAGGAAGGGCCGCAACCGATCCGCGTGGGCCCGATACCGGCCTCGTTCCGTGGACTTGTCCAGGCGGTCAAGGCGTACGAGAGCTTGACGGTCCAAGCGGCCATGCAGAAAAGCCGCCGCCTGGCGCTCCAAGCGCTTCTGAACCATCCGCTGGTGGGAGACATGGACATTGCTGAACCGCTCCTATCTGAGCTGATATCTGCGCACAAATTGGAGCTATCCTAGTTCGAACCACATGCTCATGAGAGGGGCGGATGCAAATGCGGCGGGTCTCGATTCACATCGGCATTCCGGGGCATTCCCGTATTCCGGAGTAGTCCGGGGCGTATTCCGGGCGCACCCATACATCAATTGTCCTTTGGGCGGGAGGCGGCCGCGCTGTAAGCCATGAAGCGTATCTCAGGCATACTGCTTTGTTTGCTGCTCGGCGGTTGCGGCGGCGCGTCCGACGGCAAGGTCCATGTCTCTTACTGGGAGGAATGGACCGGGGCCGAAGGCGCGGCGATGCAGAAGGTGGTTGATCAGTTCAATCGCCGACAGGACAAGATCGTCGTCGAGTATCTGGGCGTCTCCGACCTCGCTCGCAAAACGCTCATCGCCACTGCGGGCGGTGATCCGCCGGACGTGGCAGGCATCGGCTTGGAGAATATTTGCATGTTTGCGGACCAGGCCGCGTTGCAGCCGCTGGATGGTTTCATCCGTGGCGAAGGCATGACGCCGGAGAAGTGGTCCGAGCGGTACTGTCCGGTCTATGCGGACATGGGCGTGTACCGTGGCGTGACGTGGGCGGTGCCCAGTACACCGTCCGTGGCGGCGCTCTACTGGAACAAGGCGATGTTCCGCGCCGCCGGGCTCGATCCTGAACACCCCCCGCGCACGCTGGCGGAGCTGGACGACATGGCGGAGAAGCTGACGAAGCGCGACCCGCAGACGGGCCGGATCACGCAACTGGGTTTTCTGCCGCAGGAGCCGGGCTGGTTTGCGTGGGCATTTCCCCAATGGTTCGGCGGCCAGCTTTGGGACGGCAAAGAGATCACCATCGGCACGGCGCCGGGCAATCTGGAATGTTACCAGTGGGTGCGGAAATATACGGAGAAGTACGGTTTGGAACCGATCAAGGCGTTCACGAGCGGGTTCGGCAATTTCGCGTCGCCCCAGAACCCGTTTTTCTCCGCCCAGATCGCGATGGTCTTTCAAGGCGTCTGGATGAACAACTTCATCCGCCAGTTTGCCCCCGGCATGGAATACGGCTGCGCCCCCTGGCCGGCGGTGAAACCGGAACTGGCGGACTTCGCCGCGGCCGAGGCCGATATGCTGGCCATTCCGCGGGGCGCACAACATCCGAAAGAGGCATGGGAATTCATGAAATTCGTCAGCTCAAACAATCCGCAAGCCCGGAGCCGGAAAGAGCTGGTCGGCATGGAGTTGCTCTGCTACGAGCAGGAGAAGAACTCGCCTCTGCGGCAGTGGAGTCCGTTTTTCGAGCAGCATCATCCCCATCCGTACATCGAGTTGTTCCGCCGACTGGCGGAGAGTCCGCATGCGGTGTACGTACCGAAGATCGGCATCTGGCAGGAGTATGCCGGCGAGCAGAATGAGGTCTTTGAGACGGTGCGCCTGCTGATACAGTCTCCGGCCGCAGCGCTCGCGTTCTGCCAGGCGCGCGTCTCCGAGCGCTGGGCCGAGCACCGGCTGAGCCTCGCGCGGCATGGTCTCTACGCCGAAACGCTGCCCCCGTAATCGTCCTTTTTGACGCGAGTTCCGAGAGATCAGCCTCGGCACCCTAGTCCAAGCCGCCGGAGCATGCACCATCTTTCGCCGCGCGACTTCCCGTTGACAAACGGAATTCTGATGGTCAGAATGCGACATTTGATGGCTGCCCGTCACGTGGAGGGCGGTCAGTAGACAATGTGATACTGGTGAGGAGGTTCATGATAGCCGTGAACCGCCAGTCACCTGGAAACCTCTGGTTGAAAAAGAAAAGCGGTGAAGACGAAGCACTTGGCCGCCGTGGCTCTATGCATTGGACTGCTCGCTGCGTTCGCCGCCATCATTGCGCTCAATTACGGTGTCCTTTCGCCAGCCCATGTGCAGGTGGGATCCCATGCCTGGTTCATCGTACTGATCGCGGCCTTCCTGACCGGCTACATTGACACCTGCGTCGGCGGCGGTCACGGCACGTTGTTGACTCCCGTCCTTATTCTCCTGGGATTCACGGCTGCGATGGTGGTCCCGGCTGTTCTCCTGTCTGAGATTTGCATTGGCATCCTGGCGACCATCCTGAATCACCGGGCCGGGAACATTCGCCTGGCGCAGGGCGAGCAGCACCGCCGCGTGCTGCTTGTGCTGGCCGTGTCCTCGCTGGTCGGCTCGCTCATCGCCGTGACGGTGGCCGTGCAAGCGCCGCCGAACTGGGTCAACGCCTACATTGGCGTGGTGATCATGGCAGTGGGCATTCTGCTCCTGGTGGGACGGGGAATTCCCCGCGAGTTCTCGATGCGGCGGATCGCCGTTTTGGGAACGGTTGCCGCGTTCAACAAGGGTCTGTCCGGCGGAGGCTACGGGCCCCTGCTCACCAGCGGTCAGATTCTCTCGGGAGTGGGCGAGAAGGGAGCAGTGAGCATCACGCCGCCTGCTCGCGGGTTGACTGGCTTGTTCGCCGTGTCGCTATATTTCGCGGCCAGGGGGCATCTGGAATTGAATTTGGCCGCCCCACTCATCATCGGTTCCCTGCTGGCGATGCCGGCGGCCGTCGCCACGGTCACCTGGATTGAGGCCGCGATGCTGCGAAAAGGCATCACCTTAGCCACCTTGGTTCTCGGCGCATTGCTTGTGATCAAGGCGTTTCGGTGAACGGACTTGGCGTTGCCAAAGCCCTCATGGAAGCCCACAAGCGGGGCGTGAAGGTCCAGACCATCCTCGACAAGAGCCAGCGGACGGATAGATATTCCTCGGCGACGTTCTTTCAGAACGCGGGCATCCACGCCCAAACTGCGACGGCATCGAGAAGGTCTACGCCTGTGGAACGTCGGCATCAGCCGGGGCGCGCCTTGCGCCTGCCGGGCGTCGGTCCCGCCTTGGCCTTTTTCAGGATTTCGCCCACCTGCGCGGCGATCCTCTGCGCGCCGGCCTCCACTTGGCGCCGGCCCATCTCTGCGTCCGACTGCGTGCGCGGGTCAACCTCCCGCCGGACGGTGTGATCCGGCGTGTGAAAACAATCAAAGGTCGGCCCGTCCACGATGGCGAAATCAGCGCACCGCAACGGCCGCTCCGGAGGCGGCAGCCGCTCCAGGTGCACGGTGTCCGGCTCGAACGCCATCATCATCGAAGTCTCCTGGGAGGTGGCGTGCCCGGCGGAGACTTTCTTCCCCTTCACGGCCGGGACGGCTTTGGGTTTCTTGGACGCGGCGGACGGCGCGTCGGCGATCACCCGCTGCCCGCGGGGATCATCGAGTTCCATGCACAGCCGGGCGATGGTGGCGAGTTGATTCTCCGCGCCGTGGCCGTTCACGATGCGCACGACTTGATATCCGTTTGCCTTGGCCATGCCGATCACGTCCCGCAGAACCAGCGCGAAGACTTCCTCGCGGAAGTAAAAGCTCTTGTAGTTGTTCGCGGGGAAGTCCATTCCTTCGACGTGGGCGTCCTCGGGCAGGCCGAGGGAGCGAAGCATTTCCGGGCGCCTCTCGCGCTCAGTGCCTACGAAGAGGGTCGGATAGACTGTCGCGCCGAGAATCTGCGCGGCGCGCTCGGCGACATAGCCGGCCGAGAGAGGATCCACGCCCAGCGGCAGATGGGGACCATGCCATTCGATGGGTGCTATGGGGATCAGGAGCGCGCTGCAACGCTCCCGCCGGGCCACCGCCTCGTCCGGTGTCAAGTACTGGAGCCAGACTTTGCGATCCATCGGTCGCACCTCCTCTTTGCCGACATTCCTGGCCGTCGCAACCTGTCATCCTGGTGGCCGCTCCGCCACGTGACGGCATTCTATAGCGGGGCGGCGCAAAACTCAATACAATTTCGGATGCGCCGCCTCTTTTCAACAGGTCGTTAAGGGTGGGGAGCTTCGGAGGGTTCGGGGCTCAGCGCCAGCGGCAAAGTTTAGACGCCTTCTTCGGAGCGCTCCTTGCGAGAACCGGCTTATCTGAGGTGCCAGGCAATAAAGAACGAGACGAAAAGGAGCAACTCGCCGGACAGGGTGAACGTCGGGCGATATGTCGTCCAACCTTGGTCTGCACTGTTTGCCCTACTGCTGCTGGAAACTGTTGGGGTACTTCTCTTTAGAAGTTATCGTCCAGGTTCTCGAGTCCCGGATGGCCAGTGTGTCATTCCCGTCGAACCTGGCTGTCGTGATGGTCGGCTGGCAGACGCGATAGCCGGCGCAGCAGGCCGTGACGAGCCGAATGGAATGGACGGAAAACGGGGCCTGTCCCAATCAATCATCGGAGCCCGAAGAGCAAAGCCGGCTTCGTGCGCGTCGAAGACAACGCGGCGGTTGGATCATATACCTTCCGGAAACTCAGGCGTGCCTAACCGAATGGTGCAACTTGGAGTTTCTGAATTTTTGCGATGTACTGTTCCGCTTCTTTGACGCGGTCTTCCTCTACCAGACGCAGAAAATTGGTAGACAGTTCATTATGCGCCTCACAGGTAAAACGATTTCTCAGCCGCATGAGCTGCCTAATCGTTTCGGCGTCGCGGTGTTCAATTGGCCAGAGCGCTGAAACTCGACGGATATCCGACAGTCCAGAAGGTCCATTCAAGGCGCACCAGCCGTCATAATAGCGTTCAACCTCGTCCATATCTTGAATGATTTTCGAAATGTCAGCCATGTACTTGCAGAATGCGCCTTTTTTCTTGCCGGTCAGCGGAACAATCTTTTCGGGGGTATAGCCGAAAGTGTGAGGGACTATTTCCAGGCTGAGCGTGGCTTGTTTATCGAAAGCCAGCTTGATTATGAACCCGCTCCACCAGAATGACTTCGGATCAAATTGATTCCACGGTTCTGGAAAATAGAAATTGCCAGGACAGTAAAACACGGGTGCGTCTTTCCATATCTCAATGCCCTGCGGGCAGTGGGTGTGAATATTGATTACCGCATGAGCGCCGGATTCAGCGAAGGCGCGGCAGGTCTTGATTACTCGCGGACTCGGCAGTGGGTTACTTTCATTGCCGCCGTGCATAATTACAATCACATGATCTGCCTGAACGGCAGTTTCTCTTATAAGTCTGATATTGTTAGTCGGATCCAGCGGGGCTGCGCCCGGTTTGTTCTTACCAGCAGTGCCGAATTCATGTTCCGCAATATTGATAAATGCGAATCTCATCCCTTTTGTGCTGATAATGAGCGGCTTGTTCGCCTCTTCCAGATCTTGTCCGGCGCCAACGGTTTTGATGCCGTGTTTCTCGAGGAGTGTGATGGTTTCCATGACCGGTTCAGGGCCGAAGTCGCCGATGTGGTTATTCGCCAGCGCTGCAATATCGAAGCCGCCGGCTTTGACGAAATCGACACACACAGGCGGACATTTAAGGTTGGGACCGCTCTTGACGATAGGCGTTTCAGCGTTGGTTAACGGGGCCTCAAACTGCACCACAGACAAATCGCAGTCGTCAAGAACGGCTTTTATTCCGGATAGTATTTCTGAAGATTTCCCCGCACAAATCGGCTCAATCGCCTTATCCCAAGGGCAGCAGTCTCCGGTTATCAGAACTTCGACTGCTTCTTTTGATTGACTCTTGCGAAAACTCTCCTTCCCGTCCTTAAACGTCAGCATCGCATCCTCCAGGTACTGTTTCCTCTAGTGTAGTGTCCCGTAAATAACATGTATAAGCCGGCCTATTCCGGACGCAAGTTGTACTCCGGCCAGCCTTTGTTAGACCCGAATGCTTTTTCGAGAAAGCGTCTGTAAGCAGCGAGGAAATCATTGTCCGCGTCGGTGTAGGAGATATCCTTATCGCCGTCGAACGGCTTCGTGCAACTGAAGGTGTACGGAGCGTTCAGGCGACAGGGCGGTATGGTTTTGTAGCGTTGTACGCCGCGCTGCGCCGCCGCAAGAATACGTTTGCATGCCAGCGCCGGGGTGATGGATTTTGCCAGCGTGGGTCCTAGCGCATCCTTCGTGACGACGAATTCGCTCTGAGGGATGAGGCCGGAGACCTCGCGTTGCACGGCCGTGTCGCCGGAGACGAGCGCCACCGGCACAGAGCGTGCGCCGCATTCGAGGATGAACATGCCGACTTCGCCGTACTGTTTGCCGTTGACCTCGATGCACGTATGCGGTGTGACGGCTTTTGGCGTTGAGGTCATGGCATGGCCGCCGATATAGATGCCGACATCCGTGCCGTCGAAAAACGGCAGCCAGGTTGCGCGATTGTATTCACCGGTAATCAGTTCAACTTTTTCCGGAAGCTCTTCGATCAGCAGCGTATTGCCGGCGCCATGCGAGTCCCAGATGACCACCTCGTCGGCGCCGGCGGCAAACGCGCCATGGGCCGCAGCGGAGACCTCCGCGCAGGCGATCTTCATGAAGCGCTCGGTGCGTTCCAGCACCGTTGGGATGTTTCGGTCCTGATTGTCGCGGATGACGAAACCAGCAACGCCCTCGAAATCGAATTGAATGTACACTTTCATGGTGATGTCACCTCGTCCTGGCTTAAACGGGAATTTGCCATATGGCCGCCCCTCGCAGGACGGCCGTCTCCAAACAGCAGATTGTAGCCGCCGAGTGGCCGTTGTCAAGGTCCATTTTCGGACGATTTTCCGCTCTTGTAGGGCCTTCGACGGCCCTGAGCAGGTAGAACCCGCGTGCCAACGAATGTCAATTCCATCTGGCAAATCCGGGTTTAGGCGCCGCGCATCTAACAATCGCTTCCAGCGAACAGCGGAAGTGGCCTGAGCAGAGGCCTTCTTTCGCCGCGCGAATTTTCCTTGACAAGCGGGATTCTGATGGTCAGAATCCGATACTTGATGGCGAACCGTCATGTGGACGGCTTGCCCGCCGGCCGTGTGGAGAGCAGCGGTCCGGGAAATTCCGGTTGGGTGAGGAAGGAGTCTCTTATGGCCATGTCGTTCGTCAGGCTGAGCAAGCCGCTGTTTCCGTCGCCGGGTTCCGTGAAGAGTCTGCGATTCAAGGTGTCGCCGAATGGCCGGTATCTGATGACCACGGAGGGGAGGCCGTTCTATTACCTGGCCGACACCGCATGGACGCTGTTCAAGCGGCTGAACCACGAAGAAGCGGACGTTTATTTCGAGAACCGCGTAGCGCGCGGTTTCACGGCGATCCAGGCGTATTGCCTGCGCGGGTTGAAGGTGGCGAATCTCTACGGGGATTATCCGCTGCTCGACCGCGACCCGACCAAGCCCAACGAGGCTTTTTTCCGGAACATGGACTACATTGTGAACCGCGCGAACGAACTCGGGCTGGTGATGGGCATCGTCACCTGCGTCGGCGAGCACGTGCGCAAGCGTGGATATGACGAACAGATCTTCACCGAATCCAACGCATTCGCCTTCGGAAAGTTTCTTGGAAGCCGGTACAAGGAAAATGCGGTGATCTGGTACCTGGGCGGGGATCGGTCGCCGATGGATGATTTCCCCGTCTGGACGGCGATGGCCCGCGGGCTGAAGGAAGGAAGCGAGGGACGGCAACTGGTCTCCTATCACGGTCACGGTCCTGCCCCGGGCTTCCAGGGATACTCCTCCTCCTTCTGGCTTCACAACATGGACTGGCTCGATTTCAACACGATCCAGTCTTCATGGCAGTGGGGGACGCTTTGCTACGAGTTCGTGACGCATGACTACCTGATGCAGCCGCCGAAGCCGACGATTGACATGGAGTTCCGGTACGAGAACCACGTCCCTTCGTGGAACAGCAAGCAGCCGCGCATCAACGCGCACCAGATCCGCGAGGCGGGGTACTGGAACATGCTCGCCGGGGCGGCGGGGCTGGGTTACGGGGCACAGGACATCTGGCAGTTCTTCGAGGCCGGCAACCCCAGGCTGTCCTACCTGGATTACTCGCTGTTCATGCAGGAGCAGACGGCCACGCACAATTGGCGCGACGCGATCAACTACGAAGGCTCGTACTGCATGGGCCTGCTCCGACGCCTGCTGGAGATGCGGCCGTGGCATCAGCTCGTGCCGGACCAGGGCCTCATCCGCTTCGGCCAGGGGATTCTCGAAGACCACATCCAGTCGGCGCGTGCGGCGGACGGCTCCTTCGCGCTGGCCTACACGCCGTTCGGCCATCCCTTCACCGTTCAGATGGACCGGATCACCGGCGCGAAGGTCAAAGCGCACTGGTATGACCCGCGGACGGGTCGCTGGAAATTCATCGGCGAGTACCCCAACACCGGCACCCAGGTCTTTGTCCCGCCGTACACCGGCGATCAGATGGACTGGGCGCTGGTGCTCGACGACGCCTCCGGAAACCTGCCGGTCGCAGACCCGGAGTAGGCATCGAGTATCCAACGATCTGAGATCCGACCTTGTTCAGCGGAGTTCTGCGCCGCGCGCAGGACAGGTTGCCGCCGGAATCGTGCTGGCGATTTTCCGGTTGCTCTTAGCCCGCGAGAGGGCATTCCGGCTCCGCAAAAGAAAACGCCCCTCGCTCCGGTGTCATGGGGCGGTCAAAACCGGCCACGCAGGGTCACGTGAAAACCGGCCATTTGGTTAGTTGTCTCCTGATCTTGAAAATCGTTCCATGGCCCCGGGCAACGCTGAAACGGGGCCGAATTCAGCAAGTTTACTCGATGCTGAAAACGGGTGATTCTCACAACGGAGCAAGGCGACAGCCTGCCCCTGAAAGCCGGTTCTGAAGCCCTGAGTACGAATGGAGATCGGTCCGCCGTGCAGTGCGCGGACACGAACGCCGTGGAAATGCTCTTCGGACGAGAACTGGCTTGGCGACTGAACAGACTCCTGCACTCTCCCGATGGCGCTGCAAAAGCCTTGTTAGACCTGATGAACCTGTCCATCGGCTAGTACCGTGCCCCGAACGCCAAACTGAGCGTAGGACGTCGGCTCCATCGTGTGAATGGGTATCAGGCAGTGTGGGTTTAGCGGGGCCATCCGCGTCCGCGACGGTATTTGCAGCCTGCCGCCTGCCCTTGCCTGCGAACTGTGTCGTCATCTCTCCTGGCGCGCAAGTGCCATGACGCCTTGCCTTTGCACGCGTGAGTGCGCCGCCGAACGTTCCGCGTCCGTGTCCTTTCTTCCGACTTGGCTAAAGAATGCCTGCTTTCTTGCGATAATCCCTATAGAGTTGCTTGGAATACCGCAGATACTTTAGGTTGCGCACTATGGGCAGCGTTACTGAAACAACTACGTTGGGAGGCGCTGGCGCCGTCAGCGTACCCCTATTCAGGATCTTCATCGCGCGGCAGCCCATCTTCGACCTGCAACAGAAGGTCTACGGCTACGAGCTCCTCTTCCGCTCCGGCCTCGAGAATGTCTTCAGAAACGCGGAACCGAACCAAGCCAGCGCCAAGGTCATGACCGACAGCACCCTGACCCTCAGCATGGACGCCATTAGCGAGGGCAAGCTCGTCTTCATCAACATCACGCGTGACATCCTGCTCAACGATTATATCAGCCTTCTGCCGAGGGGCCTGACCGCGGTGGAGATCCTGGAGACCATCGAACCCGACCTGGAGGTCATCGGCGCCTGCAGCAGGCTCAAGAACGCAGGCTACATGCTCGTCCTGGACGACTTCGTCTACGGAGAGAAGTACGCTGACCTCGTGAACCTGGCGGACATCATCAAGGTGGATTTCCTGTCCACGCCGGTGGAGGAACGGCGGCTGGTTCTGTCACGGTTCAATGCGCCCCACGTCCGTTTCCTGGCTGAGAAAGTCGAGACGCACGAACTCTTCGAGCAGGCGATGAGCCTGGGATACACGTATTTTCAGGGGGACTTCTTCAGCAAGCCCGTGATCATCTCGTCGCGAGACGTGCCGGGCTTTAAGCTCAACTACCTGCATATGCTCCAGGAGCTTCACTCGGCCGACGTTAACTTCAATCGCCTGGAGGGGATTGTCAAGCGCGACATGGCGCTCTCTTTCAAGCTGCTGCGATACATCAACTCCGCGTATTTCGGCCTGAGCAACAAGGTCACTTCCATCCTGCATGCCATAACGCTGCTGGGGCCGCGGCAGTTCAAACAATGGGCCTCCCTCCTCGTCATGGCCAGCATGGGCAGCGACAAGCCCGACGAGCTCGTCGTCCAGGCGCTCATCCGCGGGCGGTTCTGCGAGACCCTCGCTCCGATGCTCGGCATGAAGCAGCGGTCGCAGGAGCTTTTCCTCCTGGGAATGTTCTCCGTGATTGACGCGATCCTGGGCCGCCCGCTGGAAGAGATCCTCAAGGACCTTCCCCTGTCCGATGAGATCAAGGACGCGCTCCGTGGAAAGCCCAACCGCCTACGCGACGTCTTTGAATACGCTCTGGCTTACGAGAAAGGGGACTGGGATAGATTGAGCGAAATGGCCGGCGCCCTGGGGCTCGACGAGTTCGGCATTCCGGCGGTCTATCTGGCCGCCATGCATTGGGCAAAGCGCAGCTTTGGGGAAGTCACTGCCGCCGAGTGAGGCGGGCGCCTGACACTCGCCCATTGGGAATTCGGCCGATGACGAGGTGCGCGCCTATTGCGCCGAGCACTTCATCGAGCCTGCGCGCTCGAGGAGATGCTGAGATGACGATCCGCGCAGGCGAGGTCCATCGCGCGCTGGATTGCCGGAACCGCATCCCACTGGTCTGCGCGGCTCTGGGTGCCAGTGTGTTTGAGGAGCGGTACCAGGTGCGAAGAAAGTCGGTTGAAGGGCCGTTCAGGAGGGACCGCAAGAATGGTGAGCTACGGAGTTAGTCTGGAAGCCCAGGACGCGCAGGCGTTGTTGGAAAAGGTCTGCAGCAGCAAGACGCTGCCATCGGTTCCGGTTGTAGTGGCCAACATCCTGACGCTTTGCAAGGACCCGGACGTGGATTTTGCGAAGCTGGGGGAGATGACCTCGGCCGACGCGGCGCTTGTGGCCAAACTCTTGCGAATGGCCAACTCCGCTTTTTTCGCGGGTTCCTACAAGGTCTCCTCTGTCAACGCGGCGGTCGTGCGAATGGGGCTGACCGTGACGCGCATTGCGGTCCTCGGGTTCAGCCTGGAGACGGAAATCAGCCGCAAGGTGCCCGAGGAGTTCAAATTCGAGCGGTTCTGGCGCTACTCGCTGACGACCGCCAGCGCCGCCCAGGTCATTGCGGAGACCATCTGCCCGGCCCAGCGCGACGAGTGCTTTTCCGCTGGAATCCTCCAGGATATAGGGATGGTGGCCCTCCAGTGCGCGCTACCGGAAGAGTACCCAAAAGTCCTGCTCGAGCACCGGCTCCATCCCACGCTGGAGATCCACGATATCGAAAGGCGGTTGCTGGGCGTGACGCACACGGAGGTGGGCAGCCGGCTGCTGCAGCAGTGGAACCTCCCCGAAGAGGTCTACGCGCCGGTCCGCTACCATCACGCCCTGGACGAGGCAATGGCGGATGCTCTTCCTCCCGAGCTGATCCAGGTGGCACGGACGCTCGTTTTGGGCACCTTGGTGGCCGCGCTCTTCCAAGGCAAAACCAAAGGCGTCTCTTATAAACGGGTCATCGACACGGCGCAGCGCCGCTTCGGGCTGGGGCCGGAAGCCGTCGAGCGGATGCTCGGGAAAATCGAAAAGGTGTCGCGCAGCACTTTCGAGCTGTTCCAGGTCGACCCGCGCTCGATGCCCGCTTATGAGGAGACGCGGGTCTGGGCCAGCCACGAAGTGGCCCGGCTGTCCGCCAAACTGGGGCAAGAGGCGCGGACGGCCGAGAACCTCGCCGACCAGCGCGCCGACGAGTTGCGCCAGCTCAAGCAGGAAAGCGATGAACTGAGAATGCTCATCTCTCTCGACGACCTGACCCACTTGCTGAATCGGCGGGAGTTCCTGAAGAGGTTCGTGGCCGAGATCGTGCGCAGTCGCCACCATGAGCACGAGCTGGCAGTCGTGATGGTGGACATTGACGACTTCAAGTCGGTCAACGACACTTACGGTCACGCGGCCGGTGACGAAGTGTTGAAGCATCTGGGCGGTTTCCTGCAAGCTGAAAGCCGCAAGTCGGACGTGGCCGGCCGCGTGGGCGGGGATGAGTTCGTGGTGCTGCTGCCCGAGACGGACTTGGACGGCGCGATTGCTGCCGCCGAAAAGCTGCGTTTCGGCATTGCCGCGGCCTCAAAGGAATGGACCCAGGGAGTGCCCGGTATCACCGTCAGCATGGGCGCGGTCCACTCCCGATACGACTCGCCCAACTTCGACGAGGGCGTCATCCTTGATCAGGCGGACAAGTGCATGTACCAGGCAAAGCGGGACGGCCGAAACTGCACGCGCTACGCGACCGTCTAGCCGGCGACCCCAAAGCGCGGGGGTTGCGCCTGCTCAGCAGGTCCCTCACCCACACCGTCGTCATGGCGTTCGGCACGGAATCCCGCTTGCCTGCCGAGTAGCCGCACCGGGGCGGCGCACAAGTTCTACGGGCCGCCCAATGTGACGGATGTGTGGTCCATCAGGAAGGTCGGTCCGCAGAGCATGATTCACCTGATGGAGAAACCAGTTGCGTTGGCCGTGCGGGCGATCCGGTACTTGTCCGTGAAGGACGAGAAGGCCCATCCACACCCGAAGAACTGCGACGGCGTCGAGAAGGTCACGACCATCCCCGAACTCGAGGAGTTCATGATCCGAAGGCCATGCATCTACGGCTTGCCGAGCGAGACACTTCTGCGGCGCTGGATCGCCTGGCGGCACATAAAAATCACTTCTTCTCAGCGTCAGCACCTGTCGGTCGAAGGCTGAGGACCGCGGCCTTGATTACCTCGGGTCGGATGTTCTGGTAGTGGCGGCCGGTTGTCTGAGGATCGCTGTGGCCGAGGACCTCGGCGGCCACCTTCTGGTTGACTCCACGCTCGGACAAAAGCGTCCCGACCGTTCCCCTGAGATCCTGGAGCGTCCGGCGTGGGATATCTGCGCAATCTGCGGCCCCTCGACTGCACCCAAAGCGGTTGCGCGGATTCCCTGTTGCGCTCCGCGCAGGGCGATGCTAGAGTACCCTGTGCAGCGGTCCGCCTGGACCGCGGCCGGAGCCGCTATGCATCGCATCCCTGGGACGATCCCTCGGGCGCGCAAACGAATGAAGACATAAGGAGTCCCCATGCGTTTCGCTTCTCCATTTCAGGAGCACGCCGTTCTCCAGCGCGACAAGCCCATCCCGGTCTGGGGCTGGGCCGGGCCGAACGAGGAAGTCGTCGTCAGACTCGGTGGCGCCGCCGCACGGATGACGACCGGCACGGACGGCCGCTGGCTTGTTCGCCTGCCGGCAATGCCCGCGGGCGGCCCGCATGAGCTTGTCGCCGCCAGCCGGTCCGGCGAGACGCGCTTGGGCGACATCCTCATCGGCGAGGTCTGGATCGCATCAGGCCAGTCGAATATGGCCTTCACGCTCGCGGAGTCGCTCCAGGCTTCGCCGGAGGAGGAATCGAACCTCCCGCGCATGCGCCTGCTCAACGTCAATACGCCGGCGTTGCAGGTCGCGCAGTCGGACGTCTGCGCGCGGTGGGAACTCGCCTCCCACGCGACGCTTTCGGGATTTTCCGCCGTGGCGGGCTGGTTCGGGCGCATTCTCCATCGCGAGCTGGGCGTCCCGGTCGGGCTTATCTGCAACGCCTGGGGCGGCACCCGCATCCAGGCGTGGACAAGCCGCGAAGCGCTGGTTTCGCATCCGCTGGGGGTTGGCGATGTTCTCAGTTATGAAAACTACGCCTACCGTCCGGCGGGGAAGTCCGACAAGGAGTTCGGCAGCATGGCCGAATGGGAGGCGCACATGGCTACGCGCGACACCGGCAACGCCGGGCTGGCGAAAGGATGGGCGGCGGCGGGCTTCGATGACCGCGCCTGGAAGACCATGACGATGCCCGCGCGCTGGCAGGATTACGGACATGCCGGGAGCGGCGTATTCTGGTTTCGCCGCGACGTCCGCATCCCGGCCGCCTGGCGGGGGCGGGACCTGGAGCTGCGCCTCGGCGCCCTGGACAAGCACGACGACACCTACGTCGGCGGCGAGCGCGTGGGCGGTCTCTCCTGGGCCGACGGCCCGGACACCTGGCGCACGCCGCGCGTCTACCGCGTGCCCGCGCGTCTCGTCGCTCCGGACGGCGCGGTCTGCATCGCTGTACGCGTCCGCTCCCACGAGTACCACGGCGGCATGATCGGCCCGGCGGCGGCGATGTTCCTGCGCCCTGCCTGCGCCGAGGCTTCCGCCTTCGCTCTAGCTGCGGCGGACAAGCCGGCAGACAGGCCGGCCGGCGACGCGGCGGGCGCGCTCCAGCTCGACGGCGAGTGGCGGTACGAATGCGAGCAGGATTGGGGCGTGCAGGAGCCGGTGAAAGTGGTCATGGGTCCCGGGAACGCCAACGCGCCGTACACGCTCTTCGACAGCCGCATCGCACCGCTCGTTCCTTACGGCGTCCGCGGGTTCATCTGGTACCAGGGGGAGAGCAACGTTGCGGAGGCGGCCGCGTACCGCGAACTGCTTCCGCTGATGATCGGCGACTGGCGGCGGGCATTCGGCCAGGGGGACCTCGCCTTCCTGCAGGTCCAGATCGCGAACCATGGGTTCCTCATCCCGAAGGAGCCGCGGGCGAGCGAGCTTTCGCTCCTGCGCGAGGCACAGGCGGAAGCGCTCTCCCTGCCGGCCGTCGGGATGGCCGTGTCCATTGACGTCGGCGACGCCCATGACGTCCATCCCCGCGATAAGCGCAGCGTCGGCGAACGCCTCGCGCGTTGGGCGCTCGCGACGACCTACGGCCGCGGCCGCGCGCCTTCCGGCCCGCTGTACGAAGGCATGACCATCGAGGCCGGCAACCGGGTTCGCATACGCTTCCGCCATGCCGAAGGCCTGCGCACGCGCGACGGCGGCAAGCCGCAGCACGTCGCGATTGCCGGCACCGACCGCGTCTTCGTCTGGGGCGAAGCCGCGGTCGAAAGCGATACGCTCCTCGTCTGGCATCCCGGGATCGCGCGCCCGGCCGCCGTCCGCTACGCCTGGGCGGACAACCCGGAAAACTGCAACCTCGTCAACGGCGCCGGCCTGCCGGCTGCTCCTTTCCGAACCGACCGCTGGTGAATCCGCACAGCGCCTCGGTCTCGAGCCGGGATTTCCCATTTGACCGTCCTCCAAAGGACGGTCGGTCTTCAAAGATGACGTCATGCTCTCGAATTGGCGGCTATCAAGCAGTTGTCCACCCATTCCAGGTGCGGCGTCCAGGATCTTCAGGCCGGCTGCTTCACCTGGCCGCCCCTGGGAATGCCCCTCACTCCGGCTTATCCTGTCTGTAGCGCCACAGACAGGCCCGCCGCACCATGACATATCGTGGAAGACATGGGGGGGAGGCCAGTGCGAAACAGGACTTGCTGGCTCAGAGCCACTCGGTCGCAGAGTGGATGACATCCACGATTAGACGACTGATACCTCCAACCCTTCCGGATCGAAGATTACGTTCATGCTCGCGCGGCAATTCGCCGGGTTGCGGACGAAGTCGAGGTAGAACTTCAGCCGCTCGAAGCAGTTGACGCTGTTGTGGGCGAGAATAACGCTTCTCGGCGGCATGCGGGCGATGCATGCTTCGAGGATGTCGAGGTAAACTCCCTTGCCCCTGTCGCCCGTGCCATCCGCGTCGAGGTAGAGCAGATTGATCTGGCCCTCGAAGTCCCGCACGACATCCACCGCGTCGGCAGCGACGATTCGAGCGACTCCCGAGGGATCAATGCGCCGGACGTTCCGCTCGGCGCGCTCGGCCTCCTCGGGCTTGATCTCGACGCCGAGCAGGTTCTCCGCCGTGTAGCACGCGCCCGGTCCGACCGCCGCTCCGGCGTTCGAGATGAACGTGTTGCCGCAGTAGACGCCGGCGGCGACCATGTTGGCCGGTCGGGTGATCGCGTTGATCGCCCATATCAGCCGGTGCATCCGTGGAGTGATCGCCGTCCAGGGGATTTCGAACAGGTCGCGCACGGCCGCCCGATGAGCGAGGAACTTGTCCTGGTCATACCCCGTGTGCGGGAGGATGCCCGCCTCCGCCAGCATTCGCAGCGCCCCGTCCACAACGGCAATCTCCCGCGCGATCGGCTCCAGCGTCTCGTGCGGCCGCCGCACGTCCATGCGGTATGTTTCCCAGTCAGGGGTTTGGTATGCGCCTGCCAACAATGACGCCTCGAAAATGCGAGAACTCCGCACGGATGTACAGCCGCAACAGGATGGTAACACGCTGCCTGCGTCACTGCAATCCACTGAGGTTCAAGTTTTGGGATAAGGGTGCTCGCCGCAAGCTCTTCCGAAGATGCCCGGGGCTGGAGAGGCGCCGGATGCGCAGGATGCCAGGACGCTGCTGAGAGTGAAAAGAGCAACGGAATAGGATGGCAGGTTTCTCATGGGTCACACCTTGACCCATTATCAGCCGGCACACTCTACTCCTCTGCCGCAGCAGCCGCCGCAGGGGTGAGCTTGTACTGGTACGGCACGGTCCCGTGAAGAACGGTCAACTCGACGGTCTGGCCGGGCTTCTCCGGCACCAGAGTCAGCTCCGCGCGGAACGGGACCTTGGGGCTTCGGCCTTCTGCGATCGCCTCCGGCGGCAGCGTGATGTCCGGCCCGGTGATGACGAGCTTGGTCGCCTTCGGGAGCGTCAAGGGGATCGCCTGGCCGAGCTTGCCCCTGGCCGAGAGGTCGCCGGTGATCTCGATCTCCGCGCCCTCCGGAAGAAGCTTGGGCCAGCCGAGGAGTTTCTCCGCGACGGCCGTGACCTTGCCTTCTTTCGGCCGGAGGAGGACCGGCACGCCGACCGTTGCCGGCCACTCTCCAACATCAATCCAGTAGTCGCTCACCTGCGTCCCATCGGCGGAGACGATCATTGAGCTGGTCCGCACGAGCTTGCCCTCTTTCGTGTACAGCCGTGTAGACCAGATGGGGAACTGCCGCGGGAAGAGGTAACCCAGGTCTCGCGGCCCCGGCTCGGGGGCCATGTCTTCCACCTCGCGCCCGGTGAACGTGCCCAGGTCGTACCCGCGCTCATGGCGGGCGGCGGTGAATGCATTGCCGGAGTTGGCATCCCACTTAAGCCACTGGGCCATGCCGTCGTTGTAGCCCCACTGGGCGACGATCGGCAGGCGGTATTTCGCGCCGACCTGCCAGGTGGCGTCCGACAGGACCAGTTCGACGGAACCTTCGAACGGCCCGCGGCGCCGCTCGGAGATCATGCCGAGGATGCCCTTCCCCTTGGAATCCATCGCCGCTTCGAAAACCGCCTGGTACTTCCGCAGCATCTGCACCAGCAGCGGGTCGCCCGTTCGCCGCAACCCGACGATCAGCCAGTCCATGTGCGTGCGGACGTAGCCGGCATCGTAGTGGATGCCCCTTCCGTCGTACCGGTCGCCCTCGCCCAGCACGGGGAAGCCGCCGGAGAACTCGCCTTGGGCGTCGGCGATTTCCTGCATATACGGGCCGTACTTGTCCAGGACTTCCTGCTTCTTCGCCGGGTCGGTGAGCGCGTCGGCGACCATCCGCATCGCGATGGCGTAGCCCAGCACGCGGTTGGCCCCGGTGATGAGCGTGTTGCCGCCGATGATGTCGTCGCGGTACTCGCTGGCTTTCGCGATCCCCGCCCGGCTCATCGCCAGGCGGTAGAACATCCGCTGGTAGAAGTCGCGCCGCGTCATCGTGAAGGGGCCGACCGTGAGCTTCTCCTCGAGCAGGGGGGACTTCAACTTCTCCAGCGTCATATAGCCGACGAGCAATCCGTATGTGGTGAAGCCGTAGGTGTACTCTCCGCTGGCGACCGTGCGCGCGCCGCGCCGGCCGTCCAGAAGAGAGCCGTCCCAGCACTGCGTGCGGACGGCCATGTCGAGTGAGTCCACCGCCGAGAGGATGCCTTTCTCGCCGCCGTGCATCGCGACCAGGCCGGTCACCTCCATGCACCGCTGCTGGAGGGTCAGGTCCTTGGGCGCCGGCGCCCACTTGCCGGCGACCTCATCGTACCTGCGCCACTGACGACTGGGATCGAAGGAGCCCTTGTGATAGTCAACGAGACGCAGGTCGGAGATGTTGAATCGGGCGGCCTGGGCTTTCTCGGACGGCCCGCGCAGGGGCGCCCTCTGGATGGCGCCGAAGGTGATCTCGACCGCCTCCACCTGGCTCAGGACGGCGACCGCGTCATCCGCCCTGGCGTAGTTGATGAAGGCCCAGTCCAGGTATACCTCGTGCGGGTTATCGTCCCAGCGATCGGCGGCGGGGACGATGGGCGTGACCTCGGCCGCCTTGCCGTTGGCCGCCAGAAGCCGGCAGCCGATGCGGACTTCCGGCAAGGCGGCCTCCTTCGTCTTCACCGTGAAGGCCAGCCCGGTGTGCTGGGCGACCATGTCCACGGTCTGCGGCAGCTTGAAGCGGACCAGCTCGATGGCCTTGCCCTCGCGCGACCACGGCGCGGCGGTCACGTCAATTGAGATGCTCTCCGGCGTCACCGCTGTCAGCTTCACGTTTCCGGCGGACGCGATCCCCGCCGGGAAGGCGATGGGCAACGGCGCGGCCTGCGTCGTCTTCTGCTGCTCCATGGCGTGCTGAGCGGCCTTCTGGACGCAATCCAGCTTGATGTTCTGTACCTCGTCCCAACTCGCCCCGCGCGCTGAAGCGGCGAACCGTCCCAGGACGAACAAGGCCATCGCGGCCCCCGTCAGCCAACTCGATTCCGTTCTCTGCATGAAGGCTCTCTCCTTGGTCTCAGCGGGGATTTTCCGGATAGCCACCGTCAACACGAGGGTCGGCCATCAAGTGCCGGGTTATAACGGCCGAAGACATCCGCGTCAAGCGATTTTCTGACGGAGGGCGCTGAAATTATCCGATATCCGTGTCGCAAGAATGCCCCTCAGTGCACTATATTACGGAAGCGCTTTCCGAAGAGCCTGGAGGACATCGTTGGAAACCGCCCCCGAGTTGATCAGTGCGAGCCTGGACGGCCATCCGGAGGCTTACGGACATCTCGTCCGGCGGTATCAGGCGCCGCTGATGGGTTATCTCGTGGGGCGGCTGCGTGATCGGCAGGAGGCGGAGGAAATCGCCCAGGAGGTGTTCGTGCGGTCCTACGCGGGGCTTGCGACACTGAAGAAGACGTCCGTGTTTGTGCCCTGGCTCTTCGGCCTCGCCAACCGGGTCGTCAAGGAGAACCGCAGCGCGATGCTTGACAATCGGGATTCTGATGGTCAGAATCCGGCATTTGATGCATGACCGTCGTGTGCAGGGCGGCCATAGAGCAAATCCTGGGAAGCAGCGATCGGCGAATGTTCCATCGCCAGGACCGCAGGAGACGCCAGAGCCATGAAGATCTTCGTCACGGTCGTCATTACGTGCGCGGCGACGTTGCTGGTCGCGGTGCCGGTTTGCATCGGTCTGTCGCGCCGGCACAAGGAAGACCGCGGCTCCGCCGTTCACGTGGAGAAGCCCACCCGCGGCGATCTCGTCGAGGTCGTCAGCGCATCCGGCACGATCATGCCCAAAATCAAGGTCTCGATTTCCGCCCGCGTCTCCGCCCTGATTCAGGAGATTCCGTACAGCGAAGGGCAGGAGGTCACGCGCGGCGATCCGGCCGCGAAGCCGCCGAGGCCGCCGTCGGTGCTGGTGCGGCTGGACGACAAGGACTTGCAGGCGGCATTGCAGACGGCGGAATCCACGCGGGAATCGAAGGCGGCCCAGATCGCGGTCGCCCGGGCGCGGCTGGTGGCATCGCGCAGCACGATTGACGGGATGCGCGTCTCCCTCGACGACGCCCGGCGCACCTTGGAGCGGCAGGCGGAGTTGCTCAAGAACAATTACGTCAGCCAGCAGGCGCGTGACTCGGCCCAATGCCAGGTGGACAAGCTCGCGGCCGACATCGCCGCGTCGGAAGCTTCGCTCAAGGCGGACGACCTGAACCTCGTGGCGATGCAACACGACCTGGCCGCCGCCGACGCCGACGTCGCGCGCTGCAAGGAGAACCTCAACTACACCGTCATTACCTCGCCGATTGACGGTGTGGTCACGGCCGTCAAGAGCCATGTCGGCGAAATGGCGATGGGCACGATGAACTACGCCGGCACCGAAATCCTTCAGGTCGCCGACCTCACGAAAATGACGCTCCTGGCCGAAATGGACGAGGCGTATATCGGCAAGATCCATCCGGGCCAGAAGGTCAAGGTCACCGTCCAGGCGTACAGCGACCGCACCTTCGACGGCACGGTGGAATCCATCGCGCTGGTGAATTCAGTCTCCCCACGGACCAACTCGAAGTACTTCGAGACGCGCATCCTCGTGAACGGCAACGGTCGCCAGCTCCTTTCGGGCTTGACGGCCGAAGCCGACATCGAGACCATGCGCCACGCCGACATCATGAAAGTTCCCACCCAGGCCGTGCTCGGACGGCGCACCGACGAACTGCCCGCCAAAATCAGCGATAAGAACTCCAACGTCCAGTCCGACAAGACGGAGACGCCCGTGGTGTATCGCCTGGTGGATGGCAAGGCCGTCGTCACGCCCGTGAAGATCGGCGTCACCGACGCCACCCACACCCAGATCGTCTCCGGCCTGGCTGATGGCGACCAGGTGATCGTGGGTCCGTACAAAGTCTTGGAAAACCTCAAACACGACCAGAACGTCTACGATGATCGGAACGAGCTTCCGGCCAAGGGCGCAGCCGCCCCGAAGCCGGCGAAGCCATCCTGAGCCTTGATTCCCGCAACCAGGCGCTGCCCATGATTCGGCTGGAAAACGTCCGCAAGCTTTTCAAGATCGGCCGGGAGCGGATTCACGCGCTCGACGGCGTGGACCTTCGCGTGGAGGCCAACGAATACGTCGCCGTAATGGGCGCCTCCGGCTCGGGCAAAAGCACGCTGATGAACATCATCGGCTGCCTCGACCGGCCGACCTCCGGCGTGTACGAGCTCAACGGAAAACCCACTACGGAGATGAGCCAGGGCGATCTGGCGCGCACCCGGAACCGGCAGATCGGGTTCGTTTTTCAGTCTTTCGAACTGCTCCCGCGGCTGAACGCCCTCAAGAATGTCTGCCTGCCGATGATCTACGCGCCCGGCGGCTGGTGGGGCTCGAAGAAGCGGGCGCGGGCGGCGCTGGAGCGCGTCGGACTCGGCGACCGGATGCGCCATCGGCCGAACCAGCTCTCCGGCGGCGAGCGGCAGAGGGTCGCCGTCGCCCGCGCGCTGGCGAACCATCCCAGCATCCTCTTGGCCGATGAACCCACCGGCAACCTCGACAGCCGCAACAGCGAGGAGATTCTGTCTCTCTTCGACGATCTCCATCGCGACGGCCAGACCATCATCCTCGTCACCCACGAGGTGGACGTCGCCCGCCACGCCCGGCGCATCGTCCGCATGCGCGACGGCCGCATCCTCTCCGACCTGCCACGCGAAGACGACCCGGTCATTTCGCGCGCCGGCAATCCGGCCGGGAGCGCGCCATGACCCGGCTGTTCACCTGGCCGCTCGACCTGATCCGCCTGCTGCTTCAGAGCATGGGCCTGGCCTTTGGACAAATCTGGACCAACAAGGTCCGGTCCGCCTTGACGATGATCGGTATCGTCATCGGCGTTGCCAGCGTGACCTCGGTCATCGCCTCCCTCACCGGACTCAAGACGAGCGTGCTGAAGGAGTTCGAATCCATCGGCGCCAGCAGGATCTTCATTTGGGCCGAGCGGCCGCAGACCGGCCGTCAGAAAAACGCCTCCTGGCGAACCATCCAGCTCACCCCCGAACTGTTCGACCACGCGCTGGAGTATTGTCCCTCGCTCCAGTACATCACGCGGTACGCCCATATGCAGGAGACGGTCAAACACGGCGACGTGTCCGTGGAAGGCGTGATCGTCATCGGCGCAGACTCCTCTTGGAACCAGGTCGAGAACCGGCGCGTGCAGCAGGGGCGGCCGTTTTCGCTCATTGACGCCACCGAGGGCACCAACGTCTGCCTGATTGACCCGGCGCTCCAGGAGAAACTGCAATTGGAGAAGGAGTGTGTCGGCCGGACGATCGAGGTGGGCAGCCGGACGTTTGTCATCATCGGCCTGCTGGAGCCGCGCGTCGAGAGCATGTTCGACGACCAGGGGGACGAGGGACGCACCTTCAGCATCTACGCGCCTTTCAACACGATCTACCGCATCACGCAGTACATGACGGACGTCGAGGCCGCCGCTCGGACGCCTGCGCAGTCGGAAGAGGCGCGCGCGGAACTGCGCTTCTTCCTGCGCAAGGAGCGCCGTCTGAACTTCGACGATCCGGACAATTTCGGGCTCCAGGCGGTGGAGGAAATCATGCGCAAGTTCGATGAAGTCGCCATCATCATTACCATGGTCGCCGGGGGCATCGTTGCGATCTCGCTGCTGGTGGGCGGCGTGGGCATCATGAACATCATGCTCGTGTCGGTCTCCGAGCGCACGCGGGAGATCGGGCTGCGCAAGGCCGTCGGCGCGCCGCCTTCGGCCATCCTCCTGCAATTCCTGGTCGAGGCCGTCACG